>Ga0210410_10006697_pt1 | contig 10000 bp, 7 predicted proteins | sample IncBWC4MmetaG_FD_161058 | JGI IMG/M metagenome (GOLD analysis project Ga0210410, IMG submission 161058) | Forest soil microbial communities from Barre Woods Harvard Forest LTER site, Petersham, Massachusetts, United States - Inc-BW-C-4-M | ecosystem: Environmental > Terrestrial > Soil >... | reverse complement strand
CAGTCGCTTCGGTGAAAGGTTTTCCTGGTTTCGGCGTGTATGCGGCGAGCAAGGCGGCATTGCGCTCGTTCGCACGCACGTGGCTCAACGAACTGAAGGGCAGGAATATCCGGGTGAACGTGCTGGGCCCGGGGCCGATCGCCACACCGATGCAGGAAGAGGTTCTCACCAAGGAGGCGAAGGAGATGTTCGAATCCCTGATCCCGCGGGGAAAGATGGGTCAATCTGAGGAAATCGCGACGGTCGCGCTGTTTCTTGCTTCAGACGATTCGAGCTTCGTGAATGGGGTGGAGTTGCCCGTCGACGGCGGCTTCTCGGCCATCTGAAATCGGCGAATCTCGGTGAGTGCATTATCCAATGCACTCGCTGAGATCCGATAGGTAACCAAAAGTCGGCTGCGCTCAGCAATCCAATCGGGTCGACTCTCAACTGCTGACTGGGAGATGCGCTCATCGAGGAGCCATCCGTTCGTGTTCCGGATGGATTGACGACAACCCGACCGGAATGCAGACTGAGAATTCGGTACAAAGTTGCCGTTCAGCTACGTAGAAGACCGTGATAAGGTCCCCGTAGCGGATTCTTCTGCCTGAGAGAAACCGATGCAGAGACGCACATTCGTCAGCAGGGCGACGGGCGCGGCAATGGCCTTCGCTTTGAAACCTGGCGCTCTTGCCATTGAGCAGGAACCAAAACGTCCGGTTCCTTATCCCGATCCATCAGTAGAAGTCGTTGATCATCGGTTCGCGAAATATCAAATCATCAGCGCGGCGGTAGAGCGGTTGTTCACGGGTGCGCGCTGGACAGAAGGTCCGGTGTGGATTGGCGACGGAGGATACCTTGTCTTTAGCGACATTCCCAACAACCGTATGCTGCGATGGCTAGAGGAGACGGGAGATGTCACCATATTCCGCAGCCCGTCGAATTACAGCAATGGCAATACCCGTGACCGTGTGGGGAGGCTGCTCACTTGCGAGCATGACACACGCCGTGTGACGCGGACCGAACATGACGGCACCATCTCAGTGCTGATGGATGCCTTTCAAGGCAAGAGACTCAACGCTCCGAACGACCTGGTGGTCCACTCCGATGGGGCCATCTGGTTTAGCGATCCCGGCTACGGCATTATGTCGAATTACGAAGGGCACAAAGCAGCTTTCGAACTCCCGGCCAACGTTTACCGGCTCGACCCGAATGGCGTGGCAACAGTTGTAGCCAGCGATATGGAAAAGCCCAACGGCCTGTGTTTCTCTCCTGACGAGAAATTGCTTTACATCGTGGATAGCGCAGTTCCAAAGCACTCGGACGCTCCGCGCCCGATTCGTGTGTATGACGTAGTGGATGGCGTGAGGCTGACCAACGGCCGCATGTTTGTGAACATGTCGCCGGGAACTTCCGATGGTATCCGCTGCGATGTGGACGGCAATGTTTGGTCCGCTGCCGGGTGGGCCGGGGAAGGTTTCAACGGAGTGCATATCTTCGCCCCCGACGGCACTCTCATCGGGAAGATCCATCTTCCTGAAACGTGCGCCAATCTTTGTTTCGGTGGCACCAAGAGAAACCGCCTGTTCATGACTGCGAGCCAGTCCCTTTACGCTCTTTATGTCGGAACAGAGGGCATCCCGATGGCCTGATGCGAAGGTTTACCCAAAGTCACCGGCCACGTGAGCGTTACTCGATTTTCCGGTAAAGGAACGGTGTCCAGCTACACATATCCTTCGTTCCAAGGCGTATGACCGACAAGCCGGAAATTGTCGACCTTCATCTGTACGAGGCATTTACCCGCACGTGACAGGAAGGCAACGATGGTCATGGAAGCAAATACTCCTCCTGAATTTACGCTGAAGACGGACAGGGGTGACGTCGAACTTCCTGCTGAACAAGTCGTGGTTGCTTACCACGAGAGAACGAAGCACCACTACCACCGTTATGCCGCGTCTCTTGGTTACCTGGATTGGGCCAAGCAGCCAGATCCGTTCCGGCGTTACGACGGAGCGCCGCTGGTTCGCCTTCCTCTCCCCGAGGAGGGGCGGGCGCTTCCGTTCTGGCAGCTCTATGTCGCAGACAAGGTCGTGCCGGCGCCGCTTTCGGTGGACTCCATCTCACTCTTCTTGCGATACGCACTCTCGCTCACAGCCTGGAAACAGTTCGAGGGAACCATATGGCCTCTGCGTGCCAATCCGTCCAGCGGGAACCTCCACCCGACGGAGGGATACGTGCTCTTGCCGTCTTTGGACCCTATCCACAACCGTCCCGGTGTGTACCACTATGCATCAAAGGCCCACGGTCTCGAGCTTCGAGCGGACTTTGATCCCTCGGTCTGGGCGGCCTTGACGGCATCGTTTCCGGAGGGTTCATTCCTCATGGGCCTGTCGTCCATTTTTTGGCGGGAGGCCTGGAAGTATGGCGAGCGTGCGTTCCGGTACTGCCAACACGATGTCGGCCATGCGCTGGGGACGATGCGATTCGCGGCTGCCGCCCTCGGGTGGAAAATCCGCCTCCTCGATCGTGTTGGTAGCGCCGCCGTGGCTCAACTTTTCGGACTCGACCGCGAAGCCGACTACACCGCCGCGGAGCGAGAGCATCCCGAACTCGTGGCGCTTGTGGTCAGGGAGAAATGGGTCAGCGACCGGGGCTTCTGCCTGTCCAAAGAGTTGGTAACCCAGGTGGCCAATTCTCAGTGGTACGGCACAGCTAACGTGCTGAGTCCCGAGCACGGCGTCGATTGGCCAGTAATCGACCAGGTGGCTGCCGCCACTACGAATTCGAGGATTGCGAAGGACGAAGAGTTCTCCAGGTTGCCTTCGGAGGAAGAACTCTTCGGGGCGCCGGTTCGGTCCGGGGCCTTCACTGCTGAAAGAGTCATCCTGGGGCGCAGGAGCGCGGTGAGCATGGATGGTGCCACAGTGATTCCAGAGGCGACCTTCTTCCGGATGATGGCTCGTCTTGTACCCACCCAAGACGGCCGATCTATGCCGTGGGACGCCCTGCCCTGGCGCCCACGCATCCACCTGGGCCTCTTCGTGCATCGAGTGAACGGCGTGCCTCCCGGTCTCTACGTGCTCGCTCGGGATCCGGAAAAGGTCGATACACTCCGGCAGGAGATGCGGCCTGAATTCTTGTGGCGACGCCCTCCGCGGTGTCCGCATGGCCTTCCGCTCTACCTACTGAAGGAGGGTGACTGCCGTACTCTGGCCGCGAGCGTCTCCTGCGGTCAGGACATTGCGGGGGACGGGGCCTTCAGCCTTGGGATGATCGCCGAATACATGGACAGTTTGGTTGTGTATGGCGGCGGCTTCTACCGAAATCTCTTCTGGGAGGCCGGCCTCCTGGGCCAGGTGCTGTACCTCGAAGCGGAGGAGGCGGGCATTCGTGCGACCGGGATTGGCTGCTACTTTGATGATCCGGTTCACGAGGTGTTCGGCATCTCTTCTCGCGATTGGCAGAGCTTCTATCATTTCGCTGTGGGTGGCCCAGTAGAGGACGCACGCCTGACCACGTTGCCTGGGTATAGCTTGGGGGAGGGAGAATGAACACCCCACATTTGAATTCGACATTCATTGCGTCGTTGGGAGGGGGATAGCACGATGATGCGGGCACCGGAACGGTGACGGCTTTGATCGTGTCTCCGTCGCCGGCGAGCGCATTGGCGGATTTCGCATGAACCGAGCCGATGCTTCTGTGTAATCGTTGAAATTTCAAAGAAAACGGTGGACAATTGTAGTCGGATGTCGATATATCGGTATCCGACTATGAAGGACGAATTGAATACGCTGGCGCAGACGACCAGCGAACGGTGGGGTGCCCCTAGCCGAAATCTGGACGGGCCGGGTGATCTACAACAATCAGGCGCCCATCAGTAAGCGCTTTGACGGAATGCCGGGCGTTCGGCGGCACAACGGCAACCACACCAGGCCTCGCAATTTCAGTTCTTCCATCGATCGTCACTAGCAACTCGCCCTCGATGACTTCGTAAACCTCTTCTTCGGGATGGAAGTGTTCATGAATCGATGAACCAGCAGTGAATTCGTAATGCGCAAACGTCATGCTAGCGGAATGAAAATAGCGACCCTTCCACCCGGGCAAGCGTTCGACGACCTTGAAGCGGTTCACATCCACAAAGGGCATTGCCAATTCCCCCTTTTCAGCACGGTCCGATCAACCGTATGACATTCTATGTTGTCTGCCAAGACAGAATCGTTGCGTATTACCAATCCGAGAAGTTCGCTACTTGCCTGGATTGTCGCCTGCACGAATCACGTTTCCAGACCCTCAGGCCTTGGAAACGCGCATTGGCGGAGACAAGCGGCCAATAAACTGGGGCATGCCATTGAGAATGGCAGTAAGAAGTTATATCGATACACCGACAGATTGCGCCAGCTCTCTGATCTTCGCAATTGTTTCCTGCTTCCGACGCATGGTGCGCGCCTTAGTGTCATAAGTGGTTTAAACCTATCCCATTCAGATTGACCCGGGAGCAGCCTCACAGCCACCTGGCGACTCCGCCGTGATGGGAGCAGGTACCCTGGCGGTGGCGGCAGAAGCTGAAAGTGCCGTCGGCACAGTGAGCCGTGGCGTCAGTCGGGGTCGATGGGCATGTAACTGCGCGGCAAATACTCCTCACGCACTTTTGAGGGATAACGCCATCCCCTTTTCCCACTCCTGAAGCATGCGCTCGCCGATATCCAAGAAGGCCGGATGTTCCTTTATGTAGGTTCGAACATCATATGAGGTGCTGCGGATCGCTTCCGCGATGCGCTGCAGAATGTCTCTTATGTGCGCCGGCGCCCCGCCAGCGCGCGCTTCGCCAAACCGCTGGAGTTCCTTTGCGGTCGGCCATCGGGTGCTACCGTTTATGGTCAGCGCCATACTGTCCTTGGGCAGGTAGACGGCAGTTGTCACGAGGTCATAGACGGGAGCGAGGCGTGCTTCGCCCCGCACGTCGTCATAGACCATCCCAAAGTTCTTCAGGTGCGCGTCTCCATTGCGCAGAACGCAGTTGAGCGCGATGAGCGTGAAGAGCTTTTCCAGATCGGCATGGACGTGCGGCGAATTTGCGAATTGCTGGAATCGCTTGACGATCGAGGTTTCGTAGCTGCCGCTGTATTTCTGGTCGGTGCGCCTGGCATTGAGGACGCAGAAATCCTCAAAACCGCGATAAGTTCCGTCCAGCCGTAGATCAAAGCGGTCAACCACCAGCGCACCGGCATCCTCTGCAAGCCGAAAGGGGGGCACTTCAAGGCCGCATTTCTCTGCAACTTTCAGGCAGAAATATTCGTTCGCCGCCAGTTGCGGATATTCGTTCGGCTCCCAGAACTTCACAATATGCGTCGCACCCCGGTGACTTTGCGACAGGCGCGCATCCTTATGATGGGCGACGAAGGCTTTTTCATCCCGAATGAGGACTTTGGGCTGGACGCCGCTGATACCGGAGAAGGAGGCGAAACGCTCGATGAGGTGGCGGAGCAGATCGCCTCCGCGCCGGCGCGCCAGGATCTCATCGACAGACTGGAAGGGCACATCTTCATGCAGCGTTTCCTTCTGGCCCGTGTAGCGGATCCGGCCGACCTGCGAGCGGCCGACGATACCTAGCAGATCAAAGTCGTCGAATGTGCCTGTGGCTTTGGCGAAGGCGAGCCGCAGCCGCTCGCGCAGTACGCCCTCGGGAAGGTTCATCTCGAAAATGGGCGCAAGTCCAAAGCGTACCTCCCACGACGCAAGGCGCACCGGCATTGTTGCGGAGACGGCGCGCGCGCCGATGACCTCGGGCAGGTATAGGAAAGTGCTGCCGCGATCGCCGGTACGATCGAGCAGTCCCGCCTCAGCGCCGTCGGTCCAGACCTTGATCATCGCGATCCTCTTCCATTAGTTCTTCCAACGTCGGGCGCTGTGCGCTGATTTCCTGGAGCTTCAGTTCCATACCGAGGGCTGAGAGTATCTTGCTGATCTTGGAGAAACCCAGCTCACCGATGCGGCTGTTTTCAAGCGCATCGAGCGTGGAGTGGCCGACAGTCGCCTTTTTTGCCAGGGCGGCTTGGCTCATCCTTAGCGCTTTACGCCTGGCGGCGATCTGCTCGCCCATCGAGGAAAGGGTCAACATTTACCCAATATATGATGTATTAGCGCTAAAGTCCAGCGCTTTACCTTGTATATGAGGCATTAGTTGGCTAAGCCGAGTGTTGCGAGGAGGTCAGCAGCCAAAGCGGCCACGGACCAACTGCGGACTCTTTCTTCGCTATGAGACGCAACGCAATTACGGCCTCAGTGAACTAAGAGACGCGGGGATCGACTTGCCGCGACTCCCACTCCTCTCAAACGATTCATGCACTTCAGGTGACGTGACCGTCGCTTTCAGTGACTCATCATTGTCGCTTAGCCCACGTAAGACCGTCCGGTCCGCCGCCGACATCTAAATGGCTCGTGACCGTCAGCGTGTTTAGATCCACTACTGCAATGTAGTTCGCTGCGGTGCAGCCCACGAATGCGCGTGAGCCATCCGGATCCATCAAGATACCAGCGCACCCTTTGCCCAGGATCACCCGTTTGATCTCTTTGCGGGAAGCCGCGTCATACACAAACAGATCGCCCGTTGAAAGGATAGAGATCAACACGCGTTTGCCATCGGGCGTGAACTTGAGACGATTGGCGCCGTTAAGCCTTGCATCGACCGTTGCAGCCACCTTCCGCTGCTGAGTGTCGATGATCCAGAGCTTGCCGTCGCTCGCCGCAGCGGTCCACAACTCGTTCCAGTCGGGCGACACATCGAATCCCTCCGTGCCCAGCGAGGTCGGAATTGTCGTCACGAACCAGTCACGCCGCGCCGGTCCGTCCGGAACAGGGCGTGTCGGATCAGGCGGCATCTCACGGTTTTCGATGATGCTGACGCTCGCAGAGTGCGCGTTCGATACGAAAATTGTCTGTCCGTCCGGCATCACCCGGATCAAGTGTGTAAAGTCCTGCCCGGTCCCCATGATCCACTCCGTCTTGCCCGTCGCTGGATCCAGCCGGCCGATCGACTTCGCTCCCTGCGCCGTAAACCAGACCTTACCGCCCTGGAAGTCCAGACCATGCAAACCTACCATGGGCGCTGTGTCGACGCTCGGTAGCGCTTTGTGGTTCACCAGGTCAAGCACATTCAACTCGTGTCCCTGGTTGTTCAGCATATTGGAGACCCATGCGCGCGTTCCGTCCGCTGAGGCTATCACTTCGTGCGGATCCGGCCCGACCGGCATCTTGGCAATGACCTTCAGTGTCACTGGATCGACGATCGACAGCGTGTGATCGGTCTTTGAAAGCGCAAGCAATACTGGGTGCTCTGCAACCTGACCCCAGATTCTGGCAGTTAACACCACAACTCCCAATGCAACACCAGCCAGTACAAAACGCGACATCCTTGAACGCATTGATGGCTCCTCCTGAACCTAAAATAGACGCCTCTGGCGTCATGTCACCATTTGTTTCAGTGCCTACTTCCTAACGGCGTCGCCAAATACGCGCAGGAAGTTACCGCCGCCGATTTTTGCGATCTCGTCGGACTTAAACCCGCTTTGCAACATGGCATCGACCACAACGTAGTAAAAGCCCTGAGTTTGGTCCTGCCATGCAAGGTTGGTACGTTCCCCAACGCGGGGACCCGGACGTGGTGCGCCTTGCTGGGGGCCGCCGGGACCCGGCCCCATCGGGCGAGGGCTCGGCTGGGTAAGCTTGGTATCCGTGCCGATGCACACATGATCGACGCCGATGACATCAACGAGCGCCCGGATATTTCGCGCGTACTCCAGCGGAGTGTTAGCCAAATGCGTCCAGATGCCGACCAAGCCGCCCGCATCGGCGAGAATCTTGGCCTGCTCTTTGCTGATAAGCCTCGGGCGCATCATCTGCGCCATGCGCGGGTCGGCTCCCAGCTGCGTATCAAGGCCGGTATGCGAGATAATCACCTGCCGGGTCGTGACTTTGAGAGCAGCTTCAGTGGTCTGCATGTTGGCATGCGCAAGGTCGATGAGAATGCCCAGCCGGTTGCATTCCTTGATGACGGCTGCTCCAAACGTCGTTAATCCTTCATAGCGCGGCGGATTCGTATAAACATCGCCGAGCGGCACCGTTGCATCGCTGTCGTGAAGCAATCCGAGATGTCGTAAACCGCGGCCATAGGCCTCTTCTACACGCTCGACATGACCTTGAAGAAAGTGGCCTCCCTCGACCGCTTGGATTACAGTTGGCTGACCGTTCTTGTGGGCTGTTCGCAAATCGTCGGCAGTCAGGGAACGCTTCATGCCGTTGCGCTCTAGTTGACGATCCATCGACGCCAGCCCTTTGAGGAAGCGATCGTAAGCATCGCCGGGTTGGTAATCCGTTGCAAACGTCATGCAGATAGCCGAGAGGCCTGACCGCTTCATCTCGCCAGCCAAGTCAATATCAGGCCCGGGCATTTCGGCTGCTGTGAGCGGAACGTCGACGTGATTGTGAGTGTCGATTCCGATTGTTTTGGCGACAATATCGGCGACCTGTAAATCTGTATTGTCCTCTGCCCAGCTTGAGCGCGGACTCATCACCATCGCAGCACCCGCGGTCTTCGCAGCTAGTGATAGAAATTGCCGCCTTGTGCGACTAGCCTGAAATTCCATTCAAGATCTCCCATCAACATGAGCTAGTTTTTTGCGGTAAAGTAACCGGCTATGATGAGGCGCATTGCTAATAGGCGACGCCAAATGTACTCTCCTCACGCCTTCCTCACAACCTCTTCAAGGGTGGTGCCAAACTCCTTGAGGATCACGGCCGCTGCATTGCGGCCAGGAACTCCAGTGACTGAGCCGCCGGGAGAAGTGCACGCTCCAGTCTGAAACAAACCCGAAATGGGCATGCGGTATTCGGCCCATCCAGGAACCGGTCGCATCTGTCCGTTCTGCGCCGAATTGGAGGCTCCTGCATGGGCACTGCCGCGCCACATGCCGGCATTCATTCTTTCAATGTCCAGGGGACTCTGGATGAACTTCCCGATGATCTTGTCCGGCGTGAGATTCGGCGCAAATTTGCGAAAGTGATTTAGCAGCGAATCCGCGACCTGATCCTTGATCGCATCCCATTGTTCGGGTCCTTGCTTGAGGCTGTAGGGTAGGTTGGTCTCAATTTTGACGGTGTGGCAGCCCGCTGGCGCGCGCGTCGGATCCACGACGCTGGGTGAGACAATCTGCAGCCCCGGAGGATCGTCCAGGTGGAGTTCCCCCGTGGCATTCTCGTAATTAAGAAGCAGGTACTTCTCGAGCCGCGGACAGATGACCGCTTCTCCAGTCGAGATTGATCCGCCAGTTGGTAGCGGATATTTTGGCGCCTCGGTCATCGCGTAGTGCGTGCTCATCATGGCGTGTTCTGGTTGAAACAGTTCAACGCCTTGAAGGAACTCCTCGCCCCAGAGCGCACTGGGTGCCATATCGACCAGATGCTTGATATGAATGGTCGACACCACAGCCTTGTCGGCGTGGAAAGTATCACCATCGGCGCAGCGAACTCCGCCGCAGCGGTTTCCTTCGATGATTAATTCTGTTACCTGTTTATTCGTGAGGGTCACTCCTCCGTGCGCTTCGATGAAGCGGCCGAGCGCAACCGTCAGCGTTCCCGAACCTCCTTTGGGAAGCACGCGGCCAGAGAGGTGGAAATTCACAAGTGAATAGGCCTGACCGCCGGTGTCCGGATCGCTTGGAGGGACCGAACCCAGGTGCCCGCACATCAAAGAGGCGCGTCTCATTTCGCTGGATTCAAATAGATCGCAAGCGAGCTGGTATCCCGACATGGCGTAGCGGCGTTTCCAAACTCCAGCCATGGGAATCTTGGAGACCGCGCTGGATTGAGCCTCGGCCAACGCACGCGTGGCTGCCGAGTACGCTTTATACTCGGCGACCATTTTGCGAAAGGTGTTTGCGTCGCTCTTAGAGATGCGCGCAATGGTTTCACAGGTACGGTCAAGATCCCGCCAGATAGTGATGGACGCTCCATCGATGAACGGGAT
>Ga0210410_10006696_pt1 | contig 10000 bp, 6 predicted proteins | sample IncBWC4MmetaG_FD_161058 | JGI IMG/M metagenome (GOLD analysis project Ga0210410, IMG submission 161058) | Forest soil microbial communities from Barre Woods Harvard Forest LTER site, Petersham, Massachusetts, United States - Inc-BW-C-4-M | ecosystem: Environmental > Terrestrial > Soil >... | reverse complement strand
GGATGCCATCAAGAAGGTTGCGGGCATGACAATGGCCAAGCCTGACGACGTAGCCCGCGCAGGCGAGAGCTTCGCGAAGACCTATCCGAAGAGCAATCACTTGGAGACCGTGTACTCAATCCTGGCCACTGCGTATATGCAGATGAACGACCAGAACAATTTGATGAAGTATGGCAACAAGACTTTGCAAATGAACCCAAACAATATCGATGGCTTGGCGGTAATGACGGTGTCCACCGCGCGAACCATTGACCCTGCACAGAAGATGGACGCCACCAACAAGGAAAAACAGGTCGATGACTGGGGTGCCAAGTGCGTCAAGGCGCTGCAGGAACTGATGAAGCCTGATAACGTTACCGACGCGGACTTCGCGCGCTCGCGCGACGGTAAGATGGCCATGTGCTACAGCGGGCTGGGGCTTTCTGCGTACAACGAAGGAAAGGTATCGGTTGCCGTTACGGACTTTTCGATGGCCACCAAGCTCGAAGGCGCACAACCTGATCCGGTTGACCTCTTCTTGCTCGGCGTAGCCCTCACTGGGACCAAGCAATATCCCGAAGCCACCACGGCCCTCCAGGCGTGTATCAAAGACGGAGATCCGGGCATGACTCCGCGTTGCCAAGAGCAACTCAACGAAGTGAAGAAACTGGCAAAGCAGTAAAGGCATTTATCGATGGCCGGAACCGGGCGGGAGCAGCTCGAAGATCTGCTCGGGCATAAGTTTCAAAGTCCGGAGCGGCTGGAACGCGCGCTCACGCACAGTTCCTGGCCATCGGAAAAATCCTCAACTTCCGCCGAAGATCCTGCCGGAGAAATCGTAGCCAAGTGCATCGGCGAAACTGAAAAGAATCCTCGCAGGAGCTTCGAGAAAAGTGCCGCCAAAATTTCGAGCGAGGATAATGAAAAGCTCGAATTTCTGGGTGACGCCGTGCTCACCATGATTGTGAGCGAAGCCCTCCTTGAAGGCTTTCCGGACTGGCGGGAAGGCCAACTTTCCAAAGCACGCGCAAGTTTGGTGAATGCCGGCGCCCTCGCGGAGGTCGCTCGCCGTATCGGACTCGGCGCGCACCTTCGGCTCGGCCGCGGCGAAGAAAAAACCGGCGGGCGCGAAAAATCCGCAATACTCGCTGACGCGTATGAAGCCGTAGTGGCCGCTGTATATCTCGACGGCGGACTGGAGCCGGCGCGGCGCGTGATCGAGCGTACGCTTTTGGCCGAAGCAATGCGACAGGATGCTCTGGCAGGTGGCCTGCTCGGCAGGCCCGACGATAAATCGGAATTGCAGGAATTGCTTCAGGGGCGCGGTTGGCCTGCCGCAAAGTATCGAGTGCTGAAAGAAACCGGCCCGGATCACAAGAAGTTTTTCAAGGTGGAAGCGGCGATCACCGGACATGCATCCGCACTGGGCACCGGATTCACCAAGAAAGAAGCCCAGCAGGCGGCGGCGCGCAAGGTGACCGCGAAACTTTTGGAGTCCTCGGAAGCGCCAAAAGGGAAGGCGCGGAAAACAAATGCCTGACGCTCTAGATGCCGTCGAAATCCCGCCCGGGCTCAGGCCTGTGGAGACGCCGCCCGTGGCGCCCGCTTCGAGTCATAGCGAAGAACGGGAACATGTTTCTGCGTGGGAATATCTGGAATCGTTGCTGGTCACTATTGTGCTCGCGCTCTTCGGCACCAGTTTTGTCGTCCAATCGTTCAAGATTCCTTCGCAATCCATGGAGCCTACGCTCCTGGTTGGCGATCATCTGCTGGTGAATAAATTTATTTTCGGCGGGAGTGGCGCATGGTACGAAAAAATTTTGCCCTACCGCGCGGTCCGTCACGGCGACATTATCGTTTTTAAATATCCCTTCGACGATCATCCGTATTATGTGAAACGCGTAATCGGAGTTCCCGGCGACCGCATTAAAATTGTGGACCAGCAGGTGTACGTGAATGGCGTGCTCCAGAACGAGCCATGCGTCATTCACGACCCCAGCGTGCCCTACGATCCCTTCGGCGACACTTTCCCGCCGACGACGCAACGTTACTTGCGCACGGAAGTCCGGCCCGAATGGTCACGCGAAATCCTCAGCCACGTCGTAAACGGCGAACTCGTCGTGCCGCCGAATAAGTACTTCGCAATGGGGGACAACCGCGATCGCAGTTCAGACAGCCGCTACTGGGGATTTGTGGATCGCCAGGCTATTTTAGGCGGCCCGGTTATGATTTACTGGTCCGTGGAAACCGACGCGGACGCCGGCGAAGACCTTGGAATTCGTGCCCGGCTGCACGACTTCAGCGATACGCTGATGCACTTGCCCGCGCGAACGCGCTGGAAGCGAATGTTTCATCAGGTGCGCTGAATCGTTTAACGGAATAATTCCGCTGAAGTTTTTCAATTCACCATGTCCAAGCGACGCTCACGCAAATTGCTCACCGTGCTGCTCGTACTCGCGCTCTTCAGCGTGGTGCTTGCCGTCACCCTTTCGCGCGTGGTTGCTTCGCAGAGCGCTCGGCGGTTTCTGACCGCGCGCCTTGAGCAAGCCTTCGGCCGCCAGGTGGAAGTAAGCAAGTTTTCAATCCGCTGGATCCCCACGCCCGGAATCGTAGCCGAGCGCGTCACCATCAGCGACGATCCGCGCTTCGGACACGAGTATTTTCTGCGCGCGGAAAGCATTGTAGCCAGTCCGCGATGGCGGTCTCTCTTACTCGCAAAATTGGAACTAGGAACGCTGGAACTTTCACATCCGAGCTTAAATCTTGTGCGCAACGATGACGGCCGTTGGAACGTAGAAAGCTGGCTTCCGCCTCCTGGGAATTTGCGTTCAGCGCAGAATATTTCGGGTTCGCGATCTCCGCGAGCCGCCGCGCAGCTTTCTCGCATTGAAATCGATTCCGGCCGGATAAATTTCAGCAACGGCGCTGACCGCCGTCCGTTTGCGCTCGAAGATCTCTCCGGTTCCATCGAGCAGGAAGGTGCCGGAAGTTGGCGCATCGCACTTGCCGCGCACCCATCGCGCTCCACGGTGCATTTGCAACAGGCCGGAACCCTCAGCGTCGCGGGAATCATTGCCGGAACTTCTGCGCGTTTGCATCCGGCGGATCTCACTCTGACCTGGAGCGATGTTTCGCTCGCCGACGCGCTCCGACTCGCGCTCGGAAATGATCCCGGCATTCGCGGCGAATTTGGACTGCAGGTGATCGCGCGCACCGATCCCGAATCTGCGCCGTTAAACGCGAATTCCGCGCGCACTCCGGCCCGCTGGAATATTTCTTTAAGCGCCCGGATGTCCGGCCTTCATCGCTGGGACATGGCCTCCCGTCCTGACAATCCCGCGGCGAATTTGGTCGCCCAGGCCGAATGGGACGCAGGCTCGCCGCAAATTTCTTTGCAAAAATTCTCTCTCGAAGCACCGCATTCAAAAATCGAAGGAGATAGTACAGTGCAGTGGGCCGGCGAAATAAACCCCGAGGTCCATCTGGCTTCTTCGGGAATCTCGTTTGAAGATATCTTCGCCTGGTATCGCTCTTTCCAGCCCGGCATTGCCGATGGCCTCACCGCGGAAGGATTTCTCACTTCAGACGTGAAGTTGAGCGGCTGGCCACTGCGTGCGCGTGGCGGAAAACTAGAATCGGAAGGCGCGACCATTCGCTCCGTCGGATTCACTCTCGCGAAATCCGGCCCCATTCAAGCGCGTTTCGATCCCAGCGCCATTGAAATGTTGCCGGTGACTTGGACCATCGAAAATTCCAGCGCACCTCAGAATGCAGCAGCAACCAGTGGCGCTCCGCGAGCCCCGGCCGGAACGATCACATTCCACGCGAAACTGTTTTCGCTGGTCGCGCCCATCGGAAAATCAATTGGAAAATCGCGGGTAATGCCGGCTGTAAAGAAAACAGATTCAGCCGCGTGGAATTATGAACTCGCGCTTCGCGGAGAGTTCGCGCACTTCGAAGATTTTCTGAACGCCGCGCGCCTAATCGGCAGGCCCCTGAACACAGGCTGGCAAGTGGAAGGCGGCCTGACCGCGAATTTGCAATGGCAGAGCACTTTGCGCCAGCGTTTTCCGAGGCCAACCGGGGACGTTTCGCCACGCGACATGACGCTGAAACTTCCCCTGCTGAATCAATCCGTGGAAATTGAGAACGCCAAAATTGAACTTAGGCCGAACGAGCCTCACGTCACCATCACCAAGGCCACTGCGCTGGGAGCGCACTGGCAGGGAACAATCTGGCGCAACAATCTTCCCTCGCCGCCGAACAACAGTTCCGCGGCGGACTGGCAGTTCGATCTCGCCGCCGATCATCTGGACGTCGCAGAGCTCGATCGCTGGATCGGTCCGCGCGCGCGACCCAACTGGCTCGCGCGGATATTCACCCCGGCCGGAAATGCGTCGGTGCGAATCCCCGGTCCCGGCCCGCTCTCTCAGCTTCACGCGCACGGCGCCTTGCGCGCAGAAACCTTTACCCTCTCGCCTCTCGAAGTGCAGTCCCTGCGCGCGCAAATTGAAATGCTCGGCCGAAAGGTAAACTTTTCCGAGTTTGAAGGGAAATTAAATGGTGGCACAATTTCCGGCGGCTTGCTTGCAAGCTTGGACGCCGATCCAACTTACTGGCTGCACATCGCCGCTAAAAATGTGAACATTGCTGAACTCGCCGTGGCCAACGTCGATTTGCGCGACCGCCTCACCGGACAACTTTCCGGCGACGCTAAAATAACTCTCCATGGAATCGGACGCGAACAATTGTTGACCACTGTAAAGGGCGCAGGCCACGTCTCGGCCACACGATTTGGAATTCGCGGCGTAAATTTGTCCACACCTTCGACGGAGGATGGCATCCGATCGGCAGCAGAAGAGCAATTTTCGCTCGTAAACGCTGAAATCTCAGTGGATGCCCGAAAAATAAATTTCCGGAAAATTGAACTCGCGACTGGGAACGGATTGTTCGACGGAAAAGGCTCGGCTGATTTCACCCGTGAAGTTCAAATTGATTTGTGGCGTCCTCCGCAAACAGCGGCGCTCGCGCGCGTGGACGTTCATCCCGCGAATAAATTCATTCGCGTTTCCGGCACCCTGGATGCGCCGCACGTTTCCCTGCAGCTTTTTCCGGCTGGCGCCACACTGCCGGAACCCGCCGTGGTTCGCCACTGATAGCCCCGCATTTTGCGGGTTGCATCCTAACCGCGCCAGACATAATATCCACTCGCGATTTCGCAAAGGGGCACAGAGATATGAGAAATATTGAGCGCGTAATTTATTCGTGCGTATGCGTAATTTTCTTTTCACTCGTGATTTTGAGAGCGCCCGTAGCGAACGGCCAGACGCCAACCAAATCCGCGCCAGCGCCTGTCAAAAAAGCACCAGCCGCGAAGGACGCCGACACACCAATCACGAAACCTGGTAACGAACCGTTCAGCATCGAACAAGTTCTGAGCTTTTCCTTCCCTGAAACAACTTCGCTAATCGCCGCACCAAAGGGCGATCGCGTCGCCTGGGTTTCCAACACGCTTGGCCGCCGCAACGTCTGGGGAGCGGAAGCGCCCGACTGGAATGCGCGGCAAATTACGCACTACCCCGCGGACGATGGCCAGGAAATCACCGATCTCGATTTCTCATCCGACGGCTCCCTTATCGCCTACGTTCGCGGCGGCGACAAAAATCGCGAAGGGGAATTACCGGATCCCGATAGCAATCCTGCCGGAGTCGACCAATCCGTTTGGCTCGTGGCCTGGGCCGGAACCTCGGCGCACAAAGTGGACGAAGGAAATCATCCGCGCATTTCTACGCACAGCACCGCCGCCTCCGGTTGGGTCGCCTACGAAAAAGAAGGAAAAGTTTGGATTGCCGGAATCGGCGGCGCGGGAAAGCCCACCGAAGTTTATATGCGTGGCGAAAACGGCGGCGTCGAATGGGCGCCCGACGGCAAGAAATTCGCATTCACCACAAATCGCGCCAGCCATAGTCTGGTTGCGATTTATGACGCGACGAAGAAAGAAATTAGCTACGTCACGCCCACCACGGATAGCGACAGCACTCCGCGCTGGTCTCCCGATGGACACTTCATTGCTTTCATGCGCTCAGCGGGCGGATTTGGCCGGGGCGGTGGGGGCGGCGCAGGCCGCGGTGCTGGCCGAGGAAATGGTGGTCGTGGTGGCGCAGGCGGTGGCCCGGAAATTTCTGTCTTCGATGTCGCCACCAATCAGGTGCGCTCCGTGTACCAAACTCGCGGCGGCACCGGAAGCCTCGCCGTTCAACATGACGTTCTAAATTGGGGCGCCGACGGCCGCCTTGTTTTCGTCTCCGAAATTGACGGCTGGCAACATCTGTATTCCGTGCCCATGTCCGGCGGCACCGCCGACTTGCTTACGCCCGGCGAATGCGAATACGAAACAATGTCATTCACCGCCGACCGCAAAAATATCTTATTCAATTCAAATTGCGGCGATATCGACCGCCGCCACCTGTGGCAAGTTTCTGTAGCGGGCGGCGCGCCTGTTCCCGTCACCAGCGGCGAAGCAATCGAATGGATGCCGGTAACTACCGCGAGCGGAAAGTGGGTCGTCTATTTCGGTTCCGACGCCCAGCATCCCGCCACTCCTTTCGCTCGGGCGTGGAGCGTTTCTCAACCCGCGTCGGGCAAAGCCCACGCCATGATGGCGCTGCCCAAAGATTTTCCGGCCGACAAACTTGTCGCGCCAAAACAAGTTATCGTTCCATCCGGAGGTGGATTTGAAATTCATTGCCAGTTATTTCTTCCGAAGGACCTGAAGCCTGGCGAAAAGCGCCCGGCAATTATTTTCATGCACGGCGGGCCGTCGCGAGAAATGCTTCTCGGTTGGCATTACATGTACTACTACTCAAATTCCTACGGCATGAATCAGTATTTGACCAGTCACGGCTATATCGTCCTCTCCGTGAATTACCGCGGAGGCATCGGATACGGCCGGGCATTTCGCACCGCACCGGATCGCGGTGGCCAGGGCGCTTCCGAATATCAGGACATTCTTGCGGGCGCGAATTTCCTGCGCAGCCGCGACGATGTGGACGTCACGCGCCTCGGTCTGTGGGGCGGAAGTTACGGCGGATATCTGACGGCGATGGGTCTCGCCCGAAATTCCGATATTTTCGCCGCCGGCGTCGATTTCCACGGCGTGCATGATTGGTCGCAGCAATTAGCAAATAATGCGTTGCCGCCGGGAGTCAGCGCGCAAGCCGCGCAACCGCAGCAGAATACTCCGGCGTCAATTCTGGCGAGAGAGTCCTCGCCGGTTGCGTCCGTCTCCACATGGAAATCGCCGGTGCTGTTGATGCAGGGCGACGACGACCGTAATGTTTATTTCGGCCAAATGATCGAGCTGGTCCCAATGCTCCGGCAACAAGGCGTGGACTTTGAACAAATTGTTTTTCCAGACGAAGTCCACGATTTCTTGATGTGGCATAACTGGAATCACGCCTATCACGCCGAACTGGATTTCTTTGAACGCAAATTAAAGAATGGCGGCCTCACGTCAACAAGGCCGTACTAGTTGCGTGGCACGGCCATTCCTGGCTGTTAATTTTGATTTCGTGGGGGCGGGTCTGCGACCCGCCCGCCGCGCGACTAAAAAACCTGTACATGAAAATTTTGAACACGCGCAGTCACTGGCGGAATTCTTTCGCAACATTCACCGCGGCCGGCTGCCTTCTCACATTCGCCGCTGCTCTTGTCCGCGCTCAATCCACGCCAGCGCTTTACAACTATCGAGCAAAATCCGTCACGTCATTTCGGATAGATCTCCGCGCCCGCATCGAATCGGAAATCCAAAAGCCCTCTCCAATTGGCTCGAAAATGTATCTGCAACCAATCAGCAACTGGCTCGAACAAGATGTATCCTGGCAAGCCACGCGCACAGTCGTTTCCGTCTCGCAGGATGGCTCCGCCGAAATCGAAGAGAAGCTCAATAACTTCTCAGAAAAACTTTCATCATCAGATGACACGGACGACAACAAGAAGCTCCTCGCCGATCTCGAATCCGCTCTAAGCAATTGGAACACTCCGAAAACTTTGCACTACCGCGAATCGCGCTCAGGCCAAATCACCGGCCTGACCGCCGAATCCGCGCCACCTATAGGTGAATCCGCCCCGCGCGTTCTGACTGCCTGGCTCCTCCGCGCCCTGCGCCCCACCGCAGCGTTGCCCGCACACCCTCTCGCGCTCGGCGAACATTGGCAAGCACCGCGCACTGTTGAATTCGCGGAATGGACCGGCACCTCCGGGTCGGAATCCGGCGAATGGCTGGTAATCCCCGCGGGAATTCGCCAGCGCGGCGAGCCCACCGTAAAACTGCAAACAACTCAAGAAATCACGGGCGCAGTTACCGGCGGCGCCGAAAAGCCCGCCGAAGGTTCCGCCACCGCGCATTTTCACGCGGAATCGTTGAGCACTCTCGCCCTTGACGATTTGCGTCTGATGTCGGCCGCACGCTCCGCCACACGCGATATACTTTGGACTCTGGCTCCGGTTGAGGGATTGGAAAAACCGCCGCAGTATCGAGGACGCCTTTTGGTCGAAATCAGCATCCAAGTTTGCGATGAGACTCCGTGCCCAGTTGCTGCAGGCGATTCTACTAACGGTAGTCGTTAGCGTGATCATTGGGCCGAGCAGCACCTGGCTCCACGCGCGATCGCCTGACCAGAAAGCGACGAACGCGCCACAGCGCGTGACGCTCAGTCCGGAATACGCGCCTGGCCAGGTGATTCGCTATCAACTTCAGTCCACGACGACGACGGATACTCATCGCGGGGGAGCGATTCGCGATCCGCAGGGACCCACTAAGATGACGCTGGTTTGGAATGCAATTACGAGATTAGAAGTTCTCGCGGTTGGAAGGAACCCGCAGGGGCTACCGGACGGCACGGTGCGATTGCGTTCAACGTACGAGAAGTCGGATGCCACAGCGTCGAGTGTTTCCTACGATCCGAACGCCGACGGTACCGAAGCAAAGTACCGCGCTCTGAAAGGGAAGTCGTTCGAATTCTCCGTGAATGCGGCTGGCGTTGTGTCGGATATCGTGGGCTTTGAAGGCGGCAGTGGCCCGGGAAGCGCTGTGGACGCTGTCCGACGCTCGCTGAATCAGTTTTCCTGGGATGTGAATTGCGCAAAGTGTGGAATTGTGATTGGGCAGTCATGGGGGACAGACGCGCCCGTACCTGACGCGCCAATCTCTGGACTCATGTGGCGCAGCCGTTCAAACTATGAGCGCAACGAGCCGTGCCAGCTTGCCGCCACTCCGTCATCGTCCGTCTCAGTGAACGGCGAGACTTGCGCCGTAATCCTCACCAAGTTAACGCTCGTCGTCGCGCGGCCCGGGAAAGATGTTACGCCCGAGAATTATCGAAAAATGGGACTGAGCACCGCTGGCACCTGGACAGGCGAAGGCGACACGCTCAGTTACGTTTCCATTAGCTCCGGGCGTTTAGTTTCTGGAACGCAATCATCAAGCGAGCAAATGGATTTCACAGTTACGCACGACACCGGCGACCGCATGACTTACAAAGGTTCAGTTCAAAGCCATTCGCAGCTAGCACTTCTTCCGCCGACTCCATAAATTTCCAACCATGGGTATAATGCTAGATTGCGTTCTGACCATCGGACGCGCACGAAAGTTCTTGTCACACGTGTTCCTGAAAACCCCATGAAATTCAAACTATCCAGCACATACGAACCTCGCGGCGATCAGCCGACAGCCATCGCGCAGTTGGTGAACGGCATAAACGCCGGCGATAAGCACCAGGTGCTTCTCGGCGTCACCGGCTCCGGCAAAACTTTCACCATGGCGAAAGTTATCGAAGCGCTCGATCGCCCCGCGCTCATCATGGCGCACAACAAGACTCTGGCCGCACAACTCTTCCACGAATTCCGCAGCTTTTTTCCAAACAACGCCGTCGAATATTTCGTCAGTTACTACGACTACTATCTTCCCGAGGCGTATTTGCCGTCGTCGGACACCTACATCGAAAAAGAATCCACGATTAAC
>Ga0210410_10006695_pt1 | contig 10000 bp, 9 predicted proteins | sample IncBWC4MmetaG_FD_161058 | JGI IMG/M metagenome (GOLD analysis project Ga0210410, IMG submission 161058) | Forest soil microbial communities from Barre Woods Harvard Forest LTER site, Petersham, Massachusetts, United States - Inc-BW-C-4-M | ecosystem: Environmental > Terrestrial > Soil >... | reverse complement strand
CTGCTTGCCCACGCCGGTGAAGTCTGCCACCCGGCCCACCGTGCTGCTGTAAGTGTAGATCCCAACTTCATCGAACTGGCTGAACGCGCCCTGCAACGCCGACAACGTCTCCTGCACCTTCTTCAAGCCTACGTCGGGCATTCCGGTGTCGATCACCACCGCCGCCGACAGCGGAAACGGATCGCTGGTGAAAAACTTCAACGTCTGCTTCTGCCCACTTTCCAGAACTGAAAAATCTTTGGGCAACAAGCCGCCGACCAGCCGTCCCTGGTTGTCCGTTACCGTGACCGGAACCAGCACCAGGTTTGTGGTCACCGTGATCTTGTAGAGATCCTCCCCCGTTTCTGAATCCTTCGGAACGCTGCCTGCGGGGACCGTCCTGATGGGAGGCATTGGCGGCGGGGCCGGCATCTCATCTGTTGTCTTGTCACCCGCCTTCTCACCCGCTTTTTCACTCGCCGAATCCGGAGCGCTCCGGGGCATCTCCTTCGAACCGGTGGTCACACCCGCACCGGAATTGTCTGCTGGCGCCACGTTCGGCTGGGTCTCGTCCTCCGCCTCCTGCCGCGGGCTGGGTGGCTCCGGCGGCGGGATCGGACGCGTTGCCGATGGGGCGTCCGGGATGTCCTCGGGCTTCTGCTGCGCCGCCAGAGCGCCCGCCAACAACAATGTCAGCCCCAAAATCAATACCGCGTGAGTTTTCGTGACCATCCCCGGAATCCTCGATCTTTCTTTGTTCGACTCTTTGTTCGACTGCCTTTCTTCGACTACTTTTTCATCAATTCAGATGCCTAACCGTGCCCCTTTGGTGCATCTAACCGTCACAGGTCCTTACAGGCTCCTTACAGGATAGACTAGCAAAGTCTCGGGATAAATACGCTGATGCCTAAATCACATTGTAAATTGTGCCCGGCCGCGGGTTTCTTCGCTCTGGCTCTGATGACGCTTGCCCTGATGATGCTTGCTCTCATGACGACACTGTCACTACCCGCGGCCGCGCAGAATGCTCCGATTCCACCACCTCCGGCTAACCCTGGCGTCTCTTCGACCGGCCCTACCTCCAATACCAATTCCGCTCCCCACACCCGTTCCAATGCAGACGACCAGTCGCAAGATCAGTCGGTCGAGACCCTGAAGGTCAACGTCGAAGTCGTTCAATTATTCTTCAACGTCAAGGACAAGCATGGCGCGCTGATTCCCAACCTGAACAAGGACAACTTCGACCTGTTCGAAGACGGCCAGCCCCAGACCATTAAATATTTCAGGGCCGAATCCGACCTGCCGCTGACCCTCGGCATCCTGCTCGACACGAGCGGCAGCCAGTTGCGCGTCCTCGATATGGAAAAGGTAGTTGGAGGTTCGTTTCTGGAGAGCACGATGCGCGCGAAGGACGAGGCCTTCGTGATCAGCTTCGGCACTGACATCGAGCTCCTGCAGGATTTCACCAGCTCGGTCAGCCGGCTCCGACATGCGCTCAACGACGCCAAAATGAACAGTGGCGGAGTCAGCTGCTCCGGAGGTCCGATTGGCCCGCAAGGCCCGATCCCGTGTCCTTCGACCGGACCACGCGGCACGGCGCTCTATGACGCCGTTTATCTCGCTTCGCACGACGAATTCGCCCACGAAGTCGGTCGCAAGGCGATGATCCTGCTCACCGACGGAGAAGACGAGGGCAGCCGCCTCAAGATCAAGGACGCCATCGAAGCCGCGCAGAAGGCCGATGCCATCTGCTACGTGCTGCTCATCGCCGACCGCGGCTTCTACGGTTTCGGCGGCTTTCACGGCGATTTCGAGATGAAAAAGCTCACCCAGGAAACCGGAGGCCGCGTGATCGAAGTCGGCAATAAGATCGAAAAACTCCGCCAGGCCTTCGACCAGATTTCCCAGGAACTCCGCAGCCAGTACAACGCGGGTTATGTGCCCACCAACGCGACGCGCGACGGCTCTTTCCGTAAGGTCGAGATCAAGCCCAAGCAGGGGGATTACAAAATCCAGGCCCGCAGTGGCTACTACGCCACACCACGCCACGAAGACTAGAGCCCGTGTGGGGTCGGGTGTCCCGCCCGTCCAAGCCGAACGCAGCTCGTCAGCGACCCTAGACTAGAAGAAAAGTTCTGCAACGTTTCTGCAACTTCGTGTCCTGTTGACGCTGGCCTGTGGAAAACTGAAGCCTCGGGTTGCGTTCTATCGCAATTAGGGATACAGTTATTACTCGCGTCATTACTTCTTTGCGTCTTTCTTGCCTCTTCGTGCTTTTTCCCACTCAAACATCACTCTCAACACCACTTACGAATAACTCATAACGGAGGAACATTAAATGCACCCTAACCGTAGTTTCACGTTCTCTTGCCTGGCTTTGGTCATGCTTCTCGGACTCGGCGGACAAGCTTTTGCAAGTATAGTTGCCGCCGGTACCAACCCCGCCTGCAAGCCGTCGCTTGTCCACTTCGCAACTATTCAATTGGCGGTAAATGCGGTCCCCGGCGGAAGCACAGTTGACGTTTGCCCCGGCACTTACCCCGAACAGGTCGTAATCAACAAGAATCTCACTCTCCAAGGAATCGCCGATGCGGGTCAGGACGCTGCTGTGATTGTGGCTCCCGGAGGAGGTCTGGTCCAGAACACGAGCAGCCTGGCCACGGGCAATCCAATTGCCGCGCAGATTCTGGTACAGGCGCCCGCTACTTCCGTCAAACTCAGCAATCTCACGGTCGACGGAAGCAACAACCGAATAACAGGAGGCTGCGGCGTTCCTGATCCCATCGGGATTTACTACCAGAATGCGTCGGGTGCGGTTTCCCGAGCAAGCGTGCTAAACGAAGTGCTCGGCGCCGGTCTCACGGGCTGCCAAGCGGGACTCGGGATCTTTGTGCAGAGCGGCGGCGGTGGTACGTCCACGGTATCCATCACCAGCAGTAACGTGGAGAACTACCAGAAGAACGGCATCACGGGCAACGAGGCTGGCACGACCGTGACGATCAAAGCAAACACGGTCATCGGGCAGGGCTCCACCTCAGGCGCAGCGGAGAATTCGATCCAGATCGGATTCGGCGCAACCGGAACCATCAGCGGCAACACCGTCGGCTCCGACGTCTGGGCTCCGGACGTGTTCGGCGATACCGGCAATGCTGCGGCGGGCCTACTGGTCTATGCTTCTCAGAACGTGACGATAACCAGCAACAACGTCAACAACACGCAGTTCGGAATCGCGCTCGCGGGCGATCCGAGTAGTGGCTCCGCGGACCACAATGTCGTCACCAAGAACACGGTTTCGGCCACCCATCTCTATGACGGCATTGATCTGTGCGGGAGCAACAATACCGCAAGCAGTAACATCATCAATGGCTCGGACGAATCGGGAGTTCACATTGACGATACGTGCACTGGCAGCGCAGCCAGCGATACCGCCAGCTTCAACACCATCAACTCGGCGTGTGCTGGGATCTTGATTGGACCGTCGGCGTCAAGCCCAACTACGTTGTCCAACACGTACTCCAATGTGGGCACGCTGCAACTCAGCGGCACGGACACCTGCACGCCGGCACTCAAGCCAGTCAAGAAGAGTGCAGTCGCAAAGGCCCTAAGTCCGGCGCGACCATAAGAAACGAAACCTGTGGTGTCATTCCCAACTACCAGGTCGTGCACCATCCTGGAAGACTCGTGCGCGCTAAGATTGCGCGCAAAGTTCAGCCCAGCAAGATAAGGCCGAGTAAGATAAAACGTCAGCCTAAGAAACAGCGCCGGGAATCGGACCACGGATTCCCGGCGTTTCAGTGTAGCCCTCAGCCAGTCTGTCGCCTCGCCACATTCTGAATCTCGGCCGCTTCCCCCTCCACTTGACACCCAGCAGTAATTAAGCTGGCAGGAGCGGCTCAGTAGCCCCTCGTGGGCAGCGGTGCTTTCGCCCCGCATACACCGTGTCTCAAAGCCGGTCCCTTAGCGCCCTCGGGTTGCGTCAGACCGCAATTAATTAAGGATATACCCCTCATCTCTTGCTTCTTCCACATCAACTCCCACTCTCGACCACCACCTACGAATAACTCATACGGAGAAATATCAAATGCGATATCCCAACAGGTGATCAATCGGGACAAGGGATATTGGTCGAGACGACAAACTCACCCAGTGCCAGTCTGACGGTGGAAAATAGTTCGGTCCGTTTCCAGTCACTAATTCCACTGCATCGTGCCCTTTCCCTAGCGGTCCGGCGCGTGCGAAAACCGCACCTAGACTTAAACCTTAGGATTTGGGTCAGCAGGCACAAAACGTCAGCAAGGTACACCGAGCCGGGAATCGGATTGCAGATTCCCGGCATTTCATTGTAGTGCCCGTTCCGCCGCCCTCCTCGACTGTCGCATGCCAGCGCATTGCAGTCTGCCCCGCTCTTGCGCAAGCGCACCCACTCGGACTACCCTCAGAAGACCAGCCGCAGGAGAGTAGGTGTCACAACGGTCGACCGTTAGGTTGGCCCCCACTCAAAATACGATTCATAAAGGAGAAGACATGACCCGAATGATTAGAATTCTTTGCCTTGCATTGCTGACGATCGGCTTGGTGGCCCCGTCCCTCCCAGCACGGGCGGACGACAGAGACGAGAAACACGAAAGATGTGAAAAGCGTATTCACCAGGCCGAGGATAAGCTGCGTGACGCCGTGAACCGCCACGGCGAGGACAGCAGACAAGCGCGCAAGCGCCGCGAAGAACTTGAAGAAGCGAAGCGGCGTTGCGGCGATCACCACGATATGGATCACCACGACGATCACGAGCACGAGCAACACTAAACACCGATGGAGCGACGGGCGTCCTCGTCCGTCCCCCACCGACACAGGCAGCGTCGTGGCCGGGCGAGGACGCCCGGCGCTCCATTGAGACCACCGACTCGATCCACTTCGATTGCTATGATGTTGCGTGCTTACTTTTCAGCGGGCGCCGACGTATTAACGCGCCTGCGAAAAATCCTCCACCGCGAACAGTTGCCCGCCCTGCTCCACCACACCCACTCCAGTCGAATCCATGTCCCGGTCCAGAATGTTCGCGCGATGTGGAGGCGACTTCATGAACTGGGTGTGGATGAACATTGGCGAAGGCCCCTGCGTCACGTTCTCCGAGAGCCAGGTGAAATGCGCACCCGCCTGCTTGACCCGCACCGACAGGCTCGGCTCACCCTCGAACCCGTGCTGCGCCGATCCGTGTTCGGCCATCGCCTCCGCGTGACGCCGCGCCGCTGTTGCCAGCGATTCGTCCCACCGCAGCGGAGACAGCCCCTGCGCCTGCCGCGCCTGGTTTACCGAAGCGAACAGTTCCCGCTCCGCCCGCAACGTTGCCGTCTGGCCGTATGCCGACCAACAACGCATAATTCCCACCATCGTCAGCGCCGCCAGACGGGTCCTGATTCGCATCGTCATTTCTCCCACAATGAATAGAACCCGGCCCGCGGCGTCTCGGCAAGTTACCGTCGCGAGTTACCGACGTATTGCACTAACATAAGCCACTTATCGCCGGTCCCCATACAAGTCACTGCGATCCCGGTCCAGGTCGCGATATTCGCGTCGCAACTCTTTTCGCTCATGCTGGGCGGCCGCGTAATTCCCGTATTAGAGAGCGCGCCGCAGTTCCCAGCGGTCACGCGCAATCTTCGCCTCATCGCGACGGATGTCGCGCTCCCGCCGGTAGCCACCTTCGGCAAACATTGTTCCCGCACCCAGTCCGATCAGCAATAGAACTCCAGTCATCATGCGTTTGATATTCCGTTCTCCTTTCGTTCACGAATGGTACTGATATCGATACCCGTGGGCCGCGACTCCTTCCATGCAAACCCACCTTCCGGCCCAAGTTGCCCTACCATCCCAGTACAATTCTTTACACCGGCAATCGTACCTGGTTGTTCCTGTCGATGGCCGCAACCCGTCAGGATTGTGGCATCTCGGGCTTCGGCACGATCATCTAAGCGATCGTAACGAGAAAAGGACCATCAGTCATGCGAACCTATCTCACATTGTTGACGCTGATACTGGCCGCTTCTTTCGTGGTGGCTCAGGACCCTGGAATGCAGGCCGCGCAGCAGGGGAGCCAGCAGGCGACACAGATGGCGACACAGGCTACCCAGCAGGCGAACGACCAGATGATGCAGGCTGCCCAGCAGGCTAACCAGACGGCGATGCAGAACGCTCAGCAGGCAGCGCAGAACACGCCGGAGTGCTATCGCTGTTTCGCGGCCAAACCCAAATTTTCCGTGAAGCCCGGCGCGTATTCCAAGGCTGTGACGTTGAAACTGAAAGACTCGACCCGTGGAGCGGTGATTCACTACACGATGGATGGTTGGACGCCCACGGCGGAGTCAAACCGATACACCGGACCGATTACGATTGACTCGACGACCACAGTGCAAGCCATTGCCATCTCGCCATATGGAGGACGCAGCCGGATCGCCACGGCTGTCTACACGCTGAATGGAGTGCCCCCAGGGGCTCCGGTGGCCCAAACGGTGGTCGCGGCTCTGAACCCTGCCCCGGAGCTCTCCACCCCTGCGAAACTCTTGCTGACGCGGGGCACGGCGGTACCTCTCATTTTCGCCTCGGACGTGAGTTCCAAGACCGCCGATGTGGGTGACAAGATTTCCCTGATGCTGGCCGAGGACCTCAAGATCGGGGCCGTGGTTCTGGTCAGGAAGGGAACGCCTGCGGTTGCCACCGTCACCGAAGTTGACAATACGGGAATGGGAGGCGCGCCGGGCGATGTCTTCGTTCAGGTGGACTCGCTCCAAGCTGGCAGCGTTCTGATCAAACTGCACGGTACCGCCGCGAAGGAGGGACAAGACAAAGTGGGGAAAGCGATGGGCCTCATGTTTGTCCCGTTCGTTCCTGTGGGCATCTTCGTGCATGGCAAGGACGCGGAAATCAAGCAGGGTGCGTCGTTCACGGCATTCGTAGATGCGGACACCCTGATATTGCCTGCGAATTAGCGCGGATGGCGAAGCGCGTCTCTCGAACCTTGCGCCAGGCGCGATGCTCGCGCGGTCAAGACAAGCGCGCTGATCTTAGGCCTTACGCCGTTTCTCGCCCGGCCGATTCTTGACCGGGATCACGAACTTCAATCCCGACCAGACGTCGGTGACCGCGCAGACTTTCACGTCCACCAGCCCAGCATCAAGCCCGCTCTGGCGAACCACATCTCCCGTGAGATCGGTGGCGACGCCCGAACTCTTCTTCGGCCACGAGATCCACAGCATGCCCGCGGGCGCCAGCGCCTTTGCGGCCGGTATGAGCTCGAGCTCCAGTCCCGCACGCGATTTGGCAAAAAGGAAAATGAAATCGAGGTCTCTGCTGGTCTGAATGCTGCTGTGTTGGATCTGGCACTGCTCGAGACCGTCGCGCAGCTCGGTTTTCACGTCGTCCGGCACATGCAACAGGAGAGCGCGAAAATTCTCCTTGATGCCCAACTTTCTCGCGAGCGGAGTTCCTGAATATCCAGGCATAGAGAAAGAGAAATTGATGTTATGGCGAGAGGCCAGAGTCCGGGTTACTGCTTCGGAGCGTAGTACCCCTTGCGGGTCCGCACCTTCATACCTTTATCCTGCGCCAGGATTGCGATTGTGCGGTAGCGTCCGTCCGCGGCAAAATCCGCCGGCTTATAGGCCACCGCGTACTGGCTGCGCAACTCCTCCTGAATAGAAAGAAACGCATCCGACACGTCGCGCATCTGGAACGGAAAGAACGCTCGGCCACCCGTCGCATCCGCGATACGCTCCAGCACCTTGTCGCCCTTACCCTTCATGCCGCTGATGTTCGTGCTGATGGTGTAGACGATCACTTCCGCGCGCGCCGCCATATCGATGGCTTCCTCGCGCGTCACGTGGCTCAGGTTGTCCTCGCCGTCGCTCAACAGAATAATGGCGCGGCGCACCGGTCCCACCTGCTCCTGCTTCAACAGCTTGTCCCGGCACGCGAAGTAGAGCGCGTCGTACATCGCGGTGCCGCCGCCCGCCCGCAACATTCGCACGCCGGCGGAAAGACCTTCCGTGTTGTCGGTGAAATCCTGCGTGACTTCCGGCGTAGCGTCGAAGCCGACCACGAATGCCTTGTCATAGCGCGGACGAATGATGGCATTCAGAAACTCGATTGCCGCTTCCTGCTCGAACTTGAAGCGGTCGCGCACCGAATTGCTCGCGTCCACCAGCAATCCCACCTGCAGAGGCAGATCGGTCTCGCTGCGGAAGCTGCGCAGCTCCGCGGGTTTTTGATCGTCGATCACTCTGAAGTCGTCTCTCTTCAGATCCTTTATGTAGCGGCCGTGCCGGTCGGTAACCGTGAACACCACGCGAACTTCATTGACGACATGGACGATGGTCGCGACGGATTCGTCAGAATCAGACTTCGTTGGGTCAGACTTTGCTGGATTCCCCGGCTGCGCCGGAGCCTGCCCTGCTGGTGTCTGCGCCGCGGGAGTTGAAGTGCCGGAAGCCGGTGTCGAAGGAGTTGGTGTGCCCGCGGACGGCGCCGCCGGCGTGGAAGCGGGTGGAGCCGTCTGGCCGAGGAGAGAGCCAGCCAGCATATGAAAAGCAATCAGAAGCAGAAAAATGCGCGATTTCATCAGGACAGTCTGATCAGAATTGATTTCATCATTATAGCCCCCGCGCCCATGCGGGAACCGACAGAGAATTCCTCGTAGAGAAGTGGCCTGCCGCGTCTCCACAGGGAGGTTGTGCCACGGACCCTTACCCTACTGAGGAGTATTTTCCAGGCTGTCCAGCAAGTTTTCGAGATCCTTCGGCAACGGCCGGGAGAATTTGAGGAGCTCCTTCGTTCGGGGATGCGTCAGCTCAAGTACCGCCGAATGCAGAAAATTTCTATCCAGCGCGAGCGTCGCGGGCATGCCTGCCGCCCGGCGTTTGTTCGATTGGGACCGCAATTCGCCGGGCGCGCCATAGAGCGCGTCGCCCACCACGGGATGCCCGAGCGACGACATATGCACGCGAATCTGGTGTGTGCGTCCCGTCTCGATCTTGAGTTCGACCAGCGCAAACTTGCCGTAAGGCGAATCGACCTTTCGCTGCACGACGTAATGCGTCACCGCCTCGCGGCCACCGAAGCCCCGCGTCGTCATCCGTGTCCGCCGCTGCGAGTGGCGGCTGATCGCGCTTTGAATTGTGCCGCGATCCTGCTTCGGCCAGCCGTGCACCAGCGCGATATACGTCTTGTGCACCTCGCGCCCACTGAACTGCTTCGCCAGCCGGCGATGGGATTCGTCGTTCTTCGCCACCACCATCAGCCCGCTGGTCGCCCGATCCAGGCGATGCACGATCCCCGGACGAAGTTCGCCGCCGACCGAGGACAGCTTCTTAAAGTGATGCAGCAGCGCATTGACCAGCGTTCCGCGGTTACGCGCATCTTCGGTCGCTCCCGCTCCCGCATGCACCATCATGCCCGCAGACTTGTTAACGATCGCCAGGTCGTCGTCTTCATAAACGATATCGAGCGCGATCTCTTCCGGAATGGCGCGCAGAGGTGGAGCTTGCGGCGGCCCGGTGACGGTGATCTGCTCTTCGCCCTTCAGCCGCAGCGACGCCTTCGCCGCCGTCTGGTTCACCAGCACCTCACCCTTCTCGATGAGGTGCTGGACGCGGGCGCGGCTGACTTCTGCGTGACTGACCTCTGACAGTTGGGTCGCGAGATATTGGTCCAGACGCTGCCCTGCGGCTTCGGGAGATGAGGTCAGCGTGATGGGGAAAGCAAGCATTCAGCACTCAGCATTCAGTACTCGGCCCGCAAGTGCAAGGAGATTTTTAAGGAGTTTTGGAGCCTAAAGCGCAGAGCCCGATTTCTGAGGGCTAAGGGCTGAGTGCTGGGTACTGCTCTTCAGCCACCAGATCAATCCGCCGCCGACGACCAGCAGAATCGAAATCAACTGCGTTCCCGTCATCAGTCCGCCGAAGACTTCGCCGCGTCCGGGATCGTCGCGCAGGAACTCGATGAAGTAACGCTCGATTCCGTACAGGATCAT
>Ga0210410_10006694_pt1 | contig 10002 bp, 7 predicted proteins | sample IncBWC4MmetaG_FD_161058 | JGI IMG/M metagenome (GOLD analysis project Ga0210410, IMG submission 161058) | Forest soil microbial communities from Barre Woods Harvard Forest LTER site, Petersham, Massachusetts, United States - Inc-BW-C-4-M | ecosystem: Environmental > Terrestrial > Soil >... | reverse complement strand
AAAAATGGCACCAGCCGTCCCGCGCCGTCTGCATGCCGATTTCTGCAACAAAATCGGCACCAAACGGACATGGCAGCGGCCTTCCGCGACGTCCGCTCATCGGGGCAAAGCAGACATCAAGCCGACGGGCCAATACTTCCGTTTTTGACCCAAAGGAGACACTGACGGCTCGCTTCGACGGGCCACTCCGGCTCGCGCGCGCGACCAAAACAATTCAGTCTTCCGAGCGCAGGGCCGCTTCGATGCGCTGGATCAGCCGCTCCCGCAGCGAAGGCACCGCGTTGCCGAGAACGGCGAAGGTGCGGACGATGGGCAAATACGGCTCCATTGCTGCCGTTAGCTCCGCGAGAGACATGCCGGCCAGCCGAGCATATTCGGATTGCGCCGCCGCATTGGTCGCGCGCGGCCGCTCCGGATTGTCGGCGACTTCCGGCCCGAGCTCGGACAGGATCACGCGCAAGAACCCAAGCTCGAGGACGGCGGGCCCGCGCATCGCGCTGACCCAGTCGACCAGCTTTGGGCCTTCCGCTGTCATGATCACATTACCGGGGCTTAGGTCGGTATGGCAAAGCCCGTCGCCCGGCGGCAAGCGATCGATCAGCGCGAGGATTTCAGTGGCGATGTGCTTCGGGAGCTTGCCGTCGTCGTGCCCCAACTGAGCCTCCATATACTCGCGCATGGAGAGGACCTCCGGCGGCAGGGGCGTCTTGTGAATGGACATGGCAAGAGCCGCGACGATCGCGCCGGCCTGTTCGAACGTCACCGCGCCGGTTCGGGTTAGCTGCAGCAGGGTCGGTCCGTCGAGGCGCTGCAGCACGATGCCGAAGCGCCCGTCCAGGGTCACCTCGCCGAACACCTCCGGCACCGGGGCGCCGGCGCCGTGGACGGCGCGGATCATGTGCACCTCGAACCAGGGCATCCGCCGCGGCAAGCCGGGCTTGAACAGTTTGACGACTTGCCCCGGCGCCCAGGCGTAGGCTTCGGAGTAGGCGCCTTCGCCGATCTTCTCTCCCAGCGATCCCCGCATGCCCGTTCTCCGCCGCGCAGAGTAAACACCGGCGGCGAGCAAAAAGGAACTCCTCCCGTCGTGGGGCCGCCGGACACTATGATCGCCTTTCAACCTCCAGAGACCTTCGTCCACTCCGCTAAATGGTGCCAAGTCCGGTTGTGGCACAAAGCTGCCGATCCGGGATGTCCGCTCTTCTGTCGCTATCGGGGGGAAAGCAGACATAGCGCGAACCGCCCAATTCGGTCGAGATTGACCCGTTTCGGACATGGGCCTAGGCGCGACCGTTTCGTTGAACGCGCAACCGAGGCAAGCAACATCACTCCGGAAGCCCTGCCTGGCGGAGACCCTTGGCAAACGTGGCGAGGTCCTCCGGTCGACGAAATGGTGCTAAATCTCTGAGATTGGAGGCGCGCAAATCGGGATTAAATTCGAGCGCCCGTGCCATTGCTTTCTGTGCCGGCTCAAGCCGCCCGGCCAACGCGTTGCTGGCTGCGGATATGCAGATTGAATGCAGGAACTTCGGATTGTCGCGCATCGACTTTTCGGCGCATGACGACGCCACGTCATAGCGGCCCGCGAGAAAATAGGCATACGCCATGGCGCCGTGCATAGCGTATGCCGACGGATCGAGCGGGCTCAGGCGCATGGCATGCGCAGCGTGATCAAGTGCGAGGTCCGTCTCACCTCTCCAAACTCTCACCCAGGCACTAAGATTCCAAGCTTGCGCCAAGTTCGGATTGACCGCCAGTCCACGATCCACGAAAGCCATTGCGTCGTCGAACTCATGGGCTACAAAGGCGAGTACATATGCACCCATACACAGCGCTACAGGGTCATCTCCACCCAGATGCACTGCTTTCCGAGCCAGCCGCGTACCTTCCGCGCTTTCCTGTACGCGCTCGGTTATCCAGCCGCGCGTCTTGCGCTGCATGTAGCACCACGCGGCCATGCCATAGGCGCACGCCAGACCGGGGTCGAGCTGGAGCGCCTTGCAAAAGAGCTGGAGCGCTTCGCTGTTCGCATCCTTGGTCCACCGACGAGCGCTCGCCAACCCACGCAGGTAATAGTCGTATGCATCTAGATTTTCGGTTGGCTTGCGCCTGGCCCGCTTGATTTCCTCACGCTCCAGCTTTGGCGCAATTGCACCCACGACGCTGGAAGTCACATGGTCCTGTAGATCGAACATATCTTCAAGCGCACCCTCGAAACGGTTTGCCCAGAGATGTGCTCCGGTTTGGGCATCGATAAGCTGGCCTGCGATACGCATGCGATTTCCGGCCTTGCGCACGCTCCCTTCGAGTACGTAGCGCACACCAAGCTCGCGGCCGACCTGCTTCACGTCCACGGCTCGGCCTTTGTAAGTAAAACTCGAATTGCGTGCGATCACAAACAGCCAGTGAAAACGTGACAGTGCCATCGTGATGTCTTCCACGACGCCATCGGCGAAATACTCCTGCTCCGGGTCGCCACTGAGGTTCTGGAAAGGTAGCACGGCAATCGAGGGCTTGTCGGGGAGCGCTAGGGTGGGTCTTTGTTTTGGTGCCGCAGCACGATCCACCACTCTGAAAACCCGGACTGGTCGCTCAATGTTCTTGAGGTTCTGCTCTCCGGCATCATCAAACACAATGTCAAATTTATCGCGGAGTTGCCGGTGAGCATCATCCGAGACACAAATGCCGCCCGGCTCCGCAATGGCCTCAAGGCGTGCCGCTACGTTGACCCCGTCGCCGAATATGTCCCCGTTATCCTCGATGATATCACCGACATTGATACCGATCCGGAACTCAATTCGATTGTTCGGCGATACGTCTGAATTGCGCTCCACCATGCCGCGCTGAACATCGACCGCACAGCGCATCGCGTCCACAACGCTATTGAACTCGGCTAGGAACCCATCGCCGGTATTCTTGACGATGTGTCCGCGATAGGCGGCAACCTTTGGATCAATCAGGACCCGCAAGTGTTCCTTCAGCCGGATGTGCGTGCCCTCTTCGTCCATGCCCGTCAAACGGCTATAACCGGCAACATCGGCCGCGAATATGGCTGTAAGCCGTCGCACTAAGTGTTCGCGGGTCAAGGGTAATCTCCCGCCGAGGCGTGAAGCGTCTAACCCCACCGGTTTGAACCGGCACCTGTGAAAATGTTAGCGACAATCGGCGTCAAATACTACCGCTGCGATCAACCAAGATGCGCGCCCGCGGCGACGAACACGGCGGTCGATGTCCGTTCCTGGCACTTTTCGGACATGCCGAGACAGCCTGACGATGTCCGCTCATTGGGGCAAAGCAGACATCCCGCCGCAAGGCCGCGACTTCCGTTTTGGACCCAGACCGGACGTCGGCGGGTAATCTTGCTGTGATGCAAAACACATCACTCAATTCAGAGACGTGGTAGGGTGTAGTCGCCTCTTAAGGGGGGCGACCATGAAGCGACGCGAGTTCATCACGCTTCTCGGTGGCACGGCGGCGACGTGGCCACTCGCCGCGCGCGCGCAGCAGCGCGCTATGCCGGTGATCGGCTTCCTCAGCAGTACATCGCCTCAGGTGTACGCGACCCGTCTGCGCGCGTTCGCCCTGGGGCTGAAAGAGGAAGGATATATCGAGGGCCAGAACGTGGCTATCGAATATCGCTGGGCGGGGGACCGTGAGGATCAACTGCCGGTGCTCGCGGCCGAATTGGTTCACCGTCAGGTCACCGTGATTACGGCGGGCGGTAGTCCTTCGTCACTGGCGGCAAAGGCGGCGACTGCCACAATTCCGATCGTGTTCGAGACAGCCAGTGACCCGGTCACGCTCGGCCTTGTAGCAAGCCTAAATCGGCCGGGCGGAAACTTGACGGGCGTGACCAATTTGAACGTCGAGGTAGGGCAAAAGCGGCTGGAGCTGCTGCGCGAATTGATGCCTGCGGCAACCAACATTGCTGTCCTTGTCAATCCTTCCGCTCCGGCTGTTACCGAGCAATTCATGCGCGCCCTGCAGGCGGCGGCTCCCGCCCTCGGAATGCAGCTCCATGTTGTGCAGGCGACCACCGATCACGACTTGGATACGGTCTTTGCAGCATTGCGAGCCGACGCGCTCGTCATCGGCCCCTATTTATTCTTCGCTTCGCGCAAGGAACAGCTTGGCGCACTGTCGCTCCGCCACGCGATGCCCGCGATCTTCACGTATCGCTCGTTCGTCGCGGCCGGCGGCCTGATGACCTACGGAGCCGATGAAGCGGAAAGTTACCGTCTGGTCGGCATCTACACCGGAAAAATTCTCAAAGGAGCGAACCCGGGTGATCTGCCGGTCCAAAGGTCGACCAAGGTAGAGCTGATGATCAACCTCAAGACTGCAAAGGCACTCGGGATCGCCGTTCCGCTCGCGCTAAGCGGCCGAGCCGACGAGCTGATCGAGTAGAAATGGCATTTGCTGCGCCCATGAGTCCGTTCATGGCACTTTTCGGACATGCCGAGACAGCCTGACGATGTCCGCTCGCCGGGGCAAAGCAGACATCCCGCCGCAAGGCCGCGACTTCCGTTTTTGACCCACAGACATCAGTTCAATGGAACGGCGCTTGCACCCGGCTATCGATCTCACTGCGTAGAGCGACAAAGTCGATAGGCTTGGTTATGAGCCCTTCGGCGCCGCCTTCCAGGGCTTTTTTCTTAGTATTGTCATCGCCGTAGGCCGTGATCATGATAACGGGAACCTCCGGCCGCGCGGCTTTGGCTTTCGGCAACATTTCAAGGCCGCTCATTCCTGGCATATTGATGTCGGACAGGATCAGGACCAACGAGGCGCCGCCAGTATCATTGATGTGTTGAAGTGCATTGTCGGCTGACCGAGCAAAATCCATCGTGAAACGGCCGGTTCGAAGATCGTGTCTGAACTGCTGGCGAAACAGCATCTCAACATCGGCTTCGTCATCGACGACTAGAATTAGCGAGCTCATCTGGTTGCTCCTGCCTTGCTTGTCGCTGGGGTGCGCGGAAGCACGATCCTGAATTCCGTGAATTGCCCGAGCTCTGTTTCGACGTCTATCCTGCCGCCGTGTTGTTTCACAATGATGTCATGGCTCATCGAGAGACCAAGCCCGGTGCCCTCACCGGCCGGCTTGGTCGTAAAGAACGGGTTGAATATCTTTTCCTTCACTTCGGGCGGGATTCCTGCGCCGTTGTCGCGAATGCGGATTTCTACGGAGCTGCCGAGATTTTTGGTGGCGGCACTGAGCACCGGCTCGAAATTTAGGTCACCATTCTCCGTTTTACGCTTGGTCGCGGCATAAAATCCGTTCGAAATCAGATTGAGAAATGCACGGGTGATTTCCTGCGGAAACAGTTCAATCGCGCCAGCACTCGCATCGAAGTCGCGTTGCAGCGTGATATTGAAACCGGATATCTCGGCGCGCGCGCCGTGATAGGCGAGATTGAGGCTCTCATCGAGAAGCGCATTGATATCCGCGGGCCTGTGCTCCCCGGAACCCTCGCGCGAATGCAGCAGCATGTTTTTGACGATGGAATCGGCGCGCTTGCCGTGCTGGACAACCTTTTCGAGGTTTCCCTTCAGCATCTGCGTCAGTTCGTCGAGTTCCTCTCGCTTTTTGTCGTCAAGAACAACCGGTTTGAGAGCAGCGCTTAGTTCATCGACCAATTCCTTGGAGAGCGCGGAGAAATTGTTGACGAAATTGAGTGGGTTCTTGATCTCGTGCGCGATGCCTGCGGTGAGCTGCCCGAGCGAGGCGAGCTTCTGCGTCTGAACAAGGCGGTCCTGTGCAGTGCGCAGCTCCTCAAGCGAAAGCGAAAGCTCCTTGGTTCGTTCTTGCACTTGTTCGAACATACGGACATTGCCGATGGCAATTACGGCTTGGTCGGCGAAGGTCTGCAGCAAACCGATTTGCTTGTCACTGAAAGGGTGCACTTCAGTGCGGCGAAGCGCGATTGTTCCGATGCTCTCACCCTCGCGGAGCATCGGTACACTCAAAATGCTGCGGTAGCCCATGCGCCGCGACAATTCCCGGCTCTCGGAAAAATCGTTGCTTTCGCCGGAGAGTAAGTCATGCACATGCACCGGCTTCCGATCCAGGAACGCACGCCCCGAGGTCCAGTTGCGGTTGATCGGCCATTTCTCCAGGCCGATCGGTATCGGACCATGGTGCGCGCTAAAGCGAAGATCGTCGCCATCCTTCAAGAGCACGACGGCATCATAGGCATCGCAAAGCTCGCAGGCACTCTCGACAATGGCCTTGAGAACTGGCGCGACGTCGGTCGGCGAGGATGCGATCACCTTGAGAATATTGCCGCTGCCAGTCTGATAGACCAAGGCTTCGGACAGATCGCGTGTCTTCGCCTGAACCTCATCGAACAACCGCACGTTTTCGATAGCGATGGCCGCTTGGTCGGCAAATGTCGTGACCACTTCGATCTGCTTGTCGGTGAAGGGGCGCGGCTCCGAACGCGTGAGGACGATGACGCCAACCGGGACACCTTCGCGCAGCATGGGAACGCCGAGCAGGGTGCGAAAATCACCCAGCCTTTGCGCCTCATTAAAGGTATAGTCTGGGTCATCTTCGACGTCCGGAATATGAACGACGACTCCTTCAAGAAGAGCGCGGCCCGTCGCCGAGCCCCGATCCGGTACCACTGGAACGTTTCGAACGTAGTTCATGAATTCATCAGAAAAGCCGCAGCTCTCGGCGCGATAGAAAATTCCGTCTTTCTGACGGGTGATGGTCGCCTTATCTGCTTCGCAGAGCTTGGTCGCCGATTCAACAAGCGTTTGCAACACCGCCTGCAAATCGAAGGTCGAGCGGCTGATGACTTTTAAAACATCCGCCGTGGCGGTCTGCTGCTGAAGCGATTCACGTAAATCCTCGGTGCGCGCCTGAACCTCATCGAACAGCCGCACATTTTCGATCGCGATCACAGCCTGGTCGGCGAAGGTGGTGACCAACTCGATGTGTTTGTCGGTAAAAGGTTGAACGGTGCAGCGCGACAGGAAGATGACGCCAATCGGAACGCCTTCGCGTAACAGCGGCACACCAAGCGCCGTCCTGTAGTTCCCGATGCGTATGACGCCGCTCAGCTCATATTCAGCATCGGCTTGAATATCATGGACCTGGATTGTTCGTCTTTCCAGCAAAACCCGACCAACGATCGATCCTCGGCCCGGCTCAATACCGATGCTTTCGAGATATTTTACGTTTTCCAATCGCTCCTTGTCTTTGCCAGGGATGCCAAAGCTTGCGGCAAGATGAAAGGCGGCGCCTTCCGGCCGCCAGATATTCGCCAGGTCCGCCTCGCATAGCCGGGCTGCGGATTCAACGAGTGTCTGCAAAACCGTCTGCAGATCGAAGGTCGAACGGCTGATAACCTTCAACACATTGGCAGTCGCGGTCTGCTGCTGAAGGGATTCGCTGAGGTCGTCGGTCCGCGCCTGTAATTGGTCAAATAGCCGGACGTTCTCGATGGCAATAATAGCCTGGTCCGCAAAAGTCTGGACGAGTTCGGCCTGGCGCTGGGTAAAAGGTCCTGGCTCTGGCTTTCCAAGCGAGAATACGCCTTCAACCCTGCCGTCGCGCATCAGGGGAACGCCAAGCATCGCTCGGTAATTGCCAATGCGCTGGTATCCAAGCGTGTGATAATCGGGGTCCGCCAGGACGTCAGGGATCTGAACGACTTTGCCTAGAAGCGCAGTGCGTCCGACGTTGCTGTCCAGTCCTGGGGCAATGGGATTGGAACGTCCATAGGTCACTAGTTCTTCAGGATAACCAAAACTGGCGGTCAAACGATAAAGGTCGCCAATTCTTTGAAAAATCGTGCCGGCGCAGCCTCCGCTGAGGGTAACGGCCGATTTTACGAGCGTGTCGAGCACGGTTTGCAGATCGAATGCCGAGCGGCTGATGACCTTAAGCACATCTGCGGTCGCGGTCTGCTGCTGCAGGGATTCGCTGAGGTCATCGGTGCGTTGCTGCAGTTCCTTGAGCAGTCGTGTATTCTCGATGGCGATGACGGCCTGCTTGGCGAAGTTGCTGAGCAGCTCAATCTGCTTGTCAGCGAACGGGCGGACCTCTTGTCGATAGACCCCGATTGTGCCGACTACCTTGGCGTCCCTAAGCATAGGTACAATGACAAACGTCCGAGCCCCGGCGAGATCAGATAGTGCGACAACCGCAGGATCACCCTCCAGGTATGCCGGGTTGGTCCGAAGATCCGCGATATGAGCCACTTGTTTGGTCCTGATCACTTGACCAGCGCCGCCTTTCGGATGAGGTCGAAAGGTCCGCATCCCAAACGCAGCGGCGTAAGCAGGGGGCACGTTGTAAAACGCGACTTGCCGAACAACCTCCCCTTCAAGCATTAACATTGAGCCGAATTTGGCCCCGCAAACTCGCGTCGCGTTCTCCAGCAGGCTCTGGAACACCGGTTCTAAGTCGCCGGGCGTGCTGCTGATGACCTGAAGAACCTCTGACGCAGCGGTTTGCCGCTCCAGCGCTTCGGCCAATTCGCGTTTAAGAGTTACAACTTCACTTTTTAAATCGACATCCGCACGCGCACGTTTGGGCTTCGTTGGCACTCTGCGTCCCGTTGGACGCACCGCCTGTCCACGCTTCGCCATTTCGATGCGCTCCCGCCCGGGGAAAGCTGAAATAACTCGAATATGGCGCCAAACCTACTCAATTTGAGCGCGGCCGTATAGTCGCCAAATGGTTTGGCGGACGGCGGCGACTTCCGCGTCTGGCACGAAACGGACATGCCGACTGCATCGCGCGATGTCCGTTGTTAGGGGCAAAGCGGAAGACATGTGCTCCGCGAGAATATTTCGCCTTTTGACCCTTATCGGAAGTCAGGGGCCGTCAAAAGATATTTCATTTGAGCGGCCCCCGGCGTCTTCCAGATATAGTGAGTGTAGACAGTTACAATGCCGCATCCTGAACTCCGGAGGCGGGCATGCGGCGACGAGAGTTCATCATCATACTCGGTGGCGTTGCGGCAGCGTGCCCGTTTAATGCTCGCGGCCAACAGGTCGCCCGAAAGATACCTCGCATCGGGGTTTCTATGGCATGCGGCCAGTCCCGAACAGGAAGCTCTCTATCTCGCGCCGTTGCGGCAAGGTCTGGCTGACGTCGGCTACATTGAGGGGCAAAACGTTACAGTGGAACACCGTTTCCCTGCTGAAATGGCTGACCGAATGAAGAGCATGGCGGAGGAATTAGTCCGACTGAACATGGACGTTCTGGTTGGCGCTGGACCGACTGCCTCTCTTGCGCTCCAGAAAGCTACCAGAACAATACCGATTGTCTTCGTGGCTGCTTACGACCCTCTCGGAAGCGGACTTGTGAAAAGCTATTCCCGGCCAACTGAGAACATCACCGGCATAGCGTTTCCTGACCTTCTGGGAAAACGTTTGGAGATTTTGAAAGAAGCACTCCCTCAGTTATCGCGGGTCGTGGTGCTTATGCATACGACGGACGAATCACGAACGCGGCGCTACATCGCTTCGGTTGAGGGAGAAGCGCACAAATTGGGGTTGTTGGTCGAAGCGGTGCAGTTCCGGCAGCCACCGATCTGGAAAAGTCTTTTGCTTCAATTGTAAACGATCAAAGAACAGGCTTGGCGGCAGCACCTGAACCCATGTTCTTCAACGAGAGAAAGAAGATAGGCGAGTTGGCGTTGCTTCAACGCCTGCCTTTCGTTTCCCATAACGAGGAGTATGTGAAGGCTGGCGCTCTTATGTCCTACGGTGCAGTCGTTCCGGCGATCTTTCGACGGGCAGGTGTTTACATTGATAAGATTCTGAAAGGAGTCAAGCCCGGTGACATTCCAGTTGAGGATCCGACCAATTTCCGACTTGTCATCAATCTCAAGTCGGCGACGTTACTCGGCCTAACAATTCCAGCATTGATGCTCAGTCGGGCGGATCAGGTGATCGAGTGAACGGGATCGCCACTTCCGATATTGGCACAAACCGGCGGTTAGAGGTTGGGCAGAGCATGCCCGCTCTGCCCGGGTATTT
>Ga0210410_10006692_pt1 | contig 10002 bp, 6 predicted proteins | sample IncBWC4MmetaG_FD_161058 | JGI IMG/M metagenome (GOLD analysis project Ga0210410, IMG submission 161058) | Forest soil microbial communities from Barre Woods Harvard Forest LTER site, Petersham, Massachusetts, United States - Inc-BW-C-4-M | ecosystem: Environmental > Terrestrial > Soil >... | reverse complement strand
TTGGAAGCCATCGGCGCGGGACTGATCGGCGGCGATGGCTTCCAAGGTCGCGCGCGGCGCGATGAAGGAAGAATCAATCTGCAAATCTTTTGCGGCCTGATCGCGATTGCGGCGTAGCTGTTCCATTCGTTTTATCACTTCGGCGGTTGGGCGCGTTCCGGAACGGCGCGGTCTGACCGGCCAATCTTTTTCCGACAATTGCATTCCGCGCTCGGCTGCTTCGCGAAAAGCGCGGCGCCGGCGGTCGGAAAAATGTTTGAAGTCGGGAGATTCGCCGGCAGCGAATCGCTCGGCCGATCGAACCAACTCGCGGTTCTGAAGAATGTGAAACGGCGGACGATCGGCGGCCTCGGCTTCTTTCTCTCGCCAATTCCATAATTCGCGCAAAACCGCGGACGCTCGACCGCGCAACGCGCCCGCTCCGGAAATTCGCCATGCTTCATCGAGATCGCGCTCGCGGTCGATCGCGGCTTGCTCGAGCGCGCGCTGACAGGATTGTCGGAACCACTCCATTCGATTTCGCGAATTCAATTCCTTTTCCAATTGCTCGGCCATCGGCAACAGATAGCGCGTGTCGTTGACCGCGTACTCGGCCATGCGGGCGGGAAGCGGTCGCTGCGCCCAATTCGCTTTTTGCGAGCCTTTCGCCAACTCGATTCCAAAGTTACGCTCCACCAGCGCGGCCAGACTGAATTCGCGGATCCCGATCAACCGCGCGGCAAGGACCGTATCGAAAATTCGTTGCGGGACGAAACTCATATTTCGCCGGAGTAATCGCAGATCGTAGTCGGCGCCGTGGAGAACGATTTCCTTGTTCGCGAGCGCGTCACGCAATGGCGAAAGATCGACATCCGCCAGTGGATCGACAATCGCGTCGTGCCCCGGAACGCTGATCTGGAGCAGACAAAGTTTTTCGCGGTAGCAGTGAAGACTGTCTGCTTCGGTATCGATGGCGATACGATCGTGAGGCGCGACTTCCTTGATCAGATCGGTCAACTGGCGCGCGGAAGTAATCACGCTTCGCGAAACTCCAAATCCCAATCCCCAAACCCCAAACAAATCCTAATCATCTAATCTCCAAAGGCGAAAACGCGCCCGTGTTTGATGCTTTGAGATTTTGGTTCTTTGAAAATTGCCTGGAGCCTGGGATTTGGGTTTTGGATTTTCTGTATCACTTGAGTCCGCTTAGCAGCAGTTCGGCGTTGGTTTTCGTCGCGTTCAGATTGTCGATCAACTTTTCCATCGCCTCGATCGGCGGCAACGCGGCCATCGTTTTGCGCAACAGCTGCACGCGCTCCCATTCTTCCGGGTGATAAAGCAAGTCCTCGCGCCGCGTAGCCGAAAGCAACGGATGAATCGCCGGATAAAGTCGTTTCTCCTGCAGCGCACGGTCGAGATGTATCTCCATGTTGCCAGTGCCTTTGAATTCTTCGAAAATCAGTTGGTCCATGCGGCTGCCGGTCTCCGTGAGCGCAGTCGCGAGAATAGTGAGACTGCCGCCTTCTTCGACATTTCGGGCCGATCCGAAAAACTTCTTCGGCTTAGTCAACGCCTTGGCTTCGACACCGCCGGTCATGGTCCGCCCCTTACCCGGCTGCAAACTGTTGTAGCCGCGCGACAGCCGGGTCAGGCTGTCGAGCAAGACCACGACGTGTTTTTTCATTTCGACCAAACGCTTGGCGCGCTCGAGCACCAATTCTGCGACTTGGACGTGTCGCTGCACGTTTTCGTCAAAATTGGAATGGTAAATCTGGCAATCGATTTCGCGCTCGAGGTCGGTCACCTCCTCCGGCCGCTCGTCCACCAGGAGAAGAATGAGAACAATCTCGGGATGATTTACCCGGATCGCCTTGGCGATTTCCTTTAGCAAAATCGTTTTACCGACGCGCGGCGGCGCCACGATCAAGCCGCGTTGGCCATGGCCAAGCGGTGCCAGCAGATCGACCCCGCGGGCGCAGATCGAATTTGTCTTCGGATTTTCAAGCATGATCCGCCCCTGCGGAAACTGCGGCGTTAATTTTTCGAAATCGGTCGGCTCAGTCCATTTTTCAGCCGGTTCGTCCTCGATCGTGATGACGTCGTCGATTACGAGGCCTTTCTCGCGATCCCGAGGCAGGCGCAGTTTGCCAGAGAGCTTTTGTCCCGGTCGCAGATGATAGAGCTCCATCGCTGCCCGTGGAACGTAAACGTCCTCTGGCACCGGAAGAAAGTTCAGTTCGGGATAGCGCAATAACCCGAACGAATCGCCAACGTGATCGACAAAACCTTCCGCCGTGACGTTCGCGCCCTGGCCAAGCGCGGCCCGCGCGATGTCGAGAATGTGATGATGGCGCGAGCGGGCCGGATGGAGATGCAAATTGAAATCGCGCGCGACCGGAAAGAGATCGTCGAGTTTTTCCAGCTCGTTGATGCTCAACTCGGTCCGAGCCGCCAACGTGACGTTGGATCCAGTTGGAGCCGCGCTGGCGGTTTCTTCTGTGGCGGCAGCCGTCCCGGCTGCGAGATTCTCATCCAGAGGCGAGAGGGTCCGAGCCGGAGTGCGAGCCGCACCGGCATTTACCTCCACAGCCTCCACCGTTTCGTCTCTTAACTTTTCGTCCATTTTTCCTGACGCCACAGGTCCACTAGACTGGCAGCCTGGGCTGCGAGCACAGTTCGATCGCCGTTGTTCCAGGCAACGTGATCGGCCCGTTTGATTTTTTCTTCGAGAGGCATTTGCGATTTGATCATGGCTTCGGCCGTGGCGCGCTCGAGTTCCATTCGCCGGATGAGATTGGCGAGCTGGATATCGGGCGAACAGGCCACGACCACAACGCGGTCGCATAAGGTTTCACCACCGGTTTCATAAAGAAGTGGAATGTCTGCGAAGAAAAATTCGGGAGATGTGCGGTGCTTATCCGCTTCAACGCTCCATTGCCGGCGAATCCGGGGATGGAGAATTTGTTCGAGCGCGCTTTTCTTAGCCGCGTCCTGGAAGATTATCGTGCGAAGTGCCTCCCGATTCAAGTCGCCATTGCGGGCGAAGATACCGAACCCGAATTTGGCGAGCAGCTCCTGTTTGACCTCCTCAAGATCGACAAGTTGGCGTGCAACCTCATCGGCATCGAAAAACTTGGCGTCGGGAAGAATTTCCTTAAGACACGCGCAGAACGTGCTCTTGCCTGTAGAAATTCCTCCTGTGATCCCGATTGCTGGCATGTCAACCATCATAACTCGGCTCTCCTTGAACAGAAGAAAACAAAGCTGTTTCCCAAAATGCACCAGGCACTTTTTCAAACTTGACCGTTTAAAACGGTCAAGTTTTGTTACCGGTCCACCAGATAAAGAAACAACGAACCGTTTTGGAAGTGCTGTTCCCCCAGGTCCGGGCGAAGCTATTGCGATTGCTGTTCACGCCATCGCATAAGCAACGATATGTGCGCGAATTGACGAGAATGAGCGGCCTGAGGCTTTCCACTGTCCAAGATGAGCTTCGCAAGCTGAGCGCGCTTGAAATTGTTACGAGCAGCTCAAATCGCTATCGCCGATTCTACGCGTGAATCGCACTCACCCGCTCTTCTCCGACCTGCTCCACATCGTAGAGATCAGCGAGCAAGCTCCTCAGGTAAATCATTCGATACTCCACCCACCACGCAACGCGCGACCACGCCGACGAAGAAAAGGTCGGGCGCTCCAGGCAGATCGCCCGATGAAATGGAATCTATTCTCGAAGCGCGGGAAAACTTGACCGTTTTAAACGGTCAAGCTCGCACCGGGGTCTTATTTTTTTGCAATTTGGAGACTCCTCGTAGGAACGAGGAACGGCGATTTATTTTTTATAAGCCGGGATCTCCGGAAAAACTGGCGGCTGCACCGTTTCCTGTTCCTCTTCTTCCTGGGTTTGATTGACCGGCTGCCCGGCCGGATTCACGAGCCGCGCTGTAACAAAGATGATGAGATTGCGCTTGATGTGCTGATCGACATTCGTGCGGAACAAGCGGCCAACCATCGGAATGTCGCCAAGGAACGGCGTGCGGTCTTCAACCTTCTGAACGTCTTCGCGCATCAATCCGCCGAGGACGACGGTTTGGCCGTCCCAGACACTGACACTGGTCGTCACCTTTCGAGTGCTGAAGATCGGCTGATTAATGACGTTGTCCGTCAAAGTAATTGCCTGGGTTGTTGTTCCAAGCAGCGTCGTGGGAGAAAATCCGAGCAACGCGGGATTCACCGTCTTGATCGGACTGCCGTAGTTAATGAACCCTTCAAATTCAACGACCTGCGGCACCAGATTCAAATCGATCGTAACGCCATCCGGCCCGACAACCGGTTCAACTTCCAATGTCACGCCGGTGTTGCGCGTTTCAAAGTTCGAAGGAGTAGACGGTCCGACCACCGGCAAGGCAATCGTCGTGCTGGTGGAAGTGCTACTGCCTCTTCCCTGAATGTCCGGAACTTTCGGCTCGGTAAATTGCGTCGGGTAACGGAATTCACGCACGATCTCGATCACCGCGCGCTGGCCGCTCTTGGTCGTGATCTTTGGCGCGGACAAGAGATCGATTCCTTTCTTTTGATTCAGCGCGCGGATTACGACCTGAAATTGTGGATCGGTGAAAACGCCTGACAATCCGAAAATTCCGGGAGCGAGCGAGCTTGCGCCCATCGTCGGAAAGAGCAGAGAGTCAATCGCACTAGCGCTGATGGCCAGATTACCGCTCCGATTGCCGGCGGTGACTGGAAATTGTCCGACCGGGACGTTGCTGCCCGGCGGCACAAACGGATAATCCGCCGGATTAACTGCCGCGCCCGTACCTGAAGTCCCGCCACTGCCGAAAAGCTTATGGTTGCCAATGTTGAACTGGCCAAGCAGCCAATCGAATCCCAACTCTTTCAAATTGTTTTGATTGATCTCGATGAATTTAGCCTCGATCTCGACTTGTTTCGGTCCGGCCACGCTCGCCTGTTCCACGATCGCGTCGACCAGCTCAAGATTGTCGGCGGTGTTGCGGACGATTAAACGGCTGCTTTGCGGCAGAAAATGCGCGCTTGCTCCCGACGGAAACGAAACGCCCTGACTTTCGAGAAATTCTCGAGCGCCTTCACGATTAACGAGTTGATGTCCGCCAGTCGATTCGTGTGTGCCTTCGCCTGTGCCGGTTGTCACAACGCCTGCTGCAGCCGGCGTTGCCGCTCCGGTCTTGTATGCGCCCTGTTCCAACGCCGATACTCCGAGATTCACGCTCGTGCTAATGAATCCGGGCGGCACACGATATTCTTTTGTGATCAGGTCGTTGCTTTGCTCGCTGATCGGAATGATCGAAACCGCGTAGGGCTCTACTTTCACTTTCAGTCCGGCTTGGCTGGCGATGTACCGCAACGCTTCGCCAAGCGGAATTTGGTTCAGGGTGATGGTGATACGCCCTTCACCGGGGGAGATTGCAGGCGCCGCGACCACGGCTGGCGCAACAATCGGACGCGCTGGAACTGGAGCCGCGACCGCAGGTAGGGCACCTTCCGGCGGAACAGCTCCGGCTGGTGGGGCACCGGCGGCGGATTGCGCAGGTTCGACCGGAAGCGGCGGCGGCGCGATTTGGCCGAGCGGCGCCAAACGCAAAACGATATCGACACCTTTTTTACCCTCGGCGGCGAGATCGTTGGCTGCGGCTTGTTGCCTGAGAAAATCGATCGCTTCGCGAACACTGGCGTCACGAAACTCAACTCGCGGAATGATGATCGTGTTCAACTTCTGCGTGATTCTCGCCGTCCCGGTAATGTCGCGTTGAAACGCTTCGGTCATCGGCTCGATGATCTTGCCATATTTTTTGACCGGTTGTTCCCAGCCCTTCTCAACCTGCCAGAGCTGCCGCGCGCGCGTTTCGTTATAGGCCTCCCGATTGTAATTGGATTTCGTGTTGTCGATCTTCTCTTCGCCGTGGCGCGCGGCGGTGTTGTAAGGATCGATCGCCAGGACCTGTTCGTATTTCTTAAAGGCGAGATCGTAACGCCCGGAGTTGTAATAACCGTCAGCATCGGCCAGCAGTTTTTTTACTTCCTCAACTTTTTCGATGAACTTCGGACCCAGCGTCTTGTTGAAATACCCGGGCTCTTGCAAGTGCGCGAGCAGCTCCAACGCCGGCCGGCAATTTGGATCGTAGCGGTCCTCCACCACTTCGCGCACAACCGATTCGGCTTCGGCAAATTTACCGTCGGCAATGTTTTGATCGGCCACTTTCATGCCGCTCTCGCAAAATCCGGCCAGCGCTTCATCGTGCGCTTTGCCCGAAGTAAGGGCATCCGGCAAAACATTCAGGGCGTTTCGAAATTCGTCGTGCGCCAGTGTGTAATTTCTGGCCCGCATCGCCGCTTGTGCGCGGGCCAGCGCTTCCACGCCCTGCGGCAGCGCCGCCTGACGCCGCTCAATTTCGCGCTTTGAAATCCGGTCGACATTTTGGGCGAAGATTGTCGAGCAAGAAAACGACAACGAAATGGCAACGAACAGCACCATAGGCGCCGAATGCGCCCGTGGTGTAAACAGTTGCGATTTATTGATAGGACTATGCCTTACTCTAATTAGGCCATTAATCCTTACATCTAAGTAGGGTATTGCCTGATAACACGAGCCTATGTCGCCATGTCGAATCTTCATAATTTGAGGGGGATTACGGCTGGAACGGGCCAATTTCGATCGGCTCGTCTGCCCGCTGCGAGTTCACGATCACTGCTTTGGCCGGCCCAACGTCTGCCAGTTTATATTTGATCTGCTCCTGCGGTTTCAATGAGAATTCCTGATCTTTTCTGACTTGGAATTCCTGTCGCCCGCCCCAGGTGTAAACAAAAGTCGCGACCGATTCCGGCGACATTGCAACTTTCTCTTTGATTAGCGTGAGGTGCTGTTTCGTTTCTAATTGTTCGAGCGTTAATTCGGAAACATCGACATTCGTCCCGTATTTATTGGGTTCGTATTTTTCAAGGAATTTTACGAGCTTAAAACGCGTTCCTTTGATCACATCGCCGACTTTCATAAATTGGGTCGGCTGTTTTAAATCGATGGTGTTGATGGCAAAGGTGTCGCCGACCCAGGACGAGAAGACGAGTGGAAACGGTTCCTCGGTCGCCGATTTGAGTTTCAGTTTTGTGTAATACTCGGGGTGCGAATTGGCGTCGGTCGGATTGGTGTGGCCCGACCATTCATCGAGATTATTGAAACCATCGCCGTCCGGGTCTTGATCGAGCACCTCGGCATCGGTAATTGGCAACCCAAATTGCTCCAGCCATTCGTTTGGAACCGGCGGATGCACTTCGGTCGTTTGCAAGGTCGCAGGTTGTCCGTTCGCGCCGATGAAATGCTTTTCCGGCACAAACAGCCCGGAGCGACCGCCGAACGTCCATTGCGGCGGTTGATGTAATTTTCCGGCGGCGGCGGCGAGCTCTTCCGCCTTCGCCAGCGGCGATACGCTTTTTAACGAGGGTGCCGGCAGCATGACGGCAAGTCCCGATCCAAAATGGGCGGCGTTCCGCCAAATGAAAATCGAGGAAAGAAAAAGTACCCCCGCAGCCGCAATCAAGAACACTCCTTCATAATGAGCGCGAACCCAGTTCATGGATTGGGGAACGCACGCGCCTCGCGTGCTGTCTTCGGTGCCCCCGCCGAAGACAGTTCTTGCATCCAGAGCCACGGATAGTCTTCATTGTGATCAACGACATTCGAATCCCACGGGTTCCGACAGATATAGGAGAACTTTTCCTCTAAATCGGATTCCGAGCGGATAAGGCGATCGAACGATTCTTTCTCCCAAACTGGTCCCGGTGTGTTACGGAGCTTATTGATCCGATGCGCAGTCGAAGATTTGATGCTATGCAAAATCTCAGCTAACGGCCAGAACACACTCTCCCCGTCTGGAGCCTGCTCCTTTATCTGTGGCTCAAAAAGTAGGTGGACGTGATCCGGCATGACACACGCCACATATAGTTCGTAGTGCGAGTGCTCGTGCCCATGGCAGATGCTTCGCAAAACAATATCTCTTTCCTCGGACGCAAGCGAACGCCTTTGGTAAGTACAGAACGCTACCGCGTACTTTGCCCACGGCCGTTCAAAATGAGGTAATCGGCGTTTCGAGTAGCGGATTTCTTCGGAGCTTTCCGGCGGGGCGGCGGAAAGGGCACGCGAGGCGCGTGCGTTCCCCGGAAACCGCCCGGACCCATCCTTTGGTTTAAATCTTCTCATTTTCAAAACGTGAAACGGACTATCTCGATCCTCGCCGTATTTTCGACGTGTTCGTTGCCGACAATAAATTTTATCGCATTGGATGCTGTAGCGGCCGCTGCCAGAGCCGCTTCTCCAGTTGCGGCGGTTTGTTCCCGGGACGGGCCTTTCAGTTGCTCGTTGCGAACGGACAACGTGCGAACAATGAAAAATTGGCGCTCTGAGTTCGAGATCTGATTCAAAACCTTGCGCATCGCTGAGGGCGAAGCCACGAATGTAAGATCGACAGCCAACCGTTCGACCGGTCCGGGTGCGGCATTGGCCGGCCCGGGAGGTTTGCGCGCCGGAGTTGTTGCGGCCGCCGTCTCTGGGGGCAGAGTCACACGCTTTAGCGTCGTAATCGCGTCGACTCGGGCCTCGACCAAAATTCCGACAAGCAATTCAACCTGCGGGAGCTCTTGTCCGAGCGACGCCGCCGCAGCCGCGCTGCCCGGCAGCGTGGTGGCGAACTCATCGAAGCCGAGACGAAAATTCTCCGGCAATCTCACTCGGTTGACCCGCGCTTTTTCGGTCGTGCTGACAATTGCCTGACGCAGACGCGATTGAAATTCATTCGGCGCAATCGGCGCCACCGGCAGGACCTGTGCTTTGAGCTCTTCTTTTAACTTGGTGAGCGTGGCGTCATAATTATCCAGCGCGGCCTGCGTTTTTCGAAAATTCTCCTCGTTCGGAAAAGGATTGAGATGCTCAAGTCGATTGCGCTCGGTCGCGGCCTCGTTGAACTGCGCGAGCGCTTCAGCAAAGCCGCTTCTGGCATGGAAGAGAAACCAAAGCGCGAGCAGCGTCGCGGCCGCCAGCGCAATCAGAAAATTTCCGAGCCAACGATTTTCGCGGTACCAATTCACGGCAGCTTCACCGGTTCTTTGAGATCGAGCCGCAACTCGTAAGGAAACGCCCAATCTATATTGTTCGTGATGGTCGATTTAATTGCGCGCGCCTGATTGTTCGGGTCGACATTGAAGAAAGGCGAGCCCACCAGGTTCCGAAAATAATCTACGACCACTTCCTGCTCCTTCGGGTTGAACAAATAAAGTCCGCGTAGGAGGACGCCATCGATCGCGGCTTGTCCTTTCGTTGTCGATCCTGCAACGGTTGTCGCCGGCGCCATTTCGGCCGCGCGCCTCTCATCCATACCGACTGGTTTGCCGCCGGACATCGGGATCAGCTCTGTGATCCAAATATCTTCCTTGGGCAGACGCGAGTTGAGATCCTCGAGAATCTCTATCCAAAAAAACCGGTCGTTGATCGCGGTCGCAAGCGGTGCTCCGACGGCGTCGAGCGAGGCGATCTGTTTGCGCAACTTGTCGATCTTTGCCTCCGCTGCGTGCATCGGCGAATTGATTTTTCCAATCTTTTCAGCCCCGAACCGAGCCACCTGCGCGGCGCGCGTGTAGTAAAATCCCCACGCCAGCAGCGCAAGAACAAGAGCGGCGGCGGCCATTACAAAAAACGGTCGGCGTTTTTCGAGCTCCTGCCGGCGAAGGACAATTGCCGGGCGGAGATTGAGTTCCATCGGACAAGCACTGACGGAGCGCAGCGCCAATCCGACTAGTTCACCGAGGAGATGGGCTGACTGCGTCAGCTCGCCAATCGGCGCGGACGGCTCCACCGTGACATTACGCAATGGATTAAAGAATTCGACGGGCAACTGCAATTTCTCATGGAAGAACTCGCGGATGCCGGGAATGCTCGATCCTCCACCAGCGAGAAAGACGCGGCGCGGAAGACTCCCCCGCTGCTGTGCACGGTAATGACCGATC
>Ga0210410_10006691_pt1 | contig 10002 bp, 9 predicted proteins | sample IncBWC4MmetaG_FD_161058 | JGI IMG/M metagenome (GOLD analysis project Ga0210410, IMG submission 161058) | Forest soil microbial communities from Barre Woods Harvard Forest LTER site, Petersham, Massachusetts, United States - Inc-BW-C-4-M | ecosystem: Environmental > Terrestrial > Soil >... | reverse complement strand
ATTGGCTTCATTCTTCTATGTGTCTATACGATGGTGGAACGAAAATCTTTCATGTACTGGTCACGCAGGGCTCGTCCTTGCCTAGGCACCGCTGGCGCAGAATCGCAATCCCGTGTACTTTCTGAGCCGGTTCATTCATCCAAATCGTCGAAGAGCGCCCTTGGAACCCATCTCTCACTTCTTCTATTCGGACCGGCTCAAGCTGCAATTTTGGGACTACGGCCAGGACGGCAAGCCCGCGCTAGTTCTGGTGCACGGCGCGCTCGACCACGCGCGCAACTGGGATTGGGTTGCCGAGGTTCTGTGTGAGCACTATCACGTTTACGCGCTCGATCTGCGCGGACACGGCAACAGCGCTTGGGCCCCTGGTGCCATGTACAGCGTTGCCGAGCATGTTCTCGATCTGTCCGCGCTTCTCGACATTATCGACGAGTTCCCGATTCGGCTCGTCGGCCATTCCCTCGGGGTAGCCATCGTCTTGCACTATGCGGGCGTCTATCCCCCTCGCGTAAAGAAGTCAGTGTCCATTGAAGGGATTGGCTTTCCGCCGGGGCACCGCGTTCATGGGCCAGCCTCGGATCGCGTCCGTCATTGGATTGAAACGGTGCGCGACCTGGAAAAGCGCCGGCCCAAGAGTTATCCAAGCCTTGATGCCGCTATCGCGCGGATGAAAGAAGCTAACCCGCGGCTCTCAGACGAGGTCGCGCGCCACTTGACCCTGCACGGCACGAATTGGGAATCTGACGGATCGCTGCTGTGGAAATTCGATAACTATGCGCGGGCCATTTCTCCGTACGGTCATCACATGGAGGACACGGTCGAGCTTCTTAGCCGGGTTATTAGCCCCGTCTTGTTTTTCTGGGGACTGGAAAGTTTTCTGCCCGTACCCGAAGGGGATCCGCGCTATGGAGCCATCGCTCATCGCCGCCTGATCAAGGTAGCGAATGCCGGCCATTGGGTGCACCACGATCAGCTACAGCTGTTCTTGCAAGAGACGACGGAATTTCTGGCCGATGGTAGCGGTCAAATTCTGACGAATTGAAATCGAAAGCCTGCAACATTCCTTAGTAGCGGAAATGATTTCTCGTAAGGGGAGGAAAAGAGCGCCGCGCGTTCCGCCTTTTGGCGGCGAACACGGCGCTCAGGGGGTCGTGGCGGGTGGATTGTGGGTTCGCTGTGGAGGTACTGTCGGTAGGAGCTTTCTTGCCTGGGCCGGTGCGTACGTCGCTCGTGTAATGGCCTCTGCAAAAATTTTTAGTCTCGGTTTCGTTCTCATCGGCTTACCAACATTTCAATAGAGGTGAGTGCAGGACACGTGCCAAATGCTGCGTCTGCATGCTGCTGATTTGGTTGAGATTGCAAAAGTGCGCGTCAGGCGCTCTGCCTCAACACGGAAAACTGTTCCTTGGCGGCACAGAGGAAGTTCAAATCAGGAACCCGCTTAGAGTCGCGCCGCTGCGGAGGCTTGGCCGCACTTGGCGGCTTTGGGCGTTTCCTCTGCATCTTCTTTCAGATAGCGGTACAAGCTGGTTCGGCCAATGCCCAAAACCTGCGCGGCGCGCAGGCGATTTCCCTGGCACATATCCAAAATACGACGGATGTGCACCTTGCGCATCTCTTCCAGCGACAAAGGACGCCATCCGTCGCCGTCCGAAGTGCGCGGTCCCCGGTGCTGCAGGCCTTCCGGCAAGTCCGGGAGGTCGATAAAGTCTCCGCCGGCGGTGATGCAGGCGCTGGAGATCACGTTTTCCAGTTCGCGTACGTTTCCCGCCCAGGCATGCTGCAACAGGACAGCCTGTGCGCGCCGAGTTAGGCCGGAAATGTTCTTTCCGTACGCGTCGTTGTATTTCTTTAGGAAAAATTGCACCAGCAGCGGGATGTCCTCCAAGCGCTCGCTCAGCGAAGGAAGGCGGAGCTGGATCGAACACAGCCGGTAATATAGATCTTCCCGGAAGCGCCCCGCCAGGACCTCCGCGCGCAGGTCGCGGTTGGTCGCGGCAATCAGTCGCACGTTGATTTGCCGCACCTCCGGCGAGCCTACGCGCTGGATTTCACGGTTTTGGATCACGCGCAACAGCTTGGCCTGCATAGGAAGCGAAGTATCGCCTACTTCATCGAGGAACACCGTGCCATTGTTGGCGAACTCAAAAAGGCCGGGCCGGGTATCGGTCGCACCGGTAAACGATCCGCGCATGTGTCCGAAGAGCTGGCTTTCGAGCAGAGTATCCACGAGCGCAGAGCAATTACACACCGCCAATTTCTGCTGGCTCACGGGACTGATCTGGTGAATGGCGCGTGCGACCAGCTCTTTTCCAGTGCCGGTAGCTCCGATTAGTAGAACATTTGTGTAGTGGCGCGCTACTTTGCGCGCAAAGTCAAACACTTCGAGCATCGCCGGACTTTTCCCGACGATGCCGTGGAACTCCAAGTCCTTCAACAACTGCTCTTCGAGCTCGCGCACCCGCCGCCGCTGGTCATACAAGGCTGCCACTTCGTCCAGTGTCCGCTTTAATCGGACTCGGTCGATGGGCTTCGGCAGAAAATCCGTCGCACCGCGGCGAATCGCCTCGAGCGCGGATTCAAGCGTGTACTCGCCGGTCATAATGATGACGTGCAGGCCCGGGTCACACCGCAGTGCCTGGTCCAAGAACTGATAGCCGTCCATTCCCGGCATGTGCACGTCTGCCAGCACGAGCCGGCAACGCCCATACTGCACCAGTTTCAGTGCTTCGGCAGGGTCAGAGGTAAGGATCGGCTCGTAGCCCATGCTGGCAACCAGCTCTGCCAGCATTTCCAGTTGTGCGGGATCGTCGTCCAGAATGCACGGGGTCAGTGAGCTTTTCGCTGCTGTGCCTTGTGCCGTTTTGAGGTGAGCCTGGGCCATGCCAAGTGCATCGCATCTTGGCTTCCACGCGCAGGTGCTATTTTCTGAAAGTTGCCGGGCAGAGTGCTGCGCTCGGGGACGGCCTAAGTTGCTGTTTCAGAAGCTAATAATGGTGCGTCCGAGCCGCCCGTGCAACGGTTTGCTACTTTCCCTAGCGCCGAGGGAGGACTTTACCGCACCACCATTTCGGACTCCTGTTCCATTTCGGCACTCCCCTCGGTCGCTTCTCCGCTCTATTGGAACAGTTGTCTCCTGACACGCGAAGACACCGGCTGCAGGCGAAATTGGCCCTGGCCTTCAGAGTTTCGCCCCACTAGTTCTGCCTGATAGGCCACTGGGTGCGACCGATCCTTGCTAATCGGCTGGAGCAACCGCAGAAATATGACTGCGCCTTCACTAAGTCCACGGTTTAGGGTTACCTGCTTACCCGCGTCATCGGCCCACTCCAATTCGGAGTTTTCGACGAAGAATGCCTTGTTGTCGTCCCATCCGGAAACCTCTACGCGATATAGGTTCGTGGCAGGGTGTTCGGCAGTCAGAATCATTCCTTCCTCCACTTACCGTGGGGTGCAGGTCCAAGGCCAAGCGGATGCCTTCTAAGTGCCACCAGACAATGGGCTTGTTTGGGTCTCACCGGTAGAAACCTGTGCCGCGTCGGAGACGCCGAGGCTAAAGTGTACGCATCTGAACCACTCGTCTGAACCAACTGGCCAGAATCTAAAAGTGGCTGCGTAGCAGGAGGTTGGTGGCGAAATTCTGTACCGGACCGTAAAAGTAGCGGAAAACGAGCAAGCCTACCAGCAAGCCGACCATGGCAAAGCTGTTGCCGCGCAGCCAATCCAGGTAACGCTGCGCCCGGTTTTCGCTCATGAACAGCATGATCCCCGCGCTGCCATCGAGCGGCGGGACTGGCAGCAAATTAAATGTGCCTAGCAGCAGGTTCAGGGAGAAAAACACGAACAACACAACAGTGAGCAGGTTAGGCTGCCCGGTTTCCGCATTCGGTTGCAGCCAGCCCAGGGTGTGGCCGACTCGCAAGCCGAGTGTGGCCAATAGCATCAGCGTGTAATTTGCCGCTGGTCCCGCCAGCGCCATCAATGCGGCGCGGCGCGGATACCGGCGTTCCCAGTTGGGATCGAAGGGGGCACTAGCCCAGCCAATCATTCCTGACTTGAAAACAAAGAAGGATAGGATAGGGAACACCACCATGCCCCATGGCTCGCGCTGAATATGTGGCACCGGATTTAGCGAAACCTGTCCGCCCAGCGCCGCGGTCTCGTCGCCACCCAGTTTGGCCACGAGCGCATGCGCCGCCTCGTGGCAGGTGGTCGAAAATAGGAAGGCTACATACCAGACAAATCCGTAGGCCAACAGCTCCGTTGAAAAATTAGGCATGAATGCTACAGCGTAGGGCTTCCCTGATTGATTTGCAACCGCAGCGGTCCGCTTCTCGTTGCGGAATTCCTGTGCTCTTCGCACAGATCGCCGTTAAGCTCTTCTCCTCACGTCTCCTCACGCACTTTCGTTTCGATGGAGGATTTCTCCTCTGGGGTCAGCTCACGGCAGGATCCCTTCGGTAAGTCGCCAAGGTTCAGGCCGCCAATGGCAACACGCACCAACCGCAACACTTCCACGCCCAGAGTTTCCAGCATTCTACGAATGTGGCGATTCTTGCCCTCGTGCAATTCGATTTCGAGCCACGAATTGCGCTCGCCGCGACGCAACTCGCGAACGCTCTGCACGCGAAGCAACTCGCCTTTGTCGCGGACGCCGCGCCGCATAGCCTGCAGCAGAGGCTCATTCGCGAGCGCCGCGATCTGCACATGGTACGTTTTGGCTACGTGTCCCCCGGGATCGAGCATCTGCGCCGCCCATTCGGAATCATTGGTCAATAGCAGCAAACCTTCGCTGGCTTTGTCCAGGCGACCCACTGGCGCCAGCCATCCCCGACCCTCCTGAATGTAGTCATAGACCGTCTCGCGGCCCTTCTCATCGGACGCGCTGGTCACTACGCCCCGCGGCTTGTTCAACATCCAATAGGTTTTTTTCGCCGCGCCGATCTTCCGGCCATCCACTTCGATTTGGTCTTGCTCGAGCCGTGCCGGCGCCTCAGGGTTCCGCCGCACTGCGCCATTCAACCGCACCCGCCCAGCCGCAATCAGATCCGCCGCTTGCGCGCGCGAACAATAGCCCATTTTTGAGATGGCTCGCGCCAGCCCGACCGTTCGGCTATGGCCCAGCGTTTTGGGCTGGGTCCCGTGTTTTGTGGTGGGAAGCCTTCGGTGTCGCACCCGGAAAGTATAACCGCACGCGGCAGCATGCAAGGACACCGCTGAATTGCTGAATGTTTGTGTCAGAGCCTGGATGTATGAAATAAGAGCTTTGATTCTATAGACCTAGGAGCGATGGAAAAGGGAAGAACTGCGCAGAAGGACTCAGTAGAAGGAAGAAGGAACGACGCGTCCCAGCCCTACCGCTTCGGTTCTCGAAGCGTACCACGCCGCTCCTTCTCCTTCGACTTCGCGGAACTTGTTAGCCCGCACAGGCATACTCTCAGAGACAAGCGGCCGCATCCATACATCGAATCTTGTAATCGTTTTCCCCTTTTAATGTACCGTCCCCGGTATCGCGAGACCTGACCAAATTTACGTATTCGGCTGTGCGCATGCCTTTGCGGTTCACAGCGCGCACGACCGTGGTGGATTTTTCCTTGTCCTGAGTTCCGCGACTGTCCAAATCCCGTCACGCAGCGTCCTTTGCTGTGAACTCACATCTAGTAATTGCCGACCCAAAAATCAAGGTTCTCCCGGCCGCATTGCCATAGAACTGGTGAAGTAATCGCGCGTGACGCGAACCGCTCGGCAGCGGATGTAAATGACGTCGCGCTAAACTATTTGACAGGCTTGCTAAAGTCGCAATGTTGCGGCGGGAAATGGCGCGCCCGGAGGGACTCGAACCCCCGACCCTCTGCTTCGAAGGCAGACGCTCTATCCAGCTGAGCTACGGGCGCTTCCTTGATTCTAGAAGATTTGCGTCTTTCCGTCCTTCCGTTTGTTACATTCCGTTTGTCACGTTACGGTCTTCGAACCAGAATGAGCATCGGAATCGGCTTCTGACTGTTTCGCCGCAGATACCAGCAAGGCTTATATCCTAAGTGCGGAAACAGCGCGCGCACGCACGTTAGCGTCACCTCCGGCTGCTGCGCATCGAGCTCATATTCGGTTCTTCCGTTTTTCAGCGGAATCGCGTACATGCGCACCATCTGCACCGAGTCATAAGCGCTTCCCAATCGGGGGTAAGCCGCGCGCAAACGAACGATGACGTAATCGCCGGCATAAACAATCGCGAATAGCGCCAGCACCAAGACCAGCGCGCGCATCACGAATTTCCCCAACACTGGGTTCAAAGCGCCAGCTCTTTCACGGCTTGGGCTGTGGTTATTGCGGGTCAGATCCCTTGATGTTGCGCGTCCCGGTCTCTTTTGACTCCAGCACCGCCGCCTTCACCAGAGTCTTATCCGCTGCGGCCAACACGGCGTCGCGACCCCGCTGCAAGTCAAACATGGTAGGCGCCACAAACTGATCCGGAATAATTCCCGTGCCCTCAAGTTTCCGTCCCTTAGGCGAGAACCACAGCACCTCGCTCATTTCCAGTACTCCGCCGCCCTTCATCACCCGCGGCTTTGCAATCCCGAGCACGCATCCGCAAGACTGGCTGCCGATCACTTTCGCACGCATCGTGTCCTGCATTCCCGCCGCAAAAACTTCCGAGGAGCTTGCCGAATGCGCATCCACCAGAACCACCACCGGCCCGGAATAAATCTGCTCGCCCGGGCGCCCAACGTAGAGCTGCAGCGGCAGCTTGAACAACCCGACATAAGACGAGAGCGGTTTTCCGGTCCGTGTTGAATCCTTAGCGAACAGTGTTTTCTTCCCGAAGAAGTAACCCGCGATCGGAAGCAAAACGCCCAAGTCTCCGCCGCCATTTCGCCGTAGATCCACGATCAATCCCGGCGCATCGCGGAATTTTTGCAATGCGTCACGAAATTCCTTTGTAATCGGATGTTGAAAGCCGTCAAAGCGTATGTACACATTGCCGGACGGAAGCACATGCGTAGTCACTTCGGGCGCTTCAGAGTAAATCTGCCGTCGCACGCTCGCCTCGAGTACAGATCCGTCCGCACGCTGCAAGGCGACCCTTACCGCGCTGTCCGCCGGACCCGCGAAGACGCGGTTGTAGATGAACCAGCGTGTTGCGCGCTCCGAGGAAGAAGGCAATCGTCTTTTTTGAATCTCGGCAACGCGCTCGTCAACAGGCGTGCCGTCGACGCGAAGCACGATCATTCCCGGCTCGATTCCAGTGTGCGCAGCTTCGGTTCCCGGGATGACGCTGGTCACCACGGTTTTACCGTCAATTTCATCCACGGTGAAGCCCACGGTGACGCCTTGCTGCCGGCGAAAATTCTTCCATTGTTCCGGCGAGCTGAATCGCGTATGCGCGTCGTGCAGCTCGCTGGTCATCTGGCTCATCAACACGTAGAACTCTTGGTCGCTCTTGGTTGCCTCGACCAGTGGCGCGTAGCGTTTATGCACCTCGTCCCAATCAACTCCGTTGTAGGAGGGATCGTAGTAATGGTCGTGTATCTCCCTCCAGACCTTCTCGAAAACCTCCCTGCGGTCTTTCGCAGTTAGCCGTTCCTTGATTGCCGGTGCGGGCGCCGCACCTGGAATTTGCGGCGTACCTGGAGTCTCTGGTTTTGTCTGAGGGTAAGCGTTACCCGTGAAAGACAGTACTAGCAGCAACAAAAACAGCGCGCGAGAAATTCGCCGGAGCCTGGGAGGCGCTGGATTCATTTGTATGCCCGCTCAGCTACGTTGCACTGGCATCAGACGGCTCGTTTGCAAAAAGTCGCGCCAACTCTGCGTGCTCCATCACCACCGCGGGGTCACGCTGAATAGCGTCGAAGTACCGCTTTTGAAACGCATCGCCCGATTCCGAAGGTGCGAACATCTTGCGCGCCATGATAATAGCGCTGTGCGTATCCTTATCGCTCACCGGCTCCTCGCCGGCCAGCGTTTCGTCCAGGCGTACGACAAATTCCGAGAGATTGTGCAGCCACGCGAACTGCTCGTGATCGATAACTAGCCGAAAGAGCTCGCCCGTCGAAACGTGCCCGTTGGCGCGCTCGTATTCCCGGCGTTCCATGTCCAACAGTGTCTTATGCAGCCGTAGCAGCGTTACACGCAACGCTACCATTTTCTGCCGCGCGGGGTTTTGCGGTCCGCCATTGTCGGCGGAATAGAGGTCGGGTGCGCTCATACCTGGCGCGCCGCTCGGTGCGCCAAGTTTATTGTCCGACACAATGCCGCCGATTTCCAGCGTGTACCGCGATCCTTCTCTATTCATGGTAGCGCTGTTCGCCTACCGGCAGCGGTATTGGCAAGCGGTTTTGCCTCGGAGGCAGTGGACAGGTGGCATACGGCGTATACGCGCAGGGCGGATTCTCCAGCCGATTGAAATCGAGCACCAATTCACCAGCCTTGTCGAGGCCATGATCGGGGAATCCTGTGTAGAGAAATCGGCAAGCGCCATAGGTTGTCGAGCTGCTGGTCGTGTCGCGTAGCACGAAGAATAGCTTGGCTACCGCAGGATCCTCCAAAATGGGGTCCAGCCGGTACGTCTTACCCTTCAGTGCGAACTCAGCGGATCCCGGCACCTGCGCCGGATAGCTGGTCCCGATCAGCGTCGCGATGGTGAACGTCTTCTGGGGAGAGTAGGGAATCCACCGCGCCGCCACTCGGTATTCCTGTTTCGGCGCGTACCATTTCAGTCCGTGAAAACCCGTCAGCGCCGCCGACTTTCCATCCTTGATCCGCAGCGCAAATCGCTCGCCACGATGGATTACGTACATATTCAGCGTTCCGATCGTCAGCCGCGGGTTATTTTTGTCGTGGTCCGGATCCGTGTGCAGCTTTTGCATCTGCACTGGCTTTCCGTCAATCAGAAATCCTGCCGGAAAGCCTCCGTCAGGAGGATTGAGGCTGACGGTCTCATTCTCCAGACGCAGCACGCCCAAATGCGCCGGCCCGCTCGAGGAAAGGTGAATCTTATTGTCCTTCGCCGATCCAACCGAATTGTCCCCAGGCTCCAGCCACTCCAGCGCCGCAAGCGCCAGCCAACCATCCGGCTTCTGGAGTTCAACGGCATGCTGCTCCCGCCACGAGTTGACTTCCTGCTCCCAGCCACCGCCCTGCGTCTTAGCCGGGAGTGGGACAGCCATTTCTGGCTGTCCGGCAGTCAGCGCAAATGCCAAAGCAAAAGCCGCCCACAGAATAGGCATCTCTTTTCTTCGCGGCATAGTGGTTCCCATCGTTTCCGTTAGGTGCCAGCTCGACTAAAAACGTTACTTCCTCGCGTCTGCCGAATCACTTCGACACTTTCACGAACACCACTCCATGTTTCGGCACTTCCGCAGTGTAGGAGTCCTGCACACCGCCGAGATCCTTACGTGCCCATAAATCCCGCAGCTTGGCTGAAGCCGGCGCGCCAATCGCCTTAAAATCCAGCGTGATCTTCAGCGCCGATTCGCCGCGATTGAACAGTCCCGCCGCTAACGATCCATCCGCCAGCGGCCTAACCCAAATCTCCAGCGGGCCTTCGTCCCACACGCGATGACCCTGCACACCCTTTGCGTCCTGGTCCACCGCAATCACTTCCGGATTCATCAGGATCGCTTTCGTTTCGTCCGACATGCTCCGTATATCATTTCCCGCCAGCAGCGGCGCGGCCAGAATGGCCCACAGCGTCATGTGCGTCAGATACTCATCGTGCTTCATCCCGCCATTTCCCACTTCCAGCATGTCCGGATCGTTCCAGTGGCCCGGGCCGGCAAATTTCTCGAGCCCATCTTGTGCGAAGCCAATTACAGACATGCTGTCGTACTTGTCACTGATATCGCCGGTCGTGCGCCACAGATTTCCTGTATGCGGTCCCCATGTCCACGGTGCTTTCACACCCCAATTGCAAATGCTGAAGACGATCGGCCGTCCCGATTGCGCGATGGCGTCGCGGAACTTCGGGTACTGCACCTCTGGGTCGAGGTCCTCCGCGTAGCACCA
>Ga0210410_10006690_pt1 | contig 10003 bp, 10 predicted proteins | sample IncBWC4MmetaG_FD_161058 | JGI IMG/M metagenome (GOLD analysis project Ga0210410, IMG submission 161058) | Forest soil microbial communities from Barre Woods Harvard Forest LTER site, Petersham, Massachusetts, United States - Inc-BW-C-4-M | ecosystem: Environmental > Terrestrial > Soil >... | reverse complement strand
TAGCCAGCGAACTCCCCTTCCATCAGGTCATCGGCATCGAACTCAACCCCACCCTCGCCGACACAGCACAACTCAACCTTGATCACTGGCTCGCCACCCACGCCGCCGACACCACCGCCCCGCCCCTCGCCCCCATCCGCCTCTACGAGCAGGACGTCCTCACCTTCGACCTCCCCCGCACCCCCACCCTCGCCTTCCTCTTCCACCCCTTCGAAGCCCCTGTATTAAAGCTTTTCCTCCGCCGCATCGAAGCCCGCTTCGCAAAAAAGCCTGGCTTGCCCCCACCCGCCTTCGACCTCCTCTACGTCAACGCAGAGTGCCGCAAAATCCTCGACCAGCACCCTGCCTTCACCCGTCTCTTCCTCGGCCCCGTAGCCATGTCCCCCGAGGACCACGCCGCCGACCTCGCCGCCATTGCCCAGCAAAAAGACTACGGCTCCACCGGCGATGAAGAGTGCGCCATCTACCGCTACACCGGCCGCAGCAAATAATCCAGCCCTAACCTAAACCCGCACCAGGAACAACCGCTCATCCCCACCCGCATGTTCGATCGCGATCTCCCCATCCGCCCGCGCCACTACGCTAGGAAACTTCTCCCCCCACTCGACAAGCACCAGTGCATCCGGCGCGTCCGCCATCTCCTCCAGCCCCAGCGTCAACAACTCCCGCTCCGTCTCCAGCCGGTACAAATCGAGATGATAGAGCCGCACCTTCGGCCCCACATGCTCATGCACCAGCGTGAACGTAGGGCTAGTGACATCCTCCGTCTCCGCTGCCCCCAGCGCCGCAGCGATTCCCTTCACCAGCGTCGTCTTCCCCGCGCCTAAATCCCCCCGCAGCACAACCAACTTCGGAGCAGGCAGCAACATCTCCGCCACCCTCTCACCCATCGCCAGTGTCCCCGCCTCGCTCCGCGTCCTGAACCGCCTCTCCCGCAAAAACTCTCTCACCCCCTCGCCTCCGTTGCCATTGCTTTTTGCCTGCTACTCCCTACACCCTATTCCCTGCCTTTCTCAGCCCACAGATCCAGGTCAACCCATCCTCATCCGTCACCCGGTAGCGAAACGCGTCCGAAAGATGTGTAACCGTGTCGGTTGCAAGTACAGTATGTTCGTCCATCGCCTGAACCGCAAAATCCCCCGCCAGCCCATGCAGGTAAACCGCCGTCTCCACCGCCCGCGCCACATCGCCGGGAAACTGCGCCAACATTCCTGCCACAATTCCCGTCAGAATATCTCCGCTTCCACCCTTCGCCATCGCCGGATTCCCGCTCGTATTCACCGCGATCGAACCATCCGGATGCGCCACCAGCGTCCGCCATCCCTTCAACACCAGCGTCAGCTTATGCTCCGTAGCAAACCGCCGCGCCAGCCCAATCCGATCCGCCTCGACCTCCTTCACCGTCAACCCCGCCAGCCGCGCCATCTCCCCCGGATGCGGCGTCAACACCATCACCCTGCCCTTCCCATTCAGCAGGCGCGTCTTCCCTGCAAACGCATTCAACGCATCCGCATCGATCACCACCGGCACCGTCGTCTTCTCCACCACCTGCCGCGCAAACGCCGGCGCATCCCCCTCGGTCGACAGCCCCGGCCCCACCGCCACCACGCTGATCTGTTTCACCAGCGCATCCAGCTTCGCTCCATCCAGATTCTTGAACGACACCGCACCCTTGGCCCCCTCCGCCAGCGGCACCATCATCAACTCCGGCGCAACCCCCGCCACCGTATCCACAATGCTCTTCGGCACCGCCGCCGTCACCAGTCCGGCGCCCGTCCGCAAGCAGGCCAGCGACGCCATCGCCGGCGCCCCTGCCTTCCCGTAACTTCCCCCGATCACCAGCACATGTCCAAACTTGCCCTTGTTCGAGTTCACATCGCGAGCCTTCTCCGCCAGCACCTTCGACGTTCCCGTCCAGGTCAGCCCGCCCGCCGAAACCACCGCCTGCTCCGGCGACCCGATCCCTGCCACCACCACCGGCCCAAACGTCCCCCCCGTTTTGTTATTCCGCGTCAAGTGCCCAAACACATGCGCCATCTTGGGCGCGGTAAATGTCACCACAGCATCCGCCCGAAACGCCCCCTCGGCGGTCTGCTCCATGGAATTCGCATCCCACCCCGAAGGCAGATCCACAGCCACCACTGGGGTATCGAGTCCCTCCACCATCTCTCGCAGTAAAACCGCAAGCCCCCGCAGCGGCGGCTTGAACCCCGTCCCCACCAAAGCATCGATTAACAACTCCGCGTCACGCACAGCATCGCGGATGTCTTCAACACCAGCCTCATCGACCACCTCGTCCACAATCGCAGACGAAGCCTCGTCTCGCATTCGCCTCAAGGCCTCTGCGGCTTCACCCTTCACCTCATCCATTCGGCCCAGCAACACCACCCGCACCAGCATTCCGGCGCGCGCCAGCACACGCGCTGCAACAAATCCATCTCCACCGTTATTCCCTTTTCCGCACAACACCGTCGCCCAACGCACAGCCGGATACTGCCGCAGACAGAACGCCGCCACCGCGCCCCCGGCGTGCTCCATCAGCGACTCAAGCGGAACCCCAAACTCCTCCGCTGTGCGCCGATCGACCGCGCCCATCTCCTCTGCCGTCAAAATGTACATGGTTCCCTTCTACGCGATTCCGCCGCGCAAGCCAAGACGCGGTAAAGACGCGGTAAACCCGCGAGCCTGCACGCGCAGCGTCGTCCCGGATCAAATAGCAACCCGGGCCGCCTCCAATTCAGATGCAGAATGTCGCCGTGCCGGTCTCGCGACTCTTCGCGTCTCGCGTACTCTTCCCTGTCAGGAACTGCTCGGCAAACCGGTTTATCTTATCCCTGCTTAGTCGTTACCGCCCACTGCGCCACCCGAAGCAGCCACCGTCTTCTGCAGGAAATAGCTCTTGTCCCACAGCGCCCGGTAAAACTCGCCCGTCAACTCTGCCGCCTTCGGTCCAAAGGTAGGCCGTCCGCCTTCAAGAAAAAACACCGTAACGATCCGCCCATTCGGAGTATCCGCATACGACCCGAACCACCCAAACCGCGTCCCGTTGTTCGAGCAAGTCCCCGTCTTGCCCATCACCGGAAACTGGCTGAAGTTGGCCCGCAGCGACCGCGCCGTCCCATACTCCACTGCGCCCTCCATGCCGACCGAAATCTCCGGAATCAGCGGAGCAATATCGAGCGTCCGTTTCACCTTCGGCTCGAACGCTGCCAAGTCGAGCGAGTTCTCCGGATGCTGCAGGTAGTAGAGAGTTCCCCCATTGGCAATCGCCGCCACCAGCGCTCCCAGCTGCAAAGGAGTCATCGAAACGCTCTCTCCAAACGAGCACATCCGCCCCACGCCGCCCAGCGACGCCGGCAACTCCTCATCCGGATACGTTCCCAGTTGCTCCCCCTGAATGTGATACCCCGCCAGCTCACCCAGGCCAAACTCATTCGCGTAATGCTTCACGCGCTCAAATCCAAGCTGCCGCCCCAGCGTCTCGAAATAAAGATTGTTCGAGTGCGCCAGCGCCTCGGTCATGGTCATGTGATACCGGCCGCCCAGATTCACCGGAGTATCCCGCCGTACGAGTCCCTCCTCCAGCGCAGCCAGTGCCACCGTCAGCTTGATCGTCGAACACGGCTCCGCTCCGCGCGACAACGCCAGCTTCTGATTCACCATCGCCAGAATCCGTCCCGTCGAAGGGTCGATGGCGATCGCCGTGCCGTTCATATTCCCCAGCGCCTCAATCGCCGCAGCGCGAACCACCGGGTCCTCACCCTCCGTCACATCGCCCAACGTCAGATTGTCCGCAAACGAACTCGCGGAAAAATGTTCGTGATACCGCGTGCGTCGCACCGCAAGCGTAGGACGAGCGCCCCGTCCGCGCCGATGCCCCACAGACCCGGTCGCCACCACATGCCCGGTCCCTGCCGTCCTAGTCCCGCCCGTAGCCCCGCCCGTCTTCCTCGCCGCGGCGCTCTTCACGCCCGCGTGCGAAGTCGTATGCGCCGTCAGCTTCGTGGCAACCCGCGCCGTCCCGGCAGAGTGATGCCTGGTCTTGCCGGTCGTAATCGTTGCCGCTCGCGCACCCACTCCAGCACCCAACACAAGGCCGAAGAGGGCGACGCCATAAACCTTCTTTAATCCCGACACAGGCGGTACCTCTATTGATTTGATTGCAATCGAAATGCCATCGGCACAAAATCTGCGCTAATAGAATTTTTATCTAACTACATTAAACACGATAATACCGTCCCACTTTTGTGTACCGTCACCCAAAAGTAATAGATTCATCAATTTCCGCGTCGCAGGAAGGCTGGTATGTCCAATTCGTCCGGCTCCGCCTGATCCAACGCCGCCGCGACCACGCCCCCCACAAATGGCGCCCGTACCGAGGCCTCCACAGGGAAAACATCTTCCGTTATGCCGCGAATTTCCTCCTCTTTGACCCGCGCCGGCGCAGAAAAGTGAGTTGCATCCCGGAACCGCTCATGCAATCCACCCTCCACTCCATTCGCGTTGGAGACCGCCTCCTCCCGCGCCGACGAAGCCCGGAAAAAATCATCGTCAAACACCGAAGCCTTCACCGGAATCAACTCCGGGGGAGCGCCATGCCCACCACTCGCAGCCTTCTCCTTCCCCAAAACCGCCGCCTCCTCAAACACAGACGCGCTCATCGCCTCCGCCTCCGGCTCACTCGCAAACCGCGGAGTCGGCCGCGGCGTCGTCACCCGCGGCTGTATCGGCACGTCATACCGCATCGTTGGCAGCGTCGACTCTGCTAGCATCCGCTCCCGCCGCTGCGGCATCTCCTGCTGCTTGAAACCTGTAGCGATAACCGTGATCTTCACCTCATCACCCATCGTCTCGTCCTGCACCGCGCCAAAGATGATATTCGCATCCTCATGCGCCGCATTCTGAATAATCGTCGAAGCCTCATTCACCTCACTCAGCTTCAGGCTGCTCGATCCCGTAATGTTGATCAGAATCCCCCGCGCCCCGTCGATCGCTCCCGCCTCCAGCAGTGGTGAAGCCATCGCAGCCATCGCAGCCTCCACCGCGCGATTCGCGCCCGTCCGCATCGCCGTTCCCATCACCGCATAGCCCATCCCCGCCATCGTCGTCTTCACATCGGCGAAGTCGCGGTTAATCACGCCAGGAATCGTGATGATGTCCGAGATCCCCTGCACGCCCTGCCTCAACACATCGTCCGCAATCCGGAAGCTCTCAAAAAACCCGGCATCCTTCGCCACCGCCAGCAGCTTCTCATTCGGAATCACGATCACCGTATCGACCGACTCCAGCAGTTCCTGCATCCCGCGCTCGGCCTGCATCATCCGCCGCTTGCCTTCGAACGCAAACGGCCGCGTCACCACCGCCACTGTCAACGCCCCCATCTCGCTCGCCAGGCTCGCAATCACCGGAGCAGCCCCTGTCCCTGTCCCGCCACCCAGCCCAGCCGTGACAAACACCATATCCGCGCCCTCAAGCGCCTCAATAATCTTGTCCGAATCCTCAAGCGCGGCCCTCCGTCCCACATCCGGATTCGCCCCCGCCCCCAGCCCGCTCGTCAGCTTCACTCCAAGCTGCAGCTTCACCGGAGCGTTCGACATCTGCAGCGCCTGCACATCCGTATTCGCCGCGATGAACTCGACGCCCACCACATTCGCCGCAATCATCCGGTTGACAGCGTTATTCCCGCCACCACCTACCCCAATCACCTTGATCCGCGCTCCATGCGGAATCTCGTCGTGGTAGTGGATGCGAAGGTCGTCGTTGGGCAGATTCGGCATGGCAGCAGGTACTCCTTAAAGGTTTTTTAATTCTCCCACCTCCGCGCCCAACCCACGACCCTCGTTTTCCACGACACGTACCATCAATGGTTCCGCACCCCTCCACCATGACGCCCCGCCGGCGCCCGCGGTACCTCCAACTCAACCTAAGATATGCTTGCAGGCACACAGGAGAAACCAGCCCCATGATTCTCGAAGCCGAGTACGAACCCGTCGATCTCACCACTGCCGTCTTCCGGTTGACCGGACGCATGACCCTCGGCACGCGGCTGCGCGAGGTCGAGTCAAGGATCAGCGAAGTCGCCAATCACGGCATCCACAAGCTCATCCTCGACCTCTCCGGCATCGACTACCTTGACAGCGCCGGCCTCGGCGCCCTCATGATCCTCTACGGCAACATGAAGGTGCGTGGCGGCCACCTCCGCCTCGTCGCACCCGGCGCCAAGGTGCTAGACGTCCTCAAATTGACCCACACCGACTCCATCCTCACCATCGACCGAAACCTCGAAGCCGCGCTGACGTCCTGATCCTCGAGCCAGTGCTCAAGGTACAGCCCGCCAGCGCAACCCCGTTCAAAGCCGAACCGCCAGTGCAGCCAGCCGATCCAGACTCTGGCTCCAGCCCTGCGACATCCCCGCAAGGAACTGGGGTGCAGCCGGAGTCGTACTAGTCACCCGCGCCACCAGCGATATCTCCGTTCCCTCATCGATCCCTGTGAAGATCACCGTGTTCAGAATCTCAAACATCGGCCTACCCTCCCCATCGAGCGCAGCGGTAGAAAACACCAGCCGGTGCGGCCGGTCAATCTCAACAAACCGTCCCGTCATCGGATACACCGTGCCATCCGGCGAGCGCATGTGAATGCGGATCGCCCCACCGACGCGTGGGTCCACCTCGCAAACGGGATTCGTAAATCCCTTCGGCCCCCACCACTCCGCCAGATGCTTCGCATCGATCCACGCGCGAAACACGAACTCAGGCGATGCCGCGATCCGTCTCGTAAGGCTGACCTCAAGCAGCCCCGCCTCCAGTACGCTACTGTTTCCCATTCCGCCCTCCCTCGTCGATACCTCTTCCGGCCTGTACCTCGCCCAGATAGTCCTGCAACTTATCGAACGCGCTGTTCCATCCCTGCGTATGCCCATCGCGGTCTCCCGCAGTCGCAAAGAACGCCTGGCGGAAGTCCATCGTCGTCTTTCCGTCATGCTCTTCAAGCGTGATCGTAACCACCGTCTCAACATTGGACGAAAGACCAGGATTTTGATCCCACTTGAACGTGTAGACCAACCGCTCCGGTTCGACCACCTCCAGGGTTTCACCGCCTTGCCACAGATCGAATTTCTTCAACTCCCCGTCGCCAACATCGAATCCATCGGTATGCAGACAAAGCCGCCACTTCCCGCCCGGCCGCGCGTCGTTCTCCACATGCGTGGCCATGAACTGACGTGGCCCAGCCCACTGCTTCATGTGCTCCGGATCGGTCCACATCTTCCACACCAGCTCGCGCGGCGCATCAAACACCCGCGTAATATGCAGCTCATGTTGCGCCGCCACCTTCGGTGACACCGTTGCTGTACTCATTCATTCCTCCTTGTTTTTCGCCACGAAGCGAGCGGACGAATGCTCCACAAGCCTCTCCAGCGTCTGTTGTCCGCCCTCAATTGAGCCGTACTCCTTCACATCTCGATCGCGCGTCTCCGCCGCCACAAACACCATTCGCATCGTCAGCCGCGCCTTGCAGTCCTCGTCCCCAAAGGTCGCCGTCATCTCCAACGGCTTCGGATCGGCCCACGCCTTTCGCATCATCCCGCGCGCCACATCAAACATCTGTGGCATCGCTAGAGAGGCACGAATCATGTCCTTACCCTTGGCGCATTCCTCTTCGCTCTGTGTGCATGAATCGCCTCCACCAAGGCTCCCCTGCACAAGACTCCCGCGGATCCACAACTGCACCGACCGGCCCTCAGTAGGCGGAGGGGTGGAGGTAATCCAGAACAGAATCACGAGAACGAAGGCCCAGGCTAATGCGATCCGCGTAACAGCAATCTCCCACTCAGCCGCATTCTCTTCCACGTCATTTCTTTTTCCTGGCATGTTTCTCCTCCTTCTCCTGCAACGTCTTCAAGTACTCCTCTAAACGATCGAAACTCTCATCCCAGAACCTGCGATACTCGTCCAGCCAATCGGCAGCCTGCTTCAACGGCTCCGCCTTCAGCTTGCAGGGCCGCCACTGCGCCTCCCGCCCACGTGCAATCAACCCGGCTTTCTCCAACACCTTCAAATGCCGCGAAACCGCCGGCATGCTCATCTCAAACGGCGCAGCCAACTCCGTAACCGAAGTCTCCCCCAGCGCCAGCCGAGCCAGAATCGCCCTGCGCGTCGGATCGGCCAGTGCTGCAAACGTCGAACTGATTTGGTCTGTCATACCGTATTAAACCTCTTGGTTAAATAACCATAGTGTTAAATACAAAATCTGTCAAACGATTTTTGGGCAATTGTGTCTTTAACAAACCCAAATGGATTTCATGAGTCCATTTTCCGGATATTTCTATGCCCCGCCGCAAATCATCTCGACTTGTTTTCAACGCGATGAGAGCATGGCTTCATGAAAGAACGAATCTTGCAGTGGCTATCCCGCGCCGGGCTTACCCTGAAGAAAAACGCGGTCGTTATCCTCCTATTCTTCGCTTGGGAGATACCCAAGAAATTGGGGGAGGATCGAATTATCGGCGGCATGAATCGGGCTCTCGATGCCCACGCCACCGCAATCGCGGGGTTTGCTAAACCCGTGGTCGCTTGGCTGATTTCAACCCCTTTTTTGCTGCCAATTGCGGTTGTGACTGGAATACTGATACACGCCTACTGGGACACTCAAAAATCAGCGCCCGCCCCTAGTAGTTCTGAAGCCGCAACACCTTGGCCGCCCCCAATGCCGTTGGCAAGAACGACCGCCTCGCAGACTTGGCTCTACACACCGTTGAAAGAAATATATCGGCGGGACTATCACGATGAAGAGGTGCCGTTAGACGGGTATAACTTTATTGATTGTTCATTTGGAAAGAATGTGACGTTTGTATTTGAAGGTCTAGCGCCGTTCAAGATGATTGACTCTAAACCAACCGCAGAGTTTGTGATGTCCATGAAGACCGGCAATCTGAGTATTCAACACTTGCTCAAATTCCTACGCGATACAAACTCTCTGGGAGGACAATTCATGCACCATCCACCGCCGCAGCAATAAATCATTAGAATCTGTCCATGACCGCTGCCAAATCTCCACGCCCGAAGAACTGACGCCTTAGTCGATTCAATGATCAATTGATTGGCTTGTGAAAAGGCGGAGCCGCACAAGAGAGCAAAGACGCAACACAAAAGCGCGAAGCGCTTCACCCTAGAAACTCCCGGCAAAAATCGCCTTCAACTTCGCCCGCAACCCCTGCTCTTCACTCGCCCGCCGCACCTGCGTCCGGTGCGTATACAACAGCATCCCAATCGCAGCGGCAAACTCCGGCGTCGCCAGTTCCGCAGGCATCCGCGACAAAGGCACGGGATACCCCACCCGCGCCGGAACCCGCAGCAGACTCTCCGCATTATCCAGCAGCCCAGCCATCGTCGCGCCGCCGCCAGTCAACACACATCCCGCGCCCAGCGCCTCCAGCACGCCACCATTGCGCAGATTGTCCCGCAGCATCGTAAACAACTCGCGCGCCCGCGGCTCCAGGATCTCCGCAAGAAACCGTTGCCGCACCATCCGCGCCGGCTGCCCGCCCGAGATCGCAAGATTTCCCCCAACCTCAATCTCATTCAACTGCGGCACCGCCGTCACCACGCAGTGCCCATAGACTTTTTTCAAATACTCCGCTTCCTCAACCGTCACATGCAGCCCAACGGCAAGGTCATTCGTAAAGTGGTCCCCGCCAATCGGCAGCACCGCCGTATGCGCAATCGACCCCTCAAAAAACACTGCCAGCTCCGTCGTACTCGAACCGATATCGGCCATGCAAACGCCCAGCTCGCGCTCGTCCGCGCTCAACACAGCCTCAGCCGCGGCAATCCCCTCATACACCGTGTCCTGCACCTCCAACCCCGCCCGATTCGCGCAAGTGATCACGCTCTGCGCCACGCCACCCGAGCAAGTCGAAAGATGCAGATTCACCTCCAGCTTGTTCCCCACCATCCCCACCGGATCGCGAATCCCCGGCTGGTCATCCAGGATGAACTCCTGC
>Ga0210410_10006688_pt1 | contig 10004 bp, 5 predicted proteins | sample IncBWC4MmetaG_FD_161058 | JGI IMG/M metagenome (GOLD analysis project Ga0210410, IMG submission 161058) | Forest soil microbial communities from Barre Woods Harvard Forest LTER site, Petersham, Massachusetts, United States - Inc-BW-C-4-M | ecosystem: Environmental > Terrestrial > Soil >... | reverse complement strand
AATTATGTGTGGGTCGCCGAGATCCAGCAGGGAAACAACGAGGCCTCGGTTGTGATGGTTCCAGCGTCGAGGTCGGGTCTGGCGGCAGTGGAACACCCGGCGGCGGCGCTCGTGATTCACAAGACGCTGCTCTGGACGGACGAGAAGCGCATTCTGGACGTTGCGCTGGTCAACGCGAGTCCGCAACACATGATCGTTCTCGAACCAGAAAGCATCGTGCTCTTCAAATTTCAGGACAGCAGGTGGCAGCAGGAACAATCGCTGCCCGTGTCGCGCTCGCGCCCTTGGCCACGCGATCTGCGCGGCCGGTTGGCGTTGCGAAAGGATCACCTGTTCGACGCGTATTTGCCGGGACTTTTCTGCCGGAGTACGGCGACCGCTCCTATGGCCGTCAGTTGCTTTGAAAGCGATGATCCCTGGCCATTGAGGATGGACGAGCCCAGCCTGAGTGCGTTCTTTGCTTCTACAAGGAATTTCTTCACGGGAGCGCTTTCGCCGGGCATTGAGAAGCAGACCACGGTGAAAGCATTTTATTCGGCTGCTATGCTGCCAAGAGACAAGTACACACTCTGGATTTTTGCGACTGTCGACGGTCAAGCGCACTTGCTGGATGGCGTTTCGGACCAAACCGCCACCAAGCCAGGCTGGGGCAGTGATATCGCCAGCGTGCGGAGCGGATGCGGACTTGGTTGGCAAGTCCTGGCCACGGGCGTCGGAGATGAAGCCAACGAAACCGTGCGCGCTTTTGAGATTGCGGACCGCGAACCTGCCGCAGTAAGTCAAGCGGTAGCGTTCAATGGCCGCATCACCGCGCTTTGGGCGGATTCGGACGGAAGCGGCGCCATTGCAGTTTCACAAAATTCGGAAACAGGGAAATATGAGGCTTACCACCTTTCCATTACTTGCGGTCAGTAGCTTGCTGTGGGCTCTCAGCGCCCGCGCCGCCACGCGACCGCACTATGGCGGAACGCTCCACGTCGAAATGCGGGCTGCGCCTGCGTCTCTGGACCCTGCTATTTCCAATCAGTCGACATGGCTCGAAACGCGCAATATTTCTGGTCTGATGTTTGACACTCTGGTTTCGTTGGACGAGCAGGGTGAACCTGAACCGGCATTGGCACGTTCATGGCAGGCTGAACCCGGCAACCAGCGCTGGCAATTCTTCTTGCGACGCGGAGTCACTTTCCAGGACGGAGCCCCAGTTACTCCCGAAGCGGTTGCCACTTCCTTGCGAAGAACAAATCCGAGCTGGAAGGTTTTCCCTGAAGGAGAAGCTGTCATTGTTGAGCGTGACTCGCCGGCTCCGAACCTTCCAGTCGAACTAACTCTGCCGCGCAACAGCATCGTCAAACGCGATGGCGGAAAGATTTCCGGCACTGGCCCGTTTTCCGTCTCAGAGTTGGATCCAGGAAAGAAACTTGTGCTGGCTGCGCGCGACGATTATTGGAACGGTCGAGCGTTTCTGGATGCGATTGAAATTACCATGGCAAAAAGTTTTCGCGAGCAACTGATCTCCTTCGATCTCGGCAAAGCCCAGGTGATAGAAGTCGCACCCGAACAAGCACATCGTGCGACCGCGGAAGGCCGCCACGCGGCGAGTTCAGCTCCGATAGAGCTGATTGCGTTGGCCTTTGCCCGCGACCCCCAGTCGCCGGCGGATGGACAGCAGCGTCAAGCGCTTGCTCTCAGCATCGATCGCGAGCTGCTCAATACCGTCGTCCTGCAAGGTGGAGGAGAACCTGCCGGAGGACTCTTGCCCAATTGGATGACCGGCTACGGCTTTCTTTTTCCGGCATCGGTTAACTTGGATCTTGCGCGGCAGGTGCGGAGCGGGATTCCGCATACCACTTCCTGGACTCTGGGCTACGATCTGGCTGATCCTACGGCGCGCGTAATTGCCGAAAGGATCGTGCTCAATGCCCGCGATGCCGGACTCGGAATGCAGGTCACAAGCGGGAGTAGCGCGGATTTACGGATCGTTCGAATCCCATTGATTTCGCTCGATGCTCGAATCGCGCTCGGCGAACTGGCAGCCGGACTTGGACTTCCACAACCCAAATTCGCGTCCAGTGCCATCGACGATCTCTACAGTGCGGAGGACAAGCTCCTGCAATCGCAACGGGTGATTCCCTTGCTGCATGCGCGGGCGACTTACGGCATTTCTGGCGATGTGAAGAACTGGAGGACGGCCCCTGACGCGACCTGGCGTTTGCCCAACGTCTGGCTGGCTGAGAAACCATGATCTTCCGGCGCAAACTGCTGGCTGTGTTCGCACTCACCGTCCTGGTGTCAGTCGCGGCGGTTGCCTGGAGTATTTCGTCGCTAACGCGCAAGGCCTTCGAAAAAGCAAATGAAGAGCGCACTGCCGCTTCGGTCGCGCAATTCCGCCGCGAGTTTAATCGTCGAGGGGAAGAGGTCACGCATCGAGTTGAGACCGTCGCAGCGAGTGAAGGTGCTATTCGGATGGCTCTCGCACTGAGCCACGGTTCTCCTGACTATGGCGCATATCTCAACGAAGCCAAAATAATTGCTGACAATCAACAGCTGGATTTTCTGGAGTTCATCGACAGCCAGGCCACCGTCATTTCTTCCGCTCAATGGCCGGCCAAGTTCGGCTACAAAGAAACTCTGACCCTCATATCCACAATCCCTAAAGACGCCTTCTTGAAACAGGAGGAATTACCGGACGGCGCGGCGTTGGGACTGTTTGCAGTGCGAGAGGTAAACCTGGGAGAGAAGCCACTTTTCGTCGTCGGTGGCCGCCGAATCGACAGGGACTTTCTCGCCAGCCTGGAGCTTCCGGCCGGGATGCGAGCCATGTTTTACCAGAATCTAGGGAGCGGGTTTTCTCCGCAATTCTTGTTTGGGACGTCAGGCACGGTCCAGCAAGCGGACAGAATCGCACCAATCGTTCAGCAACTTCGGCAACAGCAACGGGAGACCACAACGCTGGTACATGGGTCCTCCAATCCTGCCGATGACGAAACCGTCGACGCCATCCCGCTCGCTGCACGCGACGGCCACCTGCTCGGTGTGCTGCTGATTGGCAACTCACGTCGCCCGTATGTGGAGCTTCGCCAACAAATCCGCTCGGCGGCATTGTTGTCCGGAGGTGCTGGCATCTTGCTGGCCGTCCTGCTCAGTGGATGGGCGGCGGCCCGGGTCACGCGCCCGGTAGAACAACTTGCTCGAGCCGCCCGGGAAGTCGCTTCCGGCAACTGGAATGCACGAGTGGCCATCACTTCCTCAGACGAACTCGGTGAGTTGGCGGAAACATTCAACCGCATGACTCGCGAACTGCTAGCTCAAAGAGAACATCTGGTGCAGGCGGAACGCGTTGCCGCCTGGCGCGAGTTGGCTCGCCGCCTCGCACACGAATTGAAAAATCCACTTTTTCCTTTGCAATTGACCGTCGAGAACCTGCTGCGGGCACGGCAGCAGAGTCCTCAACAGTTCGAAGAGATTTTCCAGGAAAGCTCCTCCACTTTGCTGGCTGAGATCGCGAATCTCAAGAGCATCATCTCGCGGTTCAGCGAGTGCTCCAGGATGCCACAGCCACAGTTCCAGCAGATACAACTCAACGACTTTGTGCAGAATGTAGCTCGGTTGTTTCAGGCGCAACTGTCCGCTCCAGAGCGCGCGCCCATTGCATGTAAACTCGAATTAGCCGAACCTACGGAGCCAATCGCCGCCGATCCCGACTTGTTGCACCGTGCGCTCTCAAATCTGGTTCTGAATGCGATGGATGCCATGCCGCAGGGCGGCACACTCACGCTTCGTACACGTCAGGTCGGCGATCTTAGCTACGTCGAAGTCTCGGATACGGGAACCGGGCTCACGCCCGAAGAGTGCGAGCGCTTGTTCACTCCTTATTACACCAGCAAGCCGCATGGCACGGGGCTCGGGCTTGCCATCGTGCAATCGGTGATCAGCGATCACGGGGGCAGAATTAGTGTTCGAACCGAGCCAGGACACGGGACGACATTCGTTATTGAGCTGCCGCGGAACTCAGATAAGCTGCAACCAGCCGATCAGTCAGATGCGAAAACCGTGAGGATCAACTAGTGGCGCAGAAAGCAAATCTGCTGATCGTGGACGATGAGCCCAACACCCTGGCCTCGCTTTCACGTGCCTTTCGCCTGGCCGGGCACGAAGCGACAGTTTGCGACAACGCACTGAAGGCCCTCGAATTTGCCCGGACACAGAACTTCGATCTGATCTTCTCCGACGTGGTCATGCCCGGCAAGGACGGGCTCTCTTTCCTGGAAGACCTCAAATCGCAAGGAATCACAGTGCCGGTGGTCATGATGTCGGGCCAGGCGCACATCGAAATGGCGGTTCGCGCTACCCGGCTTGGGGCTCTCGACTTTGTGGAAAAGCCGGTCTCGACGGAAAAGCTGCTGTTGACGGTAGAGCACGTTCTAAAGCTTCGGCGTCTGGAATCGGAAAACCGGCAGCTTCGACAACGCCTGGGAAAACACGAAATCGTTTGGACCTCCGAGGTCATGCGGAAAGTCATGGCCCAGGTTGAGCGCGTGGCGGCAAGTGAGTCGCGAGTTTGTATTCTGGGAGAAACCGGCACTGGAAAAGAGCTGGTTGCCCGCACCCTGCATGAGCGCAGCCCGCGATCCTCGGGCCCTTTCGTCACTCTAAACTGCGCAGCGGTCCCGGCTGAACTGATTGAGTCGGAACTCTTCGGACACGAGAAGGGATCGTTTACCGGAGCTGCCTCACGTCATGCTGGAAAGTTCGAACAAGCGGAACACGGCTCAATCTTCCTGGACGAAATCGGCGATATGCCTCTATCCATGCAAGCCAAGCTGCTGCGAGTGCTCGAGGAAGGTGAAGTGGAGCGCGTCGGCGGAGACAAACGCATTTCCGTCGACGTGCGCGTTCTGGTCGCAACCCATAGAAACTTGGAGAGTCTGGTGCGCGAGGGTAAATTTCGTCAGGACCTTTTTCACCGCGTGTATGTGTTCCCATTGGCACTGCCTCCTCTACGCGAACGACGGGAGGACATTCCGGCCTTGGTGGAACACTTCGCCCGGCAGGTCTGTGCTCAAAATAGCTGGAAGCCGATCCCCTTCTCTCCAGACGCGATTGAAGCGCTGGCGGACTATCCGTGGCCGGGCAACGTGCGCGAACTGCGAAATGTTGTGGAGCGGTTGATGCTGTTGGCGACCGAAGGCGAGGTAACGCTGGAGACGGTTCGCTCCGCGCTGCCTTCTGGTCCGTCCGCGCTCCTATCCTCAGGAACAAGCTCAGGAAACTTGGCCGAGCGCGTGCAGAGCTTCGAGCGGGAAGCGATCCTCGCCGAGCTTAAGCGGAGCAACTACCACATCACCAATGCAGCCAAGTCACTGGGCCTGGAGCGCAGTCATCTCTACAAGAAAGCGGAGCAACTTGGAATCGATATTCAGAAACAGCGTCGCGAAGACGAGTCGGATTCCTAGGAACAACAACGAGCCATTTTCCAGAGCCTCACTTTGATTTATGCTTTCCCATTTGGACATTTCAATCGGAGGGCTGTGTGATTCACTTATTGCGTCGCATGCTGATTTTGTTCGCTAGCGTTAGCCTCTTGCCCCTCGCCGTTAGCCAGGCACAGCAGTTTCCGGAGAGCATGTTTCAGGAAATGCGCTGGCGGATGATCGGGCCTTTTCGTGGCGGCCGGACCCGAGCAGCCACCGGCGTACCAGGCCAGCCCAATCTTTTTTACATCGGTGCGGTCAATGGTGGCGTGTGGAAGTCCGACGACTATGGCCGCATCTGGACACCCATTTTTGATCAACAGCCCACGCAGTCAATCGGCGCGATCGCAGTAGCTCCATTGGATCCCAATATCATTTATGTCGCGAGCGGTGAAGGGCTGCACCGTCCTGACCTTTCGGTTGGCAATGGAATCTACAAATCAACAGATGCGGGCAAGACGTGGACCCATCTCGGATTGCGTGACGGACAACAGATTCCCGCGCTCGTAGTCGACCGGCGCGACCCGAATCGGCTGTACGCCGCAGTGCTCGGACATCCCTACGGTCCAAACGAGGAGCGAGGCATCTTTCGCTCGACCGACGGTGGGAAGACTTGGCTGAATGTCCTTTCCGTCGACGAGAACACCGGTGGTTCCGACATTGAAATGGATCCTTCGAATCCTGATGTGCTCTATGCGTCTCTGTGGGAAGTCCGCGAAGGACCGTGGGAGGACAATAACGAGTTTCAGGGAACCAGCGGAGGCCTTTTCAAGTCTACGGATGGCGGCAATACCTGGCATCCGTTGACTAAAGGTCTGCCGAACAAGCTCACGCAAATCAATGTAGCGATCGCCGCGAGTCAGCCCAGCCGGCTCTATGCGACGGTGGCAACGACTGAACGCGGAGAATACGGCTCTGGCGCGGGCTTGGGTGTGTACCGCTCGGATGACGCCGGTGAAAACTGGCACGTGGCGACAACTGATCCGCGTCCCGCCATGCGCATCGGCGGTGGCGATCTTCCCGTGCCCAAGGTGGATCCCAAGAATCCGGACGTGGTGTACAGCGTCAGTATTGTGACCGTGCGATCTATCGATGGTGGCAAAACCTGGACGAGCCTTCGCGGCTCACCTGGCGGCGATGACTATCAGAATCTCTGGATCAATCCCAATGACCCAAACATTATTCTTGTGGTCAGCGATCAGGGTGCAATTGTTACCGTGAATGGCGGCGAGACATGGAGTTCGTGGTACAACCAGCCGACGGCCCAACTCTATCACGTGGGAGTCACTAACACTTTTCCCTATCAGGTTTGCGCCGGGCAGCAGGAAAGCGGTTCAGTCTGCATTTCGAGCCGTGGCAACGACGGCGTAATCACCCTCCGCGACTGGCGTCCCGTTGCGACAATCGAGTACGGTTACGTTGCGCCCGATCCACTCAATCCCGACGTTATTTACGGTGGCGGCAGGAACGAGGTTTCGAAATATCATCGGTCTACCGGGCAGGTGCAGAACGTAACCCCGATCCCCGTGCTGGCTGGAAAGTACCGAGTTGATCGCACGGAGCCCACACTCTTCTCGCCGATCGATCCTCACATTCTTTATTTTTCATCGAACGTCCTGTTCAAGACCACGGACGGCGGACAGTCCTGGCAAGCCATCAGCCCCGATCTCACGCGGGAGAATCCGGGTGTACCACCAAGCGTGGGCACACTTGCCGAAAAGAATCCCGATGCGGGGAAGCAACGAGGAGTGATCTACGCGCTCGCTCCCTCCTTCAAAGACGTAAACGCTCTGTGGGCGGGGACCGACGACGGCTTGATCTGGACCACGCGAGACGGCGGAAAGAATTGGAGCAACATTACGCCGCCGGAATTGACCGCATGGAGCAAGGTGACGCAGATCGAGGCTTCCCATTTCGACGACCAATCCGCATACGCGTCCGTAAGCCGCTTCCGCATCGATGACCTGCATCCTTATATCTACCGAACCCACGATAGCGGCAAGACATGGAAGCTGATTTCGGGAAGTTTGCCGGCGGATGCGCCGGTCGACACTGTGCGTGAAGATCCGGCTCGCAAGGGCTTGCTGTTTGCAGGCACGGAAAGCAGCGTCTGGGTTTCGTTTGACGACGGCGATCATTGGCAGTCCCTGCAATTGAATCTGCCACACACATCGATGCGCGACCTGTGGATTCATGACAGCGATCTGATCGTCGCCACTCACGGCCGATCGTTCTGGATCCTCGATGACATCACGCCTTTGCGGCAACTTGCCGACGCCGCGGCTAATTCGGACGCCTATCTTTTCAAGCCTGAACCGGCTTACCGCGTCCGGCGCAGCACGAATCCTGACACCCCGATCCAGCCCGACGAACCGCTTGGAGAGAATCCTCCCGACGGTGCAATTCTCGATTACTTTCTTGCGCAGCCTGCTTCCGGCGCGGTCACGCTTGAGATCGTCGATGCGCAAGGAAAACTGGTGCGCCGCTATTCCAGCGCGGACAAGCCGGAAATGAGTCAGGAAGAACTGGAGAAGCAACTAATTCCGCTGTACTGGGTCCGCATGCCGAAGATTCTTGCAGCAAGCACCGGCATGCATCGCTGGGTGTGGGACCTGCACTATCCTTCTCCCGCCTCGCCGCGGCACGAGTATCCGATCTCGGCGGTTCCCCACGATACACCTAGGTCACCCCTTGGCCCGCTCGCGGTGCCCGGGGAATATACCGCGCGCCTCACTGTGAACGGACACACTTCGACGGCGCCGCTCACAATAAAGATTGATCCGCGCGTGAACACGCCACAAGGTGGTCTCGAACAACAATTCAATCTGGAAATGCGTCTCGCCTCTGAGTTGACTGCGAGTACAGAGGCCTTGACACAGGCGCGTTCTCTACTCGATCAACTCCACAAGATTGCGACTCAGCCCGGTGGCAAGCTCGCGGAATCGATTAAAGCGCTCGATGAGAAAGTAGGAACAGTTTTGCGAGGACGGACGCCGGCGGTCGCCGGTGCTGCGCCGGGGCCAACGCTCTCACGTGAGAACACCGCTGTAGGCACGCTCTATGGCAGTGTGGGACAATCCGACGCGGCGCCGACCGCAGCCCAGATCAACGCGGCAGCAGATGCCGAACACAACTTCTCCGCGGTAATGAAGCGATGGGAGGAAATCAAGAAAACCGATCTCGCAGCGCTGAATCGCCAACTGCGAGGCGCCAATCTACCCGAGATTAATCTCGAATCGAACGGTCAAGCGGATGAAGCCCAGGCAAATATGGAGTAGTCATGTGTCTTGATACCCAGCGGCTCACTCTGCGATCAGGAGATTTTCCGCAAACGGCCATTCCTCATCTATCCACTGGGCGTCAACGCGGAAGCCTGCACTCGCGGCGATGCCAGATATCTCGCCGAGAGAATACTTGTGACTACTCTCGGTCCAGATGGTTTGGCCTTCAAGAAACGTGACTGACAGATCTGCTGTGGGTATGGCAACGGTTTGTTTTTGCAGTGAACGAATGTGCATTTCCATGCTGCCCACGGCCTGATTGAACCTTGCGACGTGCTCGAACTGCGGGATTATGAAGTCGGCATCGAGCTCACGATTGATTCGCGCCAGTAAATTCAGATTGAAGGCCGCCGTTACGCCCAGCGGATCATCATACGCATCGAGTAGTTGGTGAATCGGTTTCATCAAGTCGGTGCCCAACAGCAGCGCATCGCCGGTTTGGAGAATCGCGCGCATCTGGCACAGGAACTTTACGTCTGCGGGGTGCTCGAAATTGCCAATCGTGCTGCCCAGAAAGAGCACCAGCAACTGCTCGCCCTTTTGGCGTCGTGCCGCCACCTCCAACAGTCCATCAAGATATTCGCGCTCGAAACCGACAATGCTGACCGAATCAATGTCTCCGAGTTCGCGCTCGCACATGTTGAGCGCAGACCGCGAAATCTCAATGGGGCAATACGAAACATGCTGGTGCTTACTCAGTGCCTCGAGCATCCAGCGCGTTTTCTTGCCGCTGCCGCTGCCCAGTTCCGCCACTGTTGTCGGCGGCGTGAGTCTGGCCACGATGTCCTCTGAATACCGTCGCAGAAGACGCTCATCGGCACGAGTCAAACCGTATTCCGGAAGGACGCTGATGACCTCGAACAGCGCGGAGCCAACGCTGTCGTACAAGTATTTCGAAGGCAGTTCTTTCTGTCCGGACTTGGTCAGACCGAGACGCACATCGGTGATGAGTGCGGAATTGGTGTCGGTAGTAAAGGCCTGGGTCAGCATGCTGTCCTCCGAAATCGATCAGTTGCTTACGCAGCGAAATCCCGCGTAAACATACTGGTAATGCGGCTGGAACCAGTTGCGAAACGAGCGGCGCAACATGCAAGCGGCAGTGCGTGCCGAAGCGCCTTTCATCACATAGTGTTTGCCGTCAAAAAAATCGGCGGAGTAGCCGGGATAAAACGAAAATCGCTGGAAGCCAGGAAAGGGCTCGAACTGGCTCGACGTCCACTCCCACCCGTTGCCCAACAGATCGCCAACGCCG
>Ga0210410_10006686_pt1 | contig 10005 bp, 8 predicted proteins | sample IncBWC4MmetaG_FD_161058 | JGI IMG/M metagenome (GOLD analysis project Ga0210410, IMG submission 161058) | Forest soil microbial communities from Barre Woods Harvard Forest LTER site, Petersham, Massachusetts, United States - Inc-BW-C-4-M | ecosystem: Environmental > Terrestrial > Soil >... | reverse complement strand
GAGGAACCTTCAACTATGGCACACTCTGGAAGTACTCCCCATCGGGCGGGTTCACGACTCTGGTCAGTTTCAATGGAACCAACGGCCAGTTCGTGGCGAATCTAAGCGTCGACTCCAGAGGTAACGTGTATGGCGGATCGGGATACGCCGGCGTCAATGGGGGCGGCATCCTCTTCAAATATTCAACCGCCGGCGTGCTGAGCACGCTGTTCGATTTCAATACGACCACCAACGGCGCCTTCCCAAACTCGATCGTCTTCGACAGCCAAGGCAACATCTGGGGCACCACACACCAGGGCGGCAACACCGGACGCGGGACGATCTATACCATGCAGCCGGTTAGCACCAGCTTGACGGTGTCTTCGGTGACGGTAAGCCCAACGTCCCTTCTGGGCGGCAGCCCGGCACAGGGAACGGTGACCCTCAGCGGCCCGGCGCCTTCCGGAGGCATGCCAGTGGTACTGGGCAGCAACAGCTCGTTCGCAACTCCGGTAGGCCCGGTGGCGGTCGCCCCGGGCGCCACCACCGCCAGCTTCTCCATCGTTACGGAAGCCGTGCCTCAAAACACCGCGGTTCAGATCTCGGCAATCGTGGGTAGCAGTTCCCAGCAAACGTCGCTGACACTCACCCCGCCTCCAACCACCACGCTTGTGTCGATCGGACTCAATCCTTACCAGGTTCAGGGCGGCACTCCTTCCACCGGCACTGTGACCCTCAATGAAATTGCGCCCTCCGGTGGCACGAGGGTCGCCCTTTCCAGCGATACCCCCTCTGCGGCCAGCGTGCCTTCCAGCGTGACGGTTCCCGCCGGCTCCACGAGCGCCAACTTCAACATCGCCACGCAAACCGTCTCGGCCAACACCTTTGTCACCATTACGGCGGCCTTGGGCGCCACGTCGCTGCAAGCCACCCTTGAGGTTACGGATCTGCCGGCAATCACCGCCCCCGCGCTGAACCTTGACCCGACCAATGTAAGCGGTGGCAGCCCCACGACCGGTGTCGTAAGCTTGAGCCGCCAGGCGCCTCCCGGCGGAATCGTGGTAGCGCTCTCCAGCAACACCGGCCTCGCCTCAGCTCCAGCCACCGTTACGGTTCCTGCCGGTTACATCCGCACATCCTTCCCCATCACCACGGCGTCCGTCAGTACAACCACCACAGCAACCATCACGGCGAGCCTGAACGGCAGCTCCGTGCAGACTTCGTTCACGATCACGCCAGCCAGTTCCGTCACCCTGTCTTCGTTTACCCTCAGCCAGCCGGGAATTTCGGCGCCGAACGGCAGCACATCCAGCGTGACCGGTGGCCTCAGTTCTCAGGGAACCGTGAATCTGACGGGTCCTGCTCCAACGGGCGGCGTCGTCGTGACACTCTCCAGCAATAACGGCCTGGCCAGCGTGCCGCCGAGCGTGGCCATTACGGAAAGCAGTACGACCACCTCCTTCGCCATCACCACACAGGCGGTCACATCGAATACTAACGTCGTAATCACCGTGACTGTTGGCGGCGTTCCGCTGCAGGCCACCCTTAGACTTACCCCGCCGCAACCGGCCATCACCATCTCTTCTTTTACGCTCAATCCGACGAGCGTGGTAGGCGGCAACTCTTCACAGGGAACTGTAACGCTGAACAGCCCCGCGCCTTCGGGAGGCCAGGCGGTGACGTTCACCAGCAGTAACGCGGCTGCCTCGGTCACCGCCAGCATCATCATACCGGCGGGCAGTACCAGCGGAACCGTCACCATTACCACGACGCAGCCCGCGACGGCGCCGGCCACGGCGATCATCTCCGCGGGCGTGACTAGCGGGTCCGTGGAAGCGGCACTAACGATCACGGGGGGCGGTAACAGCGGAGGTACCCTCTCGTCGCTCACGTTCAATCCGGCGAGCATTCCGAACGGTGGAACGTCTACGGGTACGGTGACCTTGAGCGCAGCCGCCGGGTCAGGAGGCTCCGTCGTAGGACTGTCTGTCGACAACGCCTCTGTCCTCAGTGTGCCGGGTAGTGTAACTGTCCCGGCAGGCGCCACAACTGCCACCTTCCAGGCCACGGCGAAGAATTTGTTTGTCCTCAGCAACACTGTTGTGACCGTCACGGCAACCCTTGGAATCAGCAACCAGCAAGCCTCCGTGACCGTGACCCCAGGCATCGCTGTTACCTCTATCAGCCTGAATCCGTCCACTGTAACCGGAGGAAACAGCTCCACCGGGACCGTGACGCTCGCTTCGCCTGCGCCATCCAGTGGTAATCAGGTTTTGGTGTCTGTCTCGCACAACAATCCCGCGGATCCCAATCCGCCGGTGCTCCTTCCCATCACCGCGACTGTTGCGGCCGGGCAAACCAGCGCGACCTTCACCTTGGGTACCGTAAGCGTGTCCAGTAGCTTTACCTTTCCCGTCTTCGGACAGTCCGGCGGTGCGACGGTGTCTACCAACTTCACGGTTAACCCGGGCAACTCCTCTCCGACCGTCTCATCGGTGACCCTGAATCCGACCAGCGTGACTGGGGGGAATAATTCGACCGGGACCGTCACTCTCAGCTCAGCCGCGCCTTCTGGAGGTTCCACAGTCTCGCTTTCGAGCAGCAATACGTCCGTGGCGACCGTTCCCTCGAGCGTCATCGTATCGTCAGGTCAAACCAGCGCGAACTTTACTGTCACTACGACGTCCGTTACCACAAACACTAACGTGACGATCACGGCGACGCTCGGGTCGAGTTCCGGACAAGCCACCCTCACCATCACGCCAGCAGGGGCCGTGACCCTTTCTTCACTCACGCTCAATCCGACCAGCGTCACCGGTGGCGGCGCCTCTCAGGGCACGGTGACTCTGAGCGGCCCCGCAGGCACAGGCGGCGCCGTGGTCACGCTCTCGAGCAACAGCGGTGCGGCCAGCGTGCCGGCTAGCGTCACGGTTCCGGCAGGCAATACCACCGCATCCTTTGCTGTCGCCACGCAAACGGTGACGAGCGTCACTACCGCCGTCATCACGGCGACGCTGGGCAGCAGTTCCCAGCAGGCGACCCTGACCATCACGCCGGCGAGCGCAGTGACGCTCTCTTCGCTCACGCTCAATCCAACGAGCGTCAGGGGCGGCAGCACGTCCCAGGGCACCGTCACTCTTTCGGGCCAAGCTCCCTCCGGCGGCGCCGTGGTCACGCTCTCGAGCAACAACATCAGCGTCGCCACCGTGCCGACCAGCCTCACAGTGCCGGCCGGCAAGACCAGCGCCACATTCACGGTGAGCACGAGCAGGCCGTCCTCGAACACGAGCGTGACCCTCTCCGCCGTTTATGCCGGCGTGACCAAAGCCGCCTCGCTCACAGTCACGAGGCGGTAGATAATGAGAGGCGACCCGGGATCACTCCTGCCTGACGCCGTAGCGTTTACCGACCGCAAAACAGGGGCCAAATCGGTTGCTTCGCAAGCGGCTCGACCTGTGCAGGTCCGATGGAGGTACATACTCGCGCCAAGGTTGGCTTCAGCGCTTGCACTCCGGCGACTTTAGAGTATCACGCCGGTTTGCTAGCTAACTCCCGGATATCCAGCCAATGCGGCCACAGGTGCACCCGCTGCGGGACGTGGTTAGCGGCGCAAGAGCAGAGATGCATCCGGATCGATTCGCAGGTCCGATGGGTCGGCGGAAAACGAGACGACAGTGGCGGCGCCTTTTATCCAGACGCGATGCCGCTCCACGCCTTGCGGTGTGGATGCCTCAACAGTCACTGGCAGAAGGAAGCCGGGCGGGTCCTGATGAATCGTCACCTGGTGGCCATCGGTTTCGGCTGTGAGGCGGGGCACTCGCTTCCCGGCTAGCCATGGCTCGAGAAATGCGCGGGCGTCGAAGTCTGGCGGCGCATACCGTTGGGCGCACTCGGCCAGCACGTCCCAGCCGGAAGGCTGTGCGAGCGAGCGGCGGGAGTAGCCCCTAATCGCCCTTTGAAAGGCGTCGCTGCCCATAGCGTCCTCCAGCATGTGGAACACCCATGCGCCTTTCGGATAAGACACGCCACCATTATTCTCATCCTCCATCAGGCTCGCCTTGCCATCGAATTGGCGTCCTCCCTGCGCGCGGCATAGAGGCCTGAGAAGCGGCGCCCGCTGATGGTATCGTCGCCGGAATTGAAGCCTACGGGAACGCCAGACAGGAGGAGAACAGCGTGGTCGCCGCTCGTCCGGATCACTTTGGCCAGGCCTTGCGCTCGGACGAATTGGGCGGCAACCGCTTCGGAGCGAGCATCCCGTCCCTCGCGGAACGGATAGATCGCGGCGAAATCGGCTGGCGAGCACGCCGACCATCTCTGCACCACGGCCTGGGCCAGTTCGGTGGGCGACGTTTGCGCATGCGCGCAGAACGTAATAGTGACGGCAGCCAAAAACGACGTGTTCGAACTGGCTGTCAGTAACCGACGCTGGAGCATCGTAGGATTCGACGAAACCGAAACTTGCGGGTTAGTTCGCCTTCAGGCAATCTAGCATCTTCTGGAGGCCATTTGGGTCGTTAGCTTTTGGCGGATCTTGCTTGTTCAGGATCGTGACATGACCGGCAAACTCACCCTTTCTGTGCCGCATAGTCAAACTCTGCCGTCATTCGATAACCACCAACTTGTTTGGAGATGTTTACTGTAGCTGCCCATCCCGAACCTTGGGCTATCAGCCTGCACAAACACAGGCAAGAATGCCTGTGCTACAAGAATGCCCGCATGAAAGCGGGCATAGCCGGCTTGAAAGCCCGCTCCACGAGACCTATTCGGCTGCCAACGAAATGTTGCCCTGCTCCCTTGACCATTCAAAACTCTTCAGGCATGATTGCAAGTGCCAGGAGGTTAATATGGAGCCGTCCCGCTCGAACCACCGTATACTGGGCATCGCTCTGCTGCTCGGCGTTTCCGCCAGCGCGCAAGACATCAAGCTGAACGTGACCTATGTTTGCAACGGCGAACACATGTACGTCGAAAACTGCAACATACGCGACCTCTCCGACACCTCAACCTGCATGGTCGGCCATCCCGACCGCCCCACCCACAACGGGATCATGGCCTACACGTACGAGACTCGGGGCACATTGAAAAAGCTCTTGCCGACCTGCACGCAGCCCACGGCGAAGGAACTTGCCGCAGCGGAGGCCTTCAAAAAGAAGCAGCAGGAAATCTACGCCGCCGCCGTCGCGAAGGCTAACCCCGGGGTCAACCTTCAACCCAACCCGCAACCCAACAACCAGTCCAACAGCGGCAGGGCGCAGGCCCAGGCAGCCAGGCTGCCACCCCCTCCCAAGAACGCCGAGGAACGCTCCATGCGCCGCTGCGTTTCCTCCGGCCGGCTTCCGGCCACCTGCACCGGGAACTCGCTCCTGGGCGCTTTTGGCCAGATGGTCGGCCAGGTTCTGCCTTCAGTGGCCAAGGAACCTGCCCCCGGCCCGGAGATGGCGGGCGTCTTCGAGGGCGCCGGTAGCTGGCGGCTCGACTTCATCGACGGCGGAGTCCTGGTTAACTGCTCCATTCTCTCTCCCGATCAACACGGTTATACTGTCGAGTTCAAAAACAACCGCGCCGTCCTCACCATCGACACCACGCCGAAGCCCCTGATCCTCAATTTGAGGGCCGATGGAACGATCGCCGGCCCCGGTCCGCTCCAGATAGACGGCGTAATTGCCAGCGGATACGACACCGGATATAGAGACCAATCCGGGAGGGCCATCTCGGCCAATGAGGCCGCCGCGAGTTCCGGTCCAGTATTCGACTCATTCGGGCACCCCGTCACTGGCCGAGTCAATGGCATCGCCGGGCATTCCACCTTCTCGCACAGACGAGTCACGTGCCCTGCGCTAAACCTGACCTCTAAAGGCGCCGGAGTGGGCGTACAGACGATGCAAACGGATCTGCTCAAGACCATGTTCGGCGGAGACAAGGGACCGCCGACGCCTCCCGGCATTCGTATGCGTGGCATCTTCGCGGCCTCCACCGGCTTCAGCGCGCAGTTCTTTCCGGAGTCCGTGATCCTGGGCTGCGGTCCCGACGCCGCACGCGCGTATCCTTATACCGTAGTGGCCGACGGAACCAGAGCGGCGATAAAAATTGACGCGCCCGATCATCCGCTCACTCTCGCCTTCGGTCCAAACGGCGCGCTCGATGCGGGCTCCGGCCCGTATCAGGTCCACGGACGCATCGTCACCGGCCAGAACGACGACGGCGACTTCACATTCGTTCCCCTGGAGCAGACCTGCAACCTTGCCGTTCTGGCCCCTAGCAAGCAGATCCCTTCGGGTGGAGGCGCCGTTACAGGAGGCGGCAGCCTCTCTACTCCAGCCGCCCCGCTGGGCAACGCCACACTGTCCCTCGTCTCCGGATTTCCTGCGCAGGCTGGCGCTCCGAATCCGCTCGCCGGGCGTCCTTACGTTCTGCTGCGCGACAGCTTGGCAAACGCGCTGGCAAAAGGTGGCGTCCCGGTACCGGCAGGAATGTCGCCCTATAAATACATGGGCATGGTTTGCGCCGTCCGGACGCCCGACTGTCAAAAGACTCTGGACGCCGTCAAGGCAGTTGCCGCCTCATCCGTGCGGTCCGACGCCAACGGCGCGGCAACTTTTCCCGGCGTGGCTCCGGGAAGCTACTATCTGATGATCTCGACTCGCTACAACAACCAGGCGCTGGGCTGGAGTCAGGCCGTCGAGCTCAAGGCGGGCCCGAACTCGGTGACGCTCGATCAGGGCAACGCAGTTCCGATCCAATGACGAGAAGCCCATCGGACGGAAAGTAAAGGCAAGAAACGCGGAGCGCGGAGAAAGGACGTTGCGACCGGCTACAAGCGCTTCCTGGGCCAGCTTAATAAGTTGGTTGCTCTTTGGCCATTTCAAGGAATTGAACCGCTTGCTCGCGTTGAACGCGCGGGAAGGCATGCAGGAACCTGTCGAGCGTGTCGCCAGCTTCGATGAAATCGAGGAGGGTTTGGACTGGTACACGGGTTCCAGTGAAGCACGGGGTGCCGTGCATGATCTCTTTGTCAATGGTGACGATGCCGGCCAGGGTCGTCCGTTTCTCCGCAGTCATATTTTCAAGGTAGGCGATCTCTCATGACAAGAAGCGGCAGCTCGAATCATTCATTCAGTGGTGTTCTCGAAATTCGAACTGAACCAGGACGCAACACAACAAAGGTTCCCAAGAGCTTGGGGCCAAGTTCCGTCACCAGTTTGGTGACTGATGCCGCTAGTGTGCGTCGAGCGGCCGCCGGGAACCGAATCAAGATGACGCCCGGGTTGTCCAGACGCCCTACGAAAGTGAGCCATCCAAAGTCCTTGTCTTCGGTGAGCAAGATCCGGTCCTCACTGTACGCCATCTCCATTAATTGCCGGTCAATAGATCGCTGCTGAAATTCACTAACAGCCGCGACATCATGCCCCGCAGAACGCAGAGCCCTGACCACGGCGAAATCGCAATTCTCGTCCGCGAGGAATCGCATCCGAGCTGCTATTCGGAACTCACGCTATAGATGTCTTCGTGAGCAATTGCATCAGCGGCGTATACGAGACAAGCCTGAATGTCGTCTTTCGTGATCCTGGGATAGGCGTCCAGGAGCTCTTCGACAGTTGCGCCCTCCGACAACTTGCGTAGCAGAAGCTCGACCGGAATACGCGTGTTGCGAATCACGGGCTTGCCTTGCAGCACCGACGGATTAATCTCAATTCGACCGGTCATTACAGCTCCCACCGCGATTATAGCAAGAGCCCGATGCAACGCCTTACGCAATGACGAGCGGTGAACGACGATCCAACAGGCCGATGGGGGGAGTGGATCGGGCAACTCCGGCGCGTTGCAGTACGAACGTCACAAAGCCAGTCGCATAGCTGCTGCTTGCTGTCGAAGGCGGCGCATCCGGATGCGGTCTCCATGGGCCGAGGGATTCGATTGTCCATCCGCCATCCGGCTGCTGTTTTTGCAGAACCTCATCGACGATCGACACGCCGCGTCGACTTGGGGCTCGCGGCCGGGAGCGCCGACGAGGCCCACAACAACGTGAGGCGATTGTGAAGCGGCTGAGCTTGCTGCTCGCGCTGGAGGTAGCCGGTTAATAGATTCAAATTTTCTCGAACCGCCGGTTGGTCCCGGTATTCGGCTGGCGCGGTTCCGGCGGCCAGGGCTGCTAGCGCTGAACCGTAAAATGTCGCATCAGGAGTTTCCCACGGATCCAGATCGGCGCTAAACCACTTGACGGCGCCCGCTGCTTTTCCTTCGCGGGTTTGGAAGGACCAGAGGCGGTCCAACGCATGTTTCGCTTCTTCGCTCCCGGGGGTTTGCGGTGCAAGAAATAGCGCGGAGAAAGCTGCTTCGACTCCCTGGAGGTTGGACGGCGTATCGGCTCCGGCCCGTACTGCGAGTCCATCCAACAGGCCTTTTTCATATTGAGTCGGTTGACTCTCTCCTAGCACGCGGCGGAGACCGGGACGCACGAGAAGGTATGGCATCCCTGTGTGACAGGAGACGCACGGGCCGCCTGGCTTTTTGGACGCCGGCCAGGCAAATCATTCTTTCTGTCTGGAATCGAGATAGTCGGCAGAGAGGCGCGGGCTCCAATCCTGCGAGAAAGCCGGCAGTGTCGCTACGGCGATCATGATAGCCAGGCGCGGGGACATTTGAAACCAGTTTAGCTTGGATACTGCAAGCCGAGCATAAGAACGTCGGCACGAATGCCGACGTAGCCGGCCAGAAGGCCCGCTCCACGAGGACACAGGAGAACATCGATAATAGCTTGGAGGACTCATGAGACAGTATCTTCTGCTTTTCCTGACGGCGCCGCTTTGGGCGCAGCCTTCTGCCAAGCTCATTCAGGAGCAACTTGAATATACGCGCGCGCATTACACCAAGTACGACTATCGCATTCCCATGCGCGATGGCGTGAAGCTCTTCACTACTGTCTATGTCCCCAAAGATGAGACGCGGCAGTTCCCTATCCTGATGCAGCGCACTCCGTATTCGGTCGCGCCCTATGGCATCGACAATTACCGGTCAAGCCTGGGACCCTCCGACTTATTCACGAAAGAAGGATTCATCTTCGCCTACCAGGACGTGCGCGGCCGCAATCTTTCCGAGGGCGAATTCATCGACGTGCCGCCGCATAAGACACGCTTTTCCGGGCCTAAGGATACCGATGAGAGCACCGACACCTACGACACCATCGACTGGTTGATCCAGCACGTTCCCAATAACAACGGAAAAGCCGGCCAGTGGGGCATATCCTATCCCGGTTTCTATACGGCGCTCGGGTTGATCGACGCGCATCCGGCGCTCAAAGCGTCCTCGCCACAGGCTCCGATGGGGGACGTGGGGAATGGCGACGATGCTTATCATAACGGCGCATTTTATCTGTCGGCGAATTTTGGATTTTATTCCGGCTTCAAGCCCCGGCAGCCGGAACCCGAACGGCCGCGACGCAGCCTTCCTTTCGATTTCGGCACCCCGGACGCCTATGATTTCTATCTGTCAATGGGGCCGCTCGCCAACAGCAACGAACGCTATCTCAAGAATGAAAGCCTCTATTGGAATGGCGTGCTGAGTCACTCTACTTACGATGAGCTATGGCAAGCGCGGGCCATCGCGCCGCACATGAAGAACATTACGCCGGCAGTGCTTTTTGTAGGCGGCTGGTTTGACGCCGAAGACCTGGCGGGTCCGCTGAAACTGTATGGGTCGCTCGAGCGGAACGGGGCTTCCTCGCCGGACACGCTGGTGATGGGGCCCTGGCCGCATGGCGGGTGGTCGCGTCTGGATGGCGACAAGCTCGGCAATTTGAGATTCAATTCGAAAACAGCCGAATACTTCCGGAAGGAAATCGAGCTGCCATTTTTCGTGTTTCACCTCAAGGGAAAAGGCGAGGGTAAGTATCCGAAGGCCTGGCTTTTTGAAACCGGCACGAACCGATGGCGGCGGTTCGACGCGTGGCCGCCGAAGGAAGCTGCGGCGAAGACGCTGTATCTGGATGAAGCGGGCAAGCTGTCGTTTGAGGCGCCTTCAGGACAG
>Ga0210410_10006685_pt1 | contig 10005 bp, 8 predicted proteins | sample IncBWC4MmetaG_FD_161058 | JGI IMG/M metagenome (GOLD analysis project Ga0210410, IMG submission 161058) | Forest soil microbial communities from Barre Woods Harvard Forest LTER site, Petersham, Massachusetts, United States - Inc-BW-C-4-M | ecosystem: Environmental > Terrestrial > Soil >... | reverse complement strand
CGAGTTGCAGCTTTTCGAGTTGCAACTGTTCGGTGAGAATCTTGCGCGCCTCGGCGGCCTTGACGGTATCGCGATTGAGAAACACCAAGCCCGCGGCGAACAACGGCGCCAACGTGAGCCCGGCCTCGGCGGCCACCGCCCTCAAGAATGCGGTCGGCTGCTTGATCAACAGGCCGCAACCGTCGCCCGTCTTGCCGTCGGCGGCGATGGCGCCCCGGTGCGTGAGCCGATTCAGAGAGCTGATGGCGGTCTGCAATACCCAATGACTGGCACGATCATCGAGGCTGGCGATCAACCCGAAGCCGCAGGAATCCTTCTCATACGCAGCTTTGCATAGGCCCCAATCTGCCGCACGCGGATCGGCGCCGTCGAGGCTGGTGCTAAAAGCGGCCGTGTTTTCAATCGCCATATAACGCGCCCAAGTGGAAGCAAACCCGGCACAATCCCTGCGCAGGAGCTTTTAAAACAAGAACTTAAATCGGTTCTAGGCGCTTAAAAAGATTCAAGCACTAGGTTAGGCTGTCGCCGCGAAGCGCGCCTGTGTAGGGTTTACCTTATCTGGATGGCGCCCTCATTGGCAAGGGACGCCTGCGCCGCGCCCTAGCCGGCGATGTAGCGTTCCAACTGCTCGATGTGCTGGGTTTGCTCTTCGATGACGGCCTTGACCAAATCACCGATCGACAGCATGCCGACGACGCGGCCGGTTTTGACCACCGGCAGGTGCCTGAAACGACCCTCCGTCATGAGTTGCATGCAATGATGCACCGTGTCGTCGGGAGTCACGCTGACCGCCGGTGAACTCATGATGTCGCTGACCGGGGTGTCGTGCGATGAGCGATTTTTCAGGATGACTTTTCGCGCATAGTCGCGCTCGGAAATGATTCCGAGCAGCGTGCCTTCGTTCATCACCAGGAGCGCGCCCACGTGCCGCGTCGCCATGATTTCAATCGCCCGCAATACGGAATCGCTCGGCGCGACGGAGAAGATCTGATTCCCCTTGGCCTGAAGCAGTTGACTCACGGTTTGCATACTTACCCCCGTTTGCCCCGATCGGACGCCTTGAGTCCTGTTGACTATACTCGCGCCTCGTATCAGGACAACCCATAAGATGATCGAATCGGATCTCAAAGCCCCTGTTGCCGCCGTAAAGCCCCACCGGGTGACCTCCCCCAACGGCGTGCGGACTGACCCCTATTACTGGCTGCGCGACGATGAGCGCACCAATCCGGAGGTGCTGGCGTACCTGAAGGAGGAAAACGCGTTTCGCGAACGCAGCATGGCGGGTTCGAAGCCGCTGGAGGATGCGCTGTACGCGGAAATCTACGCGCGCCTCAAACAGGACGATTCCACGGTGCCATATCGCAAGAACGGCTATTGGTACAGCACGCGCTTCGAGCCCGGCAAGGAGCACCCAATATTTGTGCGGCGCAAGATCTCGCCCGAAGTGCCCGAAGCACCCAGAACACGCGAAGCACCCGAGGAGATCTTATTGGACGCCAACCTGCACGCGGTAGGACATGAGTACTACCGCATCGGGGCCATGGAAATCTCGCCGGATTCGGGATGGCTGGCCTATTGCGAGGATACGGTGGGCCGTCGCCAATTCACGCTGCGTTTCAAGAATCTTCAGAGCGGAGAGATTCAGCCCATCGCCATTGCCGACGTCGAACCCGACTTGGCGTGGGCCAACGACAATAGGACGCTGCTTTACGTCGAGAAGGACCCGGAGACGCTGCTCGGTCTGTACGTCAAGAAACACGTGCTTGGAGAAGACCCCAAGCACGATCAATTGGTCTTCGAGCAGACCGACAGAAGCTTCTATACCGGCGTATCCAAGTCCAAATCGGATGCGTTCATTTTCATCCATATGGAAAGCACGCTGTCCTCCGAGTGGCGATACGCGCGCGCCGATGACTCACAGCTGAAGTTCGAGATTTTTCTGCCCCACGAACCGGATCACGAGTACGACATCGAGCATCTCGGGGAAGATTTCATCGTCAGGTCCAACAGGCAGGCGCGCAATTTCCGGCTGGCGCGCGCGCCGATCGGCGGCGGCGCCCACCTTTCGCAGTGGTCCGACGTGGTACCGCATCGAGACGATACCTACATCGAGGAATTCGACGTCTTCGACCAATTTCTCGCCGTGTCGGTCCGCAGCGGCGGGCTGCGCAAAATCTGCATTCATCCCTTAAGCGGCGAAGCGGAGTTTTTCATTGCCAGCGACGAGGCTGCCTATGCCACATTCCTTTCCGTCAATCTGGAAATGAACACCCAAATCGTGCGCTATGCCTATTCCTCCCTGACCACGCCGACGACGATCTACGACTACCATGTCCGCACGCGCGAGCAGGTGCTGCTCAAGCGCGATCCGGTGGTGGGCAGCTTTGATCCGAAAGACTACGCCACCGAATTTCTGATGGCACCCGCGCGCGACGGCGCTCAAATTCCGGTGTCGCTGGTGTACCGCAGGGGTTTCGCGCACGACGGGTCCGCGCCGCTGCTGCAATATGGCTACGGGGCCTATGGCTTATCCATGGATCCCAGCTTTTCATCGGCCAGGCTCAGCCTTCTTGATCGCGGCTTTGTGTATGCGATCGCGCATGTGCGCGGCGGTCAAGAAATGGGCCGCGCGTGGTATGACGCCGGACGGGAACTGCATAAGAAGAATTCATTCAACGATTTTCTGGATGTGACGCGCGCGCTGGTCGCACGCCGTTACGCCGCCGGGGATAAAGTCTTTGCGATGGGCGGCAGCGCCGGCGGGCTGCTGATGGGGGCGATCGCCAACATGAGCACGGATCATTACCGCGGCATCCTGGCGCAGGTGCCGTTCGTGGATGTGGTCACCACCATGCTGGATGAGAGTATTCCGCTGACCACCAACGAATACGACGAATGGGGGGATCCGAAGGACCGCGCGCACTACGATTACATGTTGTCGTACTCGCCTTACGACAATGTGAGCGGCAAAGCCTATCCGGCGATGCTCATCACCACCGGCCTGTGGGACAGTCAAGTTCAATACTACGAACCTGCCAAGTGGGTGGCCAAGCTTCGTGCTCTGAAGTCGGATAAGAACCGCTTGTTGCTGCATGTGGAGATGGAGGCCGGCCATGGCGGAAAGTCCGGGCGCTTCCAGCGTTACAAGGAGATCGCCATGGAATACGCATTCCTGCTGGCAGAGTTGGGCGTGCTGGCTTAAAAAAAAAGGCGCCGCGAGCGGGAGGGGGAAGCTTGAACCGCGGCGCCTTGGGGTGACCCAAAAACTTCAAAATCATCGCTACGCGGCGCTGACCTTTCGCGATGAGCGGACGATCGGCGCGGTCGAATATCGAGCGGCAAGCCGAGCAGCGGAGGCCACGCGAGCGTCGATTCTGGCGAAGGCAAACTGGCCATCGCCGCGGCGAACCAGCAATGTGGCTTCACGGCTGCCCTCGGCAGCCAACAGCGCTATGAGCTTCGATTCCATGCGAATACATGAAGCAAGCCGCATGCCAAGCCAAGTCCATTGAAAAATCAGCGGGTTATGCAGATGACCGGCTTACGCGATGTGACGCAAATTGTCGGCTGTTGACGTTCGCCGCCAGTCACGCGGAATGCTCCGACAGGCTGCTAGGGATGCAACAACACGCAAGCCTGGGAGTGGGCCTTGAGTGTCTTGCAAATCGAGTTCGCGCGCTTCTCGCTCAAAGAAGCAACCTGCAGGCGGTACAGGGTGCCCGAAGCGCCTTTCTTCGGTGAGACCTTGGGCGACAGGCCCGCGAGCAGCTTGGGATATTCCTTTTCCAGTTTTGCCCAGCGTTGATTGGCCGCGTCGGCGCCGGACTTGAATGCGCCGACCTGGACGCCATAGGAACCCTGCGATTTCACGGGCGCTGCGCGCGCGCCTGCGGCCGGCGCTTTTGAAGCAGCTGCGGCCTTGGGCGCGGCTGCGGGTTTCATTGTCATGGCAGGCGCAGGGGTTGCCTGCGATGACGGTGACGTATCCGCACCGGCGGGAGCGGTGCTCCCGGGTACGGATGCCAGTGTGAAGTTCTCGACTCGGATGCGCGCTTCCTCCGTCCACTTGCCTTCCGGGTACTGCTTCAAGAATGTTTGATAGGCCTCGAGCGTGTCCGTATCACGCGCCTTTTGCCAATCCCGTTCTTCGTACAGTTCCTTGACGCGGGCACGTGCCTGGGCCGTGAACTCGCCGCTCGGATACTTCTTCAAAAAAAGCTCGTAGGCATCGGTGGTGTTCGCAGTCCGGGTTTTTTCCCAGTCACTCTGTTGGCGGCTGCATCCGGCGAGGCCCAGCACGACGGTCAGGGACAGCACCAAAAGCACTTTGTGGATGACCATGTTCACACTCTGGACGGGTTTTAGAAGGATGGGCCATTCTACGTCGGCGACGCCAAGCTCGTCACATCACGGGATACCCCCGATAGGATAATAAGGGGGTCATGAGCCAAGAAAAACGCCGATTTCTGGACAGCACTTCGGCTACCCCGACCTTCATAGGCGTCGATTCGGTATTCGTCGGCGACATTCGCGGCAAGGGTCAGTTCGTGGTTTCCGGTGAAGTACATGGCGACGGCGAGTTGGAAGGGGCGCTGAATCTATCCGCCTCCGGCACTTGGCACGGCCACGTTCGGGCGCAGCAAGCGATTGTCGCCGGCACCATCTTGGGCGGCTTGATCGTCAGGGATAAGCTGGAAATCGGCTACACGGCGGTCATCCGCGGCAAGGTCAGCGCGCGTACCGTTGCGATCGCGAAGGGCGCGATTGTCGATGGGGAAATCGAAGTCACGTCGGACGTCCCAGTGATGCGGTTCGAGGAAAAGCGCGACGTCAAACCCGGCGCCGACTAAGGAGTCCGCGCGCTGTTCGCGAATGGCGACAGTCATTCAAAGTTGGTGTGTTGAAGCGTAATCACGCATCCTAGCGCCTGCTCCCAAACTTCAAAGTCAATGAAAGAATACGATGTGGTCATCATCGGCGGCGGCATTCATGGCGCCGGCGTACTGCAAGCGGCGGCGGCTGCAGGCCATAAGGCCCTGCTCATCGAGCGGCAGGCCCTGGCCAGCGGCACATCGAGCCGATCCAGCAAACTGATCCACGGCGGACTGCGCTACCTGGAATCGGGTCAATTCGCCCTGGTTCGCGAGAGCCTGCGCGAGCGCGCCATTCATCTGCGCATCGCCTCCGAGCTGGTGGAGCTCAAGGCCTTTTTCATTCCGGTGTACCGCGACACCCGCCGCCGGCCATGGCAGTTGAAGATCGGACTGTGGATGTACGCACTGCTCGGCGGATTCGATGCAGCCACGCGCTTCGGCAGCGTGCCGAAATCGGAGTGGCCTTCGCTCGACGGCCTGAAGACTTTGGATCTCGATGCCGTGATTCGCTACCACGATGCGCAAACCAACGATGCCTTGCTGACGCGCGCGGTGGTGAAATCCGCGTTGGGGTTGGGTGCCGAGATCGCGATGCCGGCGAAATTCATGCTCGCGAATTTAAGTGAAGATGGCGTGAAGGTGAGCTACACCGTGTCGGGCTCGAGTGTCGATGTGCAGGCTCGGGTGCTCATCAATGCCGCCGGGCCGTGGGCGACCCAAGTTGCGCGCGCCGTTCATCCTGCCATTGCGATTCCCGATGTGGATTTGGTTCAAGGCACGCACATCGTGATTCCCCATCCCGTGACGGCGGGCATTTACTACGTCGAAAGCCCGACCGATGGACGCGCGGTGTTCGTCATGCCGTGGGGCGGCGCCACCCTGATCGGCACCACCGAGACTCCGTATCGCGGCGATCCCGACCAGGTGCATCCGCTGCCGGAGGAAGAGGAATACCTGCTGGCGGTCGTACGCCATTATTTCCCGCACTTGAACGCCCTGACCCGCGGCGACATCACTGAGCGCTTCGCCGGCCTTCGTGTCCTGCCCGCGGCCACGCAAGCGGCCTTCGACCGCTCGCGCGAGACCATATTCACCACGGATCGAGACGCACGCCCGCGCGTCTTGAGCATCTATGGCGGCAAACTGACCGGGTGGCGGGCGGCCGCGGCCCATGTGATGCAGCGCATCAGCCCCTCCCTGCCGGCTGCCGTCAAACTGGCCGAAACGGATCTGTTGATTTTGAGGAGACCGACATGAAAAAGAATGGCGCGGGCCTTGCCGTGCTGGCGTTGTTTGCGACGCTGACGCACGCGGAGGACTATCTCAGCCCGACCGAGGAGCGTGTTCGCTTGTCACTCGGGGTCGTGCGCGTCTCGAACACAACCGACCTTCAGATCGACAGCAGCGCGGGCGTTCCCGGCACGCCGCTGGTCGCGGAAGACCAGTTTGGATTGGACAAGTCCGACTACGAGGCGAAGATCCAAGCCATGGTGCGCGTCGGCGAGCGGCATCGGTTGCGATTCGATTATTTTTCGCTGGATCGCACGGGCCAGCTCACCGTGACCCAACCCATCGTGTTTCGCGACGTGGTTCTGCAGCCCGGCGACCCGCTGGACTCCGACCTCTCGATACGCACTTTCGGCATCACCTACGAATATTCTTTTCTGCACAGCGATCGATACGAAGTGGCGGCCACGATCGGCATCAACGACACCGACATTTCCGCGCGCGCGCGCGTGCAGACGCAGGCGCGGCACGTGGATCAGACCGAAGATCATGCAGGTCCAATTCCGACGCTGGGACTCGACGCGACCTACGTGGTCAGCAAGCGATTTTATTTCGACGCACGCGCCCAGTACCTAAGGGTGCGCATCGATGACATCGACGGCTCTCTGGGTCTTTACGAAGTGGATGGTCTGTACCGCCTGCGTCCCAACATTTCCTTCGCGGTCGGCTACAGCTCGTTACGGGCGAATCTGACCTCGGCGCAGGCCAGACAGGGGGGAGTGTTCAACTTCAATTCTAGCGGTCCTGAGATTTTCGTCAGAGTCGCTTTCTAGCCTCGGCACCGTGAATTTGATGGGTTCGGGATGGCCTGAGGGATAGGAAGCTTCTGGGCAACGTAGAAGAACAGTTGCCCAGAAGCTTCCTATCCCGCAGTCCTTTCTCGCCGGGCCGCCAACCTTACGGTGCGGGAGGACTAGTTGCGAATGGCCGCTAGCCTCGACATCGTGATGTTGATCGGTTCGAGCATTCGTCAGGAAGGGTAAGTAGCCTCGAGGGAACTGGTTCTTCTCGTTCCCTCGAGGCGACTTACCCTTCCGGGCGATCGCTAGACCTCCGGTCACTATCACTGAGCTGCAGTACTACGGCGGCGTGCTGGATTCCGCCGAGAATTCGACCCGATTGTTCGCCGCGGCAACGCGATTCCATTCACCGGCAGTGAGGCTGTCGGTACGCGTCGGATACGGCGTGCCGGCGTGCGTCGTGCCGGTGCTTTCCAGCGCTACCGTGATCGCGCCTGCGGTGCGTTGACGCACCCCCGCAACCAGATTCGCAAATGCCAGCGACTGACGCTGCTGGCCCGACAGTGCTTCATCGAGGGGATTGCCGATCATGTCGCATCGATTGATGGGCAGGGTCGACACCGCCGGTACATAGCCGTCGGTGGCATTGCCGCTCAAGCAATAAAGACCCGCCGAACTCGAAATCTTCACCACCCCATGAAACGCTTGAGCCTCGAGTTTCGTCAGCAGATCCCGCAGCACATCGAGACGGCTGCGATCAAAGGCGATTTCGCCATAGGGCACGGGCTCGATCCGCGGCGCAAGGGCCGAACCATTGGTACCGGCCGGCGCGGGCAATTGGCCGGTGTTCGCCGTCGCCAGCGCGGCGGTGAGATCCTTCACCGCGGCGGCGAGATCGAGTCTCGCGCGTTGTAATTCGCCGTTGGCGGATTGCAATCCGGCGATTTCCGCATGCGCGCGCGCGAGTTCATTGCGCGACGTCAACCAGCTCGCCGCGAAGGCAAGGGCTACGGCGAAGATCGCGAGTACCGCCGTCGCCCAGGGCCAGGCGGACTTCGGCGGCGCCGGAGGCGGCGCAATGGGGTCAGGGCCCTGCAGCGGCATGGCATCGCGAACATCGCTGATGATGCGCGTCGAGAAGCTGTCGAGGCTGGCGACGATGAAGCGGCGAATGTCCAGCGCCTGGTCCTTCACCGCCGCTTCAATCCGGCGTCCCCAATCGGTGGCGCCGCTTGCGGCGGCCAATCGCGGCGGCGGCCTTTCGACCGGGACGCCGGAGTCCAACTCGACCGGGTGCAACACGGGCTCCGCCATGTCGCGGCGATCCGGCAACAAATGCAGCTCGTACAATACCTTCGACACATCGACGGGCCGAACCTGCTTCGGCAACACGCCCATCGCGCCGAGGGCGCGTGCCTGACCGACATACAGTTCGCCCTCTTGCGAGGTGTACATCATGATCGGGATCATGGCGGTCTGGGGATTGCCTTTGATCGCCTTCACCGCCTGCAGGCCGTCCATCCCCGGCATGAGATGGTCCATGAAAATCGCGTCGGGACGATTGCTTTTTAAGTATTCAATGGCCTGTTCGGCCGACTCGGCCATGTCCACTTCGATGTCGTACTTCTCGAGCATGCGGCTCAAAATGACGCGAGCTGACTTGGAGTCGTCGACCACCAGTGCGCTTTTGCGGGCCATGGGATTAGTGTAGCGCAGTCCTTCAGAGCGCATGGTCCCGCCGCCCCACCGCCGTCATGCGCTCGTCGCGAATCCGCGACGGGCAACCGTGCGTCTTCGGCCCAGACCTGCGCGCTTTGGGCGCAGGCGTTGGGCTTGAGGCGGGACCCGCCCGGACTTACGCGGGATCCGCGCTCGGCGATTCCTTATTCTGGGAAATCCAGGTCAACGCCGATTCAACGTCGGCGAGTTCACTGGCGGTGAATCCTTCGATTCTCACACCCGTGGCCTCCGCCTTCTTTTTGGCGAGCTCCGCGGCCGCAACGGAATGTACCCACACCAACCCGCGGCGCACCTTGGCCGTGAATTTTTGCTGCTTTTCTTCGCTCATTACCGACTCCTTGAAATTATCTACCGCAGTTTACGGTGCCGCGATGGCGCGGTCCATCCGGGCACTGTAGTTGTTGAGGGCACGGGAGACCACCCCTATATATTGGTTGGCCTCGTCCCAACGCCGCTCCTCGATCGCCTCGCGAATTCCCGGCAAAGTCTTGACGCCGTACCCGGTATGCAGGCCCGGCGCGTAGATCATGTGCTGGTACCACTCGCGACCGGGCAGTCCATGGGAATCCGTCAAATTTTGCTCCAGAATCACGAGGGCCGAATTCACGCGCTCTCTCGCGGCGCTGCCGGCCGCATCGTTGGCCGCATCGAGGCGCGCATATTCCTTGTCGAATGCCTTTGCACTTTGTTCCAGTTTCGCCACCGCATTGTCGAGCTCGGCGAAATTAAGGTATGGCACATCGTCGACGCGCGGCGGCGGGGCCCGCGGAAAGTCGGGATTCGTCGTCAGCTTGTAGGACTCGTCATCCAGCAACTTGGCAAGCTCCCGGGTCTTGCTGCGCATGCCGTCGGCAAGCTTGTGAAGCTCGTCGTCGTATCCGGCGACCGAGGCCGCAAAATCGCTTTCGCGCACCGGAATCAATTCCGCCTGCGCGGCTCGCAACATGATCCGGCCCGCCACCTTGGCCAGTGCCACTCCATACTCGAAGCTGGGGTCGACAAAACGGCGATAGTGATCGAATGAATCATAGGCCGAGTGATAAACACCATACTGCGATTCGCCCTCGAACCCAAGATTGACTGAATTGATGCCCAAATGTTGCAGGAAGGGCGTGTAGTCCGAACCTGAGCCCAGTGCGCCGAGCGCCAAGTCTCCGTTCGCACTGGTTCGCGCTGCGGAATCGCCTTGACCTGCGGAGTCGTAGGCCGAGACTCGTCTGTGGGCCAGCGCGCGCGTCAGCACGCTGGCGCCGGTTTCCGGATCCTTCACATCGCGCGCCACCTCGCTCAAGAAATGCTGCAAGGCGTGGCTGCCCTCCGCCTGCAAAAAGCCCCGTCCATTCGTATCGGAATTGACATACATC
>Ga0210410_10006684_pt1 | contig 10005 bp, 10 predicted proteins | sample IncBWC4MmetaG_FD_161058 | JGI IMG/M metagenome (GOLD analysis project Ga0210410, IMG submission 161058) | Forest soil microbial communities from Barre Woods Harvard Forest LTER site, Petersham, Massachusetts, United States - Inc-BW-C-4-M | ecosystem: Environmental > Terrestrial > Soil >... | reverse complement strand
ACGCTCCAGCACAAGGCCGAGTTGTTCGCTGCCGAAGTCGCGCGCGGCGATCTCAGGCGTTCAACTCTGAGCGAGTTCGTGGAACTTGTCGGCGATGCTTCGGCGCAATTGGTATCAAATCTCGGTCGGGCCGCCGAGCGCGTCCAATCCTTCAAGCAAGTAGCGCCCGATCAAACCAAGTCCCATCGGCGAAGATTCGACGCAAGCGAACTGGCAGGCCAGGTTCTCTCTCAATTTGCGCGGCAGCTGCAAAACCGCGACATTGCGCTCAGCCTCCGATGCGAACCGAATCTTGCCATGGACAGCTACCCCGGGCCATTCGGGCAGGCCCTCACCAATCTCGCTGTCAATTCAATGACGCATGCCTTCTCCGGTCGCCGCAAGGGGAACATCGACGTCTCGGTTCGCGCGGCCGGGCACGAGCATGTAGAGGTTCTGTTCGCCGACGACGGCCTTGGCATGGGTCCCGACGTCGAGAGGCGGGCCTTCGATCCGTTTTTTACCACACGCCGACATGATGGCGCGACTGGTCTTGGTCTGCATATCGTCCACAGCATCGTTGTGGATCGATTGGGGGGACAACTCCGGCTTGAAAGCAGGCTCGGCTCGGGTACTACCGTTCAAATAATCTTGCCGCGAATGGCCCCAGACCGAGGGACCGGTCACAACGAGGACTAACCGCAACGGTCTCGTCGCGCTGGCAGCGCGCCATCGCATTCCCGCCATTTACGCCTGGCGTCAATTTGTCGTGGATGGAGGCTTGATGAGCTACGGAACAAGCTTCACAGAATCCGCTCGTCAGACGGGCGTCCATGTCGGCCGGATCCTCAGCGGCGCCAAGCCCGCCGATCTACCCGTCCTGCAACCGACCAAGTTCGAACTGGTCATCAACCTCAAAACCCCCAGGGCGCTCGGCCTCACCGTGCCGCCCACGCGTGCCGACGAAATGATCGAACGACGCCCCGCGTTGTCAAGCGCGTGCTGAGCCGCACAACGAAGGCTAGCCCGACTTGTTCATCTTCTTAACTTTTGCGTCGGTTGCCTCGATCGCCGCGGCCAATTCCAATATCGCTTTCGCCAGAAGGTCGGCAGCTTCCTTGGCGTCCTGCGATCGCTCGGCTCGAAGTGCATAGTTCTTTGCAGACGACAGTGACATCGTGAACTTTCCCGAGAAACCCCACGAAAAACCCGCCGGGTTGAGGCAGGGTTGAGGCGGCGGGTTTTCGTTACGCAATACTCTCGTGGCTGATACATAACCGTCGACGGTTAAGATTTGACGAAAGCCCGCCCGCATGAACCGGTGGGCCAGCGGCTTGTCCAGGCGGCAGCTCCGCACGCCTTGAGGGCGCTGCACCTCGTCGTTGTTACTGATGCAACGTCATCAGAGCGGAGCGGTGACAGGCATCTCAGTTGGCGGCGTCCGTAATTCCTCCCTTGCCGGCACACGCCTTGCACCAGGCCGCCTCAGTTGACGGCCTCTTTCAAGGCAGATCAATCGGCGCAACAACCGGCCCCACAGCAACAGTGTCGGTTCCACTATCATATCGGATTTCTTTCGTCGGGCGGTGATCAATATTTGAACACCGCCTCCATACTTAAGGAGAGCATGAACCCTCCACACTGCAAATCCACGTTGAACAGCCATCTGCCTTCGCGGAGCTCCTTGCGTTTTGGGCCTCGATAGGTTTTAAGCCCGCAGACTTCATGACCATAGGTATGAACGAGAAGCGAGCTGCGTGGCTTTGCCGCGTTTTGGACCGAGTGACGTACCCAGCGTATCTCGGGCGCTTTAAATTGTTCTGAGCCTCCACAAAGGAACCCATCATGACCAAGATGACCAAGAATCAGTTGATTGATGCAATTGCAGAGGGAACCCAGGTTTCCAAGGGAGATGTAAAGGCCGTCATCGAGCAGATGGCGACCGTAGGCTATAAGGAGCTCAATGAATCCGGCGAGTTCGTCATTCCCGGCTTCGTCAAAATGTCCGTTGTAAACAAGCCTGCTACCGAGGCCCGCAGCGGGATAAATCCTTTCACGAAAGAGCCTATGGAGTTCGCGGCCAAGCCGGCCAGCAAGTCGGTCAAGGCGTCACCGCTGAAGGTTGCTAAAGACGCTGTCTGAGGCCCGTGCGGCGGATTAGTTAGCCGACTCCGTCCCTCATAGCTCTATGAGCGAAGGCGGAACGCATAATCCGCCGCTCAAGGCTCCAACGCCGATGTATCCAGTGCTATCCTCCGCCTGACGCCGAATTATCGTCACGATTTTTGTGGCTTCACGCGATAAGTTCACCGTCTCCGCAACAAGCCGCTACGCCAACTCTCTTGCGATCCACTCCGTGATCGAACGATGCTGCGGTCTCCACCCCAGCAATTCGCTGGCGCGTTTGCCGCGCACACGGCTGTTGGAGCCGAGCGAGAAGGTCGCCTTCTCCCTGCCCCAGGCCGCGAACGCCTGCTCGGCCGGCCAGGATTGCGCCGCGCCGAGGCCAAGCCGCTTCGCAATCGCCTGCGCCACCTCGCCCAGGGCTTCCTCGCCGCTTTCGACATACATGAAACTTCCGGCAGGCGCCTTGGCGATGGCGAGCGCATAAAGCGCCGCGACGTCGGCGATATGCACGTTCGACCAGCGGTTCAGGCCGCGGCCGATGTAACGCGCGACGCCGCTTTCCCTGGCCTGTTGCGCCAGCACGGGAACCTGCACGCTTTGCGCGGGTACGCCCAGCGCGTTGCCATAAATCATGCTGTTGCAGAGCACGACCGAGCGAACGCCTGATGTACCGACGACGAGCCGGTCGATCGCGACCCGCGCTACTCTTTCGGGTTCGGGCTCGATCGGCGTCTCCTCCGAAAATATCCGGTCCGAGGGCTCGCCCATGGCTCTGTCCGCCACGTTGCTGCTGCCGCTGGTATGGATCAAGGGCTTGCCCGAGCCCGCAAGCCCGGCGATCAAGGCGTCGATCGCGCCGCGGTGGCCGCTGCTCGCCGCGTTGACGACGCCATCGGAGGCGCGGGCCTCGGCTTGCAGCAACGCCGTATCGTCGAGCGAGCCGATCACCGCCTCGATGCCGTGCGCTGCAACCGCATCGGCCTTGGCCTGGTCGCGAACCAGCCCGCGAACCCCATGACCATCCGCGATCAGGGCGGAAGCGACCGCGCCGCCGATAAATCCGTTCGCGCCGGTGAGGAAGATGCGCATGGTGTTCGCCCCGTCGTTGCCGCCGCTGCCGCGAGACCGGGCCTGGCCGACGGCTAGGCCGAAGGTCGCAACGGCCGCTCCGGGTTATCATTGGCAAAACCAATTCGGAAGGGCTACGCTTAGCTCAATAGCCGAAGGCATCGCGAGAATGCCGGCTATCGGGACATGTTCATACTGTCTGGTTCATATTGTCTGGGAGGACAAGCATGGGTAAGCCGCAACGGCCCTGGTCGGTCGATCGCAGGACTATTCTCAAGACAAGTGCTGCAATTGCTGCAGTGCAGGTTACTTCCCCCTTCATTATCCAGGCCCGCGGCGAAACGCCGGTGCGGATCGGCATGGTCGATCCGCTCACCGGCGTCTATGCCGCAATCGCGCAGAACGAAGTGGTCGGGGCGAAATTCGCGGCCGAAGAGATCAACAAGAAGGGCGGCATCCTGGGCCGGCCGGTCGAGCTGCTGATCGAGGACTCCGCCAATGACGTCGGCACCGGCGTGCAGAAAACCCGCAAGCTGATCGAGCGCGATCAGGTGAGCTTCATCATCGGCGACGTGAACTCCGGTATCGCGATCGCGATGGCGCAGGTCACCAGCGAAAAGAAAGTGCTCCATATCGTCTCGGGCGGCCACACCGATCCCGTCACCGGCGCAAATTGCTCCTGGAACGTGTTCAGGGTCTGCAACTCCACGACCATGGATGCCAACGCGATCGCCACCACGCTGATCGAGAAGTTCGGCAAGAAGTGGTACTTCCTGACGCCGGATTATGCGTATGGTCATTCGGTGCAGGCCGGATTCGAAAAAGTCCTGAAGGCCGCGGGTGGCACCTCCGCCGGCTCCCTCGTCCCCCTTGGCACCGCGGATTACTCCGCCTACCTGATTCAGGCCAAGTCGTACGGTCCGCAGGTGCTGATCAACGTCATGGGCGGCGGCGACCAGGTCTCGAGCCTCAAGCAGTTCGTCCAGTTCGGCCTCGACAAGCAGATGGCCGTCGGAGGCGCCTTGTTCGAGCTTGAGAGCATCCGCGCCGTGCCGGATGGCGCGCGCGTCGGATGGTGGACCATGGAATGGTGGTGGGACCAGCCGGGCGTGCCGCATGTCGCGGAATTCAACACCGCGATCAAGAAGATCACAGGCGCCTCTGCCACCGCCCGCAACTGGTTCGGCTATGCGTCGGTGCAGACGCTGGCGCTGATCGCGAACCAGGAGAAAACACTCGACGCACCCAAGCTGGCGCATGCGCTTGCCGGATTCAAGCTGCCGCCGGAAGTCGCCCTGCAACCGGGAGCGCCGGAGTATCGCGCCGGCGACCATGAATTGATGAGCACGGTGTTTGTCGGCGAGGCGCACCCGCCGAAGGGCGACCCGGACAATATGTTCACGATACGCACCCCTGTGTCCGGCGAAAAGGCCGCCGGACCGGTCGAAAACACCGGCTGCAAGATTCAGTGGCCGGCCTGAACCGAAACGGATGACGCCTGGTGCCTGACCGCACCAGGCGAAATCGCTTCTGCAACAAGAAACTGAACCTCCCAACGAGGACAAGCCCATGACATCCTTCACCCCAAGAATCGAACGCCGCACGCTCCTCAAGGGCGCCGCCGCGCTCGGCGCATTTCAGTTGGCTTCCCCCTTCATCATCCAGGCCCGCGGCGAGACCGCGGTCCGGATCGGCATGGTCGATCCCCTCACCGGCGTCTACGCCGCGCCCGCCGGCAACGAGGTGATGGGCGCCAAACTGGCCATCGAGCAGATGAACGCCAAAGGCGGCATTCTCGGACGCCAGGTCGAATTGCTGGTGGAAGATTCCGCCAACGACGTCGGCACCGGCGTGCAGAAGGCGCGCAAGCTGATCGAGCGCGACGGGGTCAATTTCATGATCGGCGACGTCAATTCCGGCATTGCGGCCGCGATCGCCCAGGTCACCAGTGAAAAGAAGATCCTGCACATCGTCTCCGGCGGCCACACCGACTCGATTACCGGCAAGGATTGCAAATGGAATGTGTTCAGGGTCTGCAACACCACGCGAATGGAAGCCAATTCGGTGTCGAGCGTGCTGTACAGCAAGTATGGCAAGAAATGGCACTTCATCACGCCCGACTATGCCTTCGGCCACACGCTGTATGACGCCTGCACCGACGATCTGAAGAAGCTCGGCGGCACCGTCACCGGCAACGAGCTGACGCCGCTCGGCACCACCGATTTCTCGGCCTATCTGATCAAGGCGCGGGCGGCGAACCCCGACGTCATGATCCTTCTGGTGCAGGGCTCGGACATGATCAACTGCCTCAAGCAGGTGGTGCAGTTCGGCCTCGACAAGCAGATCCATGTCGCGGGAACGCAGCAGGAGCTGGAATCGCTCGCCGCGCTGCCGCCGGAAGCGCGGATCGGCGTCTGGATGTTCGAATGGTACTGGAAACAGCCGGGCGTGCCGGGCGTCGAGAAATTCGTCGCCGACATTCGCAAGGTCAACAAGGGCAACGTGCCGACCGCGCGGCACTGGTTCGGCTATGCCTCGGCGATGTCCTTTGCCCTCGTGGCAAACAAGGAGAAGACGCTCGACGCGGTCAAGCTGGCGGCGGCGCTGGAGAATTTCGAGCTGCCGCGCGATGTCAAGCTGCAGCCGAACAAGGTCTATTACCGCAAGGGCGACCATCAGCTGATGACGTCCGCCTTCGTCGGCGAGGCGCAGTCGAAAGGCAAGGACGATCCGGAAGATCTCTACCGGGTCGACGAAATCGTGCCTGGCGACAAGACCGCTCCTACGGTTGAAGAGACAGGCTGCAAAGTCCAGTGGCCGGCGTAACATGAAGCCCGCGATGCCAGCGATCCCGGGAGCGATTTCTCCCGGATCAATTCCATGTCCATTATCCGGTGCCCGATGACCCTGCTTCTGCTGTTCAACATCACCAACGGGCTCATCGTAGGCGCGTTCTACGTGCTGATGGCGCTTGGCCTGTCGCTCATTCTCAACCTCAGCAACACGATCAATTTCGCCCATGGCGGATTTCTCGTCATCGGCGGCTACATTGCCTATGCGATCACGCCCTATATCGGCTTCTGGGGCGCACTATTGATCGCGCCGCCTCTGACCGCCGTGATCGGGCTCGTGGTCGAGCGCGTGCTAATCCGGCCGCTATACGGACGCGATCCCCTGTACAGCCTGCTGCTCACGTTTGGGTTGGCCTTCATCATCGAGGACGGCACCCGCTTCATCTTCGGGCCGCAAGGCAAGCCCGTCACCATCCCGCCGTTTCTGGCGCAACCCCTGAGCAATGATTTCTTTTTCATCACCGGCTATCGCCTGTTCATGGTTGCCGTGGTGATGATCGCGGTCGCGCTGTTGTTCGTGCTGCTGCGCTATACGCGGCTGGGCATCCGCATCCGCGCCGGCACGCTCGATCTCGAGACCGTCGCCGCCCTCGGAATCAACGTGCAACTGCTGCGCTCGCTCAATTTCGCGGTCGGCATTTTCCTCGCCGGTCTCAGCGGCGTTCTCGCGGCCGGGCAATTGGGGCTTGAGCCGACCATGGGGACCGGCCTTTTGATGCCGAGCTTCATCGCCATTATCGTCGGCGGCATCGGCAGCCTGCCAGGAACCCTGCTCGGCGGCCTGCTGATCGGGGTGGCCTCCGGATTGACTGCGGTCTTCCTTCCCGCCGCAAGCGAGGCGGTCATCTATGTCATGATGGCGGTGGTCCTCCTGATACGCCCGCGCGGACTCCTGGGCGAAGAAGGAATGATGTCTTGACCACCGAGCAGACCCGCAAGCTGATCGTCCTCGCGGCGATCTGGGCCGCCTTGATCTTTGCCCCTTACTGGATGGTGCCGCTCGGCGGTTACACCGCGCTCGCCACCCGCGTCCTGGTGCTGGGGCTGGCAGCCATGTCGCTGAACTTCCTGCTGGGATTTACCGGCGTGCTGTCATTCGGTCATGCCGCGTATTTTGGTCTCGGCGCCTACGGCGCAGGGTTGACGCTGAAATTTCTCGCGGCCAGCACGCCGCTGGCGCTGCTGCTCGGGATGCTGCTGGGCGGTGTTTGCGGCGGCCTCCTGGGCACGCTGATCGTGCGGCGGCGCGGCGTCTACTTTGCCATGGTGACGATCGCCTTCGGCCAGGTGTTCTACTACATCGCGTTTCAATGGAGCTCGCTGACCGGCGGTGATGACGGCCTGCGCGGCTTCTCCCGCCAGCCGCTCGACCTTGGCCTGTTCAAGATCGACATCCTCTCCAGCGCCAACTACTTCTACTTCTTCGTGCTGTTCTGTTTCGCGCTTGCCGTCGGCGCGATGGGATTTATCCTGCGCTCGCCGTTCGGCCGCACCATGATCGCGATCCGCGAGAACGAGCGGCGCTCGCGTTTTCTCGGCATTCCCGTCGAACGGCACATCTGGATCGCGTTCACCCTGTCCTGCTTCTTCATGGGATTGGCCGGCGCGCTCTATGCGCTGGTCAATAATTTCGCCGATCCGAAGGGGCTGCACTACAGCCAGTCAGGCGATTTCGTCATGATGGCCGTGATGGGCGGCATGCGCAGCTTCTGGGGACCGCTGCTCGGCGCCACCGTGTTCGTGGTGCTGCAGGATTACCTGTCAAGCGTCACCGTCAACTGGATGTCGTTCGTCGGCCTTCTGTTTGTGCTGGTGGTGTTGTTCTTCCCGCGCGGCCTGCTCGGCTTCCTGCAGCGGAGCAAGGCATGAACGTCCTCGAAATCAACAACGTCACCAAACGCTTCGGCAATCTCGTGGCGGTGCGCGACGTCTCGCTGAACGTGGCCAAGGGCGAGATGTGCGCCATCATCGGCCCGAATGGCGCCGGCAAGACCACCTTCTTCAACCTGATCTCCGGATTTTTTCCACCGACTTCCGGCTCGATCTGCTTCGATGGCCAGGACATCACAAAACTGTCGACGCATGAGCGCGTCACCCGCGGCATGGCGCGCACCTTCCAGGTCACCGAGATCTTTCCCGAACTCACCGTGTTCGAAAACGTCCGCATCGCCACTGAGGTCGCCAGCGGATACCGGTTGCGGCCGTGGATCAACCGCGCCGAACAGGCGCAAGTCCATGCCCGCGTCGAAGAGACGCTCAAGCTGGTGTCGCTGGGAACCAAGACCGGCCGGCTGGTCGGCGAACTCGCCCATGGCGACCAGCGCGCCGCCGAGATCGCGATGGCGCTGGCCCTGAAGCCGCATTTGCTGCTGCTCGACGAGCCGACCGCGGGCATGGGCGACCAGGAAACGTTTCAGATCACGCAATTGATCCGGCGCCTGCACCGCGAGAGCAACTACACCATCGTGCTGATCGAACACGACATGCGCGTGGTGTTTCATCTTGCCGACCGCATCTGCGTGCTCGATCAGGGCAGAATGCTGGCACAGGGCACGCCGCAGGAGATCGCCGCCAACGAGACCGTTCAGGCCGCTTATCTGGGCAGCGCCGCATGACCGCCGCATTGATCGCCGAAGGCCTGCACACTTATTACGGCAAGAGCCACATCCTGCATGGCGTCAGCCTTGAGGTGGCCGAGGGCAAGATCACCGCCCTGCTTGGCCGCAACGGCGCCGGCAAGACCACGACGCTGCGCAGCCTGATGGGCCTGACGCCGCCGCGCGAAGGCAAGGTTGCCGTCTTCGGCCAGGAAACCACGCGCTGGCCGACCTTCCGGATCGCCGCCAGCGGCGTCGGCTATGTGCCCGAGGGCCGGCGCATCTTCGCCAATCTCAGCGTCGAGGAAAATCTTAAAGTCCCGCTCGAGCGCGGCGGCCCGTGGACCGTCGAGCGGATCTACCAGCTGTTCCCCCGCCTCGAGGAGCGCAAGCTCAATCGCGGCCGCCAGCTTTCCGGCGGCGAACAGGAGATGCTGTCGATCGCGCGCGCGCTGTTGCTCAACCCCCGTCTGCTCATTCTCGACGAGCCCTCGCAGGGCCTGGCGCCGCTGATCGTGCGCGAAGTGTTTCGCATCGTCCAGCAGATGAAGGCCGAGGGCATTTCGGTTCTGCTGGTCGAACAGAACGCGCGGATGAGTCTGGAAATCGCCGACGACGCCTACGTGCTGGACGACGGCATCGTGGTCTATTCAGGAACCGCCCACGAACTCGCCGCCGACGAAGCCCGCGTCCGCGCGCTGGCCGGTGCCAGCGCCGAGGAATGGACGCTGACGTGAGGGTGGCGAAAGATTGATTGAGGCCTGCCTGAAACAAGTCGGGGTGGATTATGGGGGCGGCGGTTTACACTGTCACGAAGGCCCTGTTTTCTGCTATGTTCCGCAGGCAACTTTGAATAGAGTTTGTATCTTCAGAGATTTTGACCGTTGATCTGCGGTTGAAGCTGGTCATGCGACCCGGCGGTGGACATGAGACGGCGCGAATTTATTGCAGGCGTTGCCGGTGTGGCCGTCGCCACAACGTGGCCGGCACCCATGCGGGCCCAACAGCCAAGGAAAATACCCGTCGTCGGCGTGCTCTGGCACGCGGAAAACGCCGAGGGAGAAATCGGGCGTGTCGAAGCCCTGCGCAGAGGGCTGGAGGATTTTGGCCGCATTGACGGCAGGAACATCAGGGTCATCGATACGTTTGCGGCCGAGCAGTATGAGCGGTTCGACACCAACGCAGCCAATCTCGTGGCGATGCCGGTGGACCTTTTGTTCGCACATACGCAGCCGGCCGCGATGGCGGCACATCGAGCCACCGACAGGATTCCAATCGTCTTCACCTGGGTTCCCGACCCCGTGCAGAGCGGTCTCGTCGCAAGCCTCAATCGGCCGGGCGGCAACATTACCGGCTTTTCGAATGTCGCCGTCGATCTGAGC
>Ga0210410_10006683_pt1 | contig 10006 bp, 6 predicted proteins | sample IncBWC4MmetaG_FD_161058 | JGI IMG/M metagenome (GOLD analysis project Ga0210410, IMG submission 161058) | Forest soil microbial communities from Barre Woods Harvard Forest LTER site, Petersham, Massachusetts, United States - Inc-BW-C-4-M | ecosystem: Environmental > Terrestrial > Soil >... | reverse complement strand
CTTAGCAGTGATTAAAAGACTCAATCTAATCTCGCGGCCAGAGTTTACCGTCAAGGGAAGTGCAGCTCGCGAGCTCCGTTCCGAGCAGGGATTGTCGCTGGAGAACGCGCCACAGACCCGGACGCGCTTGCTGAGGATTTTCCAGGCGCATTTGAAAGTAGAACCAATCCGTGGGACCCGCCTGATTCAGGTCACTTACGAGAGTCACGATCCGAAGCTGGCAGAACAGATTGCGAATGCCTTGATCGAAAGTTACAAGAATCAATATCTTCAATCTCACTATGACGCCAGTACCGAGGCCTCGGACTGGCTCACCAAGCAGTTGTCAGACCTGAAGGCCAACGTGGAAGACTCAGAAAAAAAGCTCACTGACTTCGAAAAGGAAACCGGAATCATTAGCTTGAATGTGACGACACCAGCGGGTCTTAGGGAAAATTCGGGAGGGGAGGGGGGAGAGATCCATAGCGTCGTGATTCAGAAGCTTGACGCACTCAACGCTGAGTTGACCGTGGCGGAAGCGAATCGCATCGAGAAAGAAGCGATCTATCGCTTTGCGCAAACAGGCAATGCCGATGTGGTTCTAGGAATTGGAAAGGACCCTCTGGCTTTGCAAAGCAACTCCATGGTGCTCACGCAGAGCGGTGGACTCTCGCTGCTGGAACAGCTGCGGCTGCAAGAGGGCCAACTGAAGATCAGCATTGCTGAGGCATCGACGAGCTACGGCGCGAATAACCGCCATCTTAAGGAAATGCAAACCCAGATAGAGGCGCTGGATGAGCAAATTCGCAACGAACTAGGCGCAATTACTAAGCGTGCGCTAGTCGACTTTCAATTGGCGCAGCACACGGAAGACGCGCTTCGCAGACAGTTCGACCAGCAGCAGGCGGCGGCCGGCAAGCTCAATGAAAAGGCGGTTCAGTTTGCAGTCTTGAGCCAGGAAGCCTTCTCCCGCAAAAAACTATACGAGGATCTTTACACCAAGCTGCAAGAGGCAAATGTGTCTGCGGGGATCAAAGCCACGAATATCACGGTTGTCGATCCGGCGAGATCACAATCGGTTCCAATTCGCCCGAAACCCCTGATGAACCTGGCGTTGGGAACACTGTTCGGCCTCTTCGTCGGTTTCGCGGCCGCATTTACCGCAGACAATCTCGACCGGACAGTGACCACCATCGTGCAGGCGGAGGAAATCACTCGAAAGCCTGTGATCGGTCTTATCCCGAGGTTTGGGGACCCGGTCAGAACATACGGGACACTCCTCCTGCAGGACAAAGTCAAGCGGGAAGAAGTGCCCTCCACCAATTCAGCCGCAGTCTGGATGCTGACAGAACCCAAGTCCGGTGCATCCGAGGCATTTCGCGCGCTGCGCACGTCAATTATGCTTTCCCGTACCGGCGGCGGCCCCAAGACCATTCTTGTCACAAGCTGCATTCCGGGGGAAGGTAAGACGACAATCACAACCAACCTCGCCGTCGCTTTTGCGCAGCATAACAAGAAGGTAATCATCGTGGAGTGCGACATGCGTAGGCCGCGTATGAAGCAGATGATGGAAGTCTCCAATAAAGCCGGCCTTAGCAATGTGCTGGCGGGCACATTGACAAGCGATGAGGCAATTATCAAGGGAACCCACGTCTCTACGCTGGACGTGCTGCCGTCGGGCCCGCATCCACCCATGCCTTCGGAGATTCTGGGATCGAGCGCATTCGACGAGTTGTTGCAGCATCTTCAGTCTCGCTATGACATTGTTCTGATTGATAGTCCTCCGGCTCTATTGGTGACGGATGCCGTTTCCATCTCCAGCAAGGTGGACGTCGTCATCTGGGTCGCCCGGGCGGGTGCCGTCACCAGGCCAATGCTGGCCCGCGCCGCTGATTTGATTGAGCGCAACCGAATGCCAGTGATTGGCTTCGTCCTGAATAGCATTGATACCAGGTCGGCCGGCTACGGATACGAGTACTACGGTGCTTACTATGAATAATGGAAAATGCATAAAGCATAAATTCTCCCGTGCAGGGCTAGTCATGGTTGTGTTTCTGGCGTTCGCGCACCTTAGCGTTGCTCAAGTGGCGATGCAGTCGACCGCCGACCCTTCGAAAATGAGCTCCGGGCCTTCTAAAATCGCCAGCCAGGATCGGTCAGATGCTGCCTCCGCGATGCGCGGCTCCGGGCTACTGGCGGTGCCCGAGGATTTTGCAAAATTGATGCTGGCGCCAGGATTCCTGGTGAGCTTGAATGTTCTGGATGATCCCGATCTCGTGGGAACTTTTCGCATAGACCAGCACGGCGATCTCTCCTTACCTATTCTGGGAACGATGCACGTCGCTGGGGAGACCATCTCTGAAGCTCGGCTTCAGATCCAAAATGCGCTTTTGAAGAATCGGATCCTCAATGATCCGCAAGTGAACCTGAGAGTGTTGGAATACACCGTCCCCCAAGTGACCATCATTGGAGAAGTGGCCAGCCCCGGCAGATATCCTTTATTGGTTCCACGAAGTTTGGTCGATGTTTTGGCGTTTGCCGGCGGAGCCACGTTGACCGCGGGCAACCAAGTGCAGATCACCCGTGCCAGTGGCAGTGCAGAGCCGATTCTTGTGGACTATTCTCGCGCAACCGATCCGCACGCAGTCAACGCAGTAATGGTAGATCCCGGTGACATCGTGCTCGTGAAGCAGGCCGGCATCGTATACGTATTGGGTGCGGTGAATCGGCCCGGAGGGTATGTGATGCAGGAAGAAGGCACGCTTAACGTGTTGCAGGCCATCTCGCTGGCGAATGGGACGACCATTACAGCGAACACTGGCACCATCCACCTTTTGCGCCGGAATGATGAGGGTGCAGTAGTTGATATTCCACTGTCTTACAAGAAGCTTGTCCGCGGGCAAAGCGCCGATGTGCAACTGCACGCCAGGGATGTGGTTTATGTGCCGACGGATAAGCTCAAGGCAATCTTTAGCAACGGATCCTCGGTCCTGGCTTCAGCGTCGTCAGCTTCCATCTACGCGATAGCAACACACTGAGTAAGCAGGAGCCGTTTGTGGTTTCCTGATTCCACGAAAACAATCTAGCTGGAATTGCCAACCTGTTCCTCTGAAAATCCTAACTGGAAATTCTAAAAGGGAGTCGATGTCCACCTCTGAGACCATACCGTATCAGCTTCCTGCCATGCGCAAGCGTGAAGAATTCGTGAAAACTTATGCCTCAACGGTGCTGGGGCAGAGTCTCATTCTCGGGCTGGGAACCTTAACCGGCATTTTGTCGGCGAGGATGCTGGGACCGGTGGGGCGAGGCGAGTATGCGGCCGTCATTATCTGGCCTACGGGAATTGCTACCCTACTCTCCCTTGGGATCAACCAAGCAGTCGCGTTCAATGTGGGGCGCGGGTTTTTCACGATTTCCGAGATCACGACCGGGGCCGCGACCATCGGCTTGATCCAAAGCGCTCTGTCCATCATTGTCGGTTTGGCGGTCATTCCTTTTGCGCTGGCAAAGTATTCTCCGGCAGTCCAGCATTTGGGAATCGTGTTCGTACTGCTCACGCCGGCACTAATTTTAGGTGTGTACACAAGCAATCTGTTTCAGGGTGAGCAAGACCTACTGCGATTCAATCTCATCCGTGTGACCGCGCCATTGACCTACGCTTCCGGGCTCGCGGGGCTGTACTTCGCGCATCGTGGAAACCTCAGCGCAGTTGTATTTTTCACCCTGGCGGGATACGTCGCGGCGCTAGCGCTGGGTTCAGTCATGATGTGGAGCATTCTCAGACCGCGGCTGGAATGGAATGCGTCGATAATACCGCGTCTTATCCACTTTGGGTGTCGGACACAGGCCACAAGCCTGACAAACTACTTCAACCAGCGGATTGACCAGATGGCGTTGTCTTTGTTCGTTCCGCCCCGGCAGTTGGGCTTTTATGCGGTAGCTGTGACGCTCGCGACGGCGGTCACAGTATTTCCGCAAGCCGCCGGAATTGTGACGTTTTCGCGAGGGTCGAGTCAAAATAGCGACGACGCCAAGAAGACAATTGGGATCTCTTTCCGTGCATCGTTGACATGGTTGTTGCTCTGTGCCAGCGCGCTCTATTTGCTTGCGCCGTTCTTGATTCGTCTGGTTTTCGGATCTGCATTCGAAGGTTCAATTTTGGCCTGCCGAATTCTCTTGCCGGGCACCGTGATGATCGGTCTCAATCAAGTGCTCTACAACGGATCGAGTGCGTTGGGCAGACCGGGGCTACCATCGATTGCCGAAGGCATCAGTATGGTCGTGACGGCCATCGGCCTTTACTTGCTGCTCCCGCGTTATGGATTTATTGGAGCCGCGATCATTTCGTCGATTGCGTATACGACGAGCTTCCTCTTGATGCTGGTGCTGGCACACAACCAGCTTGGACTTAGTCTCCGGACGTTGCTGGCAGGCGGCGAACTCACTCCAGAACCCTTCGCGAAACTTCATTCCAAAAACTACATAAGACGTTCTGTCGTAACCACAAAATGAATACCATGCTGCAACAACAGCATAGCGGCCCCGCGCAAGCTGAAACAGAGCGGCAAACTGTAGTGCGCACGCAGCCAGCAAGCCAGGACGAGACGGCGCGTATCGCGGTCGTCGTGCGGCCCAAACCGCGGTCGTCGACTCGCAACATCCCGTCACTGGATGGCCTTCGGGCGATATCGATTATGTTCGTGATCGCCAGCCACGCGCATTGGGCGTTAACCGGAACATTATCCAGATCGGCTTGGCGGAATTGGCACTACTACGGAGTACTCGGCGTTACCGTATTCTTTGTCATCAGCGGATACCTGATCACAAATCTTCTACTGAAGGAATTAGAGACAACCGGCTCTATAAGACTGAAGCATTTTTATATACGCCGGGCATTTCGGATCTTTCCAGCATTCTATGTGTACCTGGCAGTTATCGGAGTGCTTTGGTCCATGGGCCTCGTGCAGGAAACCTTGGGATCTTATGTCGCTGCATTCACCTATACGTGGAACTACTATCCTTATGCCGCCGGTTGGACCCTGGGGCATGTGTGGTCACTTTGCATAGAAGAACAGTTCTACTTGTGCTGGCCATTGTTGCTGTTATGGGCTGGGAAAGTCCGCGGGCTTCGTATCGCACTCTGTATCATTCTTCTCGCGCCATTCATTCGAGTTGTTACATATGAGTTTGCTCCAGTCATGCGTGGCCATCTCGGCATGATGTTGCACACTCGAATAGATAGCCTGCTCTTTGGATGCGTATTGGCAGTTCTCTCGCAGGATCCACTAGTTGTGGCAAAGCTCCGACGCCTTTGCCATCCCCTATTTCTCGGCGGGCTGTTATTTTTTGTGCTGTTGGTCTCGCCTGTGCTGTCAGCACGCTTCGGGGGCTCTTATGATGCGCCAATCGGGTTCACGCTTTTGGGTGCGTCCATCTCGATCCTGCTCTTCTACTGCATTCAATGGCCGGAATCGCCGGTTGGCCGAGTGCTGAATCTTTGGCCCGTTAGACATTTGGGAGTGATCTCTTACAGCGTCTATCTGTGGCAACAGATCTTTGACGGAAGCCAACCACTGATCCATACCCGCTACCTTGGGCTGACGCTGCTCCTCATTCTGCTTACGGCCGAAGCATCGTATTGGGTTATCGAGCGGCCTGCTTTGCGTCTACGACGGCGACTGGACGAAAGGTCCGATCAACTCATGATGCGAATGAACCTCGCGGTTCGTTAGACCGGACGATGAGCCTTTGGCTATTCAGTCCGCACGGCCCGCCGAGTTTTAGTTGAAAAAGTCATCTTCGATGCAGGCAAAGACTCAATACGCAAACGAGGCGATGACGTGGCGACTGGCGCCATTTCTTTTGCTAGGTCTGGTCGGCGCGTACTCTCTCCTGACGATCCACGTTCTAGTCAGCGGCCAAACCACTGATGCAATCACGTACGCCGTGCTGGCGTTATGGTTTGTCGTGCTGGCAACGATCTATCTGGCCAGGTGTGGCTATCAGGGGACATCGTTGTGCAGCATTCCAGCGATTTTAACAATCATAGGCCTCGTCGAGTTCATAGGAGTGCCCACTTGGCGCTTTATAAACGGGGATGAGCGGATGGATGACGACTACGTGCGCGCCCTTTCCATCGTCCTCGTCGCTTACGTTGCATTCTGGATAGGCAGTTGGGCTTTCATGAGAGGTGGTCGATTGCGCTTTGTGCCGGAAGCCGCCACCACTCCGGCCAGGACGGTCTTGGCGGCGCTCTGCATGTTAATCGTCGGCGGGATTGCATCGGTAATTGAGTGGCAATTGGGCATCTATGCTTATATGCGCGACACGCAGTTGGAATCCATGGTCGCGTATGCGCAATGGCTAGACAGCGGCGCACAACTTCTCGGCGGGGCCCTCCTGATTTCCGGGATTGAAGTGCTGGGCAGAAACAAGAGTACCGTCATCATCAGGTTGATCTTTTGTCTTTCGCTGGCGCTCATGCTCGGCTTCGGTGCTATTTCGGGTATGAAGATCGATTTGTTGAAGCCGTTTCTGTTGGTGATCGTGATTTATGCCTTTACGAGAGGGCGGATTCCCCGAATGAGTTGGTTACTCATTCCGTTTCTTATTCTGGTTGTGTATCCCTTCGCAACGTCCTACCGCGAAAACCTTAATAAAGGATATCGTGCTCAGGCGAATACCCTGAACGGACTGGAAGCGACCGTAAGCAAGTCGTTTTCCGATGCCTTCGGAGGCAGCTTAACGGACAAAAAGACAGTTAGCACCAATGTTGACTCCTCTACGGCACGCCTGTCGCTGTTGTCCTTTGTTCACGATTTGATTTCAATGGGGAACACGTCCCTTCTTCAGGGGGACGAGAAGGTGTATCTTGCGCCCTTGTACCCGCTTATCCCTCGCTTCTTGTGGAAAGACAAACCTGAATTGGACAAAGGAAGGCGACTCAGCGTAGCGCTTGGTCACCCGATAACGAGCTCGTCGGCCATAACGCCGATCGGTGATCTCTATTCGCTCTGTGGTTGGCTCGGTGTTGTGATTGGCATGTTCCTCTACGGCATTACAGCGCAGTTATTCATGAACAAGCTCGGCACCTCTTTGTCCGAAAAGGGAGTCTTCTTTTTGTTGGCAGTCTTACCGGTTCTAACCAATATGGAGAGGGACGTAACTGCATCGATTGCGGCGAGCGTCCACAGCTGCCTTATCTTCCTAGTGATGGCGTATGTGGTTTACGGAGGGCGCTTGTTTTCCTTACGCTCGAGCCGCCGAGTAGCTGGTCCGGAGGTGCTCGCCGCATGAAGATCCTCATCGCCGCAATGGGCCATTTCTACGATAGGCCTACAGGTTCGGCAAGAGTGGCGTTCGACGAGGCTGTCGAACTTTCGCGTCGGGGAGAGGAGGTGTGGGTGTTAGCACCTGGGGCGCCGTCTCTGCCCCAACACGAACTGAACGATGGAATCCATCTCCTCCGGTATGTTCCAGAAAAGTGTGCGCCTTGGAGTCCGGCCCGTGGCTCGGGCCATCAGAGGGCGGCGACAGCCGTACTCGCCCTGCATTTGCCGCAAGTGGAGGCAATCCACGGACATGTGCCGCTCCCGTACTTGGCCGCGCTCGATTTCTACGGTGATTCTGTCCATTCCTGCTATACCGTACATTCGCCGGTCCGGATGGAGATGGCCATCGAGTGGAGGAACCGCGGCCTCGCCCGTAGGATTACGGCTCCGGCTGGACTTGCAGTAATAAACCGTATCGAAAAGAAATGTCTGCGTCGCTCGGAGGTTACGAGTGCGCTGTCGCAGTACACCATCGACTGCATTGACAAGGTTCATGGGAAGGAGATTGCGAAGAGGATGCAGCTGACACCGGGCTGGGTAGACACTTCGCGCTTTGTTCCGGTGCAGGATCGAGAGCGCGCGAAATTACAGCTGGGATGGCTCACGGACCTTCCGATCTTGTTTACGCTCCGGCGCATGGTCTCGCGAATGGGGTTGGATCGGCTGCTCAAGGCAACTCACCGCCTGTTGGAAGAAGGGCTCAAGTTTCACTTGGTGATTGGAGGAAGCGGGCCGCTGCAGGGAATGCTCGAGGAGCAGGCGAGGACACTCGACGTGAGCAACTCGGTGACTTTTCTCGGTCGAGTGGAGGATCGGCTGCTTCCGTTGGCTTACGCGGCGTGCGATGCTTTCGTACTGCCGACTAGAGCCCTGGAGTGTTTCGGTTTGATTGCATTGGAAGCACTGTCAGCGGGGCGACCGGTGCTGGCAACACCGGTAGGAGCGATTCCCGAACTCATTCGCAAGTTTGACTCGTCCTGGTTAGCGCGCTCAACCGGGACCGAGGCCATCGCCGACTTACTTCGCCAATACCTGACAGGCGAACTGCCCGAGCATGCTCCATCGCAACTGCACGATCAAATCCGCCAGGATTACAGCCGCGAGCGAATGTTGGGCGAGTTTATTCAGGCCACGGTACAGAGGAATAGCGTTCATGTCGTTCATTGAACCCATCACGGAAACTCTGGCACCGGAGAGCGGGACCAGGGGACGTAAGCGCGTACTCGTGTGCGCTCCAATCTATCTTCCCGGGTACAAAGGTGGTGGGCCTATCCGCTCTGTGGCCAATATAGTAAACAATCTCAGCTCACACTTTGATTTTTACGTGGTTACTCGAGATAGGGATACCTCGGACATCGAGGGCTATCCAGGGCTGACGCCAGGCAAGTGGTATCGCGTTAGGAATGCCCGAGTCCTTTACTGTTCTTCCATTAACCTCGCGGTTCTTCGCCGCGCATTTCGAGAAGCGCGACCGCATGTGATTAGTCTGAACTCGTTTCAGGACGCGTTTACGCGAGTGGCAGTCGTGCTCCGCCGCCTGGGAGCGTTTGGGAGTACTCCAATTCTGCTGGCGCCGCGGGGAGAATTCTCGCCCGAAGCGATGAAAATCAACGCTACAAAAAAGGTGGTTTACCGTCAGGCGGCGAAACAGCTAGGCCTATACGATGACTTACTGTGGAACGTCTCTACCCCGCGAGAGAAACCGGATTTATTGCGCGCCGCGCCGGCGCGCCGGCTTAACCCGGATTCCATCCACGTTGCCTACGAAATAAGTGACGCGATTGCCTCGACTACTCCGCACGCAGAAAAGAAATCGGGGGCGGTAAAGTTCGCGTTCATCGCAAGAATGAGCCAGATGAAGAACCTGCACTTCCTGCTTGAACTCCTCCGGGAGCTTCGAGGGAAAGTCCAACTCAACCTTTTTGGTCACGTGGCGGAAAGTGATGAGGCTTATTGGCGAAGGTGCAAAAGTTTGTTGGCGCAACTTCCTCCGAACATCGAAGTTGAATACCGCGGGTCGCTGGACCATTCCGCCGTACCGCAAGTGTTGCACGACCATCATTTCTTTGTCCTGCCGACAAGGGGCGAAAACTTCTGCCACGCAGCCGTCGAATCGTTCGTCAACGGCACACCGGTCGTGCTCAGCGATGCGACGCCATGGACCAAGCTATCTGAGCTGCACGCAGGTTTCGATACTTCATTGAGCGACCGAGCAGGATGGACTGCCGCACTCCAGAAGTGCGTCGATATGGACCAGCAAACCTATGCAGTCTATTTGGATGGCGCCAGGGAATACGGTCGGCGGTTTTCGTTGGAACAGGCAGTACGTCAGCATCTTGCGACGTTCGAGGCCGCGCTTAATCTCGGCGATCGCCGGAAAGGTGGATCCTAATTGGTCCGCAACTTAGTGAAGTCGGCTTACGTGCATCTCTGGGTCTTGCCGAGAATTCATCGGACTTATAGGACGCTGTCGGTAGCCGAGACATTTCAAAATATCTACCGCGCGAAAGCCTGGGGCGATAACGGGGGACCCTTCTGTTCCGGAAGTGGGTCGAGGGGTCCAGTCTCCCAACAATACTGTGCCTTCATAGTGAAGTTCATCCGGGATCATCAGATACAAAGTATCGTCGATTTGGGGTGCGGAGACTTTGCGATTGGCAAACAGATCGTCGAAGCCAGCGGTGCACGTTATACCG
>Ga0210410_10006681_pt1 | contig 10006 bp, 4 predicted proteins | sample IncBWC4MmetaG_FD_161058 | JGI IMG/M metagenome (GOLD analysis project Ga0210410, IMG submission 161058) | Forest soil microbial communities from Barre Woods Harvard Forest LTER site, Petersham, Massachusetts, United States - Inc-BW-C-4-M | ecosystem: Environmental > Terrestrial > Soil >... | reverse complement strand
GGCCCCGCGGAGGTCGGCAGATGACGTTGTGCTGCCGGCTTTGAACTCGCTTGTCTTATTCCCTTTGAGGTCGTAGATCTCGTAGCCATCGCGATCCACAACCACTGTGCCAGTCGTTCCCATGATGGCCGAGCCGCGGTCACGGCCGTAATACTTCATTCCCTGGCAGCTCTTGCCCTCCCAGGTGAGCATCCTATCTTCGTATTCGAAGCTGGTCACCAGCGTGTCGTAAAACTGCCAGTCGTCTTTGAATTGGTACCTGCCGCCTGACGCGGTGACCCGTTTCGGGTAATCGACCCCCAGCGCCCAGCGGCACACATCCACCTCGTGCGTTCCATTATTGAGCGTTTCGCCAGTGCCGTAGTTTCTAAACCAGTGCCAGTTGTACGGATGCACGTTGTCCCTATAGGGCCGGCGTGGCGCCGGACCCTGCCACAAGTCCCAATCCAGTTGCGACGGCACGGGCGCTTCTTTGCCGGTGCCAATCGACTTCCTCACATTGCTGTACCAGGTTTTCGCGAGGTAGGGCCTGCCGATAATGCCGCCGTGAATCTTTTCGACAATCTCTATGCTGTGTGGCGAAGAGCGCTGCTGCGTGCCCATCTGCACAAGCTTTCCATACTTCTGCTGCGCCTCGACCAGCATCTGTCCCTCAGCGGGATTGTGACTGCATGGCTTTTCCACGTAGACGTGCTTGCCCGCCTGCAACCCGGCGATAGCCATCGGTGTATGCCAATGGTCGGGAGTGGCAATCGTGACGGCGTCCACATCCTTCCGCTCGAGAATCGCGCGAAAGTCTTTGTCCGTCGCAGGGGACTCGCCCGTCTCGCGCTGCACGGCGTCAGCGAACTTTTTGAGAATGTTGTTGTCCACATCGCAAACATGCGAAATGCGGGCAGCGCTCTTGTTGGCCTTGATCGAGGAGAGATGAGCGTACCCGCGCCCATTCAGGCCGATCACAGCAAAGTTGAGGCGATCGTTGGAGCCGAGGATCTGGCCATAACTCTTTGCCGTAGTTCCCACGGCCAGCCCCGCCGCTCCCACTGCAAATGCATCGAGAAACTCACGACGCGAAACGCGAGAAGTCATGGGAGGTTCCTCCTAGGTGATGCTGTCAAGAGAATCAGTTCTAGTCTACAGGCAAATTCACGTCGGATTGATGGTCGATTGACGAGCACAGCGGTGAATCGATCCGCATAGCCAACACGATTGTCTCGCTGCGGCCAGTCGGGTCAGAAGTTGAACTTTGCGCCGAGCTGAAGTGTGCGGCCGCCGCTGGCACTCGTGATCTGGCCGAAGCTATTGCTGCCCAGCGTCAGCCCTGCTGCGCCGCCACCGTTAGAGGCGAAGAAGAATTGCGGCGTATTTGTGACGCCAAATGCCTCCAGGCGCAGATCCAGATTGTAGCGCTCCGTAAATCGGATTGACTTCGACAGCGAAGCATCCAGGTTGAAAAAACCGGGCCCGCTGAGGTAGTTCCGCCCCACATTGCCGAATGTACTGGCTGCCGGAGCGGCAAAGCTTGCAGTAGTGAACCATGGACTCTTGGGGCCGACACCGTGAAGGATTTGCACCGGAGCAACCAAATTCGGCGTTTGGGTGTTGCCCGGCGCCAGAAGCGAGGTGGAATTGGCCGTAAAGTAGAGAGGAAGGCCCGACATAATCGTTAGAAAGCTGGACACGCGCCAGCCTCCCAAAATCGCCCCGCCCACTCCAGAAGAGACCCAGCGCCTGCCATGTCCAAACGGCAAATCGTACACAATGCTCTGCACAAAGGTATGGGTGCGATCGAAGTCGTTCCGGGCGTAATCTCGGCGTTGATTGATATAAAATGAGAGGCCGCCGTCGTCGCCTGTTTGAAAACCCATGCCCTTACCGAAGGTGTAAGCCGTCGTGGATGCCAAACCGCCTGTGAACCGCCGGTCAAATTTCACCTGCAAAGCATTGTAGCTGGACGAGTATCCCGCAAAGAGGAGATTCGTGCTCGCCGTTCGTCCGAAGGAGTTAAACTCGGGGAGCCCCTTGTTGCCGAGGCCAACTACCGTAGCGGCGTTGAGGTTGTAGTTGACCACAGTATCAACGCTGTGGTTGCCAACGTAAGCTACATCGAGAACGAAGCGCCAAGGCAGCGACTTCTGGATCGCGGCGTTCCATGATTCCACATACGGGTTTTTAAAGTTCTGGTTAACGACGAAGTAGTTCACCGCTTTCGCCGGGTTGGTAATGATCCCGTTCGAGGGAACCACGGGAAGAATTGGAGCGGGAAAACCATTCTCGAAGGTCGCTGTTTGTCCATTGGGAAGCACAGCCGGACCAAAGCTCGCAACGGCCGGATTGAAGGCGTTGTTAGCGCGTACGGGGAAATTGTAGGCGTAGCTGTTGTCGGGGAATGGCGTATAGCTGATCCCGAAGCCAGCGCGAAAGACTGTCGATTCCTTTAGACGATAAGCCAGTCCCAGGCGCGGTGCAAAGTATTTGTAATGCGTTGCGATCCCGAGGTCGTTCGGAATATCTCCTATGCCACTCACCAGAAGCGCATTGTTGGTGGGATCGTAATTTGAAAAGCCCCCCTTGGCGGCAGGCGTGGCAGCCGGATAGAACTCCCAACGGACTCCAAGATCCGCGGAGAGTTTGGGAGTGACCAGCCACTTATCTTGCACGAAGGCAAAGAATTGCGTGGCTCGATAGTTCGGGAAGAAAGTCGCCAGATCGCGACCGGCCTGACCTGGCACGTCGAGCAGAAAGCTGGCGAAGTCGTTTGTAAAACTGGTTTTGGATGCGCTGGCACCAGTCTTTAGCGCCGTCTGTCCATCGTTGAAAGTATAGAGGCCGCGTGGGCTGAACGTCTGCTCCTGCAGCAAAGCATCGCGAACCCGGCGCAGGTCGACGCCAAACTTAACCGTATGATTGCCGAGAATCTTGGTCCAGGTATTCGCAAAGTCAATATTCGTTTCTGACCGGACCCAGGGGAGGCTCGCCGAGAAGCCAATCAACGGATTGGAAAACCCGCCGTTAATCGTGATGCCGACGATTCCGCTGGTGATCGTCTTATCGAGGTTAACGCCAGGAATGCCGAGCGTTTCTGAAGTATTCGTCCCGAAATCGGTGTTGTGAGCTTCGTTGTGATACCACGCCACACCAACCCTAAACTCAGCAACCAAGGTATTCGAGAAAAAGCGATTGTAGTTGAGACCGGTGCTGTATGTGTTCTGAAGGCCCGATCCTTCAAAATTGCCTTGTGCCGGTCCGCCCGCTACACCAAATATTGGAGCTTGCAGAACTGACGGACGTTGGTAGCTGAATCGGGCGCTCAGCCGATCTTTATCGGTAAGATTGGCGTCCACTTTGGCATCAACGAAATCCGTATCTTTGTGATAAGCCAGCAGAGCGAAGTAATTGTTCGTGTTGCCGGCCGCGGTTGGGGGCGGCAAGAACGCCAGGAGCTTAGCGGAAATGGGATCAATCAAGGCCAGGGGAATGATGTTGGGACAACCGGCTCCATTGGTGCAGGCCGGGTTGAACGCATCCACCATCCCATTGCGACCCTGTACCGTAGCCACACCAGGAGCGGACGAGGCCACGAACTGCTGGCGTCCCGTGCCGTCCGGATTACCGCTAAAGGGATTGTAGATTGCCGTCGCCGAAGCACTCAAATCACCGGTACGGAGCGCCATGGTGGGTATTGTGACCAAATTCGTGTTTGCCTCGTGGTCGAAGACTTTCAGATAGTCGGCAAAGAAGAAGAGCTTATTCTTCTTGATTGGACCGCCGATATTGCCGCCAAAGTAGTTGTAAGCGAGATGGCCCACAGACGGATCGAAAAAGTTGCGGGCGTTGAAATAGCTGTTCCTGACGAATTCATAGGCGGCGCCGTGGTAGTTGTTGCTGCCCGACTTCAAGATGACGTTTACAACGGCGCCACTCGCGCGGCCCAGCTCCGCATCGTAATTACTCGTCGATACGTCCACTGTCTGAATGGCTTCAAGCGGCGGCACCAGGATCTGCAGAAGACCGGTGCGCTCGTTGTCGTCGATGCCCTCGATCTGGTAGTTATTGCCCTCGCGCAGCTGGCCGTTGACCTCCGTTTGCAGGGAGCTGCTTGCATTGAAGAATTGCGAGTGCTGGAAGGTCGCGCGAGTGGTCCCGGGCACGATGTTCAGAAGGTTTTGGAAATTGCGATTGGTGCCGAGCGGTATGTTCTCCGTTAGCACGGTTTCCAGCTTGCGCCCGGTGTCCGCTCGCTCGGTTTGCAGGATGGGAGTTTCCGCCTCGACGGTGATGGTTTCCGACATGTTTCCAGGCTGAAGGACCAAGTCAACGCGCTCGGTGGAGTTCACGATCAAATCTATGCCTGCCCTTGACTCTCGTTTGAATCCTGATTGTTCCGCGATGACCCGGTACGTTCCCGGCGGCAGATCCGGAAATATGTAGTTGCCGCTTTCGTTTGTTTGGGAAGTATGGCCGATCCCCGTGTTTGTTTCTGTAATTGTCACCTTGGCGTTGGCAACTGAAGCCCCGGACGAGTCCGTGACCGTTCCGAGCAAAGTGGCATTGACCGCCTGTCCCATGACTGGCGCAGAAAGTCCAAAGAGTAGTGTCCCGAGGACTACGACGATCGAGAAGCGCCACAGTCTGATGAGAGCCCTCGTGGCAGGAACTCGAAACTGTTGGGCATTTCTAACATAAGTCTTCTCCCGGCTATCCATCCAAGAGCAAGACGAACCAGATAGTTTTTTCATGACGCCACACCCCACGCGATTCGAAAGGATTCAAGACCAAATTCACAGAGAACCCACCCTAGGCTTGGAACTGGTTCCACACCCTAGCTGAGCAAAAACCTCCTGTCAAGTCAGAATCTTGTGAAGCCAATCTGTCGCATCCGTTTTCCGACTACTCGTCCCCAACGCGAGGATCCGCTGATCTGACTGGGAATATCATTGCCGCTTTGGTGTGCTAGACTGACGCAGGCGTGCGGGTCGAGGGTTTCTCACCGAACCGAGCAAGACACCATTGCGCCTAAGAGCCACACTTCTATGGAAGCGGTTCCAAGAAAAACGACGATTCGCGAGGTGGCCCAGGCCGCTGCCGTTGGCATAGGAACGATTTCCCGCGTGCTCAATTCCAGTTCTCAGGTCAGCCGGGAAACGCGTGAGCGGGTGCTCGAGGCCATCCGCCGTCTGGGATTCCGCCCGAACGCGCAAGCTCGCCGGATGCTCAAGCGACGCTCAGAAATGGTCTGCTTTCTCCTGAGCAATCGCGATTTTCTTCATCCGTTTCATGCGCGCATCCTGCAAGGCGTCGAGTCTTACGCAAGCGGCTTGAAACAGCACGTGTTGTTCGCCGCCCTGCATTATTCCCCGCGAACGCCTCCCGAAAGGATCGACCTGCCTCCGGTCCTTCAAGAGCATGGCTTGATTGACGGGCTCATTCTGGCGGGAACGATTTATCCGAATCTTCTCCGCAGGATCGAATCCATCCATATGCCTTTCGTGGCCTTCAGTAACAACGTGGTTGGAATGGGCGACGAGCAGCAATTCGACCAAGTAGGTTTCGATGATTTCAATGGGGCACTCCAATCCACGCGATACCTGATCAGCAAGGGTCACCGCCAGATAATTTTCGCGGGAAACACGGCCTACCCCTGGCTTCGTCGCCGATTCGAAGGCTACCGGCAAGGAATGCGCGAAAGCAAACTAAGACCTGTCTCGATCATGGCCCGAAATCCTCAGAGTTTCGTCGATTTCGGTCAAGAAAGCGCAGAGCGAATCCTCGCTCGACGGCCGCGCCCCACTGCTGCCGTAGCGGGCAACGACGAAATCGCATACGGGCTTTGGCGATCGCTGCAGCGGCACGAAATGAAAGTGCCCGGCGATATCAGCCTGGTGGGATTTGACGACCGTGAAGAGGCCCTTTTGATGGACCCGCCGCTTTCGACCGTCCGCGTCCACAAAGAAGAGATCGGCGAAACCTGCATGAAAATGCTTCTCGAGCGGCTACATCATCCGCGAATGACCTTCAGCCAGCGTATCCTGCCCACGGAATTCGTGATCCGCGGGACTGTCCGCCAACTGTGAGAATGACGCCCGGCCCGGCAACCCGTCAGATGGCAATTGCCGAACTAGCGAGCCAAACCCGCCGCATCAAAACTCGTTTCGGTTGGTTACAAAATGGCAGGAGATGGTTATGAACTGATCGCGTAACCGTAGGCGCGAATGGTTTCCACAGCTTCACTCCGACTTCCGGCGTCCACCTGTTTCAAGATTCGATGGATGTGATTCCTCACCGTGAACTCGGAAAGATTCAAATGTGAGGCAATTTCTTTGTTCGTGAGACCTTTGGCCACTAGAATGACCAATTGTTGCTGGCGCAGAGTTAGATCGGGTTTTGCAGTTGAGTTTTGAAGGGGCAACTCTTTGGCGGTTTGAGCAACGAACCGAAATAGCGTGGAGCAAAGCTGGGGAGGACATACGGCCTCTCCGCGGGAAACGGCACGCACAGCGGCGACAACGTCCGAGCCAGAGGCGTCTGGCAACAAATATCCCGCTACGCCTGAACGGACGGCATTCAGGAATTGTTCCGCGTCGGGTTCCATCCCAATGAGGACGATCTTAAATCCGGCGCTTCCTCCATTCTGGAGAGCAACACTCGCCCGAAGCCATCCATCTTGGCAAGAGTCGGCGACAAGGACATCACATTGCGTCTCGAGTACCTGACGGGGGGCAGTTTCGCCTCCGACACTCTGGCCGACTACTAGGAGGTCGGGGCGTTTGCGAAATAATCGACTGAGCGCTTCGCGCAGCAAGCGCCCCTCAATCAGCAGGTATACACGGACTGAGGAGACGGGGACGATTTCGTTCAAAGAGCCCATTTATTTTGCGGTCAAACCTGCACTGGACAAAGAGTCCCAGTCCCAGATAGACATAAGTCGGTTCTTGTGCTCGTTGAGTCGTACAAGCAAGGTAACTTTCGTGTCTCGCTACTGTCAATCGAAAGTAACATAACACTCCATTAATACTTCGTTGCGGAGCCATCCTGCACGGAAGTCTCGCAGATGCCGCGTCTGGGGTTATAGATGCCAGTTCCCTATGCACGGTTTGCTTGGCGCAGACCGCCCCTGAAAATCTCCAATTCCGGTGTCGTCTTTGGCCGACAGTTCTTGTTAGTTCAAAATCGGTATTCGGCCAGAATTGGTTGGTCCATGAATCGATTCCGAAATAGTTCCTACAGCATTATTTTTGAATCTTACGCTAATTGCCAGAGGATTAGGGTGTTTGTGCTGTAAGGAACACCCCGTGGAAAAAGCGATCAACCGGGAACAAGGCCGCGTGTCTCGGACGACCGATAATGAATTTGCAATGGACGGTTTCTTCGCGAACGTGTGATCCGTTCCTTTCGCCAGCGCCGCTTTTCGAAAATTATTCGCCCTGTCCACCGCGCCAGGTGACTGGCAGGCGTCAGTTTGCAATCGCCTCGTTGTCCGGTTCACGGGCGCGCGGTACGGTGAATAAAACACGGCGCAAGCCGTGAGCTCGCAGTCATTGAATCGCACTAGGTTTGGCTGATCAACTCGGCCAGACGGTTCTTTCCCGAGATCTATCTCATTCGAATAGGAGCCGCAGGTAAGATGAAAAGCCTCAACAAGCTGACGTTCGCCGTTTTTGCACTACTGCTCTTTTCTCCTGCGTTTATCTCTGCAAAGCCGCAACCTCCGAAAGAGCATCCGGCGTATCTTCACGCCCTGACGGATCTCCGCCACGCACGCGCCCATCTGCAGCGCCCCGATGGCGGCGAATTGCGTGAACAGGAAAAGAAAGCCATTCACGAAATCGATGAGGCCATCAACGAAATTAAAAAAGCCTCCATCGACGACGGCAAGGATCTGAACGATCATCCCACAGTTGACGTCGGCCTCGATTGGCGCGGACGTCTCCACCGTTCACTCGAACTCGTCAACAAAGCCCACAACGACGTCGCCCAGGAAGAAGATAATGTCGCGGCCCAGGGCCTCCAGCAGCGTGCTCTCGGGCACATCGACAAGGCCCACAAACACATCGAGGAAGCCATTCACCTCGTCGACTAATTTTACCGTTTCTATTGCACCGGATTACAGCCTCGGGAAGAGTTACTGAAGTTGTTGGTAGACCGCTCTCGCTTCTCGAAGCCGCTTCAGCACATACTCTTTTTCGGCGAGCGAATTCCAGTCGGGATAATTTGATGTCGTATCGACCGTCCGGTCAATCCACGCCGCAAAATACTTGGCGTCCAGGGGCGAACGCGGCGACTTGCCCCCCATCGTCACGTAGACCGGACTCGTCGTCGCATACACATAATTGTCCAGCACCGGGTATTCCGCGTCCTCACTCGAAGCTCGCAGCACACACCATCCGCTCTCCTTCAGCGGCAGCGTCCCGGCAATGTCTGCGGAATCCCGCGCTCCGGTAAGCGTCAGCGCCTCGGCGACTCGCCCGTTGCAAACCACTTCAAAATGATCTACCGGCACAATCGACCGCAGCTTCGCGGTAAATGGCACGGCCGCTGGCGCGCCCTCCAATTTCAGCTCATCGCCAACCCGTTGTCCCCCAAGCGTGAATTCAATCAACGGCCCGTTCGTCGCAAAGGTCCTGCCTTTTTTCAGCGCTTCGAACCACATCTCTATATTCAGCGGCCACCGCGGCACCCATGCGTACACTCGATCCATTCCCACGTGCCCGCGAATCGGCGCTGCATAGTCCGCCGTTGCGTCCGTTCCGGCACCCGCCGGCAATCGAAATCCGAGATTCAGCAGCTTGTACCAGACCGCCGCTGTCGATTTGTGATCGCTGAATCCCACGATCTCCATGTAATCGAGCTTTCCCAGCGCTACGTCTACGGGCAGTTCATCCGTAATTTTCTGCGGGGGATTCGCAAATGGATCAGGTACTTCATCGAAGGGATGCACTGCTCCCACCACCGCTCCCTGCGCATGCGCCATGTCATATACGTCTGCATTCATCGGGTACAAGCTCGCCGCCGCCGTGTTCGGATATCCCGCATATCCCGGCAAGAGGAGATGGTCCTTCATGTTCAGCAGTCCGCGATGGCCCCAATAACTGGTATGAAATTCTTGTCCCTGCAGCAGCAATACATCCCGGTCTCCATCGGCTTCTCTGCCCCGGTAGGTAACGTCAGGAAAACGTTGCTCCTTGTTCACAATCAGGTTGTTAACAATCTCCAGCCCTTCTGCTTCTGCCTGATCGCGCAGGTTCTGCGGAAAGTTCACATAGGCTCCTCCATAGTTCATATGCACGTGTAAATCGCTACTCACCCAGCGGACAGGATTGTTCCACCAATCCAGTGGTTCGAGAGAAATCTTCACCGATTCGCTGCTGCCGTTTTTCACCTGAATCTTTTTGTGTTCAGGCCGGTACCGAAACCCTTTTTCCACGTCGATCGTGACCTCTCCCGGCGGAACATCAATCTTCTGCTCGCCAGAATAGGACTCTCGTGTGTCGTGAAAATAGTGCGATTCAAACGCCGTCTGTTTCCGATCGAATCCGTCGTCCGCATGAATCCACACGCCTTTGGGAGCCCAGAATCTGCCGCTAGCATCCGTAACGGAAATGCGCGCCATGGTAGGGTTACCGTCCGCGTCCACTACGGAAACTTCCAACCGCGCCCTCGAGTGAAGGAAACGGCGCTCCTCCGCTTCTATCTGTTTTTGCTCGCCTCCTGGAATATCTTGAAGCCAAATCTCGGTATTTCCGCTCCGATTGGAGATCAGAGCCAGTTTCTTCCCGTCAGGCGACCATCGGGCGTTCGTATCGTCCCATCCGCTGCCCTGGTCAGAGAATTGCTTGGCGGCCTGGCGTTCTTCTATGGCGTAGGAAATCGGAAACGCGTCACCGCCTTTTGCGGGCATCACCCACAATTGGTGCCACTGCTGTCCCAAATACGAGCTGTAAACCATGCGCGAGCCGTCCGGTGAAAAGTCCGGACGCGCTTTCCAGTTCGTTTCTTCGTAGTGAAT
>Ga0210410_10006680_pt1 | contig 10008 bp, 9 predicted proteins | sample IncBWC4MmetaG_FD_161058 | JGI IMG/M metagenome (GOLD analysis project Ga0210410, IMG submission 161058) | Forest soil microbial communities from Barre Woods Harvard Forest LTER site, Petersham, Massachusetts, United States - Inc-BW-C-4-M | ecosystem: Environmental > Terrestrial > Soil >... | reverse complement strand
CAAGGTCAACTCCTTCACGCTGTACCAGGGCATCGTGATCGGCATCTCCGGGTTGCTGGCGCTGGTGCTCACCATCCTGTTCGTGGTCAAGGGCAGCATCATGTTCCCGGCCGCCGCCGCGCTTGCGTGGGCGGTGCTGGTCTATATCGGCGTCGACTTCGGCTTCTGGGGCAAGGTGCTCGACATGTCGAACAACGCCGAGCGCATCTGGCGCGCGGCTGGAGAGGCCATCCTGGCCGCGACCTTGCTGGTGTTCCTGTTCGCCTATCTCAATCTCAGCCGCTGGCATGTGCGCTATTCCCACATCACGGTGGGCTGGCTGACTTTCCTCGGCGCGCTGGTCGCGCTCGCATTGTTCGATCCGGCGGTCGCCTCCGGCATCGCGCGGATGTCGCTGGTGCTGATCGCCTTCGCCGGCTTCGCGCTGATCGTCTATCTCTCGACCCATGGCTTCGATCGCGCGGTGCTGCTGATTCCAACCTGGTTCCTGCTGGTGATCTGGGTGATCGCGGCCGGCATGACCATCGCGGGCTCGGTCACCAACGACATCGTCGGTCCCGCGCTGCTGGGCGGCCTCGTGCTGATCGTGATGCTGATCGGATTTACGGTGATGCAGCACGCGTTTGCGGGCGGCGGCGCCACCACCGGCATCGTCTCCGACGTCGAGCGCCGCGCGCTGGCGCTGGCCGGCTCCGGCGATCTGATCTGGGACTGGGACGTCTCCGCCGACAAGGTGTTCACCAGCCCCGAGACCGAAAGCCTGCTCGGCTTGAAGCGCGGCACGCTGGAAGGCCCCGCCGCGAAATGGCTGGAGGTGCTGCATCCGCTCGACCAGGACCGCTTCCGCGCCGCGCTCGACAGCGTGCTCGACCAGCGCCGCGGCCGCCTGGTGCAGGATTTCCGCCTTCGCACCCCCGATGGGCATTTCATGTGGTTCGCGCTCAAAGCGCGCCCGGTGGTCGGCTCCGACGGCGAGGTCTCGCGCGTGATCGGCACGCTCACCGATGTCACCGACCTGCGCAACGCCGAAGAGCGCATGCTGCACGATTCCGTGCATGACAATCTGACGGGCTTGCCGAACCGCAAGCTGTTCATGGACCGGCTCGGCGCGGTCGCCAATTTCGCCAAGACCATGCCGAACCTGCGGCCGACGTTGATGGTGATCGACCTCGACCGCTTCAAGCAGGTCAACGATTCCGTCGGGATTGCGGTCGGCGACTCGATTCTACTGACGCTGGCGCGGCGGCTGACGCGCATCCTCAAACCCCAGGACACGCTGGCGCGGCTGGCCGGCGACCAGTTCGGCCTGATCCTGCTCTCGGAGCAGGACCCCGCGCGCATCACCAATTTCGCCGAGACCATCCGCAAGACCATCCGCGCGCCGATCGCCTTCAACGACCGCGAGATCTTCCTCACCGCCTCGATCGGGCTCGCGTTGTCTGATCCGCAAACCCAATTGTCCGACGAGATCATCAAGGACGCCGAACTTGCGATGTATCATTCCAAGCGGATCGGCGGCGACCGCATCGACGTCTACAAGCCGGCGATGCGCGCGCGCAAGACCGACCGCCTGACGCTCGAGAGCGAGCTGCGGCGCGCCATCGAGCGCCAGGAGATCACGATTCTCTATCAGCCGATCATCCGGCTGGAAGACCGCTCGATCGCCGGCTTCGAGGCGCTAGCGCGCTGGGATCATCCGAAGCTCGGGCGAATGTCGCCGATGGAGTTCATCACCATCGCCGAGGAGATCGGGCTCATCGTCGATCTCGGCACCTTCGTGATGGACCAGACCGCGCGGCAGCTTGCGGTGTGGCAGCGCGCGATGCGCTCGCGCCAGCCGATCTTTGCCTCCGTCAACGTTTCCTCGCGGCAATTGCTGCGCCATGATCTGCTGCACGACATCCGCACCGTGCTGTCGCGCTCGTCGGTGGCGCGCGGCACGCTGAAGCTGGAGCTGACGGAATCGCTGGTGATGGAGAATCCCGAGCACGCGGCCCAAATGCTGACCCGCATCAAGGAGCTCGGCGTAGGCCTCTCGATCGACGATTTCGGCACCGGCCATTCGTCGCTGGCCTATCTGCAGCGCTTCCCGTTCGACACGCTGAAGATCGACCAGTCCTTTGTGCGCACCACCAGCCGCGGCACGCGGCCGGTGATCCTGAAATCGGTCATCGCGCTGGCGCACGACCTCGGCATGGACGTGGTCGCCGAGGGCGCGGAGACCGACTCGGACGCGGTCGAGCTTTATCAGCTGGGCTGCGAATACGCGCAGGGCTTCGCCTTCGGCGAGCCGATGGACGCGGATGCCGCGATGCGGCTCTTGACCGAAGAGCGGCTCGAAGCGGCGAGTTAATGGTCGGCTTATTTGGCTGCGCTCCTTATCCAATGTAAGTTTTCCGTTACGACGTGGCATGCACACCGGCAATGATCACCGCCAGCGCGGCTAAGGCATCTCGCGTGCCATCTGCTTCGCCCTTCTCGAAATCGTCGCCGGCCAGCCCCATCGTGTTGGTGACGTGGGCGAGGCAAAGCACCTGCACTCCGGCAGAGCGCGCAAATGCATAAAGGGCGGCCGCTTCCATCTCGACCGCAAGGATGCCTTTGACACGTGCAGCGTCGATGGCTTGGGCAGTTTCCCTAAATGGTGCGTCAGTCGTCCAACTCGCCCCCACCACGCTGTGGAGGCCGCCTTTTGTCAGCGCCGTTGCAGCCTTCTTCACAAGGCTTGCGTCTGCCTCTGCGAACTCCGACGGTGGCGCATAATGGTAACTGGTCCCTTCATCACGCAGGGCGCGGTCGATCACGACGAAGTAAGGGGGCTGACTGACAGGGACAATCTGACCCGCCGAGGTCAGGCTAACCAGAAGCTGGCACCCGCTGGCAAACAGTTCCTCGGCTACAAGGACTGCAAAGGATGCGCCAACAACCCGGCCTACAATCCCGACGTTGTGGCCGCCGAGGTCGAACGTGTCCAGTTCCGTGTGATAGCACGGCCAGCCGGCGAATGGCTTCGCCATCCCAGCCTGTCGCAAATGGCGCACCAAGTCGCCGTCAGGGTCCAGAATGCAGACCGAGGGCACCGCCGCCGTATCAAGCCCCTTCTGTCGCCGTGCCTCACGGAGCAGAGCTGCCGGAACGAAGACTGACGGCATGGACGTGGGCTTATTGTCGAGGATGGGAGGAATGACCATGTTCTGACTTACCTTGGACCCGAGGTAGAGGAAGAAGCTATGCAGAGTGGCAGCCGTCAAGCCCATTGGGAGGGCGTCTACACCAAGAAGGGCGAGAACGAAGTCAGTTGGTTTCAGGAAAATCCAGCTGCTTCGCTTGAGTTGATTGCACAGGTCGGCGCGACCCCGACCTCGGCCATCATCGACATCGGTGGAGGTGCTTCGCGTCTGGTCGACAACCTCATTGATCGGGGTTTTGAGGACGTAACCGTTCTCGATCTATCCGAGGCCGCACTTGAGGCCGCCAAAGGCCGCCTTGGAGATCGTGCTGCACGGGTTCATTGGATTGTCGCGGACGCTGCAGTCTGGGAGCCGCCAAAGGCATATGACATCTGGCATGATCGGGCCGCTTTCCATTTCTTCACCGAGGACCGTGACCGTGCTGCGTATGTCGCGCGCCTTGATCGCGCCTTGAAGGTCGGGGGGTACGCAATCATCGCGACCTTCGCGGTTGATGGGCCAGAACGATGCAGTGGCCTGCCCGTGATGCGGTACGATCCTGTGAGCCTTGGCCAGACCCTTGGTCGCGCCTTCCAGCTTGTGGAGGCGCGGCGACATACTCATGCGACGCCTTGGGGCTCGGATCAATCTTTCCAATTCAGTGTGTTTCGCCATGGCTCGTCGCCCGCACCGAGGGGATGATCGAATGAAGCGCCGCCGCCCGCTGCCCAAAACGATCCGGACGCACCGCTGATGCAGTTGGAATCGACGCTGACCTGCCCGAGATGCGGCCATCAATCGGTCGAAACGATGCCGACCGATGCCTGCCGGTTCTTCCATGACTGCAAGGGTTGCGGCCAGCGCTTGAAGCCGCTCGCTGGCGACTGTTGCGTGTTCTGTTCTTACGGCTCAGTACCGTGTCCGCCGGTTCAAGAGCACGGCAAAGGCGCGTGTTGTAGCTGAGGCCACCGCAATCGACGGCGGTTACCGAGACCACGCCTTGACATTGTCAAATCGAGATCAGCCCAGGCGCCGAACAAAGATCAATCCGACAATCGAAATGAGCGCCAACTGTCCAAAGCCAAGTCCCCAACCCAGGACGAGATTTGTCCCGGCTAGATCGAGCGCGAAGCCAACCCCGAGCGGACCGAGAAACGCACCCGCATAGCCGCACATGCTGTGCAGTCCCATGGTGGCGCCGCGCAACGCGGGATCGGCGGCCTGGACCGTGCCTGCGGTAAGCGCCGAGCTGTCGAGGAAAATGAAGGCAAGCCAGGCCACGACCAGCGCCGCGGCGAGCGGGGAAGACCATCCGACCGTCCAACCGGTGCACAATGCCAGTGCGGCGGAGACCGTCATTGCCAGAGTGACGACGCGAATCCGCCCCATGCACTGCGACATCTCATTACCGAGAATCGAAACCGCAATGCCGGCAAAGCCCGCGATGGTGAAGAGTATGGTTGGCGATAGAAACCATGACGGCGCGCCAGCCTGCGCAACCGCAAGGGTCAGAAAGGTAACGCCCCACGCCCGCAGTCCAGCCATTTCCCACGCGTGAAATGTATAACCGGCGATCCATGCCATGGCCGCACGGTTGCGGAACACCGGACGAAAGTCGAGCAGGGCGCGCGAGCTGCTGCTCCTTGAATGCGCGGGCGGTTCGTCAGGCATAACGAACAGCGCAATGACGATCGCGATCAGCGCAGCAATGCCGCCGAAAAGAAACGCGGCCTGTGGCCCGAAAAGGCCGGCGATCAGGCCGGCGACCGCAAATGAACTGGCGCCTGCGACGCCTACGCCCGCAGCATGGGCAGAAACGGCGCGCGATTGCGCGTTGCCTTCGAGCGTGTCGGCGATGGCCTTGAGTCCGGGCATATAGGCCCCTGCCCAGCCGATGCCGGCCGCGGCGCGCAACACAAACGCCGACCAGAAGCCATCGGCAATAAAGGCGAAGCCGAGATGCGATAGCGCCGTCAGACCGGCACCGACGATATAGATATTGCGGGTGGGAACGCGATCCGTCAGCGCGACAAGCACGGGAACGGCAAACACATAGGCCGCGAAGAATATGCCGACGAGAGAACCGGCCTCGGTCTTGGTCAGATGCCACCGGTCGATGTAGGTCGGCAGCAGCGCGGGAAGGATGAAGGCGCCGATCTGCACCAGCACCTGGGCCGCGACAATCGACCAGACGAATTTTCGAGGAAAGCTTCGCTCGCTCATGCGCCCTACTCGGCCGCGCGCGCCACCACGCCGGCCGTCTCCGTTCGGCGTAACACCATCAACGCCGCCAGCGCTGCAAGGAGGAGACCGGCCGACACCACGACCACCAGTCGGCCCATCGGCTCGATCAAGAGACCGAATCCAAGCGGCGCCAACGCCTGGCAGATGCGCGACGGCGCGCCGATCAGCCCGAGCCGGCAGGCGTAATTTTCGGGACCGAAGATGGCAAGCGGCAGCGTGCCGCGCGCGATGGTCAGGATACCATTACCGGCACCGTGCAGCAGCGCGAAGGCAGCCGCGGCACCGCCGCCGAAAATCCCGATGACGCACGCACCGATCGGATGCGTGAGGCAGGCTAGCCGTGTCGAGACGATCGGATGAAAGCGGGTGAGAAGGCTTGCCTCCATCACGCGGGCACCAACCTGGGCCGGCCCGATCATCATACCCGCGAATACGGCCTGCGCGGGCGTCGCGCCAAACGCTTCGACGATCCGCGGCAGGTGCGCGGCCATCGCCGACGTCACGGTCCATGCCGCGGCGAAAGCGAACGACAGCAGCACCATCGTCCGGTCGATCGGAATATGCGGTTTAGCGACCGGCCCCTCGGTGACCTTTCGCGTCTCAGCCCGCGGCAGCAACAGATTGAGCGGCAGGCCGATCACGATGTGAGCGACCGCCCAGGCATAACAGGTGTCGCGCCAGCCGATGGTTTCGAGACCAAGTGAGCTCAGCGGCCAGCCGACGGTGCTGGCAAAACCCGCAATCAGCGTGATGCCCGTGATCGCACCCCTCGCATCGCTGCCATAGATCCGGCCCAGGGCGCCGAAGGCAGCGTCATAGAGGCCAAGCCCCATTCCGATGCCGAGCAGCAGCCACGCCGCCGACATCATCGACAGCGAGGTCGAGGCTCCGAGCAGCGCAAGCCCCCCGGCGAGGACAAGGTTGGAAATGCACAGGACCTGACGCCCGCCGACGCGGTCAATCTGCCGGCCCACGCGCGGACCGAGCAATCCGGAGATCACCAGCGAAGCCGAAAAGGCTGCGAAGAACCAGTTGCTGGAAATCCCGAGGTCGCGTGCGATCGGGTCGGCCAAAATGGCCGGCAGATAATAGCTCGATCCCCACGCCAGCGTCTGGGCCGTGCCCAGCGCTGCGATCACTCCCAAGCGTCGTCGATCCACGCTACCAGCCATCCCCACGCCGAACCTTGTTCGGGCCTCAATTGCAGCATGTGGAGGTGCAGCATGATGCAGCGTTGCCAGGCTTCACGGCGCGGATGAAGGCACCCATGAACTTGCCGTCGACCTCCTTGGCGCGTTCACGTCGATGCCCTTGCCGGAGAGGAATTCGCGCGCATCTTCGATCCGGTAGATTCGTGTGGGTTCGACGTCGGCCCCTTCAAAGCCTACAGCTCGCAGCTTGGACTTGTACTCACCCTCTTCGAGTGCACCGGCGATGCAGCCGACCCAGAGCAGCATGTCACGCCGCAGTTCCTCGGGCACTTGCCCGCGCGTCACTACGTCTGAGACGGCAAAGCGTCCGCCGGGTTTTAGGACCCGAAAAGCTTCACGTATGACCTGATCCTTGTCGCCGGAGAGATTGATGACGCAATTCGAGATGATCACGTCGACAGAGTTGTCCGGCAGGGGAATATGCTCGATTTCGCCTTTGAGAAACTCGACGTTCTCGGCGCCGGCCTTCCTCTGGTTCTCGCGCGCGAGCGCGAGCATCTCATCGGTCATGTCGAGCCCATAGGCCCTGCCTGAGGGACCGACGCGGCGCGCCGACAACAGCACGTCGATGCCGCCGCCCGATCCGAGATCGAGCACAATCTCGCCTTGCCTGAGTTCAGCCAGTGCGGTCGGATTACCGCAGCCGAGCGACGCAAGTACGGCGGTCTCGGGCAGTTCGTCGGTTTCAAGATCGGAGTAAAGCTTCGAGGTGATCGGGCTATTTGAGGCAGGACCGCAACAAGAGCCGGCCCTCAACGCGGCTTGGCTGTACTTCTCGCGAACAGCTTCCTTGATGTCCGTCATGACGACCTCTCCATCGAAAACGAAACTAGGCGACTTTCGCCGTGTCCGCGCAGGCGGCGTCGGCGCAACATTCGGCCACCAGGAAATCCACGATGCCCCGCATCACGTCATAGTTGGCGCGGCAGATCAGCGTCGTCGCTTGCCGTTCCTGACCGATCAGTCCAACGGTCAACAGGGTCTTGAGATGATGGGACAGGGTCGAGCCCGCAAGTTCAAGCTTGGTCTGCAGCCTGCCAACGCTCATTCCGGCATCGCCCGCGCGCACCAGCGCACGATAAATCCGCAGGCGGGTCGGGTTGCCGAGGGCTTCAAGGCGGGCTGCTGCATCGTCGATCTTCATGCGATCAAGGATAGCATCATCCACGACTACGTCAACCGTATTTCCAGAATATTCGAAATATGGGGTATCCCCCGCAGATTTGACAAGCTCGATACATTTCCATAAATCTGGATTTATGGAAATCGAACAAGCCGTTCTAGCGCTCGCCGCCCTTTCCCAATCGACCCGTCTGGGGGCCTTCCGGACGCTGGTCCGCCATGAACCTGATGGGCTTGCCGCGGGCGACCTCGCCCGCCTGCTTGAAGTGCCCCAAAACACGCTGTCCGCTCATCTGTCGGTGCTATCGCGTGCCGGCCTCGTGACGTCCGAAAGGCATAGCCGTTCCATCGTCTACCGCGCCAGCCTTGCCGACTTTCAGAAGGTCGCGCTTTTCCTGCTGCAGGACTGCTGCGACGGACGACCTGAAATCTGTGCACCCGTCATCAAAAGCCTGCAGCCCTGTTGCCCGCCGAAACGCAAGGAGCGATCCCGTGCCTGAGACATACAACGTGCTCTTCCTCTGTACCGGCAACTCGGCGCGCTCGATCCTCGCGGAGTCGATCCTCCGCAAGGACGGCGCCGGCCGCTTCCGCGCCTTCTCCGCGGGCAGCACGCCGAAGGGCGCCGTGCATCCGATGGCGCTGCGCGTCCTTGAGGATAGCGATTATCCGATCGATGGAATGCGCTCCAAGAGCTGGCAGGAATTCGCAACCCCCGCTGCGCCGGCGATGGATTTCGTGTTCACGGTTTGCGACAATGCCGCCGGCGAAGCGTGTCCGATCTGGCCCGGCCAACCGATGACGGCGCACTGGGGCATCGAGGACCCCGCCGCCGTCGAGGGCACCGATCTGGAGAAGCGCGCGGCGTTCCTGACTGCCTTCCGCTACATGAAGAATCGCATCGGCGCTTTCATCAGCCTTCCCCTGGGTAGCATCGACAGACTCTCGCTCGGCACGAAGCTGCGCGACATCGGCCGCTTCGACGGCGCGACGCTCTCGACGCCGAAAGCCGGTTGATGGACTCGATGAACCTTTCGCGGCGCCTCGCCGCCGAATGGCTCGGCACGGCCTTTTTGCTCGCGGCCGTGGTCGGCTCGGGAATCATGGCGCAAAAGCTCGCCGGCGGAAACCTCGCGCTGGCGCTGCTTTGCAACACCATCCCCACCGGCGCGATCCTCGTCGTGCTGATTCTCATCTTCGGCCCGATCTCGGGCGCGCATTTCAACCCGGCCGTAACGCTCGCCTTTGCGAGTCGGAGCGAATTGCCCTGGACCGTCGCCGGTCTCTACATCGCAGCACAGATCGCAGGCGGCATCGCGGGCGTGTGGATCGCGCATGCGATGTTCGAGCTCCCGGTCTGGCAATTCTCGCTCACCGCGCGCACCGGCGCCGGGCAATGGCTGGCGGAGGGCGTCGCGACCTTCGGACTGCTGCTGACCATCTTCGGCTGCGTCGCCCGCGCGCCGGCTGCGGTCCCTTACGCGGTCGGCCTTTACATCACCTCGGCCTACTGGTTCACCGCGTCGACGTCGTTTGCCAATCCTGCCGTCACCATTTCACGGTCGCTGTCCGACACCTTCGCAGGTATCGCACCCGGCGGCGTGCCGGCGTTCATCGCCGCTCAACTCTCGGGCGCCGGCCTCGCGGTCTTGCTGGCGCGCTGGCTGTGGCAACCGGCGAAGTCGAACTGACAGTTGCGTGGCGCACCGGGCTTGCAAAATCAGCTTTTGCGCGCTCGCGATTGCTGACAGGGCTAGGAATTCTCGCGGACCATCTGCGCTTGAACCGCCGTTCTCGGTGGCGGTATGCCCTTGGTGCTTGTCGCCACCGATGTTTCCTCCGATAGACCTGTGTTGACCTCGATGCGGCCGTTATCGGTGAGTCCGGTCGTGACGGCGAGGCGTGTGATCCGATTGTCAGTGATGGTGTACACGAAGTTGCCGTCGGCATCTGAACCTACAGCCGCGGTGGGCACCGTGAGCGCATCGGGGCGCCGGTTCATTTCCAGTGAGACCTCCGCATAGGTGCCCGGATAAAGCCGTTCCTCGGGGTTGGGCAAGTCGATCTCGGTACGCATATTGCGGGTCTCGGGATCGAGACGCAGAGAGAAACGGGTTACCCTGCCGACGAACGGCTCACCGTCGAAGCCAGCCGGCTTGACGATCGCCGGATCGCCGACGTGAAGGTGAGGTACGTCGTTTTCCGGAACGTCGCAAAACACTCGGATCGTGTCGATTCGCTGCACCGTGAAAAGTGAACCT
>Ga0210410_10006679_pt1 | contig 10009 bp, 9 predicted proteins | sample IncBWC4MmetaG_FD_161058 | JGI IMG/M metagenome (GOLD analysis project Ga0210410, IMG submission 161058) | Forest soil microbial communities from Barre Woods Harvard Forest LTER site, Petersham, Massachusetts, United States - Inc-BW-C-4-M | ecosystem: Environmental > Terrestrial > Soil >... | reverse complement strand
CAGGCACGGTGGCGGGGGCGGTATCGGTCCGTTACCGTCGGCGAGGCTCGTGCTTTCACTGGAATGGTTATTGACGGCGACGTTAACAGGGAGTAGAATCACTCCCGCAAAAGCGAGAACAAGCAGCAGAGAAGTTATGCGCTTCATCTGGGTACACCTCCTAGCGGCGGACTCTGGCGCGGCGCGCTCAATGAAGGTGGGAATCCTCGAAAGTGTTCAGAAAACGGAACAGAGGCTTAAATGGATAGCTGGGGATCACTCGACCGAAACCGAAAACTGACCGAGGATCTGACCGAGCGGACGTTGGCGGCCATATCCAGCGAATATGGCAAGCTAATTTATCTGGCGTCGTTGAGGGACGTAGCGTCCGGGATGTACCGGCACGAGGGTCTGGAAGCCCTTTATTCGACGGGTTCCGTGCAGGAAGCGCTGCTACACGCGCATCGAGAGGTATGTTCGCGTATCATGGAGATGCCCCTGGGTACGCAAGAGGTGGATTTGCTTACTTGCTGGAAGGGCTTCGATATTGATGCGGAAGGATTGATCGGGAACTGGAAGGAATCTGAGGCTTATCGCACGCTGATGCCTTTCGGTTTGCCGGACTACATGCGGACGCTTTTTTGTTCCAATATCGAAACACTCCTTTCAGTTTTTGAGTCGGATCGCGTTACAAGCCAGCCAGTCTCGTAACCACTCCAATTACCTGCCCCACAACCTCACCTTCAGCCGGGGAATCAAATACTCTGGGCGCGCACGACGAGAGCGAGTGCGGCTGCAGAATGAGAGTCTTTAATTCCTGCACGCACCACGCGCACCGATATTCACTGCGCAGATCCACAAAATAAATCGGGCGTTCGAATTCATTTTTCCAGCCGGAATTCTTCACATGGCGCCGTGAGGGGTCAACGAGCACAAGGCTCCCCGGCGAAAGTAGCGGCTCCATCATGTGATCCTCCAGGCCGATGTAGCCGTACAAGTAGCGGCCCTGTCGATCAAACAGCACGCCTTCCAAATTTTTCCAGGACTCGACCATGCGGCTCAGCAACTCTGTGCGTCGAGGATCGAACCCCGGATCAAATTTCATGGGAACGCGCAGGGCGTTTGGTGGCGCGGCCAAATGAGTCAACGGAGCGGTCAGTTCTGCGCCGTCTGAAAAGTGTCGATCGAAAGGCACCTCGTACCAGTTTAAAATATCGACGGGATTCAGGTGATAAATCGCAGCGAGCGAATACAGTTTATGAGGGCCGGGAATGGTGCCCTCATTTTCGATGGCGGCAAGCCGGCTGATGTGAATGATGAAATCACTGCGGCCCCGAAGAGAAGCCAGCTGATAACTGGCGCGTTCGACGTCACGAAACGTCAAACCGAGCTTTTCCCGCGCTTGGCGGAGCCGCGAGCCAGGAAGCATGGGGGCCTCGAATTCGGTTGGGTTAGGAACTAGAGCGAATTCTACCAGATTACTAAACTGTTATGAACGGGTTTCTGTTACCAACCAATGCCGTGATTTCAGGTTTTCTTGGTCAGAACATGGGCTGTTTTCCCCTAACTCTCGGGTTAAGGTTCTTCGCGAACGGAAACAGCAGTCACGCGTACCGAATCGTTAATCCCGCTCCTCTAGTTCCGGTTGACGCTTTTCATCCCGCATGGAACGATAGTAAATCAGCTGTTTTGGTAAACGAGTGCCACTGATGCGCGAAGTGCCTGCAGTCCGACAGTTCATGACTTCTCCGGTTACGAGCCTGCCGTCAACCGCGCGCTTGCTGGAAGCGGGACTGCTCCTGCGGGCTGGGCGCATCCGTCATATTCCCATCATCGATGAGGGCCAACTGGTTGGCATTCTTTCGGATCGAGACATCCAACGCTGCACACCTTCAATGCTCACACGCGTTACGGCGGATGAATACAATGCGATTTTTGAGAATACGCTGGTGGCGCGGGTAATGACTCGTGACCCGCAGCACATTTCGCCCGATGAATCACTCATCGCCGCAGCGAGTCAACTTCGCTCGCAAAAGTTGGGATGCTTGCCCGTGGTTGAGAATGGGCAGGTAGTTGGAATTGTTACCAAAGACGACATGCTGGCCGCACTTGTGCGCCTGTTGAACGAGTCTGCGGCCGAGTGATCGCCGGAGCAAATCGTCAATGAAACCTGTTATCCTGCGAAGGGAAGCGTAACGGTGATCTCTAACGCCTTCGCTCGCCGAGATATTTCATTCCAGGTCAAAGGCCATCAATGTTCAAACTTCCAATCGTGAAACGAGCACTTATCGGACTTTCCGGGGTTCTGTTCGGAATTGCGGCCGCTGCTCATGGCCAAGCGGTTCCAACACAAACGCCGCCCGCGAAATCTGCGCCGGCCGCTACCGATGCCGGGGATTTCATGCGCCTCACTGACGAAGTGTTGGCGAAGATGAGCAAGATACTTGGACTTCCGCAACTCGAGCCGCTCAAGAAATCACTGCGTTCCCGGGAAGAGATCCGAGCCTATGTTCTTCAGGAAATGAAGGAAGATAAAGAGCCGGAAAAGCGTTATGCCGATGAGCGAATGATGGAGAAAATGGGATTGCTGCCCAAAGATTTTCCCTTCGACAATTTCCTGGTGGATCTGCTGACCGAGCAAATCGCCGGCTTGTATGATCCAAAAGCAAAAGAGTTTTATGTCGCGAATTGGATGAAGTCCGGAGAACAGGAAATAGTAATGGCGCACGAACTGACTCACGCATTACAAGACCAGCACTACCATTTAGACCCCTGGCGTGACGCTGCGAAGCCGAACGATGATGCCGAAGCGGCGCGTGATGCCGTGCTGGAAGGTTCGGCGACGGCGGCCATGATCGATTACGGCCTGCGCGAGCAGGGAACCAACCTGGATGCTGTCGCCAGCACCAGCATGAAATTGAGCACGCTGCTCGGTGAAATGGATAGTTCTTCGCCTTTGCTGATGAAAGCTCCGGCGTTTCTTCGAGATTCGCTTGTTTTTCCTTACGGTGCCGGTGCGGATTTCTGCATGGCGGTATATCGCGCACGCGGCGGATGGTCCGGTTTCGACGCAGTATTTCAGAAGCCTCCCGTCTCGACCCAACAGATTCTGCACCCCGGACTTTATTTTCGAGGGGTCACACCATTGCCGGTTGCGTTGCCTGATCTGACGAAAAACCTGCCAAGTGGTTGGAAGTCTCTGGACTCCAACATTATGGGTGAATTCGGATTGCAGGAGCTTCTGAAACAGTTTCTGCCCGAAGACCGCGCCGCGAATCTCGCTCCGATGTGGGCAGGCGACCGCTACACAATTTATGAAAAGAAAGACAAGAAAGACGGAAAGGAAACGAGAGAGGACTTACTTGTCGTCCGAATTGCGACATCGAACGATGCCAACGCGGCTTTGCTGTTGAGCGGATTGAGCGATCTGCTGGACCACAAATATGAGAAGCGCGAGAATCTAGTGCGCCGTCCTAACTTCGTTTCATTCGATAGTAGCGATGGCGGAGTGTTTCTTCGTTGTGTAAATGCGGAGTGCGTGACCCTAGAAGGTGGAGATTTGAAACTCTTTGACGCGCTGCTGCACGCGATGGATTGGCCTCCCAACGCTGCGTCTCCGGCGTCGGCTCCGAACACCGGAGCGACGGATGAATTGGTATTTGAATTTCAGATGTAGCGGCGCTATTTGGCGGCTGGCGGCTTTGATTGTGCCGCCGGTTTTTTCGCCGGAGCTGATTTTGCGTCCGCGAAAATCGCCTTGGGCAGCATCATGTGCACGCCCTTATTTGTATCCACCAGCTGTGTAATGTGCAAATCTGCCGCGACGCTGGCGAGCATGTAGGCGTCATCGCGCGTCATGTGCTTATCGTCCACCAGGAATTCAATCATCTGACGGACCGCTTGCTTCGTGGCCTCGTTCAAATCCAAATTCATACCCATGGTGATGTATTCAGCAGGCGTTTCGGCACGCGGCCAGGTGAAATGCAAATCCTTTCGCACGATAAATTGAAATGTCCCGACAAGCGAAGTCTCCATCGCGGTGATGTCCACTTCGCCGTCGCCTTGCCCGGCATGTCCATCGCCGACTTCAAATAACGCGCCTTCGGCGTTCACCGGAAGATAAAGCGTCGTGCCCGCCACCAAATACTTATTGTCCATATTGCCGCCGTAAACTCCCGGCGGAACGCTGCTGACCCGTCCCGCAGCCGGAGGCGGCGCGATGCCCATGCTGCCGAAAAAGGGATGCAGCGGAATTTCGATGCCCGGACCGAACTGCGCCATCATCCGCTTTTTATCCAGCGGAATTATTTTTGTTTTCGCGTACGGAAAATCTTCGGGAATAAATCCGCTCGTGCGTCCGAAGCCGTTATAGGCGTAAGGAATTGCGAGATCGATGGCCTTGATGCGGATTTCCAAAACATCACCGGGTTCGGCGCCTTCGATAAATATTGGCCCTGTCAAAATGTGGCCGCCGGGACCTTTGTCCGTCACGGCGCCTTCGGCGTAAACGTCTTTCAACGCCTGCTCGATTTGGTCTGCCGACACGTTGTTCGCCGCGAGGCGCGTGGGATTATTCGTGAGCAGCGTGTGCACTTTCACGGTGTCGCCGGATTTCACGCGCAGCACGGGAGTGGAAGTTGCGTCGTAATGTCCCCAGGCAATCGTTTTCGGTGAAGGCTCGAGTGTAATGATGTTAGATTTTTGGGACGCGGATTTCGCTGGCGGCTTCGCAGCCGGCTGTTGACCCCACGCGCCTGCCGCGGCGAGACCGAGAATCGAAATCGTGCAAAGAATGCGTTTCATATGACGAAGCCTCCAGTAATCGCGGGGTAGTGTATCGCAAGCAGAGCGAGAGTGTATCGCTTGACGGTAAGAATGTTTGGCGGTTCTTAATGTTGCTCAGGCTCTTACGATTCCCGTGGGAATCATGGGCAGCGCGCGCAAACGCACGCCGGTCGCATCGCAAATCGCATTCCCGATGCTCGGCGCGAGCGCCATTAGCGGCACTTCGCCTGCTCCCCCGGGCTGCAGGTCTTTTCGATCCACAAGAACAACTTCGATTGGCGGAATATCCTGGAATCGCGGCAGTCTGTACTTCGAGAATTTCGGATTCAGAATGCGGCCATTTTCAAATTCGATCGCTTCAAAAAGCGCGCCGCCCAGCCCCTGAATGTTTCCGCCCAGCACTTGATTGCGCAGGCCATCGGGATTGACGATTGCTCCGCACTCGAAGGCCACCACCAGACGCACAATTTTTACCGCGCCCGTAGATTTATCCACCGCAACTTCAGCGCAATTAGCCACGTAGCCGCCCTTTTCCGTGCCGCACGCGAGGCCGGAACCGTGTCCGGCCGCGGGCTTGGTTTTGCCCCAGCCGAATTTATCCGCAGCAGCTTGCAGAACCGCTGCGATGCGATCGTCCTGAAGATTCTTCATGCGGAACGCGAATGGATCCATTTTGATCGTGCGCGCAAGATCGTCTATGTGCGATTCGCGTGCGAAGAAATTTGCTGTGGCGGCAAGCCCGCGATATGAACCCTGCCGGAACGGATAGGCCGTGGGATGAAAAGTTGTAACGTGCGCTCCGGTTTTGTACGGTGTATCGATTCCGGAGTTCCCGGAATTGTAATTCTGCAATTCCCAAGCGGTGAGCGTGCCGTCGTCATTCACTCCGCTGCGAATATCAATCACGCCGACGGGACGGAAATACGCCCACGAGAATTCTTCTTCGCGCGTCCACGTGAGTTTCACTGGTTTGCCCGCGCCCTTTGCGAGCCGCGCCGCTTCCACCGCGCATTCGCCGGTGTGTTTGCCGCCGTAGCCGGAGCCCATGTCCGGCATTTGCACGCGAATTTTTTCTTCCGGAATGTGAAACGCCGATGCCAATTCGCCGCGCACGCCGAACGGACGTTGCGTGCCCGTCCAAACATTCAGGTGCTCGCCTTCCCACTGCGCCACGGCCGCGCGCGGTTCCAGCGGCGCGTGCGCGATAAAAGCAACTTTGTATGTAGCGTCCAGACGATGTCGCGCTGCGGCCAAAGCCGAATCGATTGCAGCGGTATCGGTCGCGCCTGCTTGCGGTGCGCGGCCGCCACCGCGTCCGCCGGTCTGTACGTTCGCCTTCAGATAATCGTAAATATTTTTGCTGTCGGGTTGCTGCGGAAGCGGCTTCCATTCAACTTTAATCGCCTTCAGCGCGTTTGAAGCGGTTTGCATATCCGGCGCGGTGACGCCCACAAAATCGCCGTCGCGCACAACCGTGACATTCGCCATCGACTGCGCCGCGTTGATATCGATTGACGCGATCGTCGCGCCAAAACTTTCTGGCCGCAAAACTTTTCCGTGCAGCATACCGGGCATTTTCATATCAGACGTATATTTGTGCCAGCCGGTGACAAAATCACGCCCATCGACTTTGCCAAGCGACTTGCCCGTGACCGCCCAATCCGCCGGCGCAATAAGAGGATCATCTCCGAGGACGGCCGTCTCGAATGCTTGTCCCTGCGCGAGTTGACCGTATGTAATCGAGCGCTTCGTTTGCGGGTCCGTGATTTTTCCAGCGACCGGCACGAGTCTCGCCGCCTCCACGTTCCATTGTTTCGCGGCCAAATCCTTCAAAGTGTCGCAAGCGACTGACGCCACGCGTCGCAATTGCATGCCCATGCGCGGCGTGGTCTGACTGCCGAATGTGCCTGCATCGTAGGGAGTGAGGCGTGTGTCGCCCATGACCATGGTGATGGACTCAAACGGCGCGCGAAGTTCTTCGGCTACGGCTTGCGCCAGCGACGTGCGAGCGTTCTGCCCGATTTCCACTTTGCCGGTGAAGACGGTGATCGCTCCGTTTTCGGCGATGTGCAGCCACGCGGAAATATCTTTGGGAGCGGCCTGAGCACCGCCTCCGCGCCCTCCGGATTCGCCTTGTTGTTGCTGCGCGATGGCGCCTTTGCTCAAAAGAAAAACAGCAATTCCGGCGCCCATAATCTTGGCGAAATCGCGACGGTCAATTTCAAAGTGGTGGACGGGCGGAGTTTGCAGTTCGTAGCGTTCTGGTTCCAACGCGAATTCGGGATTGAAGTGCTTGCTCATCGCGCACCCCCGTTTGTTGACGCGCGCATCATTCGCGCAGCATCCCGAATTGCCGCCACAATTCGCGGGTAAGTTCCGCATCTACAAACATTCCCTTGCATGTATTCCACAATTTGCGCGTCAGTTGGATTCGCGTTCGATTTCAACAGTGCCACGGCGCTCATAATCATTCCCGACGTGCAGTACGCGCACTGCATCGCGCCTTCATCCAGAAATGCCTGTTGTACGGGATGCAGTTTGCCATCGAGTTCCAGTCCTTCAATTGTCGTGATGGATTTTTTCCCGATCGCGCCAACGCTGGTGATGCAGGAATGTCGCGGATTTCCGTCAACGAGCACGGTGCACGCGCTGCATTGACCCTCGCCGCAGCCGTATTTGCTGCCGGTCAAGTCCAGTTGATCGCGCAGCACGCTCAACAGGGAAGTGTCAGAGGTGGCGTCAATCTTGTAGGACTTGCCGTTGATTTGAAGTTCCGTAATTTTCGAGATTGTTGCTTCGGATGATTGCGTGGGCATTCGTCACCTTCGCGAGGTTTTCGGCGGGGCTTCAATGCCTATGCTAATCCCGCGGGGCGGCCATTTCAATCCCGAGTTTTTTCGTGACGCGCATGTTTTTGGTATCGAGACGTTCGAGGCGATGCGTCAACCGTGCTTCCCATTTCTGCCAGACGGATTCAGTGAGGCTGAACTGATGTCGTACTCGCGCGGTTTGAGTGCGCTCCAAAAGAGTTAGCCCGTGGCGCGTGATTTGCGCGGCGCGATCGATTTCACGCGTGCGGTGTTCAAAATGAATGGCAAGTTGCTCGCACGCCTCAAGAGTCGCGCGAAGTTGGGGTTCGTCGTGCGATGCCACGCGCGCGCCGGTGGCGCCGCGCTGAAGTATGCGGTCAAGAGTGCGTGATTGCTCGTCTATCGAAGATTTTCGCACTGTGCGCCTATTAGTCTTTGCAGGCGCGGGCGCTGGCGAGCCAAGCAAGCTCTCCCACAATTCGACAGCGCCGGGAAAATCGCCCGCGCGCCTCGCGAATCGAGCCAGATCTCGACGTGCCGCGCGGTCATGTTCCACGGGTAATCCTGCCGACAGCGCCACCTGACAAACTTTTCGCGCGCGTCCGTGCTCACCACGCTGCGTCAGCAAACGCGAAAGGCCGTACATGTCGAGCGAATCGTGCTTATTACTTTCACCGCTCACGGCTCCGCCGTCAGATTCGTGAGGGCCAGCGAGAATTTCGAGAACGCGTCCCGCCAGCGCAGCCAATCCGCGCAAATCCATCTGGTTATGCTGAAACACCGGCACAAGCGGCGCGCAGAGTCCACCGCGAACAAAACTGAAATACGCTTCCGGAATATCGCCGGAATTCATATCGCCGTCACGCGTCCAATCCAGTTTCGAGCCGGGCGAAACGTGAAGTACGTGTCGCTCCAGTTCGGAAAGCCGCACGGAACTGAGCTGCGGCTTCCAAAGCTGACGCGCAGGATGCAGAAAATCCAGATGTGCGGCGGGAATTCTCGGCGAAATGCTGCGCGTCATTCGGAATCGCGTTTCCAAAAGCGGCCAGTCAAAGCTTTTCCCGTTGAATGTGACCAACACGCGCCGCTCGGCAAGCCTTTCATCCAGCGCCAGCAGCAGCGAATGTTCCTCGCCAAAATCGCGCATGAAAAGTTGCTCGACTTGCAGCCCGCCCGAATCCCACCACGCCAGGCCAACGAGAAACGCATACGTGCCGGAACCGCCGACGAGTCCAGTAGTTTCCGTGTCGAGAAAAAGCCATTGAGAAGGATCGGCGGCGAGCGCCGCATCGCACGGTGCGCGACGTTTCTTAGATTTTTGTTTTTGCGCCGCAGCGTTTTCAGCAAGCAGAAGACTCAGCGCTTGTTGCGCGCGTACATCGCCGGAATGCAGACACTGCTCAGGCGAGGCATACCAACGGCGAATCACAAGATGCTCTCCAAAGCGGTTGCGTTGCACGCTCGCGCCGGTCAGCCGCGCCATTTCTCCCGCGTCACTTTCGGTAGGCAAAGTTTCGCGCACGCGAACTTCCGCCGTCGCGTTCTTGCGCGACGGTCGAAGCGCGGCGATGCGAGAAAACTTGTCGTTCAGCGTGCCGTGAGAATTCAATCCTTCTCCATCAATTCAATTCGATTCCCGAAAGGATCGTCCACATGAATGCGCCGGTAGCCGTCAACGGCCACGTCCGGTTTAGCGGCGTATCCCAGCCGAGTGCAGCGCGCAATAATTTCGGCAAGACCTTCCACGATCAATGCCGGATGAGCTTTCCTCGCGGGTCGGAAATCCGATTCCACGCCCAAATGTATTTTCACCGCGCCCTGCTCAAACCAAGCGCCGCCGCGCTTCGCGAGTTCGGCGGGCTTCGGAACTTCGGTCAAGCCGAGCACGCCCGCGTAGACAGTGCGCGCGCGTTCCTCCTCGCCCGGCGGCATGGGCAGTTGCACGTGATCAATGTTGCGAACGATAACCTGCATATTTTCCTATGCTCCTAGTCGATCCAGAATTGCGAGTGCAGCTTCTTTGGCTCGCTCATTTCCTTCGCTGCCCGGGCCGACGCAGGAAGGACAACCTTTTTCGCACCGGCACGCCGCAATTAACTCGCGAGTCTTGCGCAGCAGCAAATTGTGCGCGCGGGATAGCGGCTCGCTGAATCCGATCCCGCCCGGATAAGCATCATATAGATACAAATTCGGCTCGAAATATTCCTTTTCGGGCGCGCCGGAAGTAATTTCCGTCGACTCCGGCGTCGGTTCCCAACCTTCCGCGCCCGGCGCGATGCCCGGCGAAGGCGGCCGCTCGCCAATCGCGATTCCCAAATCGCGCGCATCGCACATCAGCAGTAAAGTGGCCACGCTGTGCATCGCGTGCAGCAATCCGCGCATGCCGTCCTGCCGCTCGCTGACAGCGTAGGGAAGTGATTCCACCAGCGCGCGAT
>Ga0210410_10006678_pt1 | contig 10011 bp, 9 predicted proteins | sample IncBWC4MmetaG_FD_161058 | JGI IMG/M metagenome (GOLD analysis project Ga0210410, IMG submission 161058) | Forest soil microbial communities from Barre Woods Harvard Forest LTER site, Petersham, Massachusetts, United States - Inc-BW-C-4-M | ecosystem: Environmental > Terrestrial > Soil >... | reverse complement strand
CTATACCAGTGCAGCCGAGTTTCAGGCTGTTCGGGATGGATAGAGTTTAGAAACGAAACCCCGCGGTGGCAGCCGCGGGGCCAGTGACACGCAGTCTTTCCGGCTCTTGGACCAGGAAGAAGAGGTGCCTTCATCGAGAGGCTACTCTTCACCTGCTTGTGTGTCAATACTCCTTCCGTTTTGGACAAGTCTCGGTTGACTCGCTCCTCGAAAGGAAAGACACACATGAAAAGCAATACGATGGTTCGCAGTTTGGCTCTCGCCGCCGCCATGGCGCTTACGGTTCCCGTTTTCGCCAAACCAGTGGCAAAGTCCCTTGCAGTTCAGCACGCGGTAAAGTTCGGCAAAGTGGACGTGAAGGCCGGCGATTACCGCGCCATGATCGACGACAACCACCTGACTCTTCTGAACGGCAAGAAAGTGATCGCGGAATCCGCGGGACGCTGGGAAGAGCGAGACCAGAAATCCAACTACACAAGCATCGTGTCCAACAGCGATGGGCGAGTGCTGGAACTTCGCTTTGAAGGCAAATCCCAAGTATTTGTTCTCTCCGAGTAAGGGAAGCGTCCGTGAACTTTCCTGACCCGATGCGAGGGGAGCTGTCCGCGATGGCAGCTTCCCTCCTCGTTCTCCTCTCGGGAGAACTCTTGAAGTGGCAGTTCCCGGCGGTGGCCGCCGGGGAGAAGTTGGCTGCTCTTGTATCCGCGCTTAACGTGAAGCTCCCGCAATCCGACTTGGCATTGACCCGCCGCTAGCGGATCAGCATGCAATCCCCATAACTGTAAAAACGGTAGTGTTCGGCGACCGCGCGGCGGTAGGCCCGCAGGATATTCTCGCGTCCGGCAAAGGCGGAAACCAGCGCCAGGAGCGTGGATTTCGGCAGGTGGAAGTTTGTGAGCAGACTGTCCACCACGCGGAAGTTGTGGCCGGGGAGAAGGAAAATTTCCGCTTCGGCACGGCCGGCGGAGAGCAGGTCTCCTTTCCCAGCGGTGGCGGCGCGGGCTGCGGCATCTTCGAGGGTGCGCACTACGGTTGTGCCGACGGCGAGGACCGGGCGCGAGTTGGATTTTGCGTGGCGAATTCCTTCGGCCACTTCGGGAGTGATTTCGTAGGCTTCGGAGTGAATTTTGTGCTCTTCGAGGGTTTCGGTGTGGACGGGTTGGAATGTGCCGAGACCGACGTCGAGCGTTACTTCGCAAAGTTCGCAACCTTTCGCTTTGAGCTTCTCAAGAATTTCCGGCGTGAAGTGTAATCCAGCCGTGGGAGCCGCGACGGCGCCGGGGCGGCGGGCGTAGACGGTCTGGTAACGCTGGCGATCGGTTGCTTCGTCGGGACGATCGATGTACGGCGGAAGCGGGACGTGGCCGAGCGCTTCCAGATTTTTCTCGACGGAGAGCGTGTTGTGCGCGGTGAAGCGGACGGTGCGAATTCCCAATTCGCCGCGTGAAAGAATTTCTGCTTCCAGTTCACCTTCGCCAAATTGCACTCGCTCGCCCGGTTGCATCTTCTTGCCCGGGCGGACAAGGGCTTCCCAAATATCGCCTTGGAGTTTTCGCGTGAGAAATACTTCGACGTTTCCGGACAGGTGTTCTCGGACCGTTTTGCGAGAGGGCTTTTGTGAGTGAACCCCGAGGCGTTTGCCGAAGAGCCGCGCGGGAATTACGCGGGCGTTGTTGAAGACGACTAGTTCGCTCCCGGTCAGGAATTCGGGGAGCATCGAGAATTGTGAGCCTTCCAGGCGACCGGTTGCGCGATCGACTACCAACATGCGAGAGAAATCGCGGCGGTCCAGCGGACGCTGCGCAATCAAGTCCGCTGGAAGCTCATAGTCAAAGTCCTCGACACGCATGATGCTCAACTATACCAAGCTCGGGTGGATAGCAAGAAATAGCGGGTCGTTTGAGCGTGAGGGCGGAAGCAGTCAGCAAGGGGTCGGAATCACGTAAATATAACAAATAAATAGGCATAGATAGAATGCTGGTGTCTCTTAGAAAATACTTGACAATGATACGCTTAGATTTTATGATTCATTTACCATAACTTCGTACATTCAGCCGGAGCTTCTCGCTGGCCAGCACCGTGAACGCTGAGGCGATCAAGGCCGAGTACAAGAACGGGGTGCTGGCGCTGACGATTCACATGCGGGGAGAAGCCAAGCCGAAGCAGATCAAGGTGAACGTGGAAGCGCCGGCGGTGGCGGCAGCAGCAGGCTAGTAATTTAAGAGTCATAGCACGGCGTTTCCCGCTGTGAGTTAGCATACGGGGCTGGCCGCCAAGCCAGCCCCTTTTCATGAAGAATTGAGTTTGCGAGGAATTTATGTTGCGTTTCGACAAAATGACCGTGAAGGCCCAGGAGGCGGTGCAGGAGTCGCAGGAGATTGCGGCTCGCCATGAGAACCAGGCGATAGAGCCTTTGCACCTGTTGGTGGCGCTGGTGGAGCAGAAAGACGGCGTGGTGCCGCCTTTGCTGGCGCGGCTGGGTATTCGGAATGAATTGCTGATGCAGGATGTGGACCGGGAGATCAGCCGGCTCCCGAAGGTGCAGGGGTTCGGGCAGCACAACATGAGCCGGGCGTTGAACGATGTGCTGGAGCGCTCGTTTGATGAGGCGGAGAAGTTCAAGGACGAGTACGTTTCGACCGAACATTTGTTTTTGGCCATTGCTGCAGCGGAGAGCGATCCCGCGGGACGATTGCTGAAGAAACATGGGGCATCGCACGAAGCGATTCTGCAGGCGTTGGCGGGAGTGCGGGGGAGCCAGCGGGTGACCTCGCAGAATCCGGAGACGACGTACGCGTCGCTGGAGAAATATGCGCGCGACCTGACGGATCTGGCGCGGCGGTCGAAACTGGACCCGGTGATTGGGCGCGATGAAGAGATTCGCCGCGTGATGCAAATACTGGCGCGGCGGACTAAGAATAATCCGGTGTTGATTGGCGAACCGGGTGTGGGAAAAACCGCGATCGTGGAGGGACTGGCGCAGCGGATTGTGTCCGGCGATGTGCCTGACGTTTTGAAGACGAAGAGGCTGGTGGCGCTGGATCTGGCGGCGCTGGTGGCGGGCGCGAAGTTTCGCGGAGAATTTGAAGACCGCTTGAAGGCGGTGTTGAAGGAAATTTCGGAGGCTGAGGGGCAGATTATTCTGTTCATCGATGAGCTGCACACGCTGGTTGGAGCGGGGGCCGCGGAAGGGGCGATGGACGCCTCCAACATGCTGAAGCCGGCGCTGGCGCGCGGAGAGCTGCGGGCGATTGGCGCGACGACGCTGAATGAGTACAAGAAATACATTGAAAAAGACCCGGCGCTGGAGCGGCGGTTTCAGCCGGTGCTGGTGTCCGAGCCGACCGTGGAGGATACGATTGCGATTCTGCGCGGGTTGAAAGAGCGGTATGAGGTGCATCACGGGGTGCGCATCAAAGACGCGGCGATTCTGGCTGCTGCGACGTTGTCGCATCGCTACATCTCCGACCGATTCCTGCCCGACAAGGCGATTGACCTGATCGACGAGGCGGCGGCGAGCCTGCGCATGCAGATCGATTCCCTGCCGACGGAGATTGATGAAATCGAACGGCGGATCATGCAGCTGGAAATCGAGCGGCAGGCGCTGTTGAAGGAAACGGACGCGCACTCGGTGGAGCGGCGCAAGCAGATCGAAAAGGAACTGGCCAAACTCAAGGAAGATTCCAGCGGCCGGAAAGCGCGGTGGCAGGCGGAGAAGGAAGCCATCGGTAAGATTCGCAAGTTAAAGGAACAGATTGAGCAGTTGAAGGCCGAGGCGGAGCGGTACGAGCGCGCTGGCGACCTGGCCAAAGTGGCCGAAATACGTTACGGGAAAATTGCGCAGGCGGAGCGCGAGATGAACGCGGCGCAGGAGCGGTTTGCGGCGGTGCAGAAAGACTCGCCGATGCTGAAGGAAGAAGTGGATGAGCAGGACATCGCGAAACTGGTGAGCAAGTGGACGGGGATTCCCGTGGGCCGACTGCTCGAAGGTGAAGCGCAGAAGCTGGTGCACATGGAAGAGCGGCTCCGGCAGCGCGTGGTCGGGCAGGACGATGCGCTCGGGCGCGTGGCGAATGCGGTGCGGCGCAGCCGGGCGGGGCTCTCGGATGCCAAGCGGCCGATTGGTTCGTTCATTTTTCTGGGCCCGACGGGCGTGGGCAAAACGGAGCTGGCACGGGCGCTGGCGGAATTTTTGTTCGACGACGAAAAGCTGATGATCCGGATTGATATGTCCGAGTACATGGAGAAGCATACTGTTTCGCGGCTGATCGGCGCGCCTCCGGGATATGTCGGGTATGAAGAGGGCGGACAACTGACGGAGCAGGTGCGGCGGCATCCCTACTCGGTGATTTTGTTTGACGAAATCGAGAAGGCGCATCCGGATCTGTTCAACGTGTTGCTGCAGATTCTGGAGGATGGGCGGCTGACGGACGGGAAGGGCCGCACGGTGGATTTCCGGAATACGGTGCTGGTGATGACGAGCAACGTGGGTTCGACGGCGATTTTTGAGTTGTCGGAAAAGGATCCCGAGCGGGCGCGCAAGGAAGCGATGGACGCGTTGCGAGCGGCATTCCGGCCGGAGTTCATCAACCGGATTGACGAGATCGTGATTTTCAATCCGCTCGGGAAAGAACAACTGGCGCGGATCGTCGGGTTGCTACTGAAGAGCGTGGAGAATCTGTTGGCGGAACGGCAGATTACTCTGGAGATCACTCCGGCGGCGACGGAAGTGCTGCTGCGCGAGGGGTACGACCCCGCGTACGGGGCTCGGCCATTGCGGCGGACGATTCAGCGGCTGATTCAGGATCCGCTGGCGCTGCAAATCCTGGAAGGGAAAGTGCTACCGGGCGACCGGGTGCGCGTGGATCGCGATGGGCAGAAAGAATCTATGCGATTCGAGCGGGTGACGGCGAAGCAGCCGGCAGCGGCGGGGAAGAAGTAAGGAAGGTCGGAAGTTCAGGGGTTCAGAAACGGAACGCGAGCGTCCGGCCGGCGTGTGGACGCAGCCGCCACTCGCTTCTCGACTGATATTTTAGGCGGATTGATGCGTATTTATAGAGGAAGGCCAACTACATGAAAGTTTTGCGCACTGGGGCGATTCTGATTCTGCTGAGCGTGGTGCTGGTGGTGGCGGGCGGCGCGATCGGCGGGCGCGGCGGACTCCAAATCGGGCTGGCGATTGCGGTGGTGATGAATTTTGTGTCTTATTTTTTCTCGGACAAGATCGCGCTGGCTTCAAGCGGCGCGCAGCCTGTTTCCCGCGAGCAGTTGCCTCGATTGTATGACGTGATGGAACGCCTGGCGGCAAAAGCAAATATTCCGGTGCCGAAGCTCTACGTTGTGCCGGACGCGGCGCCGAACGCTTTTGCAACCGGCAGAAATCCCAATCACGCTTCGGTGGCGGTGACGCAGGGATTGCTGGAAATCATGAATGACGACGAGCTGGAAGGCGTGATCGCGCACGAGCTTTCGCACGTTCGAAACTACGACATTCTAACGAGTTCGATCGCGGCGACGATTGCCGGGACGATCACGTTCATGGCGTCTATGGGCAAATGGGCCATGATTTTTGGCGGAATCGGAAGAGACCGGGATGACGACCGAGGCGGCGGTGGATTGTCCGCACTGCTGATGATCTTCCTGGCTCCGTTTGCGGCTCTGCTGTTGCAGCTGTTTTTGTCGCGGACGCGCGAGTACGCGGCGGATGAAACCGGGGCACGGATGGTGGGGCAGCCGTACGGACTGATCAGCGCCCTCGAGAAGCTTGGAACGTACAACCGGCGGATCCGCACTTCAGCGATTTCACCGAGCACTTCCGCCCTGTGCATCGTAAAGCCGATGTTCGGGGGCGGCACGTTTTCCTCTCTGTTCAGCACCCACCCGCCATTGGAAGACCGCATCGCGGCGCTGAAGCAGATGGTCAATACGCCCTTGAGATAATCCGCGTAGCCAAAGTCGGAACCTGAAGCATCCAAAGCGGAGTAAAGTTTTCCGGGAGGTCCAAGCTATTCGCCGCATCCGCCCGGACTAAAATCGATTAAGTTATTAAAAATAAAATACTTAACGGATTGAACGTTTCTGCGGCGGGTTTGGCGAAGCAGGTGCACTGTCACAAATACCAGTTCGGGGGATTTGGCGGAAACTGGGGGAGCTTGGTATGAGTTGTCGAGACACTATCCATTTGATTTGCATGTACTTAGAGGGAAAACTCTCGCCCGGCGTACAGGGTGAGATTGAGCACCATTTGCAGGATTGCTCGGATTGCCGCCTGGTTCTGGATGCTGCAACAACCACGCTGGATCGCTATTTTGGTCTGCCGAAACCGGTTTCCGACTCGCAAGCAGCTTGAGCTGCAGATTTAAGTCTTTATAAACGAAATACTTAGGGGCAGGAAAGGTGATCACCTTCCTGCCCAATATTGTTTTCACCTGACACAGAAATACAGGTTCTCCCTGATTGACAGTTTTGTAAAAATTGCGCTTGCCCTGCCGAACCTGTAATCTTTACTGGTACTAGAACTTTTTCTGGTGAACTTGGCACACCCCCTAATGACCCTTAACTCTTTCCCCTACAGGGGCTTGTAGACCATCCTGGCAGGGGCCGAACTTTGGTTCTGGGAGTGCCCATCTATTAGGGCAAGCGGCGAGTCTGCCGATAAAAGGAGACGACGTACATGAGCGAGTTTCAGGAAACCACGACGCAGGCAGCGGCACCCCGGTGGGTAGGCCTGGCTATTGCGGCTTTGGGGGCAACCTCTCTACTTGGCATTGGAATCGGCTGGAGCGCCCTGAATCAGGGGAAAACAACTGAGCAGAACGTGCAAGCCGCGGTGAAGCAGCAGAACGAAGCGCTGATGCAGCGCCTGGCGAAGACCGACGACGAAAACCAGCAACTTCAGAGCGACTTGAAAGTCGTGACGAATAAGTTGAATGTGACGCAGGAAGAGCTTGATCGCGCGCGCAAGATAACCAAGTCTTCGGTTGTGGCCTACAACAAGAAACTTTCCGAAGTAAACACGCAACTCGGCACGAAAGCAAACATTGAGGACGTGAACAAGCTGAGTGGCGACGTTACGGGCGTGAAGAACGACCTGGATGAAACCAAGGGCAAGCTGGAACGCGCTAGCGGGGACATGGGCGTGATGAGCGGCCTGATCGCGCGCAACCACGACGACCTGGATGAACTGAAGCGCCGCGGCGACCGCAATTATTTCGAATTCACCATCCAGCGCGCCAAGACCCCGCAGCACGTTGGGCCTGTGGCCATCGCGCTGAACAAGACGGACTCCAAGAAGTCGAAGTACACGATCACGGTGCTGGCCGACGACAAGTCCATCGAAAAGAAGGACCGGACGGCGGGCGAGCCGGTGCAGTTCTACGTGAAGGGAACGGGACGCAGTTCGCCGTTTGAAATCGTGGTGTTCGATGTGAACAAGAACCAGATTACGGGTTACTTGTCCACGCCGAAGTCGGCAGGCGCGGCGACCGCGGCCACCAACACCTCCGGGCAGTAAGCCACTTTAATTCCTTGAGAGCACAAAGCGAAATGGGAGGATCGAGAGAGTCCTCCCATTTCGCTTTTCAGGGAGCGGGCTTACATCCGATTCTGGATGTGGACACGTGCTTGATAGTTGTGACACCCTAAAGGGCGCCCGGACGGGGACGAAAATGAACCTGAATTTCAGGAGGGGAATAAATATGAAAGTTAAATTCGCAGCTGGTTTAGCACTCACTCTATGTACAGCAGTCCTCACTTTGGGAGCTGACGGAAGCTGGACGGGATACATCTCCGACAGCGCCTGCGGCGCCAAAGGCGCAAACGAGAAGCACGCGGAATGCGCCGCGAAGTGCGTGAAGGAGAAGGGCGCAAAGTATGTCTTCGTCAACGACGCAGACCACAAGGTTTACGCGATTGACGCCCAGGACAAGGTTGCGGCCCATGCCGGACATCACGTCACCGTGAAGGGCAGCGTGGACGGCGAGAACCTGAAGCTGGCCAGCCTGGAAATGGCGAAGTAAGCTTCGGAACATTTTGATAAAAGAGAGAGGGGCAGGACTAACGTCCTGCCCCTTTTTCTTTCGGACTTCAGGCTGGCGCTCTCTCGCTTGCTTATACCTTCAAGTCATCCAAGTTGAGGTCCTTCGGCTATCCTCATCGGATAGTCTCAGGATGACACCCGCGCGACACGCGGTGATGGCACGCGCACACCACCCCGGGATTTATGGAGCTTGGCGGGGGCGGGAGCCGCTTAGGCCGTAGTAGGCGATATAGAGGTAGCAGACTGCCGGAAGGATGAAGGCGTGTTGCAGCCCTATGGCGGGCATGTCGGCCAGAGCGCCGAAGAGAAGCGGGATGATCGCGCCTCCCACAATGGCCATGATGAGAAGGCCGGAGCCATCGCCGGTGAGCGGACCCAGATTGGCGATGCCGAGCGTGAAGATGCTTGGGAACATGATGGAATTGAAGAAGCCGACGAGGATGATGCTGGCCATGGCGACGTGGCCGCTGGTGAGCACGGAGGTCAGTACGAGGGCGCACGCGCAGAATGCAGCAATTCCCAGGACGGTTCCGGCTTTCACTTTTTGCAGGATTGCGGAACCGATGAATCGGCCGATCATCGCGCCGCCCCAGTAATAGGCGACAAGTTGCGCGCCCTGCTTTTCCGGAAGATTCCCAATCTCATGTAAATGAAAATACTTGATGAGGAAGGTGCCGATGGAAACTTCGGCGCCGACGTAGACAAAAATCCCGACGACTCCCAGCACCAGATGGCGGTATTTCCAGAGGCTTACGCCGGAGGTGTGGCCTTTCTTCTGGGCCTCCGGGATGGAAGGCAGACGCAGGAAGTAAATAACGAGGGCGAGTACGACCAGCAGAAGGCCGATGAAGAGGTACGGAGTCTTGACCGAGGAGGCTTGCTCGACTTTATAGGCTTGCAGGGCTTGCGCGGAAAGCGACTTGAGCTCATCACTGCTCTTTGCGGTGGTCGTGAGGATAAAGATTCCCCCGATCCAAGGGCCGATCGTGGTGCCGAGGGAATTGAATGCCTGCGTGAGATTCAAGCGGCTGGAAGCGGTTTTTGGGGGGCCGAGAACGGCTACATAAGGATTGGCCGCAACCTGGAGAACGGTGATGCCCGCAGCCAGCACCACCAGCGCTCCAAGGAACAATATAAAGGAGGCGGCGCTGGCTGCGGGGATGAAGAGAAACGCGCCAACACCCGTCGTCAACAGCCCGACCACGATGGCAGTCTTATAGCTGGTGGCGCCGATCAGCTTTGCCGCGGGAATGGAAAAAATAAAGTAAGCAAAAAAGAAGGCGACCTGTACCAGGCTGGCCTGCTTGTAGCTCAGATCGAAAATAGACTGTAAGTGCGGGGAGACGATGTCGTTTAACACGGTGACGAATCCCCACATGAAAAAGAGGGAGGTCAGGGTGATCAGTGCTCCGGTCTGAGTCTTCTCTGGGGCGCTTGCATCGGATGACGGTCGTGCGGTGGCGTTTTCCATTAGATGGGTTCTCAATTCTCCGGGTAGTAGCAGCAATTCAAATGACGTGATAGTGCCACAGTGCGGGGCGCGGGAGAAATTGTTTCTGGTGGGATTTGCCTGGAGGGAAACGGCGAGGAGTGAGGGGAGAAAGACGTAGCGGCCACCTGAAGGTGACCGCTACGGGAATACTGCGTTAGCGCTGTTCGTAGACGAGGAGTTGCATGGCGCCGTTTTCGGCGCTGGGGACGTAGAGGCGTTTTGTTTTGTGATCGTAGCCGGCTGTTTTTGAACCCTTCACGGTGACGAGTTCCTGGGCCAGGGAATATTTGTCCGGGGAATCCTGGTGGAAGATGAAGACTTTGCCGTCGCCGGTCGAGAGGTAGACGAGCTTGGTGGTTGCATCGAAGGCGTCGGCATCCACGCGCTCGCCGATAGGGGCTGTGAAGACTAGTTTGCCGGTTTCGGAGCTGAGTACGCCGAGATGCTTGCTGCGGCAGCCGACGAAGAGGCGGTGGGCATC
>Ga0210410_10006677_pt1 | contig 10013 bp, 8 predicted proteins | sample IncBWC4MmetaG_FD_161058 | JGI IMG/M metagenome (GOLD analysis project Ga0210410, IMG submission 161058) | Forest soil microbial communities from Barre Woods Harvard Forest LTER site, Petersham, Massachusetts, United States - Inc-BW-C-4-M | ecosystem: Environmental > Terrestrial > Soil >... | reverse complement strand
TATTTCGGCGGCAATAACGAGAACCATATCCGTCGCGTCGCCGAGGGCGCCGATGGCTGGATTCCCGCCGGCATGCCGGCAGACAGACTGAAGACGATGGTGACGCAAATGAAGGAAATGACGGTCGCCGCCGGGCGCGATCCTTCGAAAATCGCCGTGGCGCCGCAATACATCGTCCATGCCGGCAAGAACCACGAGGCTGCCGTGGCCCGCTACAAACAGAGCCAGATGCACAAACATCTCCTGTCGCTGTCAAAATCGACGCTGAAAGGACAGGCCAATCTGGCCATGGAAGACATCAATCTGATCGGCAATCCCGACTCCATCGTCGAGAAGGCGCATAAGCTTAGGGATGCCGGCGTTACGCATCTGCTGGGCCTGTATTTCGCGGCCAACGATGTCCAGGAGCTGCTCGACCAGATGCAGTTCTTTGCCGAAGAGATCACGCCGCGGATAGTATAAGACTATCCCCACTCGGTTCCCTTACGGCCCAAGGCGCGTCATGCCCAGCGAATTTGGACTCTCCTTCGACGGCAGCGAAACGCCGGACACCATGCGCGCCGCGGCCAGGACCGCCGACGAAGGCGGCGCGTCCACCGTCTGGCTGGCGTCGCATCTGTTCCAGCGCGAACCGATCGCGACCGCAGCCTTGGCTTTGGCCCATACAAAAAACATCAGCATTGCGCTGATGGCGATGAGCCCCTACTCGGTTCACCCGCTCTACGCCACGATGGCGGCGGCGACGCTGGACGAATATTTTCCGGGCCGGGTCAAGCTCTGCTTTGGCGTGGGGGCGCCGCGCGATCTGGAAGCGGCGGGTCTTGTCGCAGACCATCCGCTCGGCACCATGCGCGAGGCCATCGGCGTCGCCCGCGCTTTGCTGAGCGGTGAAACCATCGACTTCAAGGGTGAGCGTTTTCGCGTCTCCGGAAGGCGTCTTGCCAATGGCGCCCGTGAGATTCCGATCTTTCTGGCCGCATCAGGCCCGCAGATGCTGGAATTGGCCGGCGCCGCCGCCGATGGCGTGCTGATCAGCGCCGCGACCTCTCCGGCGTTCATCCGCTGGACGCTCGAGCTGGTGCGCAAGGGCGAGCAAACATCCGGCCGCCGCATCCGCAAGGCCGCCTTGGTCTATGTTTCGGCCGATGATGACGAAATCGTCGCGCGTAACCGCCTTCGGCGTCTGCTGGGCTTCATCCTGCGCGGTCAGCATCACGCGCGCAATCTTGAAATGGCGGGCACGGCGCTCGATCAGGCCTCCCTTGTGGCGGCTTACGCCCGCGAGGACTGGGAGGCGGTGAACAGGCTTGTGAACGACGACGTCGTGATGCGTCACAGCGCCAGCGGCACGCCGAGCCAGGTCAGGGCCGCCTTTGCATCCTATGAGTCCGTCGGCATCGATGAAATCGTGGCCTCGGGCATCGGCGACTCAACGCAGCTGAAGAAGGTGCTCGAAACGCTGAAGGGCTAGAGCAAGATGGTTTTAATTTGGATCGGTGTGCGCTTCAGTTCACCTCTCCCCAGCGGGGAGAGGTCGATTTGCGCAGCAAATCGGGTGAGGGGGCGTTGCTCGGCCGATAGACCGTAACCCCTCACCCGGCGCTACGCGCCGACCTCTCCCTATGGGAGAGGTAAAGTTTCCGCTACGTCGCAGCTCAATCTAAGCTCATTTCATCACGCTCTAGCGCCGCGCGTCGCGAGCGAGGCCGGCGGCGCGCCCATCTTGCGCGATACGCTGTCGGCTGCGTTCTTTACCAGCACGCAAAGATTGTCGATATCGCGCTTGTGCAATCCCTGGCGCGGAACGGCGCCGCTCAGCGAGGCTACCACCGCCCCCGAAGCATCGCGCACCGCGGCGCCGACCGAATAGACATTCGGCAGATTTTCCTCATCCGAGATCGCAATTCCGGTCACCCGGATTTCGCGCAACTCGCTCAGCAGCGCCCGCAGCGAGACCTTTGTCTTCCTGGTCAGCTTTTTGTAGGGCTCCCGGCCCATCACCTCGGCCACCTGCTTGTCGGAGAGTGCCGCCAGCAGCACCTTGCCGAACGCCGTCGAGTGCGGCAGCGCCAGCGAACCCGGTGCATTGTTGATGGCAATCGGACCGTTGCTCTTGACGACCTTGAGATAGACCACCGCATGGTCGCGCAATACGCCGAGAAAACTGTTGACCTGGTGCTGCTCCGCCAGCGCCACCAGTTCGGGCGTGCTGGCACGATCGAGATCGTTTTGCGACAGGAACGAGCAGCCGATCCGGAATGCGCGGTAGCCGATGCGGTATTTTTGCGTGTCCGGCGCCTGTTCGGCGAAGCCGGTGGAGGCCAGCGTGCTGAGCAGCCGGTGCACGATCGTCGGCGACAGTGTCATGCGACGGGCGATATCGCGGACACCCAGCGAGCCGTTTTCGGCCAGTAATTCGAGGATATCGACCGCGCGCGCGACCGACTGGCTTTCCGCACCCATGTTATACATTCCGACAAAACGAACATCGTTCGTCACAGCTATGCGACCCGCGCCGGAAGAGTCAATAATGAGCGCTTCCGAGCGAGGTCGCGATTTATAGCGCGACCCGACATTTGTGCAGCTGGCCACAATTGTGGGCAGTCCCTTGCTTGACAGGTCAGCCTGATTTTTCTCTAATCGGTCGCGGAACGTCGTTCCTATAATAGGAACGAGTTGGGATTGTCTGATGATGGATTTTGCGAGCGATAATGCCGTTGGCGCCAGCCCGCTGGTGATGGAGGCCTTGATCGCCGCAAACCACGGCGCGGTGACCGCCTACGGAAGCGATCCCTGCAGCGCGCGCGCGAAAGAACTGCTTGCAGACGTGTTCGAGCACGAGGTCGCCTGCTTCTTCGTCAGCACCGGCACAGCCGCAAATGCGCTGGCGCTCAGCGCGCTCTGCCCGCCCTGGGGCGCGGTCTTTTGTCACCACCACGCCCACATCGCCAATGACGAATCCGGCGCGCCCGAAATGTTCACCGGCGGCGCCAAGCTTGTCGGCGTCGATGGACCGACCGCAAAGATCAGCCCGGATGCGTTTCGGAAAACCCTGATGGATTTTCCGGCCGGGGTCGTCCGACAGGTTCAGCCCGGCGCCCTCTCGCTCTCGCAGGCCACCGAATGCGGGACGCTCTACTCCTGCGATGAAATCGCGGCGCTGTCCGAGATCGCCCATGCCGGTGGCATCGCGGTTCATATGGACGGCGCGCGCTTTGCGAATGCGCTCGTCTCACTGGGATGCACGCCTGCGGAAATGAGTTGGAAAGCCGGCGTCGATGTGCTGTCGTTCGGCGCAACAAAGAACGGAACATTTGCCTGTGAGGCCGTGATCTTTTTCGATTCGGAAAAGGCCAGGACTTTTGCCTATCGGTGCAAGCGCGCCGGTCACACGCTGTCGAAGGGCCGGCTGCTCGGCGCGCAGATGACGGGCTATCTCAAAGACGATCATTGGCTCGATCTGGCGCGGATCGCTAACGCTCAGACCTCCGATCTCGCCCGGGGGCTGAAAGACATTCCAGGTGTGCGGCTGGCGTGGGACGCGCCAACGAATCAGGTGTTCGCGATTTTGCCGCGTGCCGCCGACGAAGCGCTAAGGCGCGCCGGCGTGCGTTACTACGACTGGGGTTCGCGCGGCCTCGACGCCGGGCAGTCTCCCGCGTCGGACGAGGTTTTCGTGCGCCTCGTGACGTCGTTCGCCACCGAGTCCGGGGCAGTCCGGTCCTTTGTCGGCTTGGTTCGCGAGGCCGTGTCTCGGGATCATGCGACGCCTGTGGCGGCGGGTATCGTGCGTTGATGAACATCAATCATTTCGGAAAGGCTTGACTATGTTGATGAGAACACTGGCTGCGGTGATCGGGCTTTCGCTCGCATTGCCGATGACCGCGAATGCGCAGAACATCGTGATCGGCGCGAGCGTGCCCGATACCGGCCCCGCTGCAGCACCCGCGATGTGGCAGCGCTGGGGTTACCAGTTGGCGCTCGACGAAGCCAACGCCGCTGGTGGCGTGCTTGGCAAGAAGATCGAGCTTCTCGCCTACGACAATCATTGCAATCCGTCGGAAGCCGTCAACGTCGCCAACAAGCTGATCGAAGCCAAGGTCGTCGCCATCGTCGGCGCGCATTGCAGCTCGGCGACGCTGGCGACGATGCCGTTGATCGCCGCTGCGAAAATTCCATTGATCGATGGCATCGCCTCTAGTCCGAAGATCACCGAACTGTCCGGCGTTGGTGGCAATCAGTGGACCTTCAGGATCAATCCCTCCGACGACGACATGATGAACGCGCTTGGCCTTTATCTCGGCCAGGATTCAAAGTTCAAACGCGTTGCCATTCTTGGCGAAGACACCGATTTCGGTCGCGGCGGTGCCGCGGCTTTCGCAGCCGTGGCCAAGAAGAATGGCCTGGAAGTGATCTCCACCGACTTCCACCCGCAGAACTATCCCGATTTCACCTCGCTGCTAACCCGCATCCAGCAGAGCAAGCCTGACGCCATCGCGATCTTCCAGCTCGCCGGCGACCAGATCAATTTCCTGCGCAATGCCATGCAACTCGGCATCAAGATCCCCTACATCGGCCGCTTCGACCCCGGCGGCAACAACCTGCAGATCATCCAGGCCGGCGGGATGGATGGCTCGATCACCGCCTGGACCTACAGCTATCTGGTCGATACCCCCGCGAACAAGGCCTTCGCCGCGGAAGTTGAAAAGCAGCATAAGACGACGCCGGTGCTGCAGACCTGGGCGGGCTATGACGTGATGCGTCTTCTGCTGAAGGCGATCAAGGAGGCCGGATCCACCGACCCGACCGCAATCCGCGATGCGCTGAAGAAGATCGAATTCACCAATGTGATGGGCTCAAAGGTGACCTTCGACGATCACAACCAGGGCGGCAAGGTCGTGCTGATCGAAGGCATCGCCGACAAGCAGGTAAAGATTTTGAAAGAAGTCACGCTGAAGTAACACTCGCGCGGAGGCCACGCGTTCGTCCGCGATGCGTGGCCTCGCAGCAATTGCAATCCAACGTCAATGGGATTGCAGCCATAACCGTCTTTCACGGCATCTCGCCTATGACGTCGGCTATCGCTTGATAAACCATGCCAAGCTCGTTTGCCTCGCTGCAATAAGGCGGCATGATGTAGATCGTGTTGCCGAGCGGCCGGACAAGCAAATTGCGCGACAGGAAGCCCTGATAGAGACGAGGGCCGACGCCAGCCAAATAGCCGGTCTCCCCCGATGCGAGATCCAATGCGGCGATCGAGCCGATCTGGCGGACATTGGTGAACCGCCGGTCGTCGCGGAAGCGATCGAGTCCCAGGGAATGCAGACGGGCGATGGCGGCGACGCGCTCCAGGACCGGTTCCTTGTCCCAGATCTCCAGGTTTGCAAGCGCCGCCGCGCAAGCGATCGGATTTGCCGTATAGGAGCTGGAATGAAAGAAGGTCCGGCTGCGGTCGGTTGAATAGTGCGCGTCGAAAATGTCGGCCCGGCAGAGTGTGACCGCCAGTGGAAGTGAACCGCCGGTGAGTCCCTTGGAATAGCACGCGATGTCGGGTGTTACTCTGGCCTGCTCGCATGCGAATAGCGTACCGGTCCGCCCCCATCCCGTCATGACCTCGTCGGCAATGAACAGGACGCCGTGTGTTTCGCAGACGCGCTTCACCTCCGTCAGCACTTCCGGCGCATAGATCAGCATGCCACCGGCGCCGAGGATGAGCGGCTCGACGATCAGCGCTGCAACGCCTCCCCGCCTGCAAGCGGCACCCAGCGCCCGCAGCGTCGTTTCCTCGCGGCCGGCGGACGGAAACGGCAGCCGCTCGACATCGAACAGCAGGGGATCATAGGGTGCGTTGAAGACGCCGCGTTCGCCGACCGACATTCCGCCGATGGTGTCGCCATGATAGGCGCCCTCAAGAGCCAGAATACCGGTGCGCTTCTCGCCCCGATGACGCCAGAACCCGAGCGCCATTTTCAAGGCGACTTCAACCGCGGTCGATCCGCTATCCGAAAAGAACACGTATTCGAGTTGCGGCGGCGTCATCGCCACGAGACGCCGCGCAAGTTTCTCCGCGGGCTCGTGCGTGAAGCCGGCGAAAATCACCTGATCGAGACGGTCGGCCTGATCCTTGATCGCCTGCATGATATGGTGGGGACGGTGGCCGTGGGTCACGACCCACCAGGACGAGATTGCATCGAAGATACGCCGGCCATCGGCGGTCGTAAGCCACGCGCCCTCGCCGCTTGCGATCAGCGTGGCATCCGGTTGCACCGCGTGCTGCGTGAACGGATGCCAGATCGGGGAGTTCGATTTCATCATGCAGTCTCCTGCAGGAAGTCTTCAATTCGGAAATGACGGGCGAAAGCCGCCCGCAGCGAGGCACCGGTCAGTGGCTCAAGATGCGGCAGACGGCCAAGGTGGCGTACCTGTCCCAGATCGGCAACGATCCGTTCCGACTCCTGATTTTCGTCGCCGATGAAAACGATGCCGGCAATTGTAATATTTCGAGTTCGCAGTGCTTCAACCGACAAGAGGCTGTGATTGATGGTTCCTAACGTCGTGCGGGCGCAGAGCACGACCGGCGCCTTCCACCGGGCCATGACGTCGATATAAGTGAGCTCGCGTGTCAGGGGGACCAGCAATCCGCCGGCGCCCTCCACCACCAGCGGCCGGTCCGTCTCCGGCAGTAGGAGAGCATCGGGATCGATGACAATTCCATCGCGTTCGGCGGCGAGATGCGGCGAGGCCGGAGTTCGTAATCGGTAGGCTTCCGGCAATACCCGCTCCGGCGAAAGGCCGGACAAGCGCAAAACCGCTTCGCGATCGGTCTCTTCCTCGACTCCCGCCTGAATGGGTTTCCAATAGACCCCATCCAGCGCACCCGCCAGGCCAGCGGCGAAAACCGTCTTGCCGATGCCGGTGTCGGTTCCGGTCACGATGATGCGCACCCTCATGCAGCTTTTCGCAAGTCTTGGGAGAGGGCCTCGAACAACTTTGTCACAGTCGCTTCATCGACATTCAGCGTCAGGGCGATGCGCAGACGTGCCGTGCCCTCAGCGACCGTCGGCGGCCGTATCGCGCGGATATCATAACCCCTGCGCTGCAACGCCGATGCCAGGTTTACGGCCGCCTGATCCGAGCCCACGATCACCGGAATGATGTGCGAGCCGGACGGTTCGATGTTGCATCGGCGGCGAAGCTCAGTCCCTGCGAATTGAACGAGACGCGCGAGCCGCTCCCTCCTCCCGGGGTTCGATCTTGACAGTTCCAGGGCGGAGCGCGTGATCGCAGCGGTCAGCGGCGAAGGCGCGGTCGCAAAAATAAACGGGCGCGCGCGGTTGACCAGAAAATCACGAACTATTCCCGGCGCAAGGATGAAACCTCCGGCCGTGCCGAGCGCCTTGCCGCAGGTGTGCAAGGTGATGACGTTGTCGCGGCCCTCAAAGGCCGCCGCGAGCCCCCGCCCCTGCGGACCGAGTACGCCTGTCGCATGCGCCTCGTCGATGACGACCATAGCCTCGTGGCGATCCGCAACCGCGAGGAGTTCAACGAGGTTCGGACTGTCGCCATCCATGCTGTACAGGCTTTCGACCGACAGCCAGGGCCGCCCCGTTCCTCCGGCCTTGCGCCAACGAACGATCGCGGCGTCGAATGCATCGACATTGTTGTGCGGCACCCCGACGAATTCGGCACGGGTCCGACGGAGTCCTTCGTGGACGCTGGCATGGACTAATTCATCGTGGACGATGAGATCCCCGGTTTGCGGGAGCGTCGAGAAGATGGCGAGATTGGCGACGTAGCCGCCACCGAAATATAATGCGGTTTCGGCACCGAAATGGGCTGCCGCTTCGGTTTCCAGCGCCTCGTGTTCGGGATGGTTGCCTCGCAACAGGCGTGACCCGCCGGCGCCCACAGGCACGCCCCGCGCCACCGCATCGGCAGCCGCGTGCCGCAATTCCGCTGACTCGGCCAGCCCGAGATAGTCGTTCGACGTAAAGTCTATTCCGGAACGTTCGCGCAGCGAGCGCAGCCGCCCTCGATCCGCGAGTTCGCGCAAGTTCGCCTCGAAAACGCCATACATGGTCAGTCACCACTTCCAACGGAAAGCTTACAAGTCTGTTTCCCACGTTTGTATTCGATATCGCGTTACCAAGCAGGATAACAATACGTCTGCAGTGCAACTGGCCCATCAGTTGACCGCGGAGGCAACAGCAAGTACCGACTCACCGTCGAGCCGTTCATCGGAAAGAAGAAGAACTACTCGCCGGCCCAACACCAATCCTTTCTTCGATGACCCGGGGGCCATCATCGTCGACGACGCGCATGCATCAGAGAACTACATCGCCGCCCAATGGACGGTCGGGATAAACCGGTTCGCAGAGGAAGACGAGACTTTGTTTGAAGCCGTGGCGGGCTTGTCGAATGGCCTGCTGACCAAAGCCAAATCGCGTCCGCCCGCAAGTCGGTTGACAACTTCACGGCAAATTGACGGGCGTTTCCCGATAAGCGCCAGAATCGCGCTCGCAAGAGCGTCCCTCGGCTTCAATGTGACGATGGCTCTGGATGGTGACAAGTTCTGCGCGTTGGTGGCGACATCGTCGATTGATAGGCCTGATGATTTTTCCCATTCTGCTACTCGCGCTGGCGCGCGGGTCGGTTGCGGATATTGGTATGGATGCCAAGGTTCAGCACATCGTAACGACCTATCTGGCTCCGGAGGCCATTGGGAAAGCGGGCGGTCTCGCTGTGGCCGTCTACGCTGCGGGCTACACGCAATTTTTCAACTACGGCTTCGCCGACGAATTGACAAAGCGACCAATCACTTCAGACACGCTGTTTAACGTAGCGTCAGTACGCAAACCTTTTGAGGCCATCCTGGTCGCGCTGAGTACGCTTCGTGGCGAACTGAGTCTGGATGATCCAGTGAGCAGGTATGTCCCCGAGTTGCGCGGCGACTACGTCAAAAGCGTAACGATCGGTGAACTGGCAACGCATACGTCCGGACTCTTGCTGCCGACCGATCACCCGCCATGGCCGAACGATTCGTTTACGCTGCAGCAATTCTTCAATATGCTCAACGCATGGACGCCGCAATCAGGCGAGCAGCCGGGGAAGCAGCACATCTATACACATGCGGGGTATGTGCTGCTGCAACTCGCGCTCGAACGTCGCTACGGTCGACCGATCGGTGAGCTTGTCGAAGACCGTATCTTGAAACCCCTCGGCATGAACCAAACGTTCCTCCCCGAGCGCGGGCCGGACAATCGCGCTATAATGGTTCCGGAGCTGTTGAAACGTGTCGTGCAAGGCTACTCCGATACGGGCATAGCGATTGGTCCACCTGGAAACCAGCAGAGTTATTACGATTTCCCTGGCACTGGTCAGATGTTCTCCTCGGCTCGCGATCTTGCCACCTTTCTTGCTGCCTGTATCGATGGCGATGTGATCGATCCGCAATTGCGGCAAGCATTGCAGATGACGCAGCGTGAGATATTTCATGTGACCGAGCAGTTCGGACAGGCGATGGCCTGGGAAAACGTTCATTTGAACGACGTGGACGTTGTTGACAAGCCAGGCGGACTTAATAACGCATCAGCCTATGTCGGCCTCGTGCCGGCACACAAAACCGGCATCGTCCTGCTCGCTAACCGCGGCAATTTCCCGCATGAGATCGCCCGTTACCGCGTGCTTCCGGAATTGGCGCGAGAAGAGTAGCCGTGAATATCGATTGGTTCGCTCAGGCCGTCAGCATTTTTTGGCTGTTACCCGACCTCACCAAACCCGGACGTTCGCGAGAATGCCCGACTGCCCCGGTCATGAATTATCAGAGATCGGCGATCCATTGTGCGCTGACGACCATCTCCCAGACTCCCATCGTTGCGACCGCCATCACGATCATAGCGGCCAGCAAGGCGATCGAGAGCAGGACGCCATCCTCTTCGAGGTAGGCAAGCGATATCAAGGCAATCACCGAGGCGGGGACAACGTTGCTGACCGGTATCGGTACTAACACCAAG
>Ga0210410_10006673_pt1 | contig 10016 bp, 11 predicted proteins | sample IncBWC4MmetaG_FD_161058 | JGI IMG/M metagenome (GOLD analysis project Ga0210410, IMG submission 161058) | Forest soil microbial communities from Barre Woods Harvard Forest LTER site, Petersham, Massachusetts, United States - Inc-BW-C-4-M | ecosystem: Environmental > Terrestrial > Soil >... | reverse complement strand
CCGAGCCCTTGCCGTAGGTCTTCCGCCCGATGAGAAGCGCGCGACCGTGATCCTTCAGGGCGCCCGCGACGATCTCGGAAGCGGACGCGGTGCCGCCGTTCACGAGCACGACGAGAGGGGCGCCGTTGATCAGGTCCCCGTGGTGGGTCGCGTCCATTCTGAAGCGTGCCTCGGGGGTGCGTCCGTCGGCGCTGACGATCACGCCCTGGTCGAGAAAGTCATCCGCCACGGCGACGCCCGCTTCGAGCACCCCGCCCGGATTGTCTCTTAAATCGAGCACCATGCCCTTTATGACCTGCCTATTGTCTCTCTTGAGACGCAATATCGCGTGGCTCACGTCCTCCGCGGTGGTCTCGGTGAAGCTGGTGATGCGGATGTAGCCGTAGCCCGGCTCGAGGGTCTGCTCCGTGACGCTCGACACCTCGACCTGGGCGCGCCGCAGGGTGAACTCGAGAAGCGCCGCGCTCCCCTTGCGGCGGATGGTGAGCCTGACGGTGCTCCCCGAGGCGCCGCGCAGGCGCGCCGTGGCACCGGCGAGGTCCCCGCCGATATCGACGCCGTCGATCTTCACGATCTCATCGCCGGGCCTCAAGCCCGCGCGTTGTGCGGGCGAGCCGTCGATCGGATGCAGCACCTTGACCGCGCCGTCGTCGGGGACCACCTCGATGCCGATCCCGGGATAGGAGCCCATGGTGCTGAGGCGGATCTCCTCGAACTGCTCATTGTCGAGGTAGGCCGAGTGCGGATCGAGCGCGGCCACCATGCCGCGGACCGCGCGCTCCATCAGCACGTGGTCGTCGACGTCCTCGACGTAGTCGCGCTTGATGCGCTCGTAGACTTCGGCAAAGAGGCTGGCCTCCTCCCAGGGGAGGATGGCGCGTGCGGCGGCGTGCGCGGGCTCGGTGGAGCGCTCCGCGAGGACGCCGCTGGTGAGCGCGCCGCAGAAGCCGAAGATGGCTCCGGCGATGAGCGCGATCAGTGTCCGTGAACGGCTGGACATGTGCTCGAAACTCCTTTCACGGCGTCGCTCCTGCGTGCCACATGATGTCGTTCGGTCCCGGTTGCTCGCCGGGCGTATCGCTCGGCAGCGGCAGCTCGTCCAGGAGCTCCGCGAGCGCGATCGGCCTGCCGATCGCAAAACCCTGGCCATAGTCGACGCCGAGCTCGGCGACGTGATTGCTGATGGCCTCGGTCTCGATGTACTCGGCCACCGTGATGATCGACATGCTGCGGGCGAGCTCGGCGATGGCGCGCACCATGGACTCGGCGCGCTTGTCCTTGATGACGTCGCGGATGAAGCTGCCGTCGATCTTGAGCATGGTGATCGGCAGCTGCCGGATGCACGACAGCGACGACAGGCCGGTGCCGAAGTCATCGAGTGCCACGCCGCAGCCGAGCTTGCGCAGGCGGCGCATCAGCTCCTCGGCGCGCGGCAGGTGCGCGACGGTGGCATTCTCGGTGAGCTCGAAGCAGAACAGATCCGGATCGAGACCGCTCTCGGCGATCGACTTGATGAGGAAGTCGGCAAAAGTGTCGTCATCGAGCGATTGGCCGGAGAAATTGATGGTGAAGCCGAGCGCCTTGCCCTCGAGCACCCCGGCGCGGGGTTTCAGGGCCTCGATCACGTGGTTGACCACCCAGCGGTCGATGACCGGCATCAGCTGGTAACGCGCGGCGGCCGCGAGGAAGCTGTCGGGGCCCATGGTGAGCCCGTCGTCGTTGACCATGCGCAGCAGCAGCTCGTAGTGGGGCCGGGCGCTCTCGGCGGCGGAAAAAGGCAGGATGAGCTGCGCGTCGAGCCGCATGCGGTCGTTGTCGATGGCATCGCGCAGCTGCGCGGCGACGCTGATGTCGGCGAAGCGGCGCACGATGCTGGTGTCGCACGACTGGTAGACCTCGACGCGGTTGCGGCCGCGATCCTTGGCGGCCTTGCAGGCGCTCTCGGCGGCCGCGAGCACGTGCCCGAGCTCACCGCCCTCGGGGTCGAGGAGCGCCACCCCGACGCTGATCGAGACCGGCGGGCGCGATTCCCCGGGGTTCGGCACGAGCTGCTCCGCCCCGGCGCGCAGCGCCTGGGCAAACTTCTCGGCGTCCTCGACCGAGGCCGGCAGCAGCACGGCGAAGCGGTCGCCGGAGATGCGCGCGCCGAAGGCTCCTGGCGGCAGGCGCTTGCGAAACAGCTCCCCGAGCTGCCCGAGCACCGAGTCGCCGACATGCATGCCGGCCTTCTCGTTGATCGCGTGCAGCTGATCCACGTCGATGTAGAGCGCGCTCCATTGCTGGCTGCTCTTGCCGTCGGTCACGACCGCGGCGAGGCGCCGCTCGAACGCGGGACGGGTGTAGAGGCCGCTCAGGGCGTCGTAGCTCGACTCGACGATGTCGAGCGCCTTGCGGGCGATGATGTGGGCGATGTGCGCGTCACGCTGGCTGAAGCGCTCCTGGGTCTCGTCGCGCAGCAGCGCCAGCATCCCGATGCAGCGCCCGGAGCGCGAGCGCAGCGCGCAGGCGAGCACGCGGTACGGATAGGTGTCGGCGATCGAGACGTCGATGTCGTTGACGATGAGCGGCTCGCGCTGCGCCTGGGCGAGCGTCAGGAGCTTCCTGTGCGACTTGGTCATGAAGCGCGCGTCTGGCGCGCTGGCGCCGTTCGAGCGCAGCAGGGTGAGGTTCTTTTCCGGAACGAGCAGCGCCCCGGTCGTGGCGCGCAGGTGCTCGATGGTCTGCTGCAGGAGCTGCTGCAGGTCGTTGGCGCCGTCGGGAGCGGGCGCATCGGCCGCCCCTTGCGACAGTACCAGCTCGAGATCGCGGTTGAGCGCAGCGAGGGTGCCCTTCAGCTCCTCGATGTTGGCGTAGCCGATGAAGTCGCGCCGCAGGCACTCGAGCGCCGGAGCGAGCAGTGAGGCGGCGAAGGAAAAATCCTGGTGTTTGCGCTCCTGGCCCTCGTTCGGCCGGCAGACGACGGCGGCGATTGCGAGCAACCCGCCGGCCTCATCACGCAGCGAGCACAGGTAGACCGGCAAGTTCCCGGCGAGGGTGCGCATCTGGCCGGCGCCGCCCTCGCTCGAGCGGGCGCTGACGAGCGCGTCCTCGACCACGTTCATGAGGTCCGGCCCCGTCATGGTGTCCGAGGACCAGAGGACCTCCCCGGCGACGTTGAAAATCGCCAGACTCGAGGCGCGCGGCAGGAGCGAGCGCACCAGGCGGAAATAGTGCTCGAACCGGGCAGCGGACTGCTCGGCCGGCGGATCGCTGATTTGAGGCGCGCTCATGGGTCGCCGTTGGATGCCACGGAGTTCTGTCTGAGCCAGGCGACACGATTGCGCTTATGTCCTCCGCGATCCTTGCGCGAGTTGGCGAATGACGCCGAGGGGCTGGCGCAGACCGCAAAAGATTGACGGTAGTCACACATCCTCGGGGGGCCGGCGAACGCACCCCCGGGGGAGCCGCGAAAGGGGCTGTTTTCAGGGGTCCGCGGCCCTGAACCAGGGGCGGGGATCCACCGGCTTACCGCCCTTGCGGATCTCGAAGTAGAGCTCGGTGCGGCCGCTCCCGCCGCTGTCGCCGGCGGCGGCGAGGGGCTCCCCGGCGGCGACGTGCTCGCCGGCCGCCTTGTAGAGCCGCTCGTTGTGTCCGTAGAGGCTCAGGTACCCGTCGCCGTGGTCAACGATGGCGAGCAGACCCAGGCCCGGGAGCCAGTCCGCGTAGATCACCCGGCCCTCGCACACGGCCTTCACCGGCGCGCCCCGCTCGGTCGCGACCAGCACCCCGTCCCAGCGCACGCCGCCGGCGCGCGCATCGCCGAAGCGCGCGACCAGATGTCCACTCACCGGCCACGCGAGCTTGCCGCGCAGGTGCGCGAACGCCGCGTTGGTCTCGAGCGGGAAGCGCTCCATCGCCGCACGCAGCTCGCGCAGCAGCTGCTCGAGTCCGGCCTGCTGAGCGCGCAGCCGCTCGAGGTTCTGCGCGCGCGTGCGCGACTCGGCCTCGAGCCCCGCGAGCACCTGCGAGCGCTGCGCACGCGCGTGCTCGAGTTGGCTGAGCTCGGCGCGCTGCTGCTGCTCGAGCCGGGCGAGCTCGGCATCCTCGGCATCGAGCTCGGCGGTGAGCTCGGCGAGGCGCTGCACGTCGTCCTCGATGAGCTTGATCTGGCCGGCGCGCGCGCGGCCGAAGTAGCCGTAGTAGACGAACATGCGCCCGGCGAGCGCCGGATCCTCCTGGTTGAGGAGGAGCTTGAGCGGCTCCTGGCGGCCGATGGTGTAGGCGGCGCGGATCTGGCCGGCGAGATCGGCGCGATTCTTCTCGAGCTGCACCTCGCGTGCGCGCTGCTCGGTGGCGAGCGCCGCGCGGCGGGCGGCGTGCCCGGCCCGCTGGCGTTTCAGGTCGCTCAGGATCTCGCGCGCGTGGCCCACCGAGAGCTCGGCGCTCCTCAGGTCCCGCGTCAGGCGGTCGCGCTCGACTTGGCTTGTGCTCACCTGGCGCGTCACGCGCTCGATCTCGGACTTGACCGCCTGCAGCTCCGCTTCGGCCTTTTTGGCGTCCGCCTCGGGTTTCTGGCCGCCGGGCGCCGCCGCGAGTCCCCCGGCAACTGCGGCGAGCATAAGTAAAGCGCGGGCGAGCCCCCGGACACGGGCCCGGAGGCTATAATGCGCGGCCTTTTTGGCCTCCAATCCGCGTCTTGGCCCCATGGATCGCCTGCTCGAATTCCTCAGTCATCACCCCTGGTTAGCGACCGCCACCGCCATCGCCGTGGCGCTGATAGTTGTATACGAGATGCGCTCGCGCGCGGAAAGCCGATTTTCGGTCTCACCCCAGGAGCTGATCCGCCTCATGAACCAGGGGGCGCTGCTGCTCGACCTGCGGCCGCAGGATCAGTATCAGGCCGGCCACCTCGCCGGGGCGCGGCAGATGAGCGGCGAGGCGCTGCTCAGCGCCGGGGACACGCTGAAGAAGCACAAGGAAAAGACCGTCGTGGTCTACGACGACTCCGGCTCGGTGAGCGCCTCCGCGGTCCGCCAGCTGGCGGCTCAGGGCTTCACCCGGGCCTTCACGCTGCGCGGGGGACTCACCGCCTGGCGCGCGGACAACCTGCCGCTGTCGCGGGCCTGAAGGTTTGCGTCCGATGAGCACACCGCAGGTCGAGATCTACACCAGCGACTGGTGCCCGTACTGCGCGCGGGCACGAGCGCTGCTCGAATCGAAGGGCGTCGTGTTCACCGAGATCGATGTGGACGCGGTCGCCGGAGCGCGCAGCGAGATGACGGTGCGCGGCGGCGGCGACACCGTCCCGCAGATTTTCATCGGCGGCAAGCCGCTGGGCGGATGCGATGAGCTGCAAGCACTCGAAGCCGCCGGACGCCTCGACCCCATGTTGAAAAACGGAGCCTGAAATGGTGAATGAGACTGCCGGCGCTACGCCGGCCAATGAAACGCCCGCGGACGCCCCGGTGCTCGCGCTGCAGACCGTGTACCTGAAGGACTGTTCCTACGAGGCGCCCAATGGCCCGCGCGTCGACGGCAACTGGAATCCGCAGGTGAATCTCGACCTGCAGACGGGCACGACGCTGGTGTCGCCGGACATGCGCGAAGTCGTGCTCACGGTGACCGTGTCCGCCAAGCAGAACGACGTCACGGTGTTCCTGGTCGAGGTGAAGCAGGCGGGCCTCTTCCTGATACGGAACCTGGGCGAGTCGGAGCTGAAGCGCGCGGTCAGCACCGTCTGTCCCGGCGTGCTCTTTCCGTATGCGCGCACCGCGGTGTCGCAGCTCGTGAGCCAGGGCGGCTTCCCGCAGTTCCTGCTGCCGCCGGTGAACTTCGATGCCCTGTACGCGGCGAACCAGGGGCAGCAGCAGCCGCCGGCCCAGACCAACTGAGGGCGGGTCGCTCCGCCCCTCGGTTAGCCCCGGGCCCACCCATGACGGCACGCGCACCGCAGAATTCGGTCGCGGTGCTCGGCGCGGGCTCGTGGGGCACGGCACTCGCGATCCAGTTTGCGCGCGGCGGGCGCGCCGTGCGGCTCTGGGGACGCGATGGCGAGCGCCTCGCCACGATGGCGCGCGCGCGGCGCAACGAGCGCTATCTGCCGAGCACGCCCTTTCCCGACACGCTCGAGATTGAGGCCGACCTGCCGGTCGCGCTCACCCGGGCCCGCGACGTGCTCATCGTGGTGCCGAGTCCGGCATTTCGCAGTGTCCTGGGCGCCCTCGCTCCGCACCTGGAGCCGCAGATGCACGTGGCGTGGGCGACCAAGGGATTCGAGCTGTCGAGCGGCCTGCTGCCGCATCAGGTGGCGCGCGAGGTCCTCGGGCCAAAGCGGCGGATCGCGGTGCTCTCCGGGCCGACGTTCGCGCGCGAGGTCGGCGCGGGACTCCCGACCGCCATGACCGTCGCCTCGCCCGATGCGGCTTACGCCGAAGCGCTCGCCGCGGAGCTCAGCTCCGCGAACTTCCGCGCCTACACCTCCACCGACATCATGGGAGTCGAGATCGGCGGTGCGGTGAAGAACGCGCTCGCGGTCGGGGCCGGGCTGTCCGACGGGCTCGGCTTCGGCGCCAACACGCGCGTCGCGCTCATCACGCGGGGGCTGAAGGAGATGACGCGCTTGGGCGTCGCGCTCGGCGCCGACGCGCATACCTTCATGGGCCTCGCCGGACTCGGCGACCTGGTGCTCACCTGCACCGACGATCAGTCCCGCAACCGTCGCTTCGGCTTGGCGCTCGCCGCGGGCGCGAGTCCCGAGGCGGCGCTCGCCGAGATCGGCCAGTCGGTGGAAGGCTACGCGGCGGCGCGCGCCATTCGCACAGTCGCCGCCCGCACCGGGGTCGAGATGCCGCTCTGCGAGGTGGTGTACCGGGTGCTCTACGAGCGCATGCCGGCCAAGGACGCGGTGCGCGAGCTCATGAGCCGCCCGCTCAAGGCGGAAATCGCCTAGAAGCGCAAGTTGCGAAACTCCCCGTGAAGCCGCCGCGTGGGTCGTGCGTCCTGGGTTTCGCACCGCACTCAGGATGGGCGGCGGTCGTCGTCATCGGCGGCACGCGGGCGTTGCCCCTGGTACTGGCACGCGAGCGGATCGAGCTCGCGGACGCGAGTCTCCCGGGAGCGAAGCAGCCTTACCACGCGCTCGAGGGACTGCCGCTCGCCGAGGCGAGCGCGCGGCTCGCAACGTTCAAGGCGTCCGCGGCGCGGCTCGCCGCTGCCGGGATTCGCACGCTGGTCGAGACCGCGCGCGTCGCGGGCGTCGAGCCGGCAGCCGCCGGCATCCTCGATTCCTCGGGGCGCGACCGCGGATCGCTCGAGGCGATCCTCGCCTCGCATGCGCTGATTCACACCGCCGACGGTAACCACTTTCGCGAAGCGCTCGGCGCCGCGTGCGCGGCCGAGAAGCTCCCCTGCACGCGCATCCGGCAGCGGGATCTGCCCGGCGAAGCGGCGCGGGCCCTGCAGCGCACCGCGAGAGTGCTCACCGCGACGGTGGCGCGGCTCGGGCGCGAGGTCGGCTCGCCGTGGGGTGCCGACCAGAAGGGCGCCGCACTCATTGCGTGGTTGCTGCTCGCGCGCGACGTTTGAGGCATTAAGCGAAGGCGGCTTCAGCGAGGGGGCTTCGGCGTCGTAGCCTCGGCGCCGGCGGCGGGCGAATGCGCGAGCAACCATTTCTCCGCGCCATCGACGGTGCGGAAGACTCTCACCGGGATGCCGCGGTTGACCGCGACATCCTCGGCAAAGCGCATCACCCCACCCTCGGCATTGAGGTCGACGAAGGCGAGCGCTTCCAGCATGCCGTGAAAGCGCTTGCTGCCCGCGGTCACCATGGTGAACACCTCCATCGTGCCGAGGCGCGGTCCTTCGAGGTTCTCCTCGATCAGCACCCGGGGACAGCGACGCGCCGCGCACTCCTGCATGACCTCCTGCATGTAGCGCGTCACGTTGTCGGGCGTGTTGCGCCCGGTGACGGTGAAATGCAGGTATCCCGGCTTCTGCTCGACCTTCAGCTCGTATGCCACCCGCCATCCTCTCCCTGAGACTTAAGTCTATGCGGCCCGCGGCGTTCGCTTAAGGGACGCCCGGGTAGATCTCGTCCGCCATCCAGTACCAGGCGAGCGCCGCGGCCAGGATCGCTCCCAGCAGCCACAGCACCCGGCGCCGAGCGCGCCAGGCCGCGCGCAACGGCGAGTATTGCAACGGAATGTCGACGAGATACGCGGCGCAGTAGCAGACATTCGCAAGCAACGCGAGCACGAGCAGTGCGCCGAGGGCGCTCCAGGTGAAGGCGCCGCGGAAATGCGGCCAGGTGGACACCACCCAGCCGAGCACGATCGCGGCGAGCAGCGCGTTGTAGCCGAGGCGCCGGGGCTCCCAGTAGCGCGCGGCGTCCGTCACGATCTCCCGGAACGGCGGCGGTGCCGGGACGGTCGATGCCGACTCGCGAGCAATCATCAAGAGGCCTCCGGCGACTATGTCCGCTCTGCAGCAGATGATACGCCGGTCGGTGGAGCGGGCGACGAGCGTCCGACCCTATGCGACGCCTTCGACGATGCGAATGTCACGATCGGCGGCGTTCCCCAGCACGCGCAGCGCTTCCCTGTACGCGGGGCTGTCATGCGCGGCGATGGCCTGCGCAACGCCGTCGAACTCGATGAGCACGGTGCGCTGCTCGAGTCCACCCTCGTAGACGCGCGCCGGCATGCCGCGCACCAGGAAGCGGCCGCCGGCCGCCTCCAGCGCGGGGAGAGCCAGCTTGGCGTAGGCGGCGAGAGCCTGTGGGTCGCGCACCGAGCGGTACGCGGCGATCCAATATGCTTTAGCCATGGGTGTGTCCGTTACTGTTCGGGTTCCTCAGCCGGCGCACATCCGCCCTGCTGGCATTCAGCCGAGCTCGCCTCGAGCTGCGCCGTCGAGATACTCGACAACACGAATACGAAGAAGCCGACGCTGAGCCCGAGCATGATGACGATGAGCTGCCGCATCTGATAATCCCAATCCCGGCTGTCCAGGTACGCCGCGATGGCCGCCAGCAGATAAACGTATCCTATTACCGCGAACGGAATCAGCGCCAACAGGAGAAGCGAGCGGAAGTGGCCGGCGAACGGCGGGCGCACCAGCACGAACCAGCCGATCTCTGCCACCAGCAGCGCCCCAAACCAGAGGCGCCACCTGCGAAGTGCCGGAGTCTTTGGAGCGAATAGCATGGTTGGTCTGACTCCTGGCTTCGGTTTTCAGTCGCAGCTTACTGCGCGCGCGGCGCTGCCGCTGGCCAGCCAGGGGACGCCGCGATAGCTGTCGGCCACCAGCCAGGCGCCGCTGGCGATCGCGGCGGAAATGAGCAGCTCCGACCAATTCCCCTGATCGTGGGGGCCGGACGCGACTCGCGGTACCCAGACGAGCAAGGTGAAGATCCAGAGCATCGCGGCCTCGAGGCTCACCGCGAGACGCGGAACGATGGCGAACAGCATGCCCGCCGCGGCCGCGAGACTTCCGGCACCGCTGAGATAAGTCCAGCCGAGAGGAAAGCCCAACCATATCGGCACGAGGCTCGCGGTCAGATCGTGATAGACGAAATGACTCAAGCCGATCATGGGTAATGCCACGATCAGCAGCAGCCGGGCGGCGCGGATCCCGCTCTCGCCGACGGCGAACCTGAGATGCCGTTGCTCCCAGGCGCCTGCGCGGGCGGCGAACAGACACCAGCCCCCGGCCGAGAGGGCGGCCGTCTCGGCGAACGACTCCCAGCCCACCATGACCTGAGGGGCCGATAAGAGCGCCGGGAGCTTGAGCAACACCAACCACAGCAGCAGGAAGGGAAGGAGGACTCGACAGGCAAGGGTGGCCAACGAACGCAGCAGCAGCCCGAGGCCGGTCGCGAGTGCGACGAGAGAGCAGAGATAAATGACGAGCGCACGGCCAGGCAGGCTCTTGGGGATCGGCTCCCAGATCTCGGAGGAATTTCCGTAAATCAAACCCAGGATCCCGAGCCCGAGCAACGCTGCTGCGAAGGCTGCACGGCTCGGTCGGATGGGGCAGAA
>Ga0210410_10006672_pt1 | contig 10016 bp, 9 predicted proteins | sample IncBWC4MmetaG_FD_161058 | JGI IMG/M metagenome (GOLD analysis project Ga0210410, IMG submission 161058) | Forest soil microbial communities from Barre Woods Harvard Forest LTER site, Petersham, Massachusetts, United States - Inc-BW-C-4-M | ecosystem: Environmental > Terrestrial > Soil >... | reverse complement strand
GCCCGCGGAACACGATCGAGCAGCCCATCTGTCCGCCGGACATGTACAGCGTCTTGGCCGCGGAGTTGATGATCTGGTCGATCGCCTGCATCGCGAAATTGAAGGTCATGAATTCGACGATCGGCTTCAGGCCCGACATCGCCGCACCGACGCCGATGCCGGCGAAGCCATGCTCGGTGATCGGCGTATCGATCACGCGTTTCGCGCCGAATTCCTGCAGCAACCCCTGACTGACCTTGTAGGCGCCCTGATATTCCGCGACCTCTTCGCCCATCAGGAACACGTCCGGATCGCGCCGCATCTCCTCGGCCATCGCGTCGCGCAGCGCGTCGCGGATGGTCATCGTCACCATCTCGGTGCCTGCGGGGATTTCCGGATCGGGCTCGGCGGCGGCTGCCGGCGCGGATGGCGCTTTCTTTTCTTCCGATGGGGGCGCTTCGGCTTTCGCTTCAGCCGGCGGCGCGGCCGCCTTTGGCGGCGCGCTGACCTTGCCGAGATCGGCCGCACTCTCGCCGTCAGCCAAAATGGTCGCGATCGGGGTGTTGACCGCGACGTCGGCCGTGCCTTCGGGGATCAATATCTTGCCGAGCGTACCCTCATCGGTCGCCTCGACTTCCATCGTCGCCTTGTCGGTTTCGATCTCGGCGATGACATCGCCCGACTTGATGGTCTCGCCTTCCTTCTTCAGCCACTTGGCAAGGTTGCCCTTTTCCATGGTGGGCGACAGCGCCGGCATCAGCACTTGAATGGGCATGGGAACTCCGAAATTAAACTTGCGCCTGCTCAGCGATAGATGTCGGTGTAAAGCTCGGATGCATCGGGTTCGGGATCGTGTTGGGCGAAATCCGCCGATGCATTGACGATCTCGCGCACCTCGGCGTCAATCGCCTTCAATTCCTGCTCGCTCATCCTGGCCGCCAGCAGGCGATTGCGAACCTGCTCGATCGGATCCTGGTCGTGGCGGATCTTTTCGACCTCTTCGCGGGTACGATACTTCGCCGGATCCGACATCGAATGGCCGCGGTAGCGGTAGGTCTGCATTTCCAGGATGAAGGGCCCCTTGCCGGCGCGGCACCAGGCCACCGCCTCGTCGCCCGCCGCCTTCACCGCACGGACGTCCATGCCGTCGACCTGCTTGCCCGGAATGTTGAAGGAATCACCGCGCTTGGAAAAATCGGTCTGCGCCGACGAGCGGGTCACCGAGGTGCCCATGGCGTAGCGGTTGTTCTCGATCACGTAGATCACGGGGAGCTTCCACAGCTCTGCCATGTTGAAGCTTTCGTAAACCTGGCCCTGGTTGGAAGCGCCGTCGCCGAAATAGGCCAGACTGACGAAATCATTGCCGCGATAGCGGTTGGCGAAGGCGAGACCGGTGCCGAGCGAGACCTGGGCGCCGACGATGCCGTGGCCGCCGTAGAAGTTCTTCTCCTTGCTGAACATGTGCATGGAGCCGCCCTTGCCCTTGGAATAGCCGCCATGGCGGCCGGTCAATTCGGCCATCACGCCCTTGGCTTCCATCCCGCAAGCCAGCATATGGCCGTGGTCGCGGTATCCGGTTATGACCTGATCGCCCTTCTTCAGGGCCATCTGCATCCCGACGACGACGGCCTCCTGGCCGATATAGAGATGGCAGAAGCCGCCGATCGCGCCCATGCCATAGAGCTGGCCGGCCTTTTCCTCAAAGCGCCGGATCAGCAGCATGTCGCGCAGCGCGGTTAGTTCCTGCTCGCGGGTGAATTCTGGAGGGGAGCCGTGTGCCTCGTTCTGACCTGCTTCCTTCGCAACGCTTTTCTTTGGTGAGGCCATGGGCAATTCCAGATCAAAGAGGGACTGAACTCAAGCCCTCTCTAACCCAACTCAAATCGCGGCGAAAGGATTGCGTTCGCTTGACGGAATATTGCTATGCCGCACTGCAACCGAGCGCGACATTTTTGTGATCGTTAGCGGGTGATTTTGAAATATGCGAACTGGCATTGCCGTCGTCCCGGCGTAACGGCGGCTCGGCCGTCATTGCTGGAGATGCGCAATTGCGCTCACGCAGGGATGAAGGCGGAAATCACATCTGACGGAATCAGTTCGGATTATTGGTCCGGACCAGATCGCGCGGATTGGCGTAATCGAGCTGAAAGCGCGCGCGCTCGTCCAGCAAATCGGGGTCGACCCGGTCCGACCTCAAGAGCGAGACGCGTTGCTCGCCCTCGGCCCGCTCCCGCTTCAGCCGCGCCAGTTCCGAGGTCAGGGCGACGATTTCCTGATCGAGTTCCTGGCGCGCGTTCAGCCCATATTTGCCGGTATAGGCGTTGACGCCGAAATAGCAGACCATCATCGCCGCCATCGTGTAGAGGGCGAGCCCGGTAAGCAGCGATTTCAGTCGGGTGCGAGAGACCATGGCACCAACATGCGACGGTCCGGTTAACGGAATCCTAAGCCGGGCGCCGTTGGTTCTGCGCGTATTCTATCCGCAAAACCGGTATCCACCCTCGGATCAAGTCCGAAGGCTTGCTTTTGCGGAATACGCGCCGCCGCCTATTTGTTCTGCTTCTCAACGAAAGCCGCGAACGCGTCGATGTACTGCTGCAACACCTTCTGGAGCGCTTCCTTGGTGAGCTGGCCCTTGTCGTCGAAGGCATCGCCGACGGCAGTCAGATAGATTTCGGGCTGGCCCAGAATCGGACCGGCGATACCCGGCAGGATGTTCTGCAGATGCTTGGCCGCGCTGACGCCGCCGAGCGGCCCCGGGGAGTTGCTGATGATGCCGACCGGCTTGCCGAGGAACCAGCTCTTGCCGTAGGGCCGCGATCCGACGTCGATGGCGTTCTTCAACACGCCGGGGATCGAGCGGTTGTATTCCGGGGTTACGAACAGCACGCCGTTCGACTTCTGCAGCTTTTCGCGAAACGCCAGCCAATCGGCCGGGGGGGCCGCTTCAAGATCCTGGTTGAAGAAGGAAAGGCCGTGCAAGGTCGTGACCTCGAGCGTCAGCGAAGCCGGTGCCAGCTTGGCCAGCGCATGGGCGATCTTGAGCGAAAAACTTTCCTTGCGAAGGCTGCCGACGATCACGACGACGTTGTGGGTGGCCATGGTATTTCCTTTTTTGAACCGGAGGGCTGCGGCCACTTAAGCCAGATCGGCCAAAACGATGCAAGTGCATGAACCGCGCAAATTTGGAAACGCAGGGTTCGCATAGACAACATTTCGCCAAAAACAAACGGGCCGCCCCCGGGGCGGCCCGTTGCGTCGGACCTGGCGATGCCGATCAGATCACCGGATCCCAGCCAACCGGCACCAGCCGGTATTTCGCGCCATCCTTCTCGACATGGCCGATCGAGGGGAACGGGAAATGGAATCCCACCACCGTCGCCTTCTCGGCCGCCGCCATGTCGTAGAATTTGTGGCGCGTCGTCTGCGCTGTCTCGGGATCGACGTCGTAGACCACGTGCCAGTCCGGATTCTTCAGGAAGAACTCGGGGATGTTGGTGACGTCGGCTTGAATCAGGATTTTCGAACTCCCTGATGCGACGGCGAAGGAAGTATGACCGGGCGTGTGGCCCGGCGTTGCGATCGAAGTGATGCCGGGCGCGACTTCCTTGCCCCAATCATACTTCGTCACCTTGGACTCGATACCGGCGTAAATCTTCTTCACGTTGGCAAAGTAGTTCTTCATCATCTCGTTGGACTGGGCCTTGGCGGCGTTCTCGTCGCTCATCCAGAATTCCCAGTCCTTTGCCGGCACCATGATCTCGGCATTGGGAAACGCCATCGAGCCATCGGCCGCACGAATGCCGTTGGTGTGATCGGGATGCAGATGCGACATCAGCACGATATCGATGCTCTTGGGGTCGACGCCGGCGGCGGCGAGATTTTGCAAGGTGCGCCCGGCCCGCCCCTTGCTCGGCCCCAACATGGAAACGCCGTTGCCGCTATCGATCAGAACCAGCTTGCTGCCGGTATTGATGAGCTGCGGGTTGAACGGCACCGCGACCATGCCCTTCGGCATGTAGGCAGAGTCCGCCGCGGCCTGCGCCTCGTCTTTCGCGACGTTGCTGACGAAGTTATCGATCGGACGCAAAAACACCCCGTCATTGATCGAGGTGCATTCGTAGTCGCCGACCTTGTAGCGATAGAACCCGGGCGCCTGCGCTCCGGTTGGTGGTACCGCGGCGTCCGCGGCCGGTGTTCCCAGTGACGGCAGCGCGGTCGCAGCACCAACGGCAGCGGCCCCTGCCAAAAGATCACGACGGCTCAACTCCATGGAATCCTCCCCATCTGCTTTGCGGTTTTCCGCATTCGTTGCGCGGCAAATGTTCTCCCGTTGCCGGGAGAACGCAAGCCTGATTGTCAGGGAAGTCGCCGGCCCTCAGCCCTTGTTCGGATTGATCAGGAATTTCTCGCCGGTGGCGCGCTTGCCATAGATGGCGATGTTGGAGAGTTGCAGCGCCTCCTGCAGCGAGACGACCTGGGTGTAATGGCTGGCGAAGGTGGTCTTGAGCTCGGCTATGACCCGTGCGCGCAGTTTGGCGCCATCGGCCTGGCCGATTTTCATCAGGAACGGAAACAGCAGCCAGCCGCCGACGCCCCAGGCCATGCCGAAGGCGCGGTTCAGCTCGATCGGACGCGGGTCGAGGCTGCCATAGACATAGACCTGCTTGTGCACGCTCGATCCGTAGCGGCTATAGACCTTGGCGGTCTTGTTGGCCGCGATTTCCATACAGGTGAGGATTTGGCCTGCGAGCTTGCCGCCGCCGATAGCGTCGAACGCGATCGTCGCACCGGTTTCCAACAGCGCATTGGTCAGGTCGTCCATGAAAGTTGGCGCGGTGGAATCGACGACGTGCCTGGCGCCGATCTTGTGCAGGATGTCGGCCTGTTCCTTGCTGCGCACGATGTTGACGAGACCGATGCCGTCCTTGAGGCAGATCTTGTTGAGCATCTGGCCGAGATTCGACGCAGCCGCGGTGTGCACCAGCGCCTTGTGACCCTCGCGCCGCATGGTCTCGGTCATGCCGAGCGCAGTCAGCGGATTGACGAAGCAGGAAGCGCCTTCGACCGCTGTGGTGCCATCGGGCAGCGGCAGGCATTCGTTCACTTTCAGGGTGCGGTATTGCGCATACATCGCGCCGCCGATCATCGCCACCGTCTTGCCCATCAGCGCCTTGGCGGCATCCGACGACCCGGTCTTGATCACCACGCCGGCGCCCTCGTTGCCGACCGGCATCGATTCATCGAGCCGGGCCGCCATGGCTTTCATCGCCGCTTCCGGCACTTTTGCGGTGACCACCGGAGACTCCCTGGTGCCGGAGGCCTTGGCAGTCGACATATCGGCCGGCCCGATCAGCAGCCCGAGGTCGGACGGATTGATCGGCGCGCCCTCGACCCGGACCACGACTTCATCGGGGCCGGGCTCGGGCGTCGGGATGTTTGCCAGCGATAGTTCGAGTTCGCCGCTCTTTTTCAGCAGCGAACGCAATTGCAGCCCGCTCTTGCCGTCACTCATCGCAATCCTCCCGTTTGTGTTTGTTGTATCTGGCTACGCGGGCGCGTTACGCCAGCGCTTTCAGCGCCGCCTTGCCGGCATATTTCGCCTGCGCGCCCAGTTGCTGCTCGATGCGCAGCAACTGGTTGTATTTGGCGGTGCGGTCGGAGCGCGCCAACGATCCGGTTTTGATCTGGCCGCAATTGGTGGCCACGGCCAGATCGGCGATGGTGGAATCCTCGGTCTCGCCGGAACGGTGCGACATCACGGCGGTATAGCCGGCCTTGTAGGCCATCTCGACCGCAGACAGCGTCTCGGTCAGCGTGCCGATCTGGTTGACCTTGACCAGGATCGAGTTGGCGCGGCCGTTTTTGATACCGTCGGCAAGGCGCGTCACGTTGGTGACGAACAGGTCGTCGCCGACGAGCTGGCATTTGCCGCCGATCAGGTCGGTCAATTCCTTCCAGCCGGCCATGTCGTCTTCGGACATGCCGTCCTCGATCGAGACGATCGGATAGCGCGCCGCGAGATCGGCAAGATATTTGGCCTGCTCCGAACCCGAGCGGGTCTTGTTCTCGCCGCCATAGATGTAATTGCCGTCCTTGAAGAACTCGGTCGCCGCGCAGTCCAGCGCCAGCATCACGTCGCTTCCTGCCTTGTAACCGGCCTTGCCGATCGCAGCCATGACGAACTCGAGTGCGGCATCCGCCGACGGCAGGTTCGGCGCAAAACCGCCCTCGTCGCCGACATTGGTGTTGTGGCCGGCCTTCTTCAGTTCGCCGCGCAGCGTGTGGAAGATTTCCGAGCCGCAGCGCAGCGCCTCGGCGAAGGTCGCCGCCCCCACCGGCATGATCATGAATTCCTGGAAATCGATCGGGTTGTCGGCATGCACGCCGCCATTGATGATGTTCATCATCGGCACCGGCAGCGTCCGCGCCGAGGTGCCGCCGACGTAACGATAGAGCGGCATGTCGAAGGATTCCGCCGCCGCCTTGGCGCAGGCCAGCGAAACGCCCAAAATGGCGTTGGCCCCGAGCCGGCTCTTGTTCGGCGTGCCGTCGAGATCAATCATGATCTGGTCGATCTGAACCTGCTCCTCGACCGCCTGATCGCTCAGCGCCTCGAAGATTTCGCCGTTGATGGCCTCGACCGCCTTCTGGACGCCCTTGCCGAGATAGCGCGCCTTGTCGCCGTCGCGCAGTTCGACCGCCTCATGCGCGCCGGTGGAGGCGCCGGAGGGAACCGCGGCGCGGCCGATCGAGCCGTCTTCCAGCACCACATCGACCTCGACGGTGGGATTGCCACGGCTATCGAGAATTTCGCGGCCGATGATGTCGACGATGGCGGTCATGTCTATGCTTCCCCGGTTGGTTCTGGCTGGTTGCGCCGCGTCATACACGGAGCGCAAGCAAATGTGAACGCTTGACCTGCGGCCTTTTCCTGACGGGTGGATTTGGCGCGGTTATGCTGGCTGGACGTCGATCACCGCGTGTAAACCTTCCTTCTCCAAGAGCCGGGGTAACGCAATGAATCGCCGCCAGTTTCTCATCTCGGCCGCCACTGGAATTGTTGCCACACCCGCCCTGTTCCGAGGCGCCGGCGCGCAGGAAAGCCCGTTCCGGGTCAAATATTTTCCGGTTGACGCGGGCATCGGCCTGCACGACGTCACGCCCGCCCGCGACGGCACCATCTGGTTTACCGGCCAGGGCAACGGAACGCTGGGGCGCCTGGATCCGCGCGATGGCTCATTCAAACTGGTCGGTCTTGGCAAAGGCGCGGCCCCCCACGGCGTCACGATCGGCCCCGACGGCGCACCATGGGTGACCGAGGGCGGACAGAATGCGATCGCCCGCGTCGACCCAGCGGATCATCGCGTCACGCTGTTCCGCCTGCCCGAAAAATTTGCTTACGCCAACCTCAACACCGGCGTGTTCGACAGAAGCGGAATCTACTGGTTCACCGGCCAATCCGGCTATTACGGCCGCCTCGACCCGAAGTCGGGCGCCGTGAAAGTGTTCGATGCCCCGCGGGGCGTTGGTCCCTACGGCATCACGGTCACGCCGAAGGGCGAAGTCTGGTACGCCTCGCTCGCCGGCAATCACATTGCCAAACTCGATCCGACAACGGGCCAGGCGACGGTGGTCGAACCACCCACGCCAAAACAAGGCGCCCGGCGGATATGGTCGGACTCCAGAAGCCGCCTCTGGGTCAGCGAGTGGAACAGCGGCAACGTGTCGATGCACGACCCCGCGGACGGCTCCTGGAAAGCCTGGAAGCTGCCGGGGGCTAGCCCGCACGCCTATGCGGTTTATGTCGATGACAGGGACAAGATCTGGCTCACCGATTTCTCGGCAAATGCCATCGTGCGCTTCGATCCCGTGAGCGAGAAATTCAACGTGTTCGCCAGCGACAGAGCGGGCGCCAATGTTCGCCAACTGGATGGGCGGGCCGGCGAGGTATGGGGCGCCGAATCCGGCAACGCGCGTCTGGTGGTCGTTCAGACCGTCGCGCCTACCTGAAATCCTCGCGGCTTTCCGACATCCCGATCTCACGGTGACGGTTGACGGGCCTATCCTGTTGCGTCAATGACGCGTCCGCAAAGGACGAACATCATGGCCAAAAAACCCCTGCAGCTCGGCCGCGCCGTGGAATGGCCCGACAGCCCGGAAAAAGCCACGCTCGACCGCGTGCCCAATCCGCAGGCCGACACCAATTACGTGGTCCGCTTCACTGCGCCGGAATTTACCTCGCTCTGCCCGGTCACCGGACAGCCGGATTTCGCGCATCTGATGATCGACTATGTGCCGGGCCGTTGGCTGCTGGAATCCAAGTCGCTGAAACTTTACGTCGCGAGCTTTCGCAACCACGGCGCATTCCACGAGGATTGCACGGTCATGATCGGCAAGCGGATCGCCGGCGAGATCAAACCGAAATATTTGCGCATCGGCGGCTACTGGTATCCGCGCGGCGGCATCCCGATCGACGTGTTCTGGCAGACCGGCAGATTGCCGAAGGGCATGTGGATGCCCGATCAGGGCGTCGCGCCCTATCGCGGCCGGGGCTGATCCTGGATATCTCAATGCCCGCTCAGAGGTAGACATTGTCAATGTCTACCGACGACTCGACGCCTAGTTTGACGAAGTTTTTTGCGAGCCAATCGTCTGCGCATTTTCGTCCCTGATCGCGAAGAAACACCAGAAAATCCCAATCGGCGTTGTACTTGCTCGTCGGACTGAGCCCGCCCATGAATTCGTCGTCAGTGATGCTGTGGATCAATATCCGCTTAATCTCCTGGTCGACAATGCGGTTTTGCTTGACCAGCCCGGTGATGAAGCTCACCGCCCGCATCTCGCGCATCAACGACGAATTGAAGCTGATCTCGTTGATGCGGTTCAGAATATCGCCGGCGGCGGTCGGCAGCTCCTTGCGGAACAGCGGATTGATGTGAACGATGACGATATCCGCGCTTTTGCAGTTATAGATCAGCGGGAACAGCGCCGGGTTTCCCATGTAGCCGCCGTCCCAATAGGCTTCGCCATCGATCTCGACCGCGTGAAACATCGTGGGAAGACAGGCCGAGGCCATCACGGCAGATACCGAGATTTCCTTTCCGCTGAAGACCTTCACCTTGCCGGTGCGAACGTTGGTTGCAGAGAGAAACAGCCTCACCGGAGCATCCGGACGCCTCAGCACGTCGAAATCGATCGACTGCTCGACCAAGTCGCGCAAAGGGTTGTAGTCCGAAGGGTTGAACTCATAGGGCGACAGCACGCGCGTTACGAAACCCATCAGGGAGAAAACCGGCGACCAGGCCAACCTGTGATCGCCCAGCATTCGGTCGATGGGACTTGGCTGCAATGGCCCATGCCTGGCTGCGTCGCTGACGCGCTTCCAATAGTCGGCGAGCGCTCGGCGTGCCCCTTCGCGACCACCGATCGCAAGCCCATAGGCAAAGACCGCGGCATTCATTGCCCCGGCGCTGGTTGCACTGAGACCCTCGAACGCAAGATGTTTCTCGTCCAGGAATCGGTCGAGTACACCCCAGGTAAAGGCCCCATGCGCTCCGCCTCCCTGGAGAGCCAGGTTGATGGTCCGGACCTGGTTGGAAAGTGCCGGGTCGTGACCGATTCTTGCCGACACCTCAGGTCCACCCGCCGAATTCCGGTCCGAAGTAGCTTCCATAGCCGCCTCCTCGATCCCGCCAATCAACGTTACGCTTCTCTGAGACGAGCAATCAATCGCTCAGCCACTCGCACCGACGCGGGTCTGAGTTCACGGCGCGGCGACGTCCCTCGTCGACCGCGCCGGGAACGGTCCCCGATCGAGATCGGTTAAACGAACTCAAAGAGAACTCGGAAACATCGCTTAAATTGCGAGCGGTCCCGCTAAACAGGCGCCAATAGTTGTTCTGTAAAAGTAGCTGGAATGCCGGACGAGGCATGATCGAACAAGGGGTAAGGATCGACATGTTAGCAAATCGACGCAGAAGCGAACGTCAGCTTTGCAAAAAGCTCGCGAAAATCCAGTTCGGGACGGGCTCGTT
>Ga0210410_10006670_pt1 | contig 10017 bp, 15 predicted proteins | sample IncBWC4MmetaG_FD_161058 | JGI IMG/M metagenome (GOLD analysis project Ga0210410, IMG submission 161058) | Forest soil microbial communities from Barre Woods Harvard Forest LTER site, Petersham, Massachusetts, United States - Inc-BW-C-4-M | ecosystem: Environmental > Terrestrial > Soil >... | reverse complement strand
CCTTCACGGCAGCGCCGGCGATCGGTGGAGGCGGCCGGTTCACGAGCGGCGGTGGCACCTGCACCGCAACCACGGTACTTAACCCAGGCGGCAGTTGCACTGTCATAGTGACCTATGCGGCTGCCGGCTCGACCACAACGCGGACCGGAACCGTCACGGTTACCGGCACTCCAACCGGCCTGGCGACCGAATCAACGTCGATCTCCTTCTCGGCGAATTGAGGAACAACCCGGGGCCGGACATTCAAACCAGAATGTCCGGCCCTTTAACCGCACCGAGGGAACCAATGAACCGCTGGATTAAACTGAATACACGCACCATGAAATTCACGGGGACGAAGATACTGCTGGCGGGGATTTTCGCCGGCAGCATCTTCGTCTCACTCGCAGCTGCCCAAAACGCGGCGCAGGCGCACTCGGCTCCCCAAGCCGGGAAACCTGCGGCAGCTGCGGCCCCATTTCGGAATCAGCCCGCGCGGATCGCCAATCGAGAGGCTGCAATTCTTGAAGCCGTATGGGGGATCGAAGCCCCCAGCGTCAAAGCGGTGGAGTCGGGAGTGATTCTCCGGTTCAGCTACCGCGTATTAGACCCGGAGAAGGCCAAGCCGCTGAACGACAAGAAGTTCAGACCCGTCCTGGACTGCCCGGAGAAAGGTGTTGAACTTGTGGTTCCGTCGCTGGAGAAGGTGGGGCAGTTGCGCCAGGCCCCCCACACCATCGAAGCCGGAAAGTCGTACTGGATGGCATTCTCCAACAGCGGGCGGCCGGTGAAACCAGGAGATCACGTCGACGTCGTGATCGGGAACTTTCGCGCCAACGGGCTCATCGTCGAATAGCGATGAACTCCTGTCATACCCAATTGTCAATCCAAGACCGATCTCATTTCCAGAAAGAGCCACACATGAACCAGAATCGATTTGCGAACATACTGACCATCGCAGCTGGATTGTTTCTTTTGTTTGCCGCGCAAGGGCCGGCTCGAGCCGACAGCGCTCCGAACGGTGCGATGCAGATTCCAAAGCCGGCTTCCCATGGGCCTCTGCCGAAGAGCGATCCTCTCCCTGACGTTTTTGCCGGGTTAAATTACACCGATGACCAGAAGGCGGAAATTGCCAAGATTCGTCATGGTATGGAGGTGCGACGGGACGTAGTTGAAAGGGACCACAAACTTACGCAGGACCAGAAAGATGCAATGATCCTGGGCTACGCCCACTTGGAGAACGGCGAGATCTACAAGGTCCTCACTCCAGAGCAGCGCAGGCAAGTCCAACATAGACTGCTAGCACGCAGAACCGCAGAGCAGGGGGCCCAGAAAAAGCAGCTCCCGGCAAATTAGAACCAGCACAATTCCTCAACTTTGGGCTCTTTACACCTGACTTCAATGGGACGATGATCCGAGAGATTCGCCGCCTCTCCCAAGGCCCGCGTGCACGCTCCACCGGCTATGTTCCGGCCTTCGGACTTGCCGGCGGAAGATACGTCAACGTTGCAGGAACAAAGACGCAGGCGCAAGATGTACATCGAAAGAGGATTGGGATGCGGCGATGCCATGTTCGAGCTGGCACCTGGTCCCTCGGTGGCCATTCAAGCCCCCACCTTCGTGTAGTTCCGGTAGAACTTGCGAAACCTGTAAAATGGATTCCATCGAAGTAAATGGTGGCTCGAAATGTTTCCGACGATTCCGGTTTCGGAAAAAACCCCCGGTGTTAGATCTCCACTGTAGAGGGTTGGTGTCGCTCGACCCTCAGATTCGTTGCTGAACCATGGTGCGCGTTCTTATCGTAGAAGACGAGATGAAGCTTGCTGTCGCGATCGCCGGCGGACTGCATGAGAACGAATACAGGACAACTATTGTAAATTCCGGCGAAGCGGGGATGAAGTGCATTCTTGAATCCACGTTTGATGTCATTCTCTTGGACCTGATGCTGCCCGGCACCAGTGGCTTGGAAATTCTGCGCGCCGTGCGCCGGAACGGCCTAAGGACCCCGGTCCTGATCCTCACATCGAAAGGAGCCCTGGATGACCGGGTGCACGGCCTCGAAGTGGGAGCGGATGATTACCTCGTCAAACCATTCGCATTTCCTGAGCTACTGGCTCGCATTCATGCTCTCCATCGCAGAGCCAATCCCGAAACCCCCTCCGTTCTGCAGCTTGCCGACCTACGAATGGAGTTAAGCGCCCATTCAGCGGTGCGAGGAAATACTCCGCTGGAGCTAACGGCAAGAGAATTCGAACTATTGGAGTATCTGCTTGCGAATCGTGGCACCGTTGTATCGCGCGAGATGATTGCGCGCGACGTGTGGCAGTCCACGGTTCGCTACACGACCTTAGACAACGTGATCGACGTTCACATTGCGCGAATCCGACGCAAGGTCGATGACCCGTTTCCGGTGAAACTTCTTCATACTGTGCGCGGCGTTGGCTTCGTCCTGCGCAAGCCGGAGGACACCTAAGTGCGCCTTCGGCACACATCGATCCGAACTCGACTGACGCTTTGGTACACCGCGATCTTCAGCCTTGTACTTGCCTCGTACATCTGCGGGGCATGTTTTCTGCACTACTGGCAACTAAGCGCTCAGCTTTATGATGGCGAGGTGCAGGATCTGGAGACCGTCGAAGGTCTCCTTTACTTCACACCCGAGGAGCGGCTTTTGTTGCACGAGGACTACCATGGCCATGCGGAATCAAGGCTACTCCTTGACCGGGTGATGGAAGTCATGAACGAGCGGGGTGAAGTCCTGTTCCGTAACGAGAAACTGCACGGGCAGGAACTCGGGGGACCTCCGCTCGAAAACGAATTCACGATTCGTTACTTTGCAAGGCACATCAGGCTGTCCGATGGTACCCGTGTGCTGGCGGTCAGCCACCTCCACCTGTTCAAGGGACGGCCGCTTTTGATGAGAGTTGGCTATAGCACCGAGCCGCTGCGCCTACACGTATTCGAGTTTCTCGAAGATCTCGCCTTCGCCATGCCGTTCGTACTCCTTGCAGCCGGTATTACGGGTGATCGAATGGCCAGGAAGGCACTGAATCCGCTCGGAGACATGGCTCGGCTGACAGAACGGATCACGGCGAGGAGCCTGAGCGACCGGATACCGGTGGAAAACCCCAATGACGAATTCGGACATATGGCGCGGGTCCTCAACAGCTTGTTGGAACGCCTGGAAGAATCGTTCGTAAAGCTGAAGCAGTTCACATCCGACGTCTCCCATGAGTTGAGAACACCACTGGCCTCCCTGCGTGTCGTGGGCGAAGTCGGCCTGCAATCCCAACAGAATCCCGCCGAATATCAAGACATCATTGGCAGCATGCTCGAGGAAGTGACCAGGCTGAGCTCGATGATCGACACTCTGCTGACCATCGCGCAGGCAGAGTCTGGGGAGATCAGGCTGACGCGGATGGAATTCTCTCTGGCTGACCTCGTGAACGAAACGGTCGCGATAGTAGGAGTCCTGGCGGAAGAAAAGTCCCAGACGATCGTCCTCGACGGAGATCCCGATCTACAGTTGGAGGCGGATCGAGGCTTTCTTCGCATGGCGATGGTGAATCTGCTGGATAACGCCGTCAAATACTCTCCTACTGGGAGCGAGATTCGCGTCTGCTGGAGACAAGCTGTTCAAGAAATTGGTGGCCCCGCGATGGTCGAAGTGTCCGTGGAGGACCAAGGGCCCGGGATTGAGGAGAGCGAACGGCAGCACGTATTCAGACGATTCTATCGTGTAGACACGGCCCGTAACCGCGAAGCCGGAGGTGCTGGACTAGGCTTAGCGATTGCGAAGTGGGCCGTGGAGGCACACGGCGGAATGATCCTGCTTCATTCCCGACCTGAAGGCGGATTAATTCTCAAAGTCCTGCTTCCCGCGACACAACCAACGCATCGCAGCCTGCACGTAGTGTGATCCGTAGTTTGTTGGCGGTTGTCCGGAGATACAGTTTCCGAAAGATCCAGCGCAGTTGTCTGTTGGCGATTGACGTCCGAACCGATTCGAATGCGGCCGCTTGCCTATGCGCTAACGACCCGCCAACCTTCCGCTTTGCGCTTGAGCTGTCCCCCGATCAATATCATCAGTTGCGAATCCGCGCTCAGCTGGTCGTTAGGTGAAAGAAGGTGGCGCGAGCCGGCAACAGTCGATGACTCTTGGCAATTCGACCGATGCCGGTGGGAAAGCGAGCCCGGTCCAACCATCACCCAATCAGCGAATCTCGGAACCGCCCACTGTCTGAGTCCGGGCGATGAGCGCTGCGCTCTGGCCCTCCGTCTACCGTAGTCGTCGAAGCTTAGCTACTTTCGGGCAGGTCTTCAACCGTGAGCGCACGCGCCCGTTCTAAAACTGCGCTTCGGAAATCAATCTCGATGGATTGGTGGCCATTGTCGCGTCCAGATCTTCAATTTGCGACATTGGGCTAGCGCCTATTCTCGCGCGCTCCGGCTGATGCAATTCCTCCTGAATGCCTCCGAGTTCCATTGGATTAGTACACTTTTCGGGTCCAGACGTGCGGCGGATGCAAGCGCCGTCAACGCCTTCTGGTATCGATGGATAGCGTCGTATGCAAACCCAAGTTCTTCCATCGCAGCCACATTATTTGGATCGCGCCTCCTTGGTTTAGCCCGCGTTGCACTCGATTCATTCATGTCGTTTGGGATTAGCCTTGCGACTGCTCCTTTTCGATCATTGGTCTGGAGGTTCCCAGCGAAATGACTTCGTATCGACCAGATTGGCCGATCCGACTATCTGCGGCATATCCGGACGAGTAACAGGGGGCGTGGGCTCGATGCCATTTTCCACGATCCAACGAGGCAGAATTCAACCATTGATGACGCTTACGATATGTGCCATGCTTTAGAGAGAGAGCAAAATTGTCCAGAACTCGTTTCCAGCAAGAACTCGCTGCGGTTAAGGACAAGATCCTCGCGATGGCAGCGTTGGCGCAGGAATCGGTTAGCTCTGCGCTCGAGGCATATCTGCTTCGGGACGAACAGCTCTGCGAATTTGTGAAGCGCACCGAGCGCGCCATCAATTCTGCACAGCGCGAGATAGATGAGATGACCTGCACACTGCTCGCTCAAGAGCAGCCGATGGCTGTCGATCTCCGTTTCCTGTTGGCTGTGATTAAGATCAATCGCGATCTGGAACGAATCGGTGACCTAGCCATGAACATCAGGCGGCGAACAAGAGAGATCATGGGGACATACCCAGCCGACCTTCGAGTAGATTTTGCCAAAATGGGGCTAGTGGTCGATCGTATGATTCGCTCAGCTATTCGGGCATTGCTCGAGGGGGACGCCTGCTTGGCCGATGTGATTCGAGAAATGGACGATGAAGTAGATCGAATGAACTGTCAAGCACACGATGCCTTACTCCATTTCATAGGAGAGAATCCTCAGTGTGCTCGGCAAGCGGTGGCCGGAATCTTGGTGGCCAAGAGTTTGGAGAGAATCGCTGATCATGCCTCCAATATTGCAGTCGACGTCATTTTTTGGATACGAGCAGCGGACGTACGGCATGAGTTGGCGCCAGACCTCGACTAACTCGGTGGCATAACCGTTCGAACCATGAGTAGAAGAGGCGCTGCGTCCGCACCGATTATCCTAGGCGCGAACCTGATCAGCATCTGATTGCGGAAGGAAATACGCGAAAGAGCTGCGATGGTTCCTGAGTGTTGCTGAGATCGGCGAGGGTGATGTGCTGCTGAACGTCGCAAACCTCTACAACAGTACAGCAGGAGGAATGCCGCAGGACACTACGGAAGGCCTGCGCTGGTATCGCTTGGCCGCAGACAAAGGCAATGAAGAAGCCCTATTCATAGGGATAATGTACGAAATCGGCAACGGTGTTAACCAAGACCTTTCAGAAGCAATGGCTGTTATGAACTGGCGGCTGAAAGGGGAAACGCCGGCGCAAATTCAACATCGGCACTATGTACACACGCAGCCAAGGCGTTTCGCCGTTCAGGGAGTAGAGATTGGCTCGTCCGGCCCAATCTGATGATGGAACGGGAGAATCCTCTCGAATCGCACATCTTCGACCAGAGTCGCTGAGTTTAACTCCACCAAGTCGGCGTATCCGGTCTCTCGATTCACTGTGAGGACGAAGAACACCCCCGAGCGACCTTCTACGTAGACACGTTGACGCGCTGCCGGAATCATCATGGCACGACCCCATCCCTAATTGGTTCGGTCAGGGTTCGTCGGAGGGGGAACACGAACGGATACCCTGCGATGTTCGTTTCAACTCGATGTCACGTCCACCAAGTCACCAAGTCAATCAATTTATGTTTGTAGTATGCTCTCGCAACGATGATCACACCTTCGAGTTCTTCCACGCGGACGTGTTCGCCAACCGGGGGAAAATACATATCTGGCCTTGATTGATGTCCCATGATACCGCAATCGAAGCCAAAAGGGAAAGATCAAGTCGGAATTTTATATTGCGCAACACCATTGGGTTGCCGCGCAGACGCACCAAAATGCGCATCTGATGAGCAAAACCGAGTACGACCAACTGATCAAGCGAATCGACACTGCCCTACCGACATGGGAAGCTGTTATCGACAAGCTAGACCCAGCAAAAATCCTATGCAGTTGGGAAGCTCCTGGCGACGCGGCTCGATGAATTACGTCAGGAGTTCCCCGGTCTTCGGAGCGCTCTGGCGGAGCAGAAACGAACTTACTCGGTGTCCGGAGAATTGTTCTTGGTTACTGGACTGAGCAACCTCCCAAGAAAGCGTCATGTCCGAGGTGATTCTACGAAATGATGACCAGACATTCGTTTCTTTCGGGTCACTCAACCAGGAGCCTGAGGATACCGAGTCTCAACTGGATAACAATGTCTTCGATCGTGTGAAGGCTTTGGAAGCTCGTTCCTGCCGTCAGCGCCTTACGCCTGAATTCGGCTGTACGATGGCGCAAGGATTCAATACTCAGGCAGGGGGCGCGAGGTGATCTATGGCAGATCCGTTCGATCAGGACAAGGTGATCAATATCAGGATTGGCCAGGGCCCTTAGATGCTATGACCAGATGATCGAATGCGTGAACAGCCTTCCTCCGGATGAAAGGGTCGAGTTCGAGAAATGGGATGCGGATCGGCCTGAGGGAGTCAAGACATCCGAATGGTCAGGATTCGCGGGTGGTCAAGGCCGCCGAACAGGCCGCATCGGCGTATGGCGGGAGCGCGGTCGGGAGGCGGCGATTAAGTCGTCATGTGAAGTGGATGCTGTTGCGCTGAGGAGGTCAATTGCTATGGTGCAGACGGTCGGCATGTTTTTTTGAATTGCACGTCGCAGAAAAGAGTGCCAATTCTCGTGATAGCATAACAATGGCTTCCGATTGGAAACTGCGCGGCGTGGCGAGCGCCGCGCTTTCTTTTGGTGCCCAGGCCCTGGCAATCTCAAGAACCACATAGTATCCAACCCAACACAGGCAGGAGAATTCACGATGGCGTTGAGACATTCACGCTCATCGGAATTGACAGGAATTGGATCAACGAGAGTAGCGGAAATCTTCGCCTGGTTTGTGTCATTGAAGATGGAGGGAAGCTGACGGTATGGGGTAGTCAGCGAAATCATAGGTTATCGACACCGTTCAACTTGCCAAGATGCCATGCAAAGTAGTGTGCGATTGGATCGCTCCAAAACATTGGGCTGTATCCCGCTACGGGCATACACATTGGGTTCCCGAAGGTAACATGCTTCGCGAAGTGCCTTCGTAGGTCGCGGTGCATGCCAAACGCTAGACGAGGCGATCATCGCAGGCATGAAAAACGCGCGGCACAGGGAGCGCCGCGCAAATGGCCAATAGATCGTCGAGCACGGCAATCTTCTTAAAGGTAAGCTCGAACTCGGATTAGAACGTTAGGTCAAAACGTCTTAGTTTGATAACGTACCGTTAGTTCAATGCACCTAAACGACACGTTCTCCCGCTGCCTGCCGGTCGCCACTCAGAATGACTCGCTGAGTGTGAGCAATTAGCAATTAGCCAAGGAACCTGATCCGGGTCATCCAGGATTCCGTTGCTTCTGCGCTCAGGTTTCGCCGGACCTCCTCTTGGGGGTCGATGGTGCAGCGGGCTTGCCGTCGCGTGATGCTGCGCTGTGCCAGCCAGTAGTGCGCGGGCCTGTTGGAGTCGATTGACTTCAGTGTCAATTGCAAAAGAGCAAATGGCCGAGGCTCATGCTGATCAGTCTAAGTTACAAGGGAGCCTCTAGCGACTTCCAGCAATGACGCGCTCACTAAAGCACGCGGCGCACGGGTGCAAAAGGGCAGGCAGTGTCAACGCTTGGTTTGGTCACGCGCGCTATCATGGATGCCTGTTGGGAAAATTTCTTCGATGGCGGGACTCGGATGGGTGATGCGAGATTTGTTTTCAAAAATCGCTCCCTTTGTGGTTGACCAAACTCTATTTAGGAAAAGTTTATTCGATTTGCAAGGAAATCCGCTTCTTTGCGGGAGAGCTGTGAGTATCGAATCCGCACTCGATCCTCCGAGTATTCGGAGTTCTTTCCTGTGTCGTGATTAAGTGCTCTGGAGACCGCCTATAGCCTGGCTAGCGACGATTTCCACACTGGCTCTTCGCAAGACGCGACATTGAATTGACGTAGAGCCGACCATGGATCATGTAGCTGGGATACTTAAGATCGTCAATTCCCCGGCCTACCGCGGGAGGAGAGTCTTCTCATGGATGTAGTCACGAAAAAGTAGGATCAGTTTTCCATGTGTTTTTGCGAACTTGAAAATCTCGTTATACGGGAAAGGGACCAAATTGCAAGTGGTCTCAAAGGGTGCTGTCTTGTCGAGATTCTGATATGTGACCCTGATCGGAATGTGGAGTTCAGCCATGTCGGGATTGTCGTATGTTCTCCATTCCCTCAAGAGCCAATCTACAAACAAAGCGGTGTTCACGACTCCCCATTTACCACAAGTTTCTGCATCAAAGCGTTCGCGGCCTTCGGAAGTAATCACGCCAGCAACATGAGGAAATCGTATCTCCTGTCCTCGAAGATGGATTGTTTCTATCCGCACGTCGAGTGCTTCGCTGCTACCCGTGTTAGCGTGTTAGCGAGCACGAAAACAGTCTTCTTGCGGATTCGCTTCCGTCCTTCATCGACGAATTCGACGCTTATTCTGGGATCATTCTCAAATTGAGGACTCAGCATTGATAGGGCAGGAGGAATCGGAAACTCAACTGACGAATTCTCTCTCGGCTTGTCGTGACGACTGTCTTGACCACAACTGATTCGTGGAGGCTCGAGGCGTGAGATCAAACCAGAGATCGCGGTGTGGCTAGTCACGGGTATCAGCATTTCGGTTGTCAGGCCGTTCCCGAGAGCAAAAGCGTGAGCGACCTTCAGGCAAGCCGAGATTCGGAGCGCGCAGATTCCCAACAAGATTCTCAACGAGAGGTACCGTTGGATGTTCCTCTCTATCTCAAAGCCAAGAATGCGGATCCTTTCTTGAATGGCGGTGGCGCATGGGGGGATACCGTGAATCAGACAATTTCGCACGTTGGGTGCTGCGTTTGAATTTGAATCGCCGTTTCAACTCCATCGATGCCCTGCTTACGAACAGTGTGTCTGCGACGATCTGCTCCTCATCCACGGCCGCCACTTCTCGCGCCTCGAATCGCTTGAGACGTGCGTACTCCCAACTTATCGGGACTATCGGGTGCTTGCCAATCCTGCATCCTTGCACCTCGATCTAATGCCTTCCACCCAAGGAGGCCGTGAAACTTGCCTTGGCGTCGGCTCGATTCTGTATCACTAGCAATCCTCTCGTTCCAAACCCGCCACGCTGCGGGGTTCAAAACCGGACTGATTGAGATTTCATGGTTTTCGGGAAACTTCACAAAACTGTTATGCAGAGAACTGTTATTTAGATCAGACCACAAACAAGTCTGAAGGGATTCTGAAGTTTTTCTGACTTTTGGGCATTGGCCGATCCGACTATTGTGCTATCGCAAAATGATGCAACCCTCTTCCAGCGAATACTCCGAATCGGTAGCACTAGGCGCTACATGCAGGG
>Ga0210410_10006669_pt1 | contig 10017 bp, 10 predicted proteins | sample IncBWC4MmetaG_FD_161058 | JGI IMG/M metagenome (GOLD analysis project Ga0210410, IMG submission 161058) | Forest soil microbial communities from Barre Woods Harvard Forest LTER site, Petersham, Massachusetts, United States - Inc-BW-C-4-M | ecosystem: Environmental > Terrestrial > Soil >... | reverse complement strand
CGAGTTTGCCGGCAGATTTTGCGCGGCTGCTCCCGTAATCAGAAAAGCGGCCGCAAATCCGAGCGCCAGGATTCTGGCAATAAACAACACGGCAGCCGCCAGGCGGGTAAGACCAATGATGGCCATGCCGCACAAGCCGTGTTCTTCCCCCCGATGCCACCCGTATATTAATGACCGCGTTTTACTATCCATATCTGAGCAGCCTTTTCTTCGCCGCACCTTGAATCAAAATCGAGTTTCAGCTGGAACTCCGAACCGGAATCGTTTGGCGAAACCGGGGACGAATCACCGTACCGGTCGGTTCGTACGCCGGCTTCTTGCTCTGTTCTTCTTCAGCGTGGCCCGGCCAGGCGCTTTGAATGTTTTCAACGCAGGCCTCGACAGCATTGGAAAAGCCGGTTGTCGTGAACGCATCCAGATCCATCCACAGCGGAGACGCGGTATTCTTCCGGTAGAGGGTGAATCCGCCGAGCGATTTCCCGTTTCGTTTCGTTAAGCTGAACGTCAAACTCCAATTGGCATCGCAAGGTTCCGGCAACTGATCCCAAAAGTATTGAACCTTGGACCGGTTCACCTTTTTTAATGGACCGAGATCCGCATCCGCCGGCAATCCGATCGACAGGTAAACTCCGAACCCGTCGAATCCGATCGGCTCCAGGCATTCCCGCATAATCTGGCAAAACTGCGGCAAGGTGGTGCAGTTCTCCAGGCGGTCGGCCGTCCGCCGCACACTGATGCCATTGGCGATTGCGTGGCGTTGATTCAAGGTCCGGCTGGCTACGCGGCCGAGTTCCAGAAACTCGTGATACTTCAACTGCTGCACGCCAATCAGCACACCGATTCCGACGACCAGCAAAACCCCGGCCAGGGCGGCCCCACCTGGATTCAGAAGCACCAGGCTGAAGAGGCAAAAACACGCGCTGACGCCATAGAGCAACAGCACGGTTTGCCGGTGCGAAATTCCCCGGCCAAGCAATTTGTGGTGAATATGTTCGCGGTCGGGAGAGAACAATCGCCTATAGCTGAGGAAGCGCCGCAAGACCGCGAACGTGACGTCGAGGATCGGAAGCCCCAGGGATACGAGGGGGATCGCCACCGCCACCATCGTCGGAGATTTATGCGAACCGGCAATTGCAATCGCGCTGATCAGGAATCCGATCAACAGGCTGCCGCAATCGCCGAGGAAGATCGAAGCTGGATTGAAGTTGTATCGCAGGAAGCCGCTGATCGCGCCGGCCAGTGCGAGGGTCAGGACCAGAACAACTTCATTGTGGCCGACCATCGCCACGACGCAACTCACCAAAGTGGAAAGCAGCGCCGAACCCGCAGCCAGCCCGTCAAGCCCGTCAATCAGGTTGAACGCGTTGGTAATCCAGAGAACCCAGAGGATTGTCAGCGGAAGTCCCACCAGCCAGCCCAGGTGAGGGTGTCCGGCGAGAATCGTTAACCTGGAAATTCCGATTCCATTGCAATACAGAAAGACGGCCGCGAGCGCCTGCACTGAAAACTTGGTGTAGGCGCTGATGTCACAAAAATCATCAACCAACCCGAGAAGAAAAATAATCGTAGCCGGGCCGAGAATCTTGACCGTGAGCTGCGACAATGGAAATTCGCTGGTCCCAAAATGCTCCGGCAGCCAATACGCCAGCAGCGCGATGCACCAAAGTGTCAGGAAAATCGCCACTCCGCCCAGCCTTGGGATGGGACGCGTATGAACATGGCGATCCGAAGCCGGCGGGGTAGCCCAGCCATGCCGGTTTGCGTAATCGCGCACCAATCGTGTGAACAAAACCGAGAGCAAAAGTGCGGCGATGAATACAAGAAATTGCATCATTTTCTCTAGATCCGCGGGGAGGAATGAATTTTGTAGCTGGCCGGTGTCGGTGGGTCAGAATGCGGCCGGTCCTTGCCGGGCAAAAGAGTTTCGATGGGCTAATGGTCGGAGCTGTGGGCGAACTCCGGTTCAATTTTTAAAACGGCCGTGGCGTCCGGCACATGCGTCGCGGACCCATGCGGAATGGGCTCGGCGGAGTGCGTCGCACGAATCCAGTTGCGATCAATTTCCACTGCGATCGAGCGCTGCAACAGGTGGACAGAGAGCACAAGTTTCAATCCGGATTTGATTTTGACGACGATTCCGCTCAGTCCCTGCAGCGGCCCTTCTTCAATCCGCGCCACCTGGCCAACCTGCAGGTATGGCCACGGAGTCGTCGAGAGCCCGCTACTGGCCGCGCGCTTGATAGCCGCAATTTCGTGCTCTTCGATCGGAACGGGCGTCTTGCCTGTGCCAACAATCTGCACCACGCCGGGAGTGACCAGCACCGGCAACCGGTCATTCGGATTCATCCGGCAAAACAGATATCCCGGGAACAGCGGCACATCAATTTCCTTCGTGCGATCGGACCACCTGCGGCTGGATTTACTGACAGGCAGATAACATTCAAAGCCGCTGTTTTCCAGAAGCAACGTTGCATTTTTCTCCCGGCCAGTCTTGGCTAGAATCGCGTACCACGGCCAAGGATGATTCCGCGTGCTCATTCCGTTCCCCCAGAGAAGCTACCGCCATTGGAGTCCCATTCCGGCGGAACTCCATTTGAGTTGAAGGCCTGGTATCCGTGGAACTCGACGCCCTGACCAAAACACTCGCGCGACGAACGGAACTTTGACCCGAGCCGCAAGATAGCGGAGGCGGACTTCAGTCACAATCCGGTGATTACCCTAAAACCTTGAGAGGATAATTACGGATGCTATGCGCGCTGTGTTATGAGGATGCGGAATTCAACCAGGAAAGACGCGCGCTGGGCGTTGGTGTGTTGATGCGATGGGTGAAAGAAAACTCTTGGTCTTCGCAACATCGCTTCGCCGTGAGCTCAGGTCGAATTGCTGCGATCGCTTCACAAGGTGGACGAAAAATTCCTGGAATTTAGTTTGATCCTGGGGAGGGTGTACTTCTGCAAGCGAAGATCTCCGGCAGCTACAAGAGGACTCGAACCTCGCCCGGAATGCTCGAACTCCGCTAGACACGACTCTCTAAGACGTCTCGCGAGGATTTCCAATCTAAAATGCCGCGCGCTCGTCTAATTTGCTCTTAGTTTTTCTTTGGAGAAGCGGAGTGGAAGAGAGAAGGAAAGTAATGTTATATGAGGGAAAAATGGTGCGCCCTGAGAGATTCGAACTCCCGACCTTCTGGTTCGTAGCCAGACGCTCTATCCAGCTGAGCTAAGGGCGCAACGGTATAAAAATTGTAGCATACGAAAGTCGGAGCATCTAGCTAACTACTTGACTGAATGGAGCGCAGAATTTCGAGTGGAAAGCGCCCGCCTCGGAAGGCGGCCGCTACATGGGCGAGGGTAGGTCTATCCGGGTGGAGCGGCTTTCATGAAGCTGCGGCTATGCTCTTCGGCGCCGCGCCAGAGCAGCAACACCAGCACCACGATCGTGACAATCTCAAAGCCTGCCAGCGCCCACTGGTAGCCGAACCGTTCGCGGAGCGCATACTCAATTGAATTTGTCGGGGCGGCAAACAATATTCCCAACTGGTACGCCATTCCCGGCATCAACCCGCGCGCCGCGTCCGCGGCCAGTTCATTCAAATGCACGGGAATCACACCCCACGCGCCTTGCACGCCCATCTGCATGAACACGGTCGCCACAATCAGCACCGGCACGCTGCCGCCAAACGCCCAGAACGGCATCACCAGCAAGCACAGCCCCAGCGCCGCCATCATTCCCTTGCGCCGCCCCAGCGATTGGGACAAAAGCCCAAAAATTATCGCGCCGATCACCGCGCCAACGTTGTAAATCATGGCGATGTTCGCCACGCTCGACGGCGCCACCTTGTGAATCTCTTTCAGGAAGTCCGGATACAAATCCTGCGTGCCGTGCGAAAGGAACATCATGAAAATCATCAGCACCACAAGGTATAAAAAGCGCTTGTAATTCAGGGCCACCACGCGCAGCACATCGCCCATGCTTCCGGCGCGATGATGCTGCCAGGCCTCCGATTCCGGCACCTTGGTGCGAATGTAGAGAGCCAGCAGCGCCGGCAGCGCCCCGAGCCAGAACATCGGGCGCCAGCCCCACACGGGAAGCACAAAGCGCGTCGCCACCGCCGCCAGCAAATATCCAATCGAATAGCCGCTCTGCAAAATACCGCTGAGGATACCGCGCCAACGGGTCGGCGCCGCCTCCATCGCCAACGAAGCGCCGACGCCCCATTCGCCGCCCATGCCGATGCCAAACAGGGCGCGAAGAATCAGGAAGACCGTGTAATTGGGCGCGAACCCGCAAGCCAACTCGATAATCGAAAAATAAATGACGTTGGCCATCAACGGAATGCGGCGGCCATAGCGGTCGGCAAGTAAACCAAAAATAAAAGCCCCGACCGGGCGCAGCGCCAGAGTGGCCGTGGTGGTAAAGATGATGGCTTTTTTCGGAACGCCAAAGTGCTGCGAAAGGGTGTCGTAGAGAAATACGATCACAAAAAAATCGAAAGCATCGAGCGTCCAGCCAAGAAATCCGGCCAGCAAAGCGTGGTGCGAGCCTTTCTTTGGCACGCTGGTTGTCATTTCAAGAGGTTCGCCATTCCGCAGGCTTCGGCATCAGGCGATACAATGCCACACCGCTTGCCACGGACACCAGCCCCAAAAGTAATCCGGGGCCCATCCTCCCGAAACACAACTGTCCAATGCTGAAGAGCGTGCTATAGACAAAGACGCACCCAATCAACCAACTCGACAGATTCTTTCCCAGATCGCGCGTCGCCTCCTCCAGGCCACTGCTTCGCGCCACCGGTCCCCAGCCGCGCACATCGGGGCGCACTTGATTGTAAAAATCAGTCAGCGTTTTCTCGGGCTCGGCGGGCGTGAGCAACGTGACGACCAGCCAGGCCAGGGTGGTGACGCCCGTAGTGCACAAAGTCGTCTTAGCGAAGACAACGGGATCCGATCCTTCAAACGGCACAGGACGCCCGACAAGACTCATCCACAAAGTGTGGCTGTGCAGAGCCAGGGTGGTCACCAGAGCAGCGGCCATCGCGGAAATCTCGCTCCATGCATTCACCCGCCACCAATACCAGCGAAGCAGATACACGCCGCCCGTCCCCGCGCCAAGTTCCAGCACAATCTTCCAGCCCTCGCTGACCGATTGCAGTTGCATGGAAACCCAAGCGGCCGCAACCACCAGGAAAATCGTCGCCAGCCGTGATGCATTGACGTAGTGACTTTCGCTGGCATCTTTTTTCACGAAACGCCGGTAGAAATCTTCCACCAGGTACGAGCTTCCCCAGTTCAGCTGTGTCGCCACCGTGGACATGAATGCCGCCATAAACCCGGCCAGCAAAATTCCCAGCAGCGCGTGCGGCGTGTGCTGCGTGGCCACCAGCATGTAGCCGCGTTCCGGCTGCGCCAGTCCGGGATAGAGGACCACAGCTGCCAGAGCCGTCAGAATCCATGGCCAGGGACGCAGGGCATAGTGCGCGAGATTGAACCACAGCACGGAGAGCAACCCGTGCCGCTCATCGCGCGCGCTGAAAATTCGCTGTGCAATGTAACCGCCGCCGCCCGGCTCCGCGCCGGGATACCAGAAGGCCCACCACTGCACGGCCAGATGCACGACAAACGTGATCACGGGCAGAGTCCAAAGGGCTTCGCCCGTCAGACCGCGTGAAAAATCAGGCAGCAATGCCGTGATGTCGCTTGCGTGCGGCCCTACCAAGCTCCGCTTCGCCGCAAGTTTTTCCAGAAGCTGGGGCATCCCTCCCACCGCGTGCACGCCATACCAGGCCACCGCGATCACAATCGCCATCTTCAGCACGAACTGGAATAAATCCGTCCACAGCACGCCCCACAAGCCGCCCAGCGAGACATAAATCCCCGTAAACGGCATCAGGAAAAACACGCAAATTGCCAGCGCCTTGGCGTCGCTGATGCCCAGCGAGGTGCTGATGATATTCACCATCGCCTTTGTGACCCAGCCGAGAATCAGGCAGTTCATTAGTAATCCCAGGTAGACGGCGCGAAATCCGCGGAGAAAAGCGGCGGGCTTCCCGTGGTAGCGGAGTTCCGCAAACTGCACGTCGGTGATCAGACCGGAGCGGCGCCACAAACGGGCAAACAGAAAAACCGTCATCATCCCGGAAGGCAGAAAACTCCACCAAAGCCAGTTCCCCGCTACGCCCTGGGTGTACACCAGCCCGCTCACAGCGAGCGGCGTGTCGGCGGCAAACGTGGTCGCCACCATCGAGGTTCCCGCCAGCCACCAGCTCACCTGGCGCCCGGAAACAAAATAATCGGCGGTGCTTTGTGCCGACTTGCGACGGAAGTACAAACCAAGAATCAGTGTGATCAGGAGATAGCCCGCAATCGCGGCCCAATCCAGCGCGGTCAGTGACAAGGTTTTCGTTTCCTTTGTTCGGAGGTTCTTCCGGTCATGCTTCCCCGCCCTTATTCCGCAATCGGAGCTCGCGCAGCCCGTCCAGGAAAAACACCTTCGACGAGCTTCCCTTCCTTGATTACTGGAACGCCGTTCACGAGCACGAACCCAATTCCGTCGGAAAACTGCAAAGGCTCCTCGAACGTAGCCTTATCAATGATCGTGTTGGGATCAAAAACGGTGATGTCGGCATCGGCTCCCGCACGAATGCGTCCTTTATTTTTGAAAACGGGCGCCCGCTTCTCCAACCGCAGCGCCGGCATTAAAGTCATCTTGCGCAGCGCGGTCATCAGGTCGAGCGCCTTTTCTTCGCGGACATAGTGCCCGAGCACACGTGAAAACGTACCTTGCCCGCGAGGGTGCACTTTGGCGCCGGTGATGGGCATGCCGTCACTGGCAATTATGACGATCGGGTTGGCGACGGCAGTGCGCGCCGCGCTTTCCGGGATAGCGTAAATAACCACCGCGCCGCCTTCCGCCCGGTATTTTTCAAATGTCTCCGCGGTCAATCGCTCGCCCGTTTTCGCCCACTGGACATCCTTGTAGGTGATTCCCATACGCTCTTGCCAGCCGGGATCAAAAAGGGCGGATTCAAGGCCCGTGCTCGCCGCGACGTACGGATAACATTCCGTGGTCACGTCGAGTCCCCTGCGCTGCGCACCTTCCACCAGTTGGATGAGTTGCGGTGTTTCGCTTAAACCGATGCTGGTAATATGCACCACATGCAGTGGAGTTCCCGTCGCTGCGGCTGCGGCTATCACTTCCTCTACTGCCGCAAGCCCCGTCTCTGGCTCTCCGGTGCCGGCGAATCGCACATGGACATGCACTGGGGCCTGATAGTTCGCAGCAACCCGGAACATTTCGATAATTTCCTGGTGGGTCGCACCCTCCGTGTAATTGATCCCCATTCCAACGGCAAGAGCACCCCCCTTCAATCCGGCTTCCATTGACTGCTGCATCGCACGCAACTGCTCCAGCGAAGCGGGCTTGTGGGCCCCAGCGCCCGTGGGGAGCCATTTCCCGGGATCGTTCATGACCCGCATCCGGATCGGAATATGCCCAACGCTTACACCAAAGTTGATCAAAGATTTTCCCGTGCGCCGGGCATACCAGCCGGAAACATCATCGGTACCAACTTCCAGCTCGAGCGAGGTGGTCACGCCATCGTGAGCCTGAAACTCATAGTTGCGCGGCTCCTGGCCGTGCTCGTGCAAATCGATAAAGCCGGGAGCGACCACGAGGCCATGTGCATCAATGCTCTGTTTGCCCTGCAGAGGTTTTTCGGAAATTTCGACGATCTTGCCGTCGCGGATACCCACATTGCGTACTGCGTCGAGCCCCGATTCCGGATCCATTACCCGCCCTCCGGAAATGACCACGTCCAAGGGAGGCTGATCCGCCGGGGAAGCTGGGAGGATCGGAGGGCGCAGCGCCGTGCCAGCCAGCAAGGCCGCTGAAGCAAGCAAGCAGATCGTGGTTTTTAGCACTGGACCGGCGCACCCCGGAAGAATCGCCGCCTAGTTTCCTCGTGATACCCGATTCTGTCAAAGGTTTTCTGAAACGATTCAATGCAGGCGAATCTTCATCGGCGGAAAATGAAAACCCCGGCTCGCTGGGGGCAACGAGCCGGGGTGGGGGTACTTCCTGAGGGTGGGCCTGAGGAAAATCAATCTTGTTTAGTGCGTTACCACTCCTTCTTGGGTGGCCAGCACACAAATCCGCTGCAATTCTTCATAGGTGAAAAAGCGCTCCTCGATGTGGCCGGCGCGCTCCACGTGGCCAATCCCCGTCTCCCGGGAAATTCTGGCGATCTCCGCCACGGTGAGCCCCAACAGGTATGCCGCGCGAGACTGGGTGACGTACTTCGGTACCTGATTATCCATTTCCTGTTCTCCCCTCATGCTGGAATCAGTGCCATTCCGTCCTTTTCTACCGTCAGGATCATCGCCTTATAAATGTCGATGTCCCATCCATCGCCAACCCGCATGCGTACCGTCTCCCCGCCTTCCTTCAAGAGCTTTCCCCGTAGCGGAACCTTGATATCCCCGAGAGCCACCTGCAGAACCACAGCCTGTCCCAACCACGCGTTGTAACCGGCTTCCATGGGTCTCCCTCGGCGATAAATTTGACGCATCGTGCAGGGGTAGAATCGCTTCGGAGGCAGTGTCCAGCAATGGTACAGCGAGGTCAGCCGACTAGTATTTAAGTACTGCCCGAGCGCAAAGAGTCTTTTATGAGCAATTTTTACGCGAGTACTTTGGTACCTCTCATTCGGGACGCCAGACCCATCGCCTCTGCTGCCTGCTGTTGAGACTCTTATCTTCGTGACCAAACGTTTCCACATCCCACCGTCTGTATCACAGCCTGCGGTGCCACGGTTGGGAGTGAGCCTGGCGCTCGGTGGAGGATTCGCGCGCGGCTATGCGCATCTCGGCGTCCTCCGCGTCTTCCGCGAACAGGCTATTCCGGTCACCTCAATCGCCGGCAGCAGCATCGGCAGCATTCTCGGCGCTGCTTACGCCAGCGGAGAGCCGCTGCCCCGCATCATCAGCAAGTGCCGCGAAATTCGTTTTCGTGATTTTGCCCGGTGGCGCGTCTCCCGATATGGTCTGGCCAGTAACGAGCGCCTCGGGGCCCTGGTGCAAAAGCTCTTTGGCACAAAACAGTTTGAAGACCTGGTGCTCCCGTTGGCGATTGTCGCCACAGACCTGGGCACCGGTGATCCGGTCGTATTCCGCCAGGGAAATCTCGCCGATGCGATTCGCGCGAGCTGCGCCTTTCCAGGCCTTTTCGAACCGGTACAGATCGGCACGCGCTGCCTCGCCGATGGCGGCATTGTGGCTCCGGTCCCGACCCGCGCGGCGCGTGAAATGGGCGCGGAAATAGTGGTCGGCGTTTCCGTCGGACTGCACGATGGCCAGCGTGGCGCACCAACGAACATCTTTCAGGTGGTCAGCCGGGCAGTAAGCGCGGCTCAAAAACATCAATTGGAAGCGTGGGAACGCCACGCCAACCTGGTATTGCGACCGTCTGTGCAAGGCCTGGCCTGGGACGATTTCGATCGCATTGACGAAGCCATCGAGGCGGGCAGCGTGGCGGCGCGCGCGGCGGTTCCACGGCTCAAACAATTGTTGAATCGGCAGAACTCTATGCAGTCCACATTCGGCAAGCAGGGCGAAGTGATGCTCGCGGAGGCTCTCCGATGAGATACCGTGGCTGGTGGCTGAATTTTGTTAGCACCGCGGTTTCGGCCTGGCAGGAAAGTGGCGAGAATCCGGCCCTTTTCTGCTACCTTATGGGGAGTGGGACATATTCCAGCCTGCGCTCCCACCAGCTGATCCCAATCCCTGTTTCTGTGAGGAATGAACCGCTTTGTTGGAATCCATCCGCCACCTGCTGCACACGCTCTTCGATGTCCAAGGACTAATCCAGAGCGCCGGTCCTGCTGCTCCCCTGCTTGTCTGCATCATCGTCTTCATCGAAACAGGCTTTTTTGTCGGCTTTTTTCTGCCTGGCGATTCCCTGCTGGTCACCGCGGGGGTCTTCTCGGCCGCCGGCCTCATTCCCCTCAGATGGCTGCTTCTC
>Ga0210410_10006668_pt1 | contig 10017 bp, 10 predicted proteins | sample IncBWC4MmetaG_FD_161058 | JGI IMG/M metagenome (GOLD analysis project Ga0210410, IMG submission 161058) | Forest soil microbial communities from Barre Woods Harvard Forest LTER site, Petersham, Massachusetts, United States - Inc-BW-C-4-M | ecosystem: Environmental > Terrestrial > Soil >... | reverse complement strand
ATGGCCGCGAAGTCTGTTCCGTAGATGGCATCTCGATCGCGCAGCACATATCGGGGTGCCTGGTCCCAGGGAAACGCTTCTCGCATCTGCTGCATGGTCCACTCCTGCGTGGGATGTTCCGTCACTCCGAAGTGCACTACCCGGCGTCGCTCATGCGACAGCACGACAAAGACGAACAGGACCCGGAAGGTCGCCGTTGGCACGGTGAAAAAATCGATGGCCGCGGTCTGCGCCAGATGATTTGTCAGGAAGGTTCGCCAGGTCTGGGAAGGGGGTTTGCGGGACCGAGACAAATACCTGGCCACCGCGGATTGCGCCACGGCAATGCCCAACTTGAGCAGTTCTCCGTGAATGCGGGGTGCACCCGATAAGGGGTTGGCTTGGCTCATGCGCCGAATTAAATCACGAATGTTGGCCGCAACCTCTGGCCTTCCGGGAAGGCGGCGCGATTTCCTGGTCCAATCCCAAGCGAAAGCTCTGCGGTGCCAACGGAGGACGGTGTCGGGCTTAACCACTCGCAGGCATCGCCGCCAACCGGACCAGAATCGGTACAAGACAACCCACAAGAGCCGGTCGCAACGGTGGAGGCGCAAGCGACGCGGCGCGCTCTCTTTTGAAAAACCGCAAGTTGGTGACGAAGCGCGAGGATCTCCGCCTGTAGGGCAGCACGGGTTCGAAAACTGGAGGCTAGCAAGGCGAATAGGGCGACGAAAAGAGAGCTCATCGTGGTAGCCGCCATGATCTCACGAATGATCGGAACCTCTGTGTTTTCAGATCGGACGAGGTTTCGGTATCCACAGCGGGACTGGACGCGCGCCACGGGGGGACTCATCCTGCTCGATCGCTTCGGCAACCCCGCTTACGCGTTCAACACGCCGCGCATGGCTTACGGCTTCGTCGCTCCGGACGGCACCTTCATCACCGCCGTCTAAGTCTGATCCAACACATCAGCAGGCGCCGTAAGCGCGCCGAAAACGTTAGGGCACGACCTACTTTGTGGCCGTAGGTCGTGCCCCGGTTCTGCAAGCTCACATGTTGAGTGAGCTTTAGTCGTCGCAGTTTTATTCTGGCTACTTAGCTGCAAAGGATGTTAATGCTCCACTGACGTCGGTACCGTTCGCGGCAAAAGTGTTGTTGCCGCGTGTGAAAGCGTTTCCTACTGAAACGGACACTCCAGTCAAGTTATTCGTGATTGTGTTATTCGACAAGAATACCGTGCCGGTCCCGCCCAGGCCGCCGCCAACCTGCACTCCAGGGCCGTAGCCGGAGATCACGTTATCTTCCACCACAACCGTTTGTCCGCCCTTAATCCAAACTCCGGGAGCGAAGCCGGTGGTACCGCTGCCGGCCAGCAGGGAGTGGGTTATTGTGATGCGCTGACCGACCGCATCCACGGCAGCATTCGCGCTGAGTCCGTAGATTTTCACGCCGTCAATAGTGACATTGTTGGTGTTGGTCCTGATGAATATGCCTGTATCGGTGGCTTCATAAACGCCCCCTTGCAACTTGAAAGCGGCCGTGTTGCTGTTTAGAACGACACCAAAGTGAACGTCGCGGCTCTCGCAATTCTCAATGACAATAGACCCTCCGGTGTTCGCCTGAATTCCTGTCGCATTTGCTGCGCCCGGCGCGCGGAAGGATAGACCCTCAACGGCGACAGTGTCGGTCGCGTCGGCGTTGATGGTGACGCCGGTTGCGCCAGCCGTTAGCGGAATCAACGCCACGACACCGGGTTCGGCCTTGACAGTAACCGCCTTGGTGATCGTGAACGTATCATAAATACCGCTTCCAACGATCACCACGGCGCCTTCGTCGGCCACAATGGTTAGGGCATGGGTAATCGTCTTGCATGCGGCAAGCCGAGTGCAAGGATTTGCATCTGAGCCGTTAAAAGCCACGTACACAGCTGAAGGCGCTGCGAACACGGGGCTTACGGCGACCAGCGAAAGTAACACCAGAAATACCAGCTGTAATGGTTTAGCAAAAGAATTCATACTACTCTCCTTCTGATTGGCAATTTTCGTTTGAGAATTACGTGCGGGGGACTACGCGATTCCCGTAGCCACCTTTGTAGATTCCCGAAACGAATATCTTTTCAAGAGCGTCGCCATAAAGTTATAGAGCTGCGCGTTCATATTGCTTTGCTGAGGTCGTAGAAATTGATGGACAGGAAACTGCCTGCCTGAAGTTTGCTCTTTCAATTCCAACCTTGCTGACCGAATTCGGCGTTCCCCTTTTTCTGTTGCAGGGTGATCTTTCAGGGGGCGCCGCGGCAACGACCCGGGCGAAGGGGCTTTCAAGAGGTCGTCGATGGGCGCGTCGACAAAAATAGCGAACCAAAGAATCCTTCGAGGCTGGGTCATGGCTATCCTCCCTAAATCTTTCCTTACCCTACAAATCGTAAAAAGAAGGCAAAGTGGCTCACGGAATCGTGAAAAACTTGAACTCTGGGGTCGGGACCTGTGGCACGTGCAGATTCGCAGGAGCAACCGGAGATATCAGCGCCATCTGCGAAGTCGATTTGGTCAAAGGAACGGTATTCCGCTACAGCGGGGAAGTCTGCTTCGGGGCAGCGGATAGAGATTAATACATTCGGCGTGAGCCAGTTTGTCCTTTTTTCTCGATATATAGGGTAGCGAGAGTTGCAGGAGGATTCCGATGACCCATAGCTATCTGAAATTTGACCTGAGCCGGGTGTCCCCGGCGGGCGTCACGCCGAAAGAGGTGACGCAGGCGACCCTGCTTCTGTGGGTAGGCCCCTTTGAGACTCCCGGCGCAATCGATGTCTATGGAGAGGTTGTGCCGCTGCAACTTCCCCCCGTAATGGATGCGGACACAAACTGCACCTCAACAGGAAACGGCGATCGTCGGCTGCCCTAAGGAGAACTCGGTGCACTCTGGATTGCACATCCAGCGGGGAAGATAAAACAGGGTTTGATCAGGAAGTTCGCAAATGAAGTATTCTCCATGCCGATCTTTTCTCCGCCGGGAAACACGCAGAGACTTTCCAAACAGAGGGTGCCAAGGGTAGTGAATCGTGACCGTATCAAAAACGTGTGCATTATGCGACTTGCTCGAAGCGACGGCGCAAGGTGCTGTTTGGCCAGGCACGGGCGCGGGCGCGGCTTGATAAAACCGAGCATATCAACCGCAGCCAGGGCCAGGGACGAAGCTATGAGCAAACCATTCGACGATGGGGCGTATGCGCACCAGCGCTTGAACCTCGGGACGAAGGGGAAGGCTCATGGACGAAATGCCAAGGCTTCAGACCGGACCTGTGAAATACGGCTGTCCGGCATTATAGGGGGGCCTCGGGAAACGCAGCCTTGGTGGAATTGTGACCCCGCCTCGCACACCGAAAGGGCGAGGACGGTAACCCTCCACCTTCCAGGTCGGCGCGCCCGCGCTCTATCCCAACCCAGAGGAAACGGGGAGCCACAGATAGGCGGAACCTACGGAGTATGGCGCTTGCCCTCGACCCAACCACGTAAAATCCATCAGCTTAACCGCGTGTTCGACGCGAACGTCGGCGACTGAGACCTTAACGACGTTAAGCCCCTGGGCGATCCCAGCGACCCATTCGGCATATATATATAGGATGCGTGCAGTCTGGCCCAAGCAAAGGGTCTGCCGAGCCTGATTTATCATGAACCTGCGCTTGAAGTGAGCTTCGTGCGTGGGGCAGTGGGCACGACGAGTTTTTTCACCATACGGCCATCTTCGCCTCGCAGCGTGAATCGCCAAATTGGGCCCGAGCTTGAGAGCAAGATCCTAAAGGCGATGGACAAATCCCCGGAGCGACGCTACCAATCATCAGAGGAACTCCTGGCTGATCTCGTAGCATCAGATCGAACGGCGCGAAGAAGTGGCTTGCCAGATCTATTTTTGAGCATCGGCCGCCCAGACGCTAGGCGAGCAGTGGGCGCTACGTTGGTTCTAGCGCTTGCTCTCGTTGCAGGTATCGAAGTTTATCAATGGCGCGTGAGATCGCAAGAAGAAATCCGGACAGCGAGCATTGTAAATTCCCCCCCTTGTCCCAAGATTCTTAATTTGGACAAGAATGCATCGGCACAGTGTCTCATTTCGAGGGCAACGATAGACGCGCCAACATATCCCTCGCTTAGATCACTTGTTCCGAGGTTCTTGGTGCGGAAATCGGTAACAACATCTGCTAGGATTTCCTTCCAGAGATCATCGACAGTGCTCATACTCTTACCCTCGTGGTGATGCCTGTCCAACAAAACTCGACATTGCTAGTGAATACATCCAAGGTACATGCTGCCAAATCTTGATAAGGCCGCGTTCTTGATTGATTCATCGCAACTGTTTGAAATGTGAAGCCCTTTTGATTCCACATCTATTTTGAAATCGAGTTGGGATTTCCAAGTGTCAACAGGAGGTGGACCAGTCGCAAAAAAGCCGTACCGCAATCCTGCCCACAACTCGAACTCCAAAGGCATGTCTGAATCGGGGTCATAACCGGAATTCGGCCCAGCTTTCACAGTCTTTTTCACTACTCCAAGTTGAGCCAACAACATCGTCGCGCAGGTGTGTGCTATCAAATCGGCGACCTGCAGGCCGAAGACTTTCCGGGAGTCTTGCTCGAAATTGAATTTACAGGGCCAGTCATTACAAGCTGTTTCAGCTTCCCGTTTACCCGCGCTTGCGCTTGCGAAAATGCCCCGGTCAAAGAAAACTTCGTGCGAAGTGCTGCGGAAGCTGGCCGTCGCAAGAATTTTTTTAAGCCCACGAAGCCCGTCGTACCCGATTAGATGGCGTGGCTCGTGCGGAGCAACAACAACTCCGATGCGGCAATGATCGTGGACAATAGACTTCAGCAAGCTGCGAGCAGACACTTGCCCAGGGTTTTCATCCATGTAAGCGCCGCTCTTGAATTCGTCAACTCCAGGAGTCAGTCCGCTGTGACGAAGCGCGTCACTTACTGGGCCGTCTAAGGAATCTTCCGAATACGCAAACGCTCCCAGGATAACCTACATCAAGGATGAACACTTTCATCAAAATAGAAAAAGCCCATAACACCAGCTCCAGTATGATGCTCTTGAAATTATCGTACTCCTGGGTGGGCAAGACTCCAAACACTCCAGCCAGTCCCACTGAATAAAGTCTGTCTACTTTCTGACAATTCCGGAAAAGTTCCATCCAGCTATTAATACTGGTCTTCCAGTCCATAGTTTTTGTTGACCATGGGACGCTAGGCTGCTCTGGTAACACAAATCACCACTTAGTCCGCTGAACCTCTCCGGCCCTCGCCTGCCGACTGCGACGCGAGGAACCGAGAAGCAAATGGCACGTATGCAGTCCGCATCTCAGGCGATCATCACCTGCACGGGCTGGTGTTGCAGGGCGCTTTACGAACGTCAGCACCGCCGCCGAACGCGCGCGAGCACCGTACTGGGACGGTCGAGCTATTCCCAGATGCACCCTCAACCCAGTATCAAGGAGGATGAGCACAAACCCGAAGGCCACGCCTATCAACGTGACAATTCCCTTCCCCACTGGCACGGCTGGCACGCATTTCGCCGGGGTGTTGCGACAAACCTTCACGACCTCGGCGTGGACGACAAAACCATCCAGGCGATTCTTCGCCACAGCAACATCGGGATAACTCAAAACATTTACATCAAGAGCGTGAATAAATCGCAGGTGAGCGCGATGGATACGCTGAGCGAAAACCTCGGAATTTGTAACGACCTTGCAACGAATGGGACAGAGACAATTCAGTGAGTCCGCCAAGTCTTTGTCTTTTAAGGGGATATTGGAGCCGAGGGCGAGAGTTGAACTCGCGACCTGCCGATTACGAAATGAGCAGTTTTGCTGTATGTTGTTGGTTCTTCGTATCCGACCTTCTCCCCCTTTCGCCGTCTTTCGCCCCCATGCTCCGACCTAACTTGCAACGCAATTTGCAACGCAATTTGGCAACCGTGCGCGTAATGTGATATCGGTCTATTCGATGAAAGAACGCGGCTCAAAAAAGAAAGAGCGGCAGAAACAAGGCGAAGTCCTTGCTTGCTCGGATGGGACCTCTAATACCCGATGACCCAGAGGAAGCCCATCGGATCAAGGCCGAACTGGAAAAGATTGCAGAACACGGGTACGAGACGGAAATACAATTTCCCGGTCCCCTTTCCTGCCCGGATCCAACTTCTCCGGCCGTTTACTCGGTTGGCTGACTGCCCACCCAAACCGGCAACCGTCAAGTGAAATCAGGACAACAGCCGGGCGAGTTCCTCACACGCCATGTCAACCGCGAGTGATAGTTATGTGGAATAGCTTTTGGCAAGAGATTGTCTTGATCCGGTGCCCCGAGGCGAATGGGTCTTGATGTTCACTGACGTCTCCCGGAACGAAGGCCTGCGACGCCGCAGGCGGAGCGATTGGGCCGCAGTGGAGGGAGGGGTCAGTGAGGATGTTCTTCTAGTACGGCCTCATGCTGACGCGATTCTACTCGGAGCTAAATTCTATTCGTAGCGCAGAGCGACAATGGGATCGACCTTTGTCGCCCGCCGCGCGGGCACGTAGCAGGCCGCGAGCGCAGCCGCAGTCAGCACCGCGGTGACGCTTACGTAGGTTACCGGATCGCTCGGACTGACCGTCAGAAAACTCTCGACCACCTTAGAAGCCACCAGCGCGCAGGCGATTCCAATTGCAAGGCCGATGCCAACGAGTAGCGCTCCTTCGCGCAGCACCTTTGTGAGGATTGACGCTGCTGGCGCGCCCAGGGCAATGCGGATCCCAATCTCCCGCCTGCGTTGGCTGACTGAATAGGAAAGCACACCGTAAACGCCAACTATCGAGAGCACCAACCCCAGACCGCCGAGCGTGCCAACCAACACGGCACCAAACTGAAATATTAGCAGCCCATTCAGTGTGTCTATCGCGCGCAGCATCGGCTGTGCGTCGAACGCCGGCAAGTCTGGCGCGAGACTCCGTACTACGCCTTCCAATTCCGGAACCGTGGCTGCCGGATTGCCGTTCACACGAACGACTAGGGTCTGCAGCGAAGTCAGTCCGCTGGCATAGTGCTGCTCGACCGGAACATAGAAGTTCGGAACAATGTCGCCGGTTACGCCCGTGACGCGCGAATTCTTCGCTACGCCCACTACCTCGATCGAGCGCTTTGGGTCCCGCCCCATCCTGAAGTGGCCGCCCAGCGGATCCTGATTGGGCCAGTAGCGCTGCGCCATGGTCTGATTGATAATGGCAACGTAAGGCGAATTCGCCCTGTCGGCCTCAGTGAAACTGCGCCCGCTAACAAGCGGAATCCTCAACGTATCGAGGTACTCCGGTGTTATGACGCTGAACATCGCGCGCGGCTGCCGCTGACCGGCGTCAGGATGGTAGCCTTCAATGGTAAGCGAGTCGGCATCACCATAGTAGCTGAGCGGAATCGAACTCGTCAGGCCAGCATGCTCCACACCCGGCAGAGATCGCGCACGGTCGAGCAGAGTTTTGTAGAAGGCGAGACCCTGGGCTTCGTTGTAGCCGATTTCTCCGGGATCCATGCTGATATCCACGACGTGCTGGGGGTCGAAACCAAGATCGCTACGCTGGGCAATCTTCAGGCTGCGTACAAACAAGCCGGCGATAATGAGCAGTACCAGCGAGCCCGCGACCTGTGCGACCACCAAACTGCTGCGCAGTCGACGCTTCCCACTGAGCATGCCGCGCCCTGCCTGGTGCAGCAGCGTGTTGACGTCCGTTCGTGAGGCGCGAAACGCGGGCACCACACCCACGATCATCCCTGTCAGGAGTGCCGCTCCCAGCGTGTAAGCAAAGACCCTCCAGTCAACCGGAAAATCGAGGCGCACCAGCAAGTCGGTGTGCAGGTCGACGCTGCTAATCATGTAGTTGACCCAGCGACCTAAGACCAGGCCGGCGGCAGCGCCAATCAGAGCAAGCAGGATGCTTTCTGTAAGCAGTTGTCGAATCAGGCGAGTGCGCCCTGCGCCGAGCGCCGCGCGGATGGCCATTTCGCCTTCGCGAATGGTGGCGCGCACGACCAGAATATTGGCCACGTTCAGACACGCCAACAGAAGTATCATGGCAACCAAACCCAGAAAGAGGCCGGAAATCAGGAGCATGGTATTGTTCGGGTCCGGGTCGGGACGCGCCCGAAGCTCAGGCAACGCCATCAGCCGCGTTTCCTTTTCCTCTGCGGGGTATTGTTGAGCCATGCGGTGCCCCACCATGGCAAGCGCCGCGCCCGACTGCGCCACAGTTCGCCCCGGCAACAATCGCGCCCCCACGGACATGCTTCGCAACGTGCGATTCTGCATGAAATCGGGCGCGTTTCCTTCAAGTGTTAGCATGCCGAGCGGCAAATAGGCTTGGATATTCAATGGGGTCGAAATGCCATAAAACTCTTTCGGAGTCACACCAATAACGATGACCGGCTTGCCGTCAACCAACACCTTCCTGCCGACGATCGAAGGGTCGGAATCAAAGCGCGCCCGCCAGTACTCGTAGGAAAGAACGATGACCGCGTCGGCATTCGGCGTTTCGCCTTCGCCTGGAACAACAAAGCGCCCCAGCAGCGGCTTGATTCCGAGCGTCGAAAAGAAGCTTCCGGTAACGTAGTTCGTCAAGATGCGGTCGGCTCTGCCGTTGATGCTCAGGCCATCTATGCCAAACCAATAGCCAAAGACGCCAGAAAATGCGTCGGAAGTCTGGCTGGCAATGTCGCGATACTCGGGCACGGAGAACTGATGGCCAACACCGCCGTTTCCCTGCTGAAACGCAAGCACAACGATCTGCTGCGGGTCCGGAACAGGGAGCGGCCGCAGAACCAGCGCGTTCACCATGCTAAAGATCGTCGTGTTGGCGCCGACACCGAGGGCCAGCGTTAGAGTAGCCACCACGGTAAATCCGGGGTTCTTGTGAAGTTGTCGAATGCCGTAGCGGCAATCGGAGATCACGGAGTGGAGCCAATCGCCCATCCGTTCTTCGCGAACCAGTTCTTTCACCTGTTCGATGCCGCCAAGTTCGATCCGCGCGACGCGTTGCGCTTCCGTGGGCGGCATGCCAGCACGAATGTTTTCCGCAATCAGCAGTTCGAGGTGGGAATGAACCTCTTTGTCGAGGTCTACTTCCACGCGCCGAGACAAAAAGAGATTTCGCAGGAAACTGCGGGCCTTCGCAAGAACAGGCATGCGGCACTCCTCTTTACGAAGCTTCCAAAGCTTGAGCAATTGCCCAAGAAACTCGGCCCCATCGTTCGGTTTCGACTTCGAGCTGCTTGCGTCCCGCCTTGGACAATCGATAGTATTTCGCGCGACGGTTGTTTTCGGAGTCTCCCCAAAAAGAGGAAATCCAACCCTCTTCTTCCATTCGGTGCAGCGCGGGAAACAACGAACCTGGCTTAATAACAAATGTCCCGCTTGTGATCTGCTGGATTCGGCGCGAAATTCCCAAGCCGTGGATCTCGCCAGCGACAAGCGATTTCAAAATCAGCATGTCCAACGTCCCTTGCAAGAGTGTTGTCGGTTCAGAATTCAAGAAACATCTCCTATCGAGACTCTATAGGAATATTACCTATCCACGTATAGAGTGTCAATAGGAAGAGAGCAAGCGACCGGGCGGTACCGGAGAATCCTCCAACATTGCCCCCAAAGGTAAGCGAACGACTACTGACAGTCGGATCGTTGCTGTTCACCAACCTCCAACTGGACGAGATGCTCGCAGCCGAGTTGCCGCGGAGTTGGCCCTGCCGGCGTCGGTACATCGGCCAAGTTTGCGTCCGCGCCCTTCAGGCTGTGAATCGTAGTTGCGCGGAAGCTAGATGGCAGTGAAGGGTGATTTTGGCCGATGCCCACTGACGCCGCGAGTAGCGTCATACCAAGAAAGACAATACTTCGCATGAGGACGCCTCCTGGCTTGTCACGCTGAAGAACTTATCAATCGCGGTTGTATGAATAAAGTAGTTAGCGGCGCCGTTTTCGTCCATCTTCTCGGTCAGCATGGGTCCGTTTTAGATTGTCTCGGGAACCGGGTGGACCC
>Ga0210410_10006666_pt1 | contig 10022 bp, 6 predicted proteins | sample IncBWC4MmetaG_FD_161058 | JGI IMG/M metagenome (GOLD analysis project Ga0210410, IMG submission 161058) | Forest soil microbial communities from Barre Woods Harvard Forest LTER site, Petersham, Massachusetts, United States - Inc-BW-C-4-M | ecosystem: Environmental > Terrestrial > Soil >... | reverse complement strand
CGGTTATTCCGGTTAATAACGCGACGATAAAGATCGTTCAGGTCCGAGGTAGCAAACCGGCCTCCTTCAAGAGGCACCAACGGTCGCAGATCCGGCGGAATCACTGGTAAAACATCAAGGATCATCCATTCCGGTCGGGAATGAGAGTTGATGAACCCCTGCACCAGTTTGAGCCGCTTCGCTAATTTCTTGCGGATCTGTTTGCTCTTGGTGTTGTTCATCGCCTCTTCCAACTCACCGTTGAGTTGGCGGAGATCGATCTGCGAAAGCAGAATCTTGATGGCTTCTGCTCCCATGCCGGCCTTGAAAGTTTCTCCGTACTGTTCCTGAGCCTCCCGATACTCCTGCTCGTTTAAGAGCTGGCATTTCTGCAGCTGCGTCTGGCCGGGATCAATGACGATATAATCCTCGTAATAGATAACCCGCTCCAATTGCCGAGAGCTCATGTCCAGCATGAGACCAATCCGAGACGGCATGCACTTGTAAAACCAGATGTGAGAAACCGGGACTGCTAGTTCGATGTGTCCCATGCGCTCACGCCGTACCCGAGAAAGTGTTACCTCAACGCCGCAACGGTCGCAGATAACACCCTTGTGCTTAATGCGTTTGTACTTACCGCAAGAGCATTCCCAATCTCGCGTAGGACCGAATATACGCTCACAGAAAAGGCCTCCTTTTTCCGGCTTAAACGTCCGGTAATTGATCGTCTCCGGATTCTTTACCTCACCTTTACTCCAAGAGCGGATGGCATCATGCGATGCCACGCTGATTCCTACTTGGTCGAAGCCGACCGAGCGTTCTTCCCCTAGAAGTTCGCGAAGATTCGTTTCATTCATAGCTATGACCGCGGGTTTCAGGATAACAAAATGCTAACTGCCGCTCGGGAACCGCGAACCTCGAGTGAGTTAGTTGAAATTTTCAAAACAGCCATGGTCTGCAGGTAGGGACCGTTATCCCGCCGCAGCTACATCCAAAGTGGTGTCCAGGAAGGTTTGCGGTCGCCCGCCTACCTTCACGTCTAAGCCCAAGCTCTGCATTTCCTTGATCAAAACGTTGAATGATTCAGGAGTGCCGGCTTCCAAGGAATTGTCTCCCTTGACGATGGATTCATAACTCCGGGTCCGGCCTTGGACATCATCGGATTTCACAGTCAGCAACTCTTGGAGAGTGTAAGCCGCACCGTATGCCTCCAACGCCCAAACCTCCATCTCACCAAACCGCTGTCCACCATATTGAGCTTTTCCACCCAACGGTTGCTGGGTTACCAACGAGTACGGACCAACCGCTCGCGCATGGATTTTGTCGGCAACTAAGTGCCCCAATTTCAGCATGTAGATGTAACCGACGACCACCTGTTGATCGAACGTCTCACCGGTTCGCCCGTCGTGTAGCGTCGATTTTCCGTTTTCGTTGATCCAGGTAAATCCGTCGACCTTCTTCGCCTCGGTGAGGTACTTGCGCACCTCAGGTTCATCGATTCCGTCAAAGACCGGCGTCGCAACCTTGAATCCGAGGGCTTTAGCGGCAACGCCCAAGTGCGTTTCCAAAACCTGGCCGACATTCATTCGGCTCGGCACGCCCAGCGGGTTGAGCACAATCTCGACCGGCGTTCCGTCACTAAGGAACGGCATGTCTTCTTCCGCTACGATCTTAGCCACCACGCCCTTATTCCCGTGGCGACCCGCCATTTTGTCACCGACACTCAACTTACGTTTGCTGGCGATGTAAACCTTAACCTGCTTGATGATGCCGGGATCAATATCGTCACCGCTCTCGATTCGATCGAGTGAACGATCTTTCTCCAAATCGAGCTCAGCGAACTTGTGCTCGAACGAGCTGATAATCTCTCGGATCTTGTTCCGGATCGGGCTCGGATCGATATCGATATGATCGTACACTCCGGCCAGCTTCCGTAGCAGGGTCTTGGTGATCTTTCGGTTAGCTGGAATGATGATCTCACCGGTCTCAGCGTTTACGACATCCAACGGGATTTTTTCGCCCAAAAGGATATTCGACAACGCTTCGGTCAGCTCCTCGTGCAGCTCGTCCTTCTTTTTGCGATAATCTTCGCCGATTTGTTTGGCCTGGCGTTTCGTCTCAGCCGGAGTCAGCTTCTGCTTCTGGACCTCTTTCCGGGAAGAAACCTTCACATCCATCACGATGCCGTAAGTCCCGGATGGAACAGTCAGAGAAGTGTCCTTCACGTCTGCCGCCTTTTCACCGAAAATCGCGCGCAATAATCTTTCTTCAGGGGCAAGCTCGGTTTCGCTCTTCGGCGTGATCTTACCGACGAGAATGTCTCCCGGCTTCACTTCGGCTCCTACCCGGATAACACCGTCTGGCCCAAGATTTCGCAGCGCTTCTTCGCTAACGTTCGGGATATCCCGAGTAATTTCTTCCGGACCTAACTTGGTGTCACGTGCCCCGATCTCGAACTCGTCAATGTGGATAGAGGTGTAAATGTCCTCCTTAACCACTTTCTCAGAGATCAGAATCGCATCCTCGAAGTTGTAACCGTTCCAAGGCATGAATGCGACCAACACGTTTCGCCCTAAGGCCAGCTCCCCGGCCTCAGTATTGGGCCCGTCGGCGATGACCTGACCTTTGGCCACTTTTTCGCCTTTGTGGACGATCGGCTTCTGGTTAATGCACGTGCCGGCATTCGACCGCATGAATTTGCGAAGCTCGTAGACGTACAGACCGTCCTCCGGCCGGCTGATCGGTCGTTTCTTCAGCTCCGGAAGCTTGCCGTCCCGGGTGGTAACAATCTGTTCGGCCGTGACTGAGGCGACGACACCGTCACCTTCTGCGACGATCACCGCTTTGGAATCTCGCGCTACTTTCCCTTCTAGACCGGTACCAACCAATGGCGATTCTGAACGGATCAGAGGAACCCCTTGGCGCTGCATGTTAGAACCCATCAACGCCCGGTTCGCATCGTCATGCTCCAAGAACGGAATCAACCCGGCAGCGACCGAAACCAACTGTTTCGGCGAGATATCCATGTAATGGGTCTTCGAGGGTTCAACCTCCACGAAGTCACCACGGAAACGGCAAGATACTTTCTCATCAAGGAACGCTCCGTTCTTGTCGATCGGCGCATTCGCCTGAGCGACAACGTAGCTCTCTTCCCGATCCGCCGTAAGGTAATCGATATGTTGGGTTACTCGCCCTTCCACGACTCGGCGATAAGGCGTTTCGATAAACCCGAACTCGTTAATCCGGGCAAAAGTGCTCATCGAACTGATCAAGCCGATGTTCGGTCCTTCCGGAGTCTCAATCGGGCAGATACGTCCGTAGTGAGAAGGGTGAACGTCGCGCACTTCGAAACCGGCTCGATCCCGGCTTAAACCTCCAGGCCCAAGCGCCGATAGACGGCGTTTATGGGTCAGTTCCGCCAGAGGGTTAGTCTGGTCCATAAACTGGCTAAGCTGTGACCGGCCAAAGAAATCGCGGATGACAGCGCTCAACGCCTTCGGGTTGATGAGCTTCTGCGGCGTCATCCCGTCGATATTCACGTCGAAGAGCGTCATTCGCTCTTTCACCAGGCGCTCGGTTCGGGCTAATCCGACCCGGCACTGATTGGCCAGGAGTTCGCCTACGGTTCGGACTCGGCGGCTACCAAGGTGGTCAATATCATCAAGGAGCCCTTCTCCCTTACGGAGGTTAACCAGGTATTTCATCGCCCCGATGAAGTCCGCCGTGGTGAGCGTCCTTTCGCTCAAATCAACCTCGATGCTGAGCTTCTGGTTGATCTTGTAACGACCGACTCGCCCTAGATCGTATTTCTTCGGATCAAAGAACAGGCGTCGCAGCAAACCGCGCGCATTCGGGATGGTCGGAGGATCGCCGGGACGCAAGCGGCGATAGATATCTCGCAACGCTTCTTCTTCGTCATGAGCGGGATCCTTCTTAATGGATTTGATGATCGTGTCGTCGTCCTTCGTATCAACGACATCGACTTCGGTAATTCCTAACGACAAGACCTGTTGGATCGTCGCTTTGGTCAGAGGCTCGAATGCACGCGCCACGGTGATTTCGCCGTCACGCACATCAGCAATCAGAACCTTAGTGTTGAGCTGTTCTTCATCGATGGTCGCCTTAAGCGAGAGTTTCTCGATTTGATAAAATACCTTGATGATCGCTTCATCCGACCCGTAACCGATGGCTCGCAGGAAAGTTGTAGCCAAAAACTTCCGGCGGCGTTTGCGACGGTCGAGATAGATATAAAGTAAGTCATTGGTATCAAATTGAACTTCCAACCACGACCCGCGATCCGGAATGATGCGGAAGCTGTAAAGAACTTTTCCGTTCAGATGGATGCTGGACTCAAACGCGATACCAGGAGAACGATGCAGCTGGCTGACCACGACGCGTTCGGCGCCGTTGATCACAAAAGTACCCTGCGGGGTCATGAGCGGGATCTCGCCCATGTAGACCTTCTCTTCTTTGGTCCCCTTCTCGTCCTTTAGTTGAAAAGTGACGTGTAATGGAGCGCTGAATGTTTGCCCTTCGCGCTGGCAGTCGAGAGCAGACATTTTCGGGTCACCGATGTCGTAGCTGGCAAAGTCGAGAACAACTTTGTCATCGTAACTTTGTATCGGGAAAACTTCCTTAAATACGGCTTGGAGGCCGACATTCTTGCGCTTACTGGGCGGCACATCCTTTTGGAGAAACTCCACGTACGAATTGAGCTGCACTTCAATGAGATTTGGCGGCTCGACAGCTTCTTTGATCTTTCCGAAATAAATACGCTCTGACATACGGATGCTCTTCTCTCTACAACCGATCGGCACATTAGTGCCGGTTCACTCTGTTAAGGCTCCCCTGCTGGTAAAAACGCCAAAGGGGAACACAAATAGCCCCACTCACGAGGTCTGTCAAATGTGCCTCGCGTTTGGAGCTTTTAGTTGTGCTGAATGTGTTAAACGAGCGAGTTATCTCGAGTTCCCCCGCGGTCAACGAGCAATTAGCTTAGCTCATTCTGGGCGGCTCGCAAGTTGGATCGCTGGGAATACGCACGGATTTTCCCGGGCATACCTTGTAGAACGGAGGTCTTGGGTCGGTAAAAAGCCGGTGCTGTGTTGTCCTTGGTCCAACAAGTGGCCTTCGCCCATCACCTCGCATTCGGCCGCCGCTGTCATCGCTCCGTTTTGGTTTCGCCCGCCGCCGGTGATTTCGGACAAAACCGACTAGGACTCCACAGGCGCCGGTCCGCAGATCATCTACAGGCAAAGGCTCGGCCATGTGCTGGCGCTCCAGGCGAGTAGCACTTCGCCGTTGCTCAGACTCCGGGACAGCAATCCAGCCGTTGCGGGTTAGACAAACCTAGCCCGGCTGACTGACGCGATTGGCGTGTGTGCAACTGCCGCTTATACTGGACCGACGCCGCAGTCGGCATTCGGAGTTGTCATAGATGTTGCCAGGAAGACGCCGCTTTCTACTTTGCTTGATTGGAGCCGCTAGTTGCGCCGCGGTGAGTCCGAACGATTCCGTGGCCGACCCGGTCGCAAGTCCCCCAAAACCCGCCTACCCGTTAAAAGTATCGGCCAATCGAAGATATCTTGTCGATCAGCATGATGAACCATTCTTGTTGATCGGGGACTCCCCGCAAAGCCTGATTGCAAACGCCCCGGCGACGGTCGCGGCGGATTATTTTGCCGCAAGAGCAGATCAGGGATTTAATTGCGCCTTTGTTCAGTTGGTTTGTGACGAGTTTATAAACGGTCGACCCAACGGTGCTGCCCGGGACGGCACTGTCCCTTTTAAAAATACCTTCGACTTCTCCGCACCCAATCCTCCTTACTGGCAGAGGGTGGACGAGGTGATCCAAACGGCCGCGAAGTACAGCATTTGTTGTATGCTAGCGTTTTTCGACACATCTGACTCAAATGGTAAAGGGAATGGCATCGACGTGCTTATCAAGAATGGGAAAGCAAACTGCTATAATTACGGAGCTTTTCTGGGAAACCGGTACAAAGATTTCCCTAACATCATCTGGGTAAGCGGTAACGACTTCAACCAAACGGTAGATGGTAAAATTGCAGACGCATGTGTTCAGGCGATTGCCCTTGGAATTAAGTCCGTAGACCCCAATCATATTCACACGCTGCAAATGAGTACTCCGGGTTACGCCAAGCAAGGGACCTGCGATGCGGACGCCGAGGATAACGGAACCGGAACGCTATGGTCCTCAATTCTTTCCCTGGACTGGGTTTACTCCTGGCCATCCCAATACGATACCCTGTTGAGGGCTTACGCGAGTTCCCCGGTCATGCCGACGTTCTTAGGCGAGGCGCAGTATGAATATCAAACAGTAGTTTATCCGGGAACACCTTTACGATTGCGGCTGCAGCATTGGTGGACAATGACTTGTGGAGCAACAGGCGTCCTCTATGGGAACGGAAATATTATCTCTTTCGCCGATACGAGTTGGAAGAAATTTATCGTTTCTCCGGGCGTGACCCAACTAGGATTTTTAAGATCACTACTGTCTTCTACGCGGTGGTACGATTTAATACCAGATATACCCCATCGCCTGCTAATATCCGGTATAGGCACTTACGACTCTTTTAGCGATCCGGCTAAAAATACTTATGCCACTGCAGCGATAGCTTCTGATGGTACCACCGCGTTAGTATATGCGCCGACAATCAGAACAATGACCATCAACCTGTCCAGATTCACTCGACCGGTATCGGCAAGGTGGTTTGATCCGTCCACAGGCCATTATCACCCGATCCCTGATTCGCCGTTCTCCAATTCCGGTACACATGAGTTCAGACCGGTTGGAAAGAACGATGCCGGAGATGAGGATTGGGTGCTCGTCCTCTCTGTGGATCCGACTCTCCTTGAATGACCGGCTGTTCAAAGTTTATGGTTTCGAGTTCCAGGCTGACTATTTGACTCGCATCGGGCGGGTCGACAATCCCTTGTGACGGTTCTCACCTCAGCGGGAACGTGCTCCGCTAACTCCTTATAGATGGATAATTCGCAGAAGCGATTTAGATTTCTGAACCCGGGAACCCGGAATCCGGAGCTTTAACCGCGTTATTCCACAACATCCCACCATGTCCTGGGGCGCTGATTCACGAGCTGCATCTCGTCTGTTTTCATTCCGCCCAAATGGAAAAAGAAGCTAATTTGGAAGGTGGCATTGAGACAAGCTGCCCGAAGATTCTTTAAACGAGACGATTCGCCAATCTTCTGTAGTTTTCGTTTGATTCGGGTGGTTAGTCCTCGAGGAGCATCGGGCGGCGACAGCAAAAACGGATAGCGCACGATCTCCTCCGCCGGCCATACCACGTTAAAACGCGGATCGATCCAATGCGCCGCGCCCGCTTTCACCACCTCATAGGAGAGAGGCCGCATTTCCATATGCCATTCGCGGCCACCCTTTTCTTCATAAGTAGAATATACGTGCTCCAGAATGGTCCGATGAAACCTTGGTGAAAGGACCATTACTCCGGCGTTCAGCACCCTATCACAATCGCCCGGCAGCCCGTACGTCGAGTAGTATTCCTGAGGCGTGTAGTTTATGATGGATGTTGGCCAAAGTTTAAAAGCACGTTTCAAAAAAACCCCGTCGTAATAGCTCTCGTCTTGCACGCCACCAACTTTGTCTAAGGGTACTCCTGTCGTGATATCAGGAGCATGGCCGTTGATCATAATGTCGGAATCTATCCAAACGATTTGGTCATAGCCGCTGGCAAAATCCTGACCCAGAATAAGACATTTTTGCCAAGATACCGAGCGATTGCTTGCCCTTTCCGAACTATCTAGCGGTCGTTCCAGGCAGATTAGATCAAATTTGTATTTGTCCGCGTATTGTTTCCAGTTCGGTTCGCAGAACTTTTTCCAACTCGCGTGATAGGTCTCCCCAATTGAAATGGTGACCATTGCTTTTCGATTTTTCATGCAGGGCGAGCAATGATCCGGTTATGCTCGGACGCATGAAATGATGAATGACAAATGGAAAATAAGCCAGATCGAAAGACAAGATTGTCAAACTAGTTAGAAGCAGGTTAGTAGCGTGTTTAGATCGCGCCAAGTCATGGAAATTTTAATTAATTCCAATCCATATAATTAAAATATATAAATGCTTCCTAAAATAAGTTTGGTTTGTATGAACCCTTGGATGTGTGGGGTTCCTTTATTTCGGCGCTGGCTAACTTAGAATACTTTCCGGCCGCGTCGGAGCGCCGCCGTATCGAGCACACTGTTCCGCCCAATGGAAGCAAAGCCGGGTCGGACCGAAAATCTCAGGGCCGCTCCCCGGCCCCTAAAGTCAGAGACCGAAAAAGCGGCTCCTTTCAGTGCAGGCAAGCGAGGGGACTTCCCGACACAAAAAAACCGAGCACGGAAGACTCTGTGCCCGGTTTTTATTGAAAGGTTTGTGAAACCTCAGCGGTTACTTGATCTCGACCTTGGCGCCAGCCGCTTCGATCTTTTTCTTGATCTCCTCGGCTTCTTGTTTGGTAACGCCTTCCTTCACCGGTTTCGGTGCGCTCTCGACCAGGGCTTTAGCTTCTGCAAGTCCTAGACCGGACACGGAGGCACGGACTTCCTTAATGACAGCGATTTTGTTACCGCCGACTTCTTTAAGGATAACGTCAAATGTCGTCTTTTCTTCGGCCACAGGCGCTGCTGCTGCCCCGGCGCCGACTGGAGCTGCGACTGCCACTGGAGCTGCCGCGCTGACACCCCATTTTTCTTCGAGTTTCTTGACCAGATCAGCGATTTCCAAAACGGTCAATCCGCTGAGCTGTTCTACGATTTGTTCTGTATCTGCCATATTTTATCTTCGGTATCGTCGCGCTCCCGAAGCCTCAGAAGCATTTAAGATCCTGCAGCTGCAGAACCCGACGAGGAACCAGTTGGTTTTTCCCGGGGCGCGCGGCTTCTTCGCGCCTCGTTTCGGTTGTGGAACGGCATCGTTTCCGAAACGGAGGAGCGGGAGCTCCTCCCTACCGATCCTACAATGAAAGTCTTAGGTCGTTGGTTCGCCACCCTCCTTTGGTTGTTCGTCGCCCTCCTTTGGTTCGCCACCCTCCTTTTCGACGCGCGCTTTTAAGAGTCGTGCCAGCGATGCCCCCGGCTCGTTAAGCACGGTCACCAGTTTCTGTAGCGGCGACTTCAACACTCCCAGTAGCTGGGCCTGCAACACAGGCTTCGCCGGAAGATCTGCCAGCACCTGAATCTGTTCCTTCGAGATGACCGCATGATCCAATACGCCGAGTTTTACTGCCGGGCGTTGGAACTCAGTCGAGAAAGTCTTCAGGACTTTAGCTGCCGCACAAACATCGGTCTCGCCGATAACAATCGCCGTTTGGCCGGTCAAATCCTTGCCCAAATCGGGGTACCCGACCTCTGTTGCCGCTCTGCGCAAAAAGGTGTTTTTGACGACCTTGCATTGCGCGCCGGCCCCAGCCAGACGATTCCGGAGTTCGGCGAACTGCAGCACACTCATTCCGGTGTATTCGGTAACGATCAGGAACGGGGACGCATTCAATCGCGCGGATAAATCTTCAACAATCGTAGTCTTTTCAGGTCTCATTTTCGCTTCCCCTATCGGTTATAAGTAGACGCATCCAGGTGCAGCCCCGGTGTCATCGTCGCGCTGACGGTGATGCTGTGGACGAATTTGCCTTTAGCAGCCGGCGGGCGTGCCTTCACCACTGCGTCAATCACCGCGGTGCCGTTCTCCACCAACGCCTCTGGCGCGAAGGAAAATTTGCCCATCGGAACAGCCACGTTGCCGTTCTTATCCAGCTTGAACTCAACTCGTCCGGCTTTTACTTCGCGGATGGCCTTCGCCGTATCCTCGGTCACCGTGCCGGTCTTCGGATTTGGCATTAAACCACGAGGGCCAAGAATCTTACCTAGTTTTCGTACTTCCGACATCGCTGCTGGTGTAGCAATCGCGACATCAAAATCTTGGAACCCGGCCTGGCACTGTTTGATGAGGTCTTCGAACCCGACATGCTCCGCACCCGCTTCTTTGGCGGCGGTTGCGGCCTGTC
>Ga0210410_10006665_pt1 | contig 10025 bp, 10 predicted proteins | sample IncBWC4MmetaG_FD_161058 | JGI IMG/M metagenome (GOLD analysis project Ga0210410, IMG submission 161058) | Forest soil microbial communities from Barre Woods Harvard Forest LTER site, Petersham, Massachusetts, United States - Inc-BW-C-4-M | ecosystem: Environmental > Terrestrial > Soil >... | reverse complement strand
GAGGCGTTATGACACCCTGTCCGGGGCCGCGTTCGCCGGCAGCCCGCTGGTCCAGCGCAAGAGTTATTGGTCGACGGGATTCGGTATTTCCTGGATGATCCACCGCTCTTCGACCATGGTCGAAGTGCCCGATTGAGTGGCGCACCGATGCTGCGTTCCCTCAAAATCGTCTATGAGTATTTCGCGCTCTATAGTTCGCTGACGCTGCTGGGGCTCATCTGCCTGACCTGGTCGGTGTTCGCGCTGCCGCTGTATTTCATTCTGCCGCGGCGCGTCGGCACGGCGGTCGGGCGGCGCGGCATTATGTCGGGATTTCGGCTCTATGCCTGGTCTCTGTCCGTGACCCGCACCTACCACTTGGATTTGCGCGCCATCGACACCTTGAGGGGCGGCCCGCCGGTGATCTTGGCCCCCAATCATCCCTGCCTGATCGATGCGCTGCTGATTCTGACCCGCCATCCCAACATCGTCTGCGTCATGAAATCGGAACTCATGAGAAATGTGTTTCTCGGTTCCGGTTCGCGTCTCGCGCGCTACGTGCGCAACGACTCGTCGCGCCAAATGGTCAAGGAGTCGGTGTCGCATCTTCGCGACGGCGGTGTCCTCCTACTGTTTCCCGAGGGCACCCGCACCACGCGGACGCCGATCAATTCGCTGGTGGGCAGCGTGGGATTGATCGCGAAGCACGCCAATGTTCCGGTGCAAACCCTGGTGATCGAGACCGATTCGCCCTTCTTGAGCAAGGGTTGGCCGCTGTTCCGGCGGCCTGAGTTGCCCATCACCTACCGGGTAAGGCTGGGCAAGCGCTTTGACCCTCCGGCGGACGTCCCTGCGTTCACCGCCGAGCTCGACCGGTACTACAGGCAGGCGCTCGAGGGAGCATTGCAGTCGCGCTGGTTGAAGTGCACATAGGCGTATGAACGCGCGAATCCTCACCTGCACGCCGGCGCAGTCCAGTTCTCACTTGGTGCTCATACCCAGCTACAATCCCGGGCCCAAGGTGTATGCGACCGTGCGCGCCGCTCTCGATCAATGGGCTCCCGTCTGGGTGGTGGTCGACGGCAGCACCGATCAAACTGCGCAAGGCCTGTTGGCCATGGCCGAAGCGGAACGCGGCTTGGCTGTATTCGTCCTTACCGAGAATCGCGGCAAGGGTGCCGCTGTGTTGTTCGGATTGCGCGAGGCGCAAGCTTCGGGCTTTACGCACGCATTGACCATGGATTCCGACGGGCAGCACCCCGCCGAACGGATTAGAGGCTTCATGCAGGCGTCGTTGGCAGAGCCCGATGCCATGGTGCTCGGTGTCCCCGTATTCGATGCCAGCGCGCCCGGTTTGCGGGTCAAGGGCCGCCAAATCTCGAATTGGTGGGCCAACCTCGAGACCCTGTGGGCCGGCATCCACGACTCCCTGTATGGTTTTCGCGTGTACCCCATTGACGCCCTCATCGCAGTCATGAGTCGGCAACCCTGGATGCGGCGCTTCGACTTCGACGTCGAGGCAGCGGTGCGCCTGTGCTGGCGCGGCGTCCCGCCCATCAATCTACCCGCGCCGGTGCGTTACTTTCGTCCTGAGGAGGGGGGTGTTTCACACTTCAATTATTGGCGCGACAACACCTTGCTGACCTGGATGCACTTTCGGTTATTTTGGGGCTTCGTCGTGCGCCTACCGCTACTGTGTGTTCGACGCATGCGTCGCACGGGTGGCTAGGGGCGCGCCCGCACCTATATAATGCCCGCAACATTATATTCCTATTGAAAGCCTAGCCTATGTCCGACAAAGCGTCGCTCATGCAACAGCCGGCGCCCCTGGCCGATGTCGGTCTGCAGCGGGAAATTGCCAGCCTGTTCGTGCAAGCCTTGAACCTCGAGGTCCTGCCGCAGGATATCGACCCTGAGGCCCCCCTGTATGGTGAGGGATTGGGGCTCGACTCCATCGATATCTTGGAGGTGGCGTTGATCGTATCCAAGCAGTACGGCATTCAATTGCGCGCCGACGCTTCGGAAAATCAGCAGACCTTCCGTTCCCTGAGGCACCTAGCAGAGTACATTGCGGCACATAGGACCAAGTAGCGATGCGTTGGCGGCGTAGACTGCAGCTGGCTGCGGTCGTCGTATTCCTGGTCGCTTACTCAGGACTGTCCCACTACGGCAACTCCGTTGCGAAGACCCACGATTTGGGGGTGGGTCTCGCCTTGGGGCCGGTCGCCGCGGTGGGTCTCCTCTTGCTCTGGCGCTGGACCCACCTGTGGGTGGCTCTGCTGGGGGCGGGGGCGGCCGCCGTGTTCCTGCGTTACTACTGGCCGGTCTTGGAAAAGAACTTCGCCGTGGTCTATCTCCTGCAGGAAGGCGGCTTCTACAGCCTCATGACGGCCAGTTTCGGCGTGTCCCTGCTGGGGGGCCGCGTGGCGCTGTGCACGCAGCTCGCGGACAAGCTGCATGGGCCGCTCACACCGCAAGAGGTGCGCTACACACGCCGCGTCACGGCCGCGTGGGCCTCGTTCTTCATCTTGATCACCGGCGCGACCGTGGGGCTGTTCCTCTTCGCGCCGCTGCGCATCTGGTCGCTGTTCGCGAATTTCTGCGTGCCGCCGCTGATCGGACTCATGTTCGTGGCCGAGTATGCCGTCAGGCGGCGTGCGCTCCCGCAGGTGCCGCGCCGAGGCATACTCGCCGCCGTGCGGGTTTATTTCGCAGACTCACCCTAGCGGCCTCGAGATGGACACGATCGCGTTACTGTCCCATAGCACTCCCTCGGCGGTGATTGCGTACCGATCCCAACTCCCGGTCACCGCTCGACGGTTCCTATCCGACGCCAAACACTTGGCGCAGCGCTTGCCCGCCGGCGAGCACGTGCTCAACGTGTGCGCCGATCGATACCGCTTCACGGTGGGTCTCGCGGCTTGTCTCATCACCGGGCGCGTCAGTCTGTTGCCGTCGACGCACACGCCCGAGGTGATCGGGCAACTCGCGAGTTTCGCGCCGGACGCCTTCTGCCTGACCGACGACCGGCTCTGCGATATCGGCCTCCCGAAAGTCCATTACCCCGAGGACTTGCCCACCAGCGAGCTGGCTTGGGCCGTGCCGGAGATTCCAGTGACTCAGCTCGCGGCCATCGTCTTCACCTCAGGATCGACCGGCACACCCCTGCCCTACAAGAAAACCTGGGGCCGGCTTGCACGCTGCGTGCGCGACGGCGCCCCCCGTTTGGGGCTGTCGGACGGCAGAGGGCATGTCCTGATCGGCACAGTGCCTGCGCAGCATATGTACGGCTTCGAATCCACGGTGCTGCTGGCCCTCATGAGCGGCAACGCCTTCTGCGCGGAGCGGCCATTTTATCCCGCCGATATCGCAACCGCGGTGGGGGCGTTGCCCCGGCCGCGTGCGTTGGTGACGACTCCGGTCCACTTGCGCGCCCTACTGGCATCGGAGATCGATTTGCCGGCGCTGGATCTCGTCGTCTCGGCGACGGCTCCCTTGGATCAGGATCTGGCGCGCAGAGTGGAAGCGAAATTTCACGCGCCGCTGCTCGAGATCTACGGCTCTACGGAAACCGGGCAGATCGCCATCCGCCGCACCGCCGAGTCGGCCGCCTGGCGGCTGTGGCCGGGAGTTCGACTGAGAATCTCGAATGACCAGGTGTTCGCGCACGGCGGTCACGTCGAACAATTGACGGCGATGCAGGATGTCATCGAAATTACCGGCGACGACGAATTTCTTCTGCATGGCCGTATGGCGGACTTGGTCAACATCGCCGGCAAGCGCAGTTCATTCGGCTATTTGAACGCGCAGTTGAATGCCATCCCCGGCGTAACCGACGGCGTGTTCTTCCTGCGCGACGGCGCTACCGGCTCCACCGGCGTGGCGCGCTTGGGCGCGGTGGTGGTGGCTCCCACATTGAGCGTCGCCGCGCTGATCGAGCATCTGCGCCAGCGGATCGATCCGGTGTTCCTGCCGCGCCCCCTGATCATTGTCGAGCGCTTGCCGCGCAATGCCACCGGCAAGCTGCCGCAGCAAGAACTGCAGCAGCTGGCAAGCCGTCACCTGCAGACGAATGAGACGCCGTGAAAGACCTAGTGTCCTGTCCTATAATAACTTGCTCGATCCGCCAGCGGATTTTTGTACCGGGCAAGGCGCGCCGACGAGGCATAATAGTTCAAAGGGTACGGGCGAGGAGGCGCAACGCCGCCCGGTGCAAAAAGACGCGGCGCAGCGAGTAAGTTATTTATAGGACAGGACACTAGCTGCGGCGGCCATGCAGAGCTCCATCGAGGTCCCGAGAGATCACCCGTCGTTCGCCGGTCACTTTCCCCAGTTTCCCGTCCTGCCGGGTGCCGCTCTGCTGGATGCGGCGCTGCAAGTCATACAACGCGATCGCGCTATCGATCTCACGCAGTGGCATATCGTGTCAGTCAAATTCATCGACGTCGTACGCCCCGGTGACACACTCCGCTTGGAGCATATGGTCGCCGGCAAGAGCGGGCTGATTCGCTTTACGGTTCGCGTCGCGGACCGGACGGTAGCCAGCGGCAGCCTGTCGAGCGCGGCGCAGCCGGACGCCGTCCGGCCGAGCGGCGGCGCATGACCCCCAAGGCCGCGAACGTCGCGGACCCTCCGCCCAAGGCGGATTGGGTCAGGCATCGCGAGCGAGGCAGCATCGCACTGCTCCGCATCATGGCGTTCGTGTCGCTGCATCTGGGCAGAACCTTGAGCCGCATTCCCCTGTATGGAATCGCGATCTATTTCTTTTTGTTCGCACCGGGCGCGCGGCGCCATTCTCGACGCTACTTGCGCCTCGCGCTCGGCCGGCACCCCAGCGCGCGCGACCGCTTTCGTCAAATATTGAGCTTTGCCACCACCATCCACGATCGCGTCTATCTGATCAACGAGCAATTCGGGATATTCAATATCACGCTCGAAGGCGAGGCCCTGATGCTCGCGCAAATAGGCACGGGTCGCGGTGCGTTGCTCATGGGCGCCCACATGGGCAGTTTCGAGGTGATGCACAGCCTTGGCCGGCGGCAGCACGGACTCAAGGTGGCCATGGCCATGTACGAGGAGAACGCGCGCAAGATCAACGCCATCCTCGCGGCCGTCAATCCGCACGTCAAGTCCGATATCGTCCCCCTGGGCAGGATCGACGCCATGCTCAATATTGCCGAACGCCTCGAGCGCGGCGCGTTCGTGGGCGTGCTGGGAGATCGCACGCTCGGAGGCGAGCAGGTGCAGGCGGTGACCTTGCTGGGCGAACGCGCCTACCTGCCCACGGGCCCTATGCGTGCTGCGGCCATTCTGCGCTGCCCGGTGTTCTTCATGGTCGGGCTGTATCGCGGCAAGAACAACTACCATGTGGTCTTCGAGCCGGTCGCTGATTTTTCCTCGACCCCCGCGGGGCTGCGCCATCTCGCGGTCCATTCGGCGATCGACCGTTACGCCGCCGTGCTCGACCGGTACTGCCGCAGCGATCCCTACAACTGGTTCAATTTCTACGACTTCTGGCGCGCGCCGGGCGGAGTGCGGTGAACGCCGCGACGCATGTTGCCGAACGCATGATGCGCCGTGCGCTTGGACTTTTCGTGCTGGCCTGGCTCTGCGGCGCAAGCAGCGATCTCGACGCCGTGATGGGCCTGCTGGCGATGCGCCAGCACGGGCGGGTCGAGTTCATCGAGCAGCAGTTCCTCGCCGTCCTCGATCACCCGATCGAATCCTCGGGCGAATTGCGCTACGACGCGCCGGATCATCTGGAGAAGCGCACTCTGCTTCCCCGCCCCGAAAACCTGGTGCTCGCCGGCGGCGTGTTGACCGTGGAGCGCCGCGGCCGCAAGCATGACATCGACCTGCACCGGTACCCTCAAATCCAGCCATTCGTCGAGAGTATCCGAGCCACATTGGCGGGCGATCGAAGCGCGCTCGAGCGAGTATTCCACGTGGAATTTGCCGGCAGCACGGAGCGCTGGAGCCTCATTCTGGTTCCCGTGGACCATCAATTGGCGCGAACCGTCAAGCAGGTGCAGATCGACGGCTCGAGGGACCAATTGCACAGAGTTGAAATTCGTCAGGCCGATGGTGATCGCTCGCTGATGACCCTGCGCGCAGCCGCAGCGCCATGAACCTGCGGCGCGCCAGCGCACCGGCGCTCTGGCTCTGTTGCATCGCTCTGGCGGCTTTCATCGTGGCGCGCGCCCATTACATTACCGATCTGTCGGCGTTTTTGCCCGCATCCCCCACCCCCACGCAACAACTTCTAGTGGACCAGTTGCGCGATGGCCCGGCCTCGCGCTTGATTCTGATTGCGATCGAAGGAGGCGACGCGGGCGCTCGGGCACGAGTGTCTGTTGCGATGGCGGCCCGCCTGCGCCGCGACCGGCAATTCTCGAGTGTCAACAACGGTGAGCCGGTCACTGCGGAGCGCGATCGCGAGTTCCTGTTTCAGCATCGCTATCTGTTGAGCGACCAGGTGAGCGCGGCGCGATTCTCCGAGCCGGGTCTGCATGCTGCCATTCTCGACACGATCGACGAGTTGGCATCTCCGGTCGGACTCATGCTCAAGTCTCTATTGCCGAACGATCCCACGGGCGAGATGCTGCACATCATCGATCAGCTCGAGCGCACCCCCTCGCCGCCGACGAGCGATGGAGTCTGGGTTTCGCCGGACGGCGCGCGCGCCCTGATGGTGGCGCAGACGGCAGCCGGCGGCTCCGATACCGACGCGCAGGATCGGGCCATCGCGGCGGTCCGCGCGGCATTCGCCGAGGCGCGCGACCCGCCGCCCGCAACCGGCGCCGAAGCCCCGCAATTGAAGCTGAGCGGGCCCGGCGTATTTGCCGTCGGCGCGCGCGCCAAGATCGAGCACGCCGCGGTGCGTCTGTCGATCGCCAGCAGCATACTGGTCGTGACGCTGTTGTTTGCAGTGTATCGGTCGTTGCCGGCGCTCGCCTTGGGGTTGGCGCCCGTGGCAAGCGGTGCGTTGATCGGAATCGCCGCCGTCGCGCTGGGGTTCGGCGCCGTCCACGGCATCACCCTGGGGTTCGGCATCACCCTGATCGGCGAGTCGGTGGACTATTCGATTTATTTTTTCGTGCAGTCGCACCGCCTGTCGCGGAACGAAGCGCCTGCCTTGAGCTGGCAACGGGCGTGGTGGCCCACGATCCGTTTGGGCATGCTGACCTCGGTGTGCGGCTTTGCTTCGCTTCTACCCTCCGGTTTTCCCGGGCTCGCGCAACTTGGGGCTTACTCGATCAGCGGGTTGGTCGCGGCCGCGCTGGTGACGCGCTATGTGTTGCCCGCGCTGCTGCCGAGCGGATTCGTCATTCGCGATGTCACGCCCGTAGGGTCGCGCGTCGCCGGGCTGCTGCACAGGCCGCGACAGCTTCGCGGCCTACATCTCGCCGCCTTCAGCCTGGCGCTTGCAGCGTCGGCGCTGGCCATATTGCGCCTGCATCACGATACGCTGTGGAATCGCGAGCTCGCGGCGTTGAGCCCCGTCTCCGCGGAGGATCGAAACGCGGACGCCAAGCTGCGCAGCGACTTGGGCGCCGCGGACGTGCGTGACCTCGTGATCGTCTCCGGCCCGACGCTCGATTCCGTGCTCAGCGGCGCGGAACGCGCTGCCCGGCCGCTGGCGGCCTTGGTGGATGCCGAGGTGATCGGCGGCTTCGACAGCCCGGCGAACTACCTCCCGAGTGCGGTGACTCAGATGGCACGCCGCGACAGCCTGCCCGGTCCAGCGCAGCTGCACGACAACTTGCAGCGGGCCGCGGTGGGCGTTGGGTTGAGCAGCGGGCACCTGCAGCCTTTTCTACGCGATGTCGAAGCCGCGCGCCGCGCGCCGCCGGTCACCGTGCAAGATCTGCAGGGGACTTCTCTGCGTGCCGGCTTTGACGCGTTGATCCTGCACGAGAGGGATCGCTGGAATGCGCTGCTGCCGCTGCACGCCGCCGATTCGGCGCAGACGGTCGACACGGCTCGCGTCATGGCGGCGCTGCAGGGCGCGGAACTCGAGGAGACTCGGGTGCTCGATCTCAAACAGGAGTCCGACGCCTTGTATGCCGGCTATTTGTCCGAGGCGATTCATTTGTCGCTGGCGGGCCTGCTGGCGATTCTCGTGCTGCTCATGATAACGCTGCGTTCGCCGCTGCGCGTCGCGCGTGTGTTGGCGCCGCTGCTGCTGGCCGTGCTCACGGTGGCCGCGGGCCTCTCGTTGAGCGGAGTGCAGCTCACCATCCTGCACTTGGTGGGCATGCTGCTCGTCGTTGCCGTCGGCTCCAACTACGCGCTGTTCTTTGACCGGCAGGCAAGCGGGCACCATGGCGAGGAGGCGCAACGCCGCCCGGCGCGAGAAGACGCGGCGCAGCGAGTGAGTTATTCGTGGGACAGGACACTAGCATCTCTGGTCATCGCCAATGCCAGCACGGTCATCGGTTTTGGCCTGCTGTCCTTCTCGCAAGTCCCAGTGCTCGTGGCGCTGGGCACGACGGTGGCGCCGGGCGCATTCCTGGCACTGCTCTTCGCCGCGTTGCTCGCGCCCCCCGACGTGTCGGATCCCGACCCGTCGCGTCCTGGTTCGCCGTATCCTCACCCTTCCCATCCCGGCTCATCGCATTCCGGAGCTTCGCGTGCGTAGTATCTCCGTGCCCGCGCTGTCGACGGCCGCGGCGCCCACGCGCATGGTGTGGTTGCCCGGTGCCTACCATGCCGCTCGGGATTTCTTGACCGCCGGCTTTGCGGAGGCGGTGCGCATGCGGCGGATCGCCCTGGATCTCGAATTCGTGGACATGGAATTGGCGCACGTGGGCGATCGCGGGCCGCTGCAACGGTTGCGATCCGACATCGTGTTGCCCGCGCGCGCGGCGGGCGTGTCGATCTGGCTGGGCGGTGTCTCCCTGGGCGGCCTGTTTGCGCTGGACTACGCCGCCTCGCATCCCGATGAACTCGATGGGCTGTGCCTGCTGGCTCCCTATCTCGGGAATCGCATGCTGACCGCCGAAATCGCTCGCGCTCCGGGACTTGAGCGATGGCAGCCGGGCGAACTTGCGGAAACCGACGAAGAACGCCGAATATGGCGCTATATCAAGAGCCGCCACGCAGACTCACGGCCGCTGTACCTCGGATTCGGGCGGGAAGACCGCTTTGCGGCGGCGCATGAACTGCTGGCGGCGACGCTGCCGGCCGACTCGATCGACGTGATCGCCGGCGGTCATGAGTGGTCCACTTGGGTTCGGCTTTGGGAGAATTTCTTGGACTCACGCTTCATATGAACGGGCAGGACACGCGCCAACGGGATGCCGAAGAGCTCGGCGCTTACCGGCAAAATGGCGCCGCGTGGCGTTGGTCGCCGCCGCCGCTGTTGTATGCGTCCGCCGCGGTGCACTTGGGGGCGGCGGCAGCGGTACTGGCCCGTCCCCGTACGTGGCCCTGGGCACTGGGGGCGCTGGTCGCGAACCATGTGGCCTTGGCCGCGGCCGGGCTTTGGCCGCGCAGCCAGCTACTGGGGCCCAACTGGATCCGGCTGCCCGCGCACGACGGCGCAGCGGCGCGCGTCGCCATCACCATCGACGACGGCCCGGACCCTGATGTAACGCCGCAGGTTCTATCGCAACTCGCCGCACACCGTGCGCTCGCCACCTTCTTTTGCGTGGGTGCACGCGTCGAGCGTTATGCGGACCTCGCGCGCGAAATCGTCAGCCGCGGTCACGCCATCGAGAATCACAGCCAGCGACACCGGCATGACTTCTCCCTGCTGGGGCCGGTCGGCATGCGCGCGGAGATTTCGCGCGCCCAGGAGAGCATTCTCGGAGTGACCGGCTCGAGGCCGCGGTTCTTTCGCGCACCCGCGGGGCTGCGCAATCCGTTTCTCGACCCGGTGCTCACCCGCCTGCAGTTGCATCTCGCCAGCTGGACGCGCAGAGGCTTCGACACCGTCAATGCGAACGCGGACACTGTGTACCGTCGATTGGCGAATCCGCTGCAGAACGGCGACATCTTGCTGCTGCACGATGGCAACGCGGCACGCGGCCGCGGCGGCAAGC
>Ga0210410_10006663_pt1 | contig 10025 bp, 11 predicted proteins | sample IncBWC4MmetaG_FD_161058 | JGI IMG/M metagenome (GOLD analysis project Ga0210410, IMG submission 161058) | Forest soil microbial communities from Barre Woods Harvard Forest LTER site, Petersham, Massachusetts, United States - Inc-BW-C-4-M | ecosystem: Environmental > Terrestrial > Soil >... | reverse complement strand
AGAGTTTTGGGTTCTGCGCGAGGGAGTTTGATCAGCGGGTATCTGGCTCTACTAGTGTTTGGATTGGGGACCTCCGCAATCTTGGTCGCTAGCCACCCCATTCCCACCCACAGTGGCACCGCACCTTCTCGGCCAAGTGAAACTTGAAAAGGACTGTCTTGCAAATGGCGCACGCTCTCATCCACATGGTTTCTCTCTTTGATTCTTCAATCAGCAAGAAGGAGGGGTCCTCGGCTTGTTTGCCGAGTTCCCCTTTACCTCCGCGCGAACGAACTTGGTCTGGTCGCGCTTGACAGCTTCCAATCCGGTACCAAGTTCGGCTAGAACCGGAAGACTATGCCGGCAGACGGCTGTGCGATATGTGTCCACGTACCTGTGTTCAGGCCGGCGAGATTGAAGTTAGGTGCTTTGTAAACGAAGCCGCGATATTCGGCGCGCAACGAAAGGTGTTTCGTGAAAGGGTAATCGGCGCCACCTCCGTAAAGGAAAGCGCCCTTCGCTTGCGAAGTTGCGCCTGCAAACGCGCCACCCCCATTGTCAGTCGGACTAAAAATCAGTCCGCCGCCGCCTGCGAGCACATATGGCTGGATCCTGGCGAAGCCCGGCAATTTCACCACTGCGGAGCCAGTGATCTGGTGAATGTTCGACTGCACACGGGCCAGGGAACTGCCGAAATAGGTTTGCGTATTACGGTCGTAGCCGTAATTGGCCTCCGCCGCAAGCCACCGAGTGATGTTGTAACGATAGCCAATCAGCAGTCCGCCTGTTTCCGTTGCTTTGTTCTCAATGCCATTGCCGTTGCTGTCCTTGGTGAAGAATCCGGTTCCCTGAACGCTGACCTCCGAGCGAACCTCTTGCGCCACCGCTCCCACGGAGAGCAGCGCTATGCAAGCTATGATTGCCAGGGCATCTGATTTGACTGCGTACTTCTTTACTTTCATCTAGGATCTCCCATTCGCATCTTGAGTTGATGTACAGCTCTGCAGGCTTCAGCAATGCAAATACTGTGCCAGAGTGGATTACCGCTAAGTGGCGTTGAATCAAACAGATTTGTGCGGACGTTAGGAGAGCCAGGATATGTTGAGTCTTGACGTGTCAAGTCGAGTGGCATGACATCCGCGTAAATGAGTTACGCCAGGACGCGACAAACTCCGAGGTTCGTTCTAGTCGATGCCCTGTCCGTGGCGCGACTGCCCGTCCTGGTCCTACCCAAGCCTCGCGGATCGCCTCTATACGTAACGCGCTTCGTTGTGGCCATTCGGTTGCTTTCTCACTCGGGAAGGGAGTCGAAGTAGTGACCAGCACAGAGGTGGACAGTTCGCTAGTTCTTGATTCCGAAGTCTCGGGGACAATGGTTTCGTTACGAGAGCGTTTTGAAGCCGTGCGCCGAAGTGAGGTTCATCGCGTCCGCGGACGCCTGGGCAATCTGAGTTCTGACCAAGAGGACGTTGTGGAATCGCTCAGTCGTAGCATCATAGAGAAGGTGCTCCAGGCGCCGATGGCAATGTTGGCGAACGCTGCTGCAGGCAGTGAGTCTCCCTTTATTGTCGAAACGGTGCGCAGAATTTTCAATCTGAGAACGTGAGATTGTTGTATCGAGCCAGCCCAGCGACCTGCTGGCTGTTGGGATCCACTGTTGCAGTTGCGACGTTTGTAAAATTGGATTTGCTGATCCTTTGGCTATGCCGGCAGGGCGTGAAGGCATTCGGCTCGACACCTGCCTGCGTGTACGCGCATACTAGTTGGTATGTCCGCTGTTAAAAAACGATCGCGGGGTAAGCGTGCGACATCGCGGGATGCAGAGCGCACACGCGGGCTCCTGTTGCAGGCTGCCTTCCAGGAGATACACCGCTCCGGCTATCGGAGCGCTGATCTGGATGCGATCCTGGCGGCGGCGGGCGTCACCAAAGGCGCGCTGTACTACCACTTCGACGACAAGGAGGCTCTCGGGTATGCGGTGCTGGACGAGGTGATGGCGAGTGACCTTCACAAGAAGTGGGTGCAGCCGTTAGAGAACGCCAAAGATCCCATCGACGCTCTGGTTCGCATTGTTCAGTCCGAATCGCTGAAGAGAGAAGACGTTCGGCGTGGCTGCCCCTTGCTTAACTTGTCTAACGAGATGTCAGGTCTTGATGAAGGATTCCGGAGGCGGACGGCAAGACTTTTTAAGAACTGGCACGACGCCGTGGCGGGAGCTCTGCGTGAAGGACAGAAACGCGGGGTAGTGCGCAATGATATCGACGCGACTGAAACGGCTACGTTCCTGATCGCGACCTACGAGGGCTATGTCGTTCTAGGAAAGAATTCGCAGGATCCACGGACAATGCAATCCGGGCAAAGAAGGGTCAGCGGTCACATCGAGTCGCTGCGCCCAGCACGAGGCCGGAGGCGAGCGGCAGCCCGCGGATAGCCTTGCGCTTTTGTTGAGCCCGTAAACGACGGGCTTCAGCCGTGGAAGAAGGCGCCGGCGCCAATCCAGAATTCTGCGAGGGATTTGAGATTCTTCTTGTAGGTGCGGGTGACGGTGTATTCCTTTCCCCCTTTCACCAAAAGACCATATTCGCCTGTCGGGTAAGGCCTGATCTCTTCCACAAAAGAAGTGTTCACCAGAATCGAGCGATGGATGCGAATGAATCCCAGCGGTTCAAGTTGCTCGGCCACTGCTGAAATCAACTCGCGCACCAGATAGGAACTCCCGTTCCGCTGCAGCGATACATAATTTCCTTTAGCCTGAACCGCAACCACATCGCTGAGATTGACGAAGAGAATCTTCCCATTCACCTTGATGGCAACCCGCGGCGACGGCTGCTTCTGCTCCTTTATCCGGGAAGCCGACCCCTTCGCAGCAATTTGTAGTTGCGGTGATATCCCTATCACGATTGCAACTCCTTTTCCGTTGCGGTAGGCGCCGTCAATTATTGACTGGGGCGGGCGTTCCATCCGACCACATGCCCGTAAGAAACATGACTACGTCAATCCCTTCCCGGGCGAATTGCGGATTCAACATGACGGGAGATTTGGGCAGGTCCGCGCCCCAAACTGCGCCGTCCATGACCGGGGAATAGAACATCAGATGAGCCATGTTGTGGTCGCCGGCATCGGTGAGATACGCATCCTTCGACAACATGTAGGTCAGCGCACCAGGCTCCAGGGGTGGCAGCTCTTTCCTGGCGAAGGTTGCGATCCCTTCCATGATCTGAGCCTTGGATTGACCCGCCAATACCATCTCGGTCCTTTTGTAAGTCATCGGGAGGATGGAATGGACCGCAGGCGGAGTGAAACAGAGGGGGCCGCGAATTTTGGGGTTCCAAAACTCCGGATTGTCGAACGGAGCCATCCACCCTCGCTCCACGAGGCATACGAAACCATTCTTGCCTTCGACGGCGGTTTCATAGCCGTGCGGCCCGAGAACCTGAACTTTTGCGTCGTGGGATATGGAGTCCGGAGCCGCACTTCGTGCCAGAGCTATTTCTGTATTTCGATCCGGCATCAGGTACTGGTCGAGCGCGGCCATGCTGGGATACGCGGTTTTGGACTGCGCCTGCATGGAGACCGCACCCATCGCCACCACAAGCACGAAGCTTCCCAATATTTTGAGTGTTCTTTGGTCCATTTGATTTATCCCTTTGGTGCAGAGTTAGTTTGGCACAGAGTTAATACGACTCGGCTGTATGATGCCGCCATTCCGCTTGAGCGTTGTATCACGATCATACCAACTAGTATGTATGTAGCGAGACGGCCGTCAGGTCGCTTGTCCCCTTTTTCGTAGACCCTAATCGCTGGGATTCATTTTCTGGCAGATGCGCGCCGTTTTGCGGAGCAACGCCGTCAGGCTGCACCAATTAGTTGTTGGGCAGCAACGCGAGAAGGCGAAAAACAGCTGGTGAGCAAAAAGCGCAGCAAAAGCATTTTGGGCAGAGTTTGGGCAGGATCCAGCCTAAGAGGTCCGAAGCTGAAGGCGGTTGCCCGCCAACAATCCCTCCAGTGAAGCAGTTGTCTTTTGAATGGGTTGGACGTTGGTGCCGGGAGGGGGAGTCGAACCCCCAAGACCCGAAGGTCGGCGGATTTTGAGACCTACTACATTCATTCCTACACCTCTTCATTCTTCTGAATTACAACGGTTTGCCGGTGGTTCCGGCCTGCAGGCGCGTCCTCCTCGACGTGAGCACTGATCGAAACCCTTTCCTACGCTTCGTTGTTCTCCGCCTTTCGGACATCCACTACCTCCCGAGCGCTACTCCATTCTGTGCGGATCGTTCACTATTCAAGGACTCAAGCGACCGCGGTGCTGGGGTGAAGGTGATGAGCGACCACCTGTCAGGGGGTCGTGCCGATATCAGTCGACGTCTGCGGCTACTCCGCGGTTGTCGGGTCGATCACTGACTTGACTTCCGAGACGCGGTTCGCCGGGAAGCCTCCTTGTTCCGCGTGTTCTCGAACCATCGTTTGGTTCGGGGCAATATAGACGCAATAGATCTTGTCTGCGGTTACGTAGCTGTGCAACCACTGGATCGTCGGTCCGAGTTTATTGAGGACACTACGCGATTTTTGCGATATGGCTAGGACTTCTTCGTCCGTCGCATTTCCAATTCCCGGAATGTCGCGCTCGATGACGTATTTTGGCATGTCTTTATCCTGTCCTTTCTTGGTTGTTTGATCAGTCTTCAAGCAGATGGAGGGAGGCAAGCGCCTGCGTGCCGTCCCTGTGCAGGTTGCTCACTAATATGTGATCAGGATGTAGCCCGCACTTCCTGCGCTTTGCCCCGGCCCACCAACCTCACACCCCCCAGCCCCGCCTGGTTGCGGGATCGAGCCGATACTAGGAACTCCGCCAGCACCATAAGGAGGAGTGGTGCTGCCTGTCTGACCGCTTCCACCGGTTCTGCCAACGCTATTTGTGCTACTCGTACCAACCCCCCCAGCGCCGCCGGACCCAAAAGATGGGAAACCAATAAACCCTTGGAACTCGACGGATCCGGGATTCCCGCCCGCGCCGCCTGCCGCCTGCGCCAAAACGTTGGACGAACTGTCGGTAATCTCTGAACTTCCGCCGTTTTCACCAGGACTGCCGGAAACCGAGGTACAAGCAGTGGACGTACAAGTCGAAACCCCGTTGGTGCCGGCAGGGCCGCCCGATCCAACCACAATGTTGTAGATTGCGCCAGGCGTGACGGGAACTGTCGCGCGAGTGTATCCTCCAGCACCGGCACCGCCTCCCAGGACCAGTGCTGCGCCAGTCACGCCACCCCCGCCTCCTCCTCCGCCACCCCACATTTCGACCAACAGGTGGCCGACGCCGCTCGGAACAGTAAGGGTGCCGCTAGTGGTGAACTCCTGGATTCCGCCTGGTGATCCTGGCAAATCCGAACACGTCCAAGCTCCAGTGGCGAACTGGAGGATCTGATTGCTGCTGCAGGTTTGCAGGCCAATGGCGATCGTACCGCCCAGTGCGACCACGCCGCCGCCCGTCAAAGGACTGCTGGTTGCAACCGTCAGCGATGGATTAGTCAACATTGCATTGCTGACGCCGCCGGTTGCGATGCTCAGCGTACCGCTGCCGGTAACAGGACCGCCGGTCAGGCCGGAGCCGCTACCGACGCTGGTCACAGTGCCCGTTCCTGCCGAGGAACATGCCCAAGAACTACCGTTCCATTGCAGCACCTGGCTGGCGCCGCAAGTATTTGTTAGGGCAATGTTCAAAGTGCCGCTGGTCCCTCCGCCGGTCAGTCCGCTGCCGCTTGCAGTGGTAATCCCTGTGATTGTTCCTTCTCCGCCCGCATAGGCAACATCCAACTCCGGGGCATGACTCGTCGTCGTGTTCTCCTTGCTGTCGAACGTGGCGTTGAACGTACCATTGGCCACCAGCGCGAGCCCGTTGTTCGTCTCACTCCCACTCAGCCACGCCTGCACCGCCGAAGTGACGTTGATCAGGATGTATTGATTCTTTTCTGCTGTGGTGAGGGCCACCTGCGAGGCAATTGTCGTTCCCAGCGGCGGTGCGTTGCTGCTGTCAATCGTATTCTCCGCCCAGGCGCTGTTGATGTAGTCCACGTTGAAGCTACCGGCTGTTAGTACCGAGTTCACATAGAGCTTCAGCGTGGCCTGGCTGACGCTGGCCGTGGTGGGAATCGAAGTCAGGTTGAACTGGACATAGGTGATCTGAGAGGCGCCATCGACGTCGAGCAAGGTCTTCGCCCCATAGTTCGTGGTGGGATCAACGGTGTTCGTGTACGAGTCAGCGCTGGGCGTGATCTGAGCGTGAGCCGCACTCCACAAGAACACAAACAAGCCCAGCAGTGAAACCAATCGCATTTGTACAGTTAACCTTTTCATGAATGCCCTCCCCTGTTTCTTGAAGATGCCCCCCAACCGGAAGGCTTCTTCCGGCGTCGCCTTTGCAGTTCCCGGAATGCCTCTCTCGATGACGTATTTGGGCATGTCACCAATGAACAGCGAAGACGGGCGACCAAGCCTGCCAATGTCTGCTCGATCGCCGCTTCACTTACTTCTTGCCAACACCACCGGCACAGTCTGGGGCGCACGCGCTTCCAGAACCGCTTCCCGCGCCAAGGAGGGGTCATAGACCAGCACCCTTCCCAGACTGCGGAGTGCCAGCGAATAGACGCGGAGTTGTCCATCCTTTTCACTAATGAGCAATGCATTGCCGGCACTTGTCCGCCCGCCGTCGATCCGGCTCGCAAAGCGGGCGACAGGCCGCCCCTTGCCGTCCCGGACCAACGCAAAAGTCGGCATGCTGGTAGACCCAATGGTGAGGGTGTAGTCGCCAGGCTGAAGGAGCGTCTCTCCCCACAGGACATGATTGCCTAACGTGAACTTTCCCGTGAAGACTGCAAGATCAGTCTGCGCTTGCGAAGTAGCAATCAGAAAGAGGCTCATCAGCAGAGCTGCAGCCAAAGCCTGACTTCCTCGGACTCTTGAATTCCTTTTCATGTGGATCTCCTTTCTCAGCATTCAGATCATTGAGCACGGGAGACGCACGGTGTGAGCCGACTGTCTCCCGGCTATCTAGTCATTTGCGCAAGTCACATGGTCGTTCCAGTCCACGAATGCGCCCTGCGGGTTGTCCCGCCACGCCCAAACGTGAAGCTCGAAGAACGCCGGAATGGTGAAACGGTTCGGATAGTCCACGAGCAGAAACACCTGACCGTCCAAAACGGGAGGGCCGGAATTGTTCTGCAACCAGGTCGCCTGGTCCGCGATGTACTCCACACCGACCAGTCTCAGTTGACCGTTCGGCTGCGGTTCATAGATCAAAGCCGGCGGTTTTGTGACGTCAACGGTCCCGTTCAGCAAACTCATATTCACGTAGTGGATTCCCATCGCACCGTGGTCGGAACCGCTGACACAACCGAACAACGCGCCGTATCCCGCGGAAGTGGCGTTGTTGACGTTGAGGAATTGCTCCGTGGCAGCCCGGACGGCTTGAACGAGCGTGGACGAACTGGACGTAGAATCGTGTTTCATTGCATGCTGCGCTGCGGCAAAAGACGAAAGGGCCAGAACCGCAACAAACAGCAGAGACGGATGTGACGTGACAAACATTTTGGTTTTCATTTCATTCTCCTTTTCTGAGCGCAAATTGAAGATTCCCCCAAGGGAAAATTTGTGCTCTATCTCTAACAGCGCAATGGCGCGGCAAATCTGATCATTCCTGGTCAAAGTTTTCTTCTGCCTGAAGATCTCGGTGTGTGGGCAATTCCCGACAACAAAATTCCCCTGACAGCGGTTGACATTCAGAGCCGGTGTGGCTACGCTAGCGCGGAACTGCCGGTCTGGAGGCGTATTGGTGGGGCAACCGTCCAGTGACGAGCTTACGCAGCTTTTGCGTGGTTGGCAGGGCGGCGATCGCGAAGGCCTCGATGCCTTGCTCCCTGTGGCTTACAAGGAATTACGCCGGATCGCACATTTTCAACTACGTAGAGAGCGCGAAGACCATACCCTGCAAAGCGCAGAGTTGGTAAACGAGGCGTATCTACGCCTGGTTCGGATGAATCCCCCGCAGTGGGAAAGCCGCACCCATTTCTTTGCTATCGCTGCGCAGCTCATACGGCAGATTCTGGTCGACTACGCCCGGCGCCACAGTGCCGGGAAGCGAGGCGCAGGTCAGAGTGCACTGCCCCTGGAAGACGCATCCCAGCTCTTGCGCGGTAAAGACATTGACGTAGTGCTGCTCGACGATGCACTGAAAGCTCTGGCCGAACTGGATCCACGGAAGGCGAAAGTGGTCGAGCTGCGTTTTTTTGGAGGGTTGACCTTCGCGGAGACGGCCGAGGTACTCGACATATCGACGGTGACCGTATCTCGCGACTGGAGCACCGCGCGAGCCTGGCTCCATCGTGAAATGAATCGCGGATCGTAATGGATGCTGAACGCTGGAAACGTGTAGACGATTTACTGCAGGCGGCAATGCGTTTGCCGGCGAAACGGCAGGAGGCTTTCTTGCGCCAGGCTTGCGCTGGCGACGAGCCGCTGGCCGAGGAAGTCAGGTCCCTATTGCGTTCTCACAGGGAATTGGGCGATTTCCTGGAAAAACCCGCGCTGGACGGTGGGACACAGAACGTCACAAGTAAGGAAGCGCCCGAGGCCTGCGCCCTCGTCGGCCAAACGGTTGCACATTACAAGGTCCTCCGCCAACTGGGCAGCGGCGGCATGGGCGTGGTGTACGAAGCGGAGGATATTCGCCTGGGACGCCGGGTCGCTTTGAAGTTCCTGCCAGAGAAGTTCGCATGTGACGAGAGAGCGCTCCGGCGGTTTGAGCGCGAAGCCCGGGCCGCCTCTTCCTTGAATCACCCCAATATCTGCACGATCTACGAAGTGGAAGAGCATGATCATCAGCCGGTAATCGTCATGGAGTTGCTTGAAGGGATCAGCCTGGAGCAGCGAATCCAACAAGGGCCGATTTCAACCGACGAGCTCTTGGATTTTGGGATTCAGACATCCGATGCCCTTGAATCGGCCCACGCGAAGGGAATTATCCACCGGGACATAAAACCGGGAAATATGTTCGTCGTCGGCCGCAGGCAGATGAAGATCCTGGATTTCGGGTTGGCCAAGGTGTGCGGTCCTCATGTCGCGGAAGATCAATCCGAGAAGGAGGCGCTTACCCTCAACGACGTTATTCTGGGCACAACCTCGTACATGTCTCCGGAGCAGGTGCGCGGAGAAGAGATTGACGCGCGCAGCGATCTGTTCTCCTTGGGTGTAGTGCTTTACGAAATGGCCGCGGGCCAGAAACCATTCGTTGGCAAGAATCGTGTGCTGCTGATGGATGCAATTCTGAATGCGAAGCCAACCCCTGTCACAAAAATGAATCCGTCGGTGCCCGCCGCTCTTGAAGCACTCATGGGAAGGATGCTGGAAAAAAAACGTGAGAAGCGATTCCAGCGTGCCGCCGATATTTGCTCGGACTTAAAGCGACTCAGAGGGGGAACGGAAAAAGCGCCCGAAGCTGTTGCCAACGCAGTACCCGTTATGTCGAACTCCCGCCCGGCAGGTAACATCTTTACCCGATATCTGGCGCGGGAACTTGAAGCCATACGCGACCGCTTCTCGGAGAAGCCAGTTAAGCAGATCGAGACCGTACCGGCGAATCTTCCTGTGCAGCGAACCGGGTTCGTGGGGCGGGAGAAGGAGACAGCTGCCCTCAAAGAATTGCTGCTGCGTCAGAATGTGCGCCTGGTCACGGTCACGGGTCCGGGCGGGATCGGCAAAACGCGGCTTGCGGTGCAGGTGGCGAGGGGCCTTGGCGAGCGCTTTCCAGGCGGCGTTTATTTCGTTCCTCTTTCCTCCCTAAACGATCCGGGCTTGATCGCATCAATGATCGTTCAAACGTTAGGAATCCGGGAGGCAGGAGGTCAGTCGGCGCTCGAAACACTCAAGAGAAATTTACAGGACCCATCGTGCCCCCCCAGGCTGCTCCTTCTGGACAATTTCGAGCATCTGGTTCAGGCAGCGCCTACCGTGGCCGATCTCCTGGCGAGTGGTCCCAATTTTAAAATCCTGGT
>Ga0210410_10006662_pt1 | contig 10026 bp, 8 predicted proteins | sample IncBWC4MmetaG_FD_161058 | JGI IMG/M metagenome (GOLD analysis project Ga0210410, IMG submission 161058) | Forest soil microbial communities from Barre Woods Harvard Forest LTER site, Petersham, Massachusetts, United States - Inc-BW-C-4-M | ecosystem: Environmental > Terrestrial > Soil >... | reverse complement strand
CGCGCGTGCCGGTCCATATCCATCAGAATTTCCTCGCCACCGAGAAGGACTGGGCGACATTGCGCGCCGGTGTCCAGCTGGTACGCACGATCGGCACGCAGCCGCCCCTCACCTCCTTCGCGACCGGAGAAATCTCACCCGGCCCGGATTGCCGCTCAGACGCCGCGATCGACGCCCATATCCGGGCGACTGCCATCACAGTGCACCACCCGCTCGGCACCTGCAAAATGGCGCGGCCGAGCGACCCCACGGCGGTCGTCGACCCCGACCTCAAGGTCCTGGGGGTCGAAGGGCTGCGCGTCGTCGACGCCTCGGTCATGCCCGACCTGGTCGGCGGCAACATCAACGCCGCGGTAATCATGATCGCTGAAAAAGCCGCCGACCTGATCCGCGATCGCCCGCCGCTCGCGCCGGTTAATGTCTAGTCTGCGTTCTTAGGCGGGATTAGGCTCAGTCGCCGTCCACCTTTCGGGTGTCGGCCCGTAGGGCCGCGTGATGATTTCCATCAGGTGGCCGTCGGGATCGTCGAAATAGCAGCCGCGGCCACCGTAGAGGTGGTTGATCTGGCCGCGCGCATCGCGGTTGAAATCCGCATAGAATGCGATGCCGGCGCGCTTGATGCGGGACAGCGCGGCGTCGAATTCCTGCTCGCTGAGGAGAAAGGCGTAGTGCTGCCTGCGGAACTCGGCGGCCTCCGCGAAGTCCAGCGTCACCCCGTTGCTCGTGCGGACCGGGGCGAAATGCGACCACTCCGGCCCGGCCTCCAATCCGAGGATGTAGGCGAGGAATTTGGCCGATTTCCATTTATCCTTGGCCGGAATGATCGTGTGGTTGAGCTCGACGGTCATCTCCTCCTCCCTATTGCGCTGGCGATTTCTAAATAAGTAGCATGACCCAGAACATCTATGACGATGAGGGGTTCTTTCGGGGCTACAGCCGGCTTCCGCGCTCGGTCGCGGGTTTGGAAGGAGCCCCGGAATGGCCGGCGCTACGTGCCCTGTTGCCGGACCTCAGCGGCCTGAGAGTACTCGACCTCGGTTGCGGCTTCGGCTGGTTCTGTCGCTGGGCGCGAGAGCAGGGCGCAGCCGCCGTCCTCGGCTTGGATGTCTCCGAGAAAATGCTGGCGCGAGCGACCGAGTTCACTCGGGACCCGGCGATCACCTACACCCGGGCCGACATGGAGCGCCTGGAGCTGCTGCCAGCCTCATTCGACCTCGTCTACAGCTCGCTAGCGCTCCACTATGTCGAGAAGCTCGATTGGCTGATGGCGATCGTGTACCGGTCTCTTGCTCCCGGTGGGAGTTTGGTGTTCTCGGTGGAGCACCCGATTTTTACGGCCCCTGTCGAACCGGGCTGGTCGGTCAATGCCGCGGGTCGCAAGACTTGGCCGATCGACAGCTATCTGGACGAAGGCCCTCGCTCCACAGATTGGCTCGCCAAAGGTGTCATCAAGCAACACCGGACCCTCGCGACCTACATCGATATGCTGCTTCGCCTCGGGTTCGCGATAAGCCATGTCGAAGAATGGGGCCCGACCGAAGAGCAGATCGCCTCGAACCCCGGTTGGGCGGACGAGCGTCAGCGCCCGCCGTTTTTGCTGATCGCCGCCAGACGTCGGTGATCCGATCGTCTAGCCCATTGTCGAGTTGTGGGCGTGTTGGTCCTGCGTGCATCCGATGTATTTCTCGATCTCGGGAATACCCTGATCGGCGAGGGCGCGCCTTCCCGTCATCGCGCGCGAGATTGCTCGTGTCTTGCGCCAATCGATTGCGGCCGGGAGCGAGCGTGGGCGCCGGCGCGGCAAAACTCCAGAGGCGGTCGCCTCAGCCCTGCGCTTCGCGCGCCAAGGCCGGCTCGTCCAGGGGTTCGATATCGGCGTCAGGGTCGCCGTCGAGGACGAGGCGCAGGCGCTCGTCATCGAGTTCGCCCATCCACCGTGCCACGACGACAGTCGCGAATATGTTGCTGAAAAGATTGGTCACGGCGCGGATCTCGGACATGAAGCGCTCGACGCCGAGAAGCAGGGCGAGCCCGCCGACCGGCAGAATGCCCAGGGCGGGCATCGTCGCGGCGAGCGCGACAAAGCCGGCGCCGGCAACCCCTGCTGCGCCTTTCGAGGTGAACAGCATGACGAACAGCATCGTCAACTGTTGGCCGAGGGTCAGCTGGATGTCGGTCGCCTGGGCGATGAACAGTACCGCCATCGTCATGTAGATCGCGGTGCCGTCTGTATTGAACGAGAAGCCGGTCGGCAATACGAGGCCGACGGTCTCCTCCGAGCACCCCATCCGTTCGAGCTTCACGATCGAGCGCGGGATCATCGCCTCGCCCGAGGTCGCGCTGAAGGCGATCAGCAGCTCATCCTTGAAGTAGCGAAGGATCTTCAAGACTCGGAGACCGAAGAGCCGCGCGATCAACCCAAAGCCGACCAAGACGAAGAAGATCGACGTCAGATAGACGCTCGCCAACAGCTTGCCGAGGCTGGCGAGCATCCCGAAGCCGAACTTCCCGATCGTGAACGCCATCGCGGCAAAGGCGGCGAGCGGCGCCACGTACATGATGATGCGGACTATGCCAAAGAGGGCGTGCGTGAAATCGTCGATCACGGCGACGAGCCGCTGGCTGCGCTCACCCATATGGATGAGCGCAAAACCGAACAGTACCGACATGACCAGCACCGGGAGCAGGTCGCCCTGCGCGACGGCGCCGACCATATTGGTCGGAAGCATCTTCATCAGAAAATCGACAACCGTCAGCGATTTGGCGCTCGTCACGTAGCCGGCGACCGATTTCTCGTCCAAATGAGCCGGATCGATGTGAAGGCCGGCTCCGGGCTGCAGCAGATTGCCGACCGCCAGCCCAACGAGAAGCGCCAGGGTCGAGACCACCTCGAAATAGATGATCGCCCGCAGCCCGACCACCCCAACCCGGCGCATGTCGCCCATCTTGGCGATGCCGACGGCGACCGTTGCAAAAATGATCAGCGGCACGACCGACCGAATGAGCATGATGAAGCCGTCGCTGATCGGCTTCATCTCGACGGCGAGGCTCGGATAGAAGGCGCCGAGCAGGATGCCGATGGCGATGGCGATCAGCACCTGCACGTAAAGCTTGCCCAGCAGTGACCGGCGGGTTGCGGCCGCCGGGCTGCCGGGGGTGAAATCGGCGACTTGCGAACCGCGCATAAACCTTACTCTATCACTTAATTCTCGCGAATTTTAACGACGACCTTGATCGCGTCTTCGATGCGCTCGCGAGCGTATTTGATGGCCGTCGGCACTTCGGTGAGCGGGAAAGTGTGGGTGTGGATCATCTTGGCGTCGAAGCGTTTTTGCGCCATCAGCGCCGCCGCGCGGTGGGTGGCGCTCTTGCCCTCGCCGCGGATGCCGAACACATAGATATTGTTGCGCACGAGATAGGCGAGGTCGACCGGCACCGGGTCCGCCGGGAAGGCGGCGAGGCAGATCCGCCCGCCGCGGTTGACCATTCTTGCGGCCTCGTTGAGGGCATTCGGCGCGCCCGAGCATTCGAGCACGTAGTGCACGCCTTTGCCCCGCGTGATTCGGTGGACAGCCGCGACCGGGTCTTCGCTGTTTACGTTCACGACTTCGTCCGCGCCGAGCCGCTCGCCCATCTCGAGCCGGCGCTGTCGGGTGCCGGTCAGGATCACCGGTTGTGCGCCGAGCGCCTTGGCGACGCCGACACCCATCAACCCGATCGGCCCCGGACCGGTCACCACGACCGCTTCGCCGGCAATGATCCCGCCCATCACGTCGAGCCCGTACATCGCCGTGCCTGACGTCACGATCAACGTCGCCTCTTCGTCGCTCATATCATCGGGGACATGGACCATCGTATTGATGTTGTTGACCGCGTATTCGGCGAACCCGCCATCGGTGCTGAAGCCGTTGGCACGGTGTCCCTTTTCGCGATAGCCGTAATTGAGACACGAGGTATACATGCCTTCGCGGCAGCGCTGGCAACGTCCGCAGCCGGCATGCACCTCCACGGCGATGCGGTCGCCGATCTGGAATTCGTCCACTGTGGGACCGAGCCGCACGACCGTGCCCATATATTCATGGCCCGGCGTAAAGCCGCGGTTGAACGGCAGCTCGCCATCGACCATTGCCGGCACCCCGTGCCTGATGATCTCGATATCGGTGGCGCAGACCGCGATCGCGTCAACCCGCACCAACACCTCGGCACGGCCTGGCTCCGGCACCGGCTTTTCGACCAGCGCCAATTCCTCCGGGTCGCCGAGCACCCAAGCCTTCATCGTCCTCGGGATGGGGTACTCGTTGGCGCCGTTCTGGTTCATAGAGAAACTCCGAATAGGTGCCGCTTGACTAATGTTCGAGCCAGACATCCGTCAAATCCTGGCCGATGAAGTGGCTCGGCGTGATGGCCCAGCCTTTCAGCCCCGCCGAGGTTGCGACAATACGGTTCCACCACAAGAGCGGAACCGTGTAAGCCTCGGTCAATGCGTGGCGCTCGAAATCGCGCACGATTTTCGCCCGTTGCCGCGGGTCTGTGGTCACCGCTTGGCCGATGAAGAGGGCGTCGAGAAATCGGTCGGTCGACCCGGAGTAATTGACCTCCGAAAGGTCGTGCGAGACGAATTTGGTCAGCTGAATCGTCGGATCGTCATAGAAGTCGCCCGAAAAGTCGAGCGCCACGTCGAAATCGCCACTGTCGATCACCTTCTGCCAGTCCCAGATATTCCGCCTGTCCTGAGTCGTCGTGACTCCGACCTCGTGCCAGCTCTCGGCCAGCAGGTCGGCGCCGGCATAATGCGGCATCGGAATATCGCGGACCATCACGGTCAATTTGAGGTCGTGAATCCCCGCTTCCGCAAGAAGCCGTTTTGCTTCGTCGCGTGAGGCCGCGAGATCTCGAGAGAACCCAGGGATCGTCACCAGCTCCGCTTCCGGCATCGCCATGCTCGACCCGGGGCGCATGATCCCGCCGACATATTTGAGGAAGGTCGTGTTTTGCAGTTTTGCTGCCGCGCCCCAGCGGTCGATGGCGAGCGACAGCGCACGCCGGACCCGCACATCGCTGAACGGGGGGCGCTTGCTGTTGAAAGCAACCAGAAGTGTTGACAGCCAAGGGCTCTCGCTGACCTCGATGCGATCGCCCATCCCCTCCGCAAGCTCATCGCGCTGAACAGGGGTGATACCGCGGAATTCGGCCGCGATATGCCCGGTCTTGTAGCCCGACATCACCGCTGGTCCGGTCATGAAGTCGGCACGGTAGCCGTCGAGATAGGGTTTGCCGGGCTGGAAATATTTGTCCCATCGCACGCCGCGCCAGAATTGGCCCTTAGCATGTTCTGCAAAGACGAACGGTCCCGTACCGAGGATGTGGGTCTTGGGAAATTGCGGATCCTCGGCGAGCTTCGCAGCGCTGTAGATACAGTTCCACGGCGAGGCGAAGTTCGCCAGCATCGCCGCTTCCGGCCATTGCAGGTGAAAAACGACGGTGCGCGGGTCAGGCGTATCGATGCCGGCGATCGCCGCGTAGTCGACCTTGCGGGACGAGACAACCCCCGGTGGCGGATGGACGATGCGCTCGTAGCTCGCCTTCACGTCGGCCGAACTCATCTTCGTGCCGTCATGGAAGAGGATATTGGGCCGAAGCTTGAAGGTGTAAGCAAGGCGGTCGGGCGACACACTCCACGATTCCGCCAAATCGCCTACGATCTGCGGGTAATTGGGCGCGTCGAATTTGAGAAGCGTCGAATAATGCGGCGCGATCGGATGCAGGAAAGCGAAGGATATGTTGCTGTGGCAATCGTAATTGCCGGGCTCGACCAGAACAGCGAATTCGAGGGTGCCGCCACGCTTCGCGGCGGAGTCCGCGGTGGCCGCGCTACAAAACGAGGCTGATGCAGCTGTCAAAACAACAGCCAGCGCGATTACCATCCGACGCGTACAGCGACCTGGCTGTAGTCCGACGCACTGATTCATTTGCAAAACCGACGTTGAGATTGGCTGCGGTGGAAACCTACCGCAGCTGACTCTTTTGCCAGAGCTCGAATTGACCGAACAGCTCGTTCTTCTGCTCCGGGGTCAACGGCGGGCCGCCCGACGCTTGCTGGCGCTCATCGATGAAGCGCGCGAAAATTGCCCGAAGGTCCTGCAAATTCGGCGCGGCGGCCACTTGGGTATTGCGCTGTAGCCACTGCTCGGCGGGCGGGAAGCGCCGCCAACCGGGGAGTTCCGCGGTGATGTTCACTTCATGCCATTTCGGGTGGTGCCCCGGATCGAGGAGTGACTGGAAGCCGGTGAAGAACGCCTCGACAAAGTTGACCAGATTGCGATAGCGCTCGGTCCCTTGCTGAAGGTTGGCTGCGACCAGCACGGCACCGACGGCGACGGTGTCTACAGCCTGGTCTTGTGGCACCACACCCGGATAATCCGCGACCGTAAGCCGGGTCGGGACATAGGTCGCAGTCACGGCAGGGTTGAGTGGAATGGCCAGAAAATGAAAGCCGTCGTTAGAGCTCAAGTTGCGGAAGATCGGTGCCGGTTTACCGGCGACGAATGCCATGGCGGCTATCTCACCTCTCCGAAGCTTGTCGAGCGCCACCTCCTGATCGTCGTTCGTCGCCACCACCGGAATGTTCAACAGCTCGAAGAGGCGCGCCGCCGTAATCGCCGTGCCCGCACCGCGCAAGTCGACGTTGACCTTCTGATTTGCCAGGTCTGAAACAGATTTGATGTCTTGCCGCGCGAGGAGGTGGAACTCCTCGTTATACAGTTTCGTGATGTAGGTCGCCCAATATTCGATGCCGGGAAACAGGTTCTGCTGGCGCGCATAATCCAGCACATCGGTCTGCAGAACGGCCATATCGACGCCGCGGAGCAGCTTGAGATCGGTGATGTTTTGCAGGGCTCCTTTACCAACGACCGGCAACACCCGTCGCGTCGCGCCATCGTCAATGACATTTGCCAAATCTTCGGCGATCCGCACGGAAATCCCGGCCGCACGCGCAGTCTCGAGCTCGACGACGCCTCTATTGACACCGGTTTCCGGGGGTGTCCCTGGGTTCTTCGCGAGAGCGGGCCAGGCACTCGGTAACGCCAGGGCGACAACGATAGTCACCAGGATGGTCCAACGGTTCATAGCAAGCTGTTTCCCCTGCTTCACACCGGCTTTCCCGTAGAGGTCGCGAAGCCTGATGGAACGATCAAGCAAGACGGAACCGACCGGATTTTATCTATATGACCTTACTCTAATATACAAAAAAAACGAAAATGCCTTCATTATTTCGAACACCTCGGCCGGCCCGTTCGGTGATGCGAGGCAAACTTTTGGCATTAAAGGCGAACTGCGAACTGGCCGCCGGCAGCCGCTCAATCGCCGACACGATAAATGTCAAAGAAGGCGGGCACCTTCGACACCTCTTTTTCGATGTCGGGCGCGATCAGCTTATCGCCTTTCTGGAACCAAACGGAGTTCCAGATGTGCCGGCAAAATACGATGCGGGCGTCAATCGGGGGCTCGGTGTCCCCGCCGTCATTTGCCTTCGAGGCCGGTTCGGCGGCTGCGCTGGCCGAGAAGCCAAGGAATTTTTAACCAGCACCCCGCCCGATTTCGAACTCACCTCTCTGTCACAGACCTTCGGCCGCGATCGGATCGTCGAAGAGTTCGTGATCCGCTTCACGCATACACTGAAGATGAATTGGATGCTGCCCGGCCTGCTGGCCACGGGTCGAAAAGTCGAGCTCGGCCTCGTGGGCATCATCCAGTTCCAAGCCGGCAAAGTCGCCAACGAGCGGCTCTATTGGGATCAGGCGACAGTGCTCTCTCAGTTGCGGGTCCTGGATCATCCGGTGGCGGCGGCCGGCGTTGGCAGTGCGGCGCAACTCTTGCAACTCCGGTGACTTCCCGTTCCAATCGGAACGGATTATCGCTTCAAAATGGAAGCCTGATACCTGTAAGTTGGAGTGCGACACCGTTCAGGAAACGCGAGGGGCGCATATGCCGATTCTACAGGATAAAGTCGTGCTGGTGACGGGCGCCGGGACTGGGATCGGGCGCGCCACGGCGCTGGCGATGGCCGAGGCCGGCGCCAACGTGGCGGCTGCCGACATCGACCTCGCCGCCGCGCAGCGCACGGCCGGCCAGGCGGCCGGCAATGCGCGGCGGGCGGTCGCGATCGGGGCCGATTGCGGCGATGTCGCGAGCATCGACGCGATGGTCGCGCGCACCGCTGCCGAGTTCGGTCGGCTCGACGTCATCGTGAACAATGCCGGGGTCACGCGGTACGCGCAGATCATGGACCTGACCGAGGCCGATTGGGACCGCATCCACCGGGTCAACGCCAAGGGCGTGTTTTTCTGCCTGCAGCGCGCCGCCCGCGAAATGATAAGCCACGGCGGCGGTGGCCGAATCATCAATATCGCCTCGATTTCCGGACGCGGCTATCCCGGGGCGTCGAACGCCGCTTATGCAGCCAGCAAAGGCGCAGTCATCTCGTTGACCTGGATGGCGGCTCAACAGCTCGGCCGCCACAACATCAACGTCAATGCGATCTGCCCGGGGGTGACGCGCACCGAGCTCGGCGCGCGCAACGCCGTGGAGCGGGCGGCCGAGCGCGGCATCACGGTCGAGGAATTAAATGCCGAAGCCGAGGCACGCATTCCGATCGGCCGCGCCAACCAGCCGGAGGACATCGCGGCAATGGCGGTCTTCCTCGCCTCGCCCGCCGCCCGCAACATCACCGGCCAGGCCTACAACGTCGATGGCGGGCTGGTGCCCAGCTGACGGTCTGCCCACGTGCTCCGAAGTGGTCGTCACCCCCGCGAAAGCGGGGGTCCAGGGGAAGCGGTCGAGACCGGCCACTCTGGATTCCCGCTTTCGCGGGAATGACGAATTTAGATTGCTCTGATGCGCTCGGCAATCCGGGCGCTGCCCCGCCTGCTGAGCGACCGGCTGCCGTTCTTTTATGGCTGGGTCATCCTCGGCTGCTTGTGCTGCGCCGGCTTTTCGCGGCAGGGGCCGGCGGTCGCGACGTTGTCGATCTTTGTCGAACCTTTGACCCGCGAATTCGGCTGGTCGCGCGCGGCCTTGTCGGGGGCGGTCTCATTGGGCGGGGTATTGGCGGCGGTGGCCTCGCCGCTGATCGGTCCGCTCGTCGACCGGTACGGCTCGCGGGTCGCATTGTCCCTTGCGGTGCTCGTGACCGGAGCGGCGATGCTGCTGTTATCGCTGACCCAGTCGCTGCTTGTCTTCTACCTGCTGTTCTGCGTTGCCCGGATGAACTGGGCCGGCCCGTTCGATCTCGCGATCTATGGCGCCGTCAACAATTGGTTCGTCGCCCGCCGCGCTTTTGCGACCTCGATCGTCACTGTGGCGCAGGCGGCTGGTCTTGTCGCGATGCCGCTGATCGCGCAGCTGGCCATGCAGCACAGCAGCTGGCGCTTCGGCTGGGTGGCGATTGGAGCGCTAACCCTGGTAGCCGGCTTTCTGCCGGTCTGGCTCTTCATGGTGCGCCGGCCGGAGGATCTGGGTCTGGCCCCCGACCGGCAGCCCGCTGCCGACATTGCCGCCCGCCAGCCGCTTTTAGAGGAGCCCAGTTTCTCGCGCAGAGAAGCGGTCGGCACGACCGCATTCTGGCTGCTGCTGCTGTACACCGTACTGGCCTATCCGGTGCAGGCCGGCGTCAGCCTGCACCAGGCGGCGCATCTGATCGAGCGCGGCGTCGCGCCGACCATCGCCGCGACGATCGTCAGCGCCTTTTCCCTGATGTCCGCCGCCGCGAGCCTTGCTTGCGGCTTCCTGCCGCGCTCATTGCCGATCCGCTATCTGCTGGCAGTCACGGGCTCGTTCCTGACTGCCGGCACATTGCTGATGGTCGGCATAACCTCGTCCGGACAGGGTTATGTTGCTGCCGCGCTGTTCGGTTTTGGCATCGGCGGCCTCCTGACATTGCTGCCGATCGCCTGGGCCGATTATTTCGGCCGCGCCAATTTCGCGGCGATCCGAGGTATCGCGCTGTCGGCGCAGGTGCTGGCGCAG
>Ga0210410_10006661_pt1 | contig 10026 bp, 7 predicted proteins | sample IncBWC4MmetaG_FD_161058 | JGI IMG/M metagenome (GOLD analysis project Ga0210410, IMG submission 161058) | Forest soil microbial communities from Barre Woods Harvard Forest LTER site, Petersham, Massachusetts, United States - Inc-BW-C-4-M | ecosystem: Environmental > Terrestrial > Soil >... | reverse complement strand
CGCGACGATAAATACGTCGCCGCTATCCGAGAGAAACGCGCGGCGCGCCGAACCCTTGGAATCCGTGCCTATGCCGAAAAACTTCAGCGGCAGCTTCGGCGGCGGTGGCGGCGGTGGAGGAGGAGGCGTGAAATCCGTATCTCCCGGCCCCGGTATATGCAGGGGCGGAGGAGGAGGCGGTGGCGGCGGAAGCTGCCAGTTGAAAATGTCCCGTCCGGACGCCTTGAATTCCGCTTCTTCCGGGTCGTTCAGATGGTCCCAATGAATCCGCGGATTTTCCACGCTCATGGGCCGGTAGGCCGCGCCCGGCCGGACGTCTGCGTCGGAAGCGCCCGCGGAGTTCGTGTTTCGATACCACAGCGTGGCGCAGATCAACATGAGCACGGCCAGCGAACCGGTCTGGATGGCTGTTTTCTTGCTCATGCGGCCGCCTTGAGGTAAGACCTCAAATGCAGGTTCACGCGAAGACTGGATTTCGCTCCCGGCCCACCGCGTTCGTTCGCCAGCGACAGGTTGTCCACGACGTAGTGATTCTTGGATTGCTGCAATCCATTCACGAACTGTACCACGCTTTTGTAGTCGCCGTTAATGGAAGCGTCAAGCGAAACCTCGGTGATCCCATGCGAGGACTTGTCCGCCGGATGAAAAGAAAGCGAAGAGATTTGCGACCCGGACTTCTGGCTCAGGTCCTGAAGTTCCGCCGAGATCAGGGAATATCCCGTGCCGGACGCCGGCAGGGAATTCTCGAAGAGCGCGCAATCGGCCTTCGTCTTCGGAATCTCCTGCTGAATCTCACGGGCGCGCTTCACGTCAGCGCGCAAGAGCCTCAGCAGCGTAACCTGCGTGGCCAACTGGTGCTGCGGCGTCATTTTTGATGCCGCCGCGCGAATCACGAACGCGGACAGCGCGGCATCGGCCGCAAAGAATGTGACCGCCAGGGCGATGAGGAGGATCTTCGTGCGGCTGAAGTTCCGGATCATGCCGCCCCCAGATACGTGACCGTGAGTTCCATCACGATCGGGTCGCCGGATTCGCCCGGTCCCGAGATGCGCACGTTCATCAATTGCACGTTGGCAAAGTCGCCGGACTTCTCGAGCGACGAGAGAAAATTTCGCTTGGCGTCTTCGGTCATCGCGCCGACCGTCAGCTTGACGGTGGCCCGCCCGCCTTCCAGCTTCGGCTCGATATCCAGAACACGCACGCTGCCGGGCAGAACCTGCTCGAGCCCATGAAACATGCGCGTCCAATTCAGGCTTTGCGCGTCGATGATGGAATTGATGAAGCCCGCGCGCTCGTGCAGCCTCGCGTTTTCAGGCTCGGTGAAAAATCGGGTCAGCTCTTCGCGCTGCTTGATGAGCGCGTCGATTTCCAGCTTAGCCGCCACGCTCTGCGCGCGAAACGCGGCGTCGGCCTTGCGTTCCGAATAGACGTGCCAGGCCAGCCACGGGCATGGCAGCGCGAACAAAACGATCAGGGTTCCACACACCGTCAGAAACAGCCGGTGCGTCTCCAGCGGTTTCGTGGCGAGATTCACCGGCACTTTCATCCGGAAGAACCCGTCGCGAATCCGTTTGCGAATCACTATGCGGCGCATAGCATCCACCCTACCAATCCATCGAGGCCCGCCTCGACCAACGGCCGCCCGCTTTCCTCGACGCGCCGGTCATTGGGATTGGCGCGCAGCAGGGGCTGCACGCTGCACTGAAACTCGCTCTCGAGCGGGGCGATAAATTCGCGGAAGCGATTGCCAATTCCGGAAATATAGACGGACTCAATCTTCTCGCGCCACGTGTCCTGATAGTACGCCGCCAAAGGATAGATCTCGTCGAAGAGCGCCTGAGGCGTGAGCTTCGAGCCGGAGACCGGGAGCTCGGTGCACCGGTATCCGCACAACGCTCCCGAGCGGACAATCGATGTGGTCAAGGTGCGGTCCGAAATGCGCGCGACCAGCGAGGGGCGCTGCGTGTCCAGCAAGGCCAGCGAAGCGAGCGACGAACCCGAAACAACACCCGCATTCAGACCCGCGGCTTCCACCAGCTCTTCATATTCGCGAATGATTCTCTGCCGCGCAACGGTTGCAACGATATCCACTCCGCCGTCATTGGACGCCTGCCGCACGTAGGAAAAAACCGTATCGGTCATTTCAAACGGCACGCTCTTCTTCATTCTCCAACGAAGCAGCGGAATCGACTCGGCCGCCGAGCGAGGAAAATCATCAAAATGCTGCACGAAAATGCGGATTACGGAATCCGGAAGCAACAACGACGTCTGCTCGCGATTCGCGTGGATTCGGTTGCAGGCGCGGATCATGGCTGCGCGTACGCCGGCCGGATCCACAATGTTGGCATCGACAGCGGACGGGACAACCATACCCGCCGCCAATGGTTCCACCGCAAATTCAGCAACGCCTCCGGTCCTCGTCCACCGCACCGCGGAAATTCGGTCCCAAGAGACTTCGATGGCCAGCGGAGTTTGCGGGATCGCGTCAATCCACTTCGCGAACCGCTGAACCATTTTGATTCTGAAGAGGCGCTCTCGCAGCGTTGAGCCGCGCGGCGTCGATGCTGGCTCAGCTTTTCTTCCCGGATCGCCTTGAACCAAGTCCACAATATTCTCCGATACGTTCCGTTTCGAAATTTCCGGCTCGTTTCCCGTCGCGAGCCTACTCGCTGCGGTGCCAATCGCCTTCAAGGCCAACGAGCCCCGGAAAATAATTCCTACCTATCCAAAGCTAGCTTAACCGATGTCGGCTAGAGGTATTTGCGCTGGAACAAAGAGGCAGGAGCAACCCAAAGCCTCGCGTTTGTTTCAGTTGGCAGGCTTTGGCTTGGGTTTTGCGTCGGGCTTAGGTTCGGGTCTCGCCTCTGGCTTTGCTTCCGAATTCCGATGCATCCAAAAACCCAGGTCCGTCGCGGCGAATGCTTTCGAGACGTGTGACATTCCGGGGTTGATCACATAGACGGTATTCTCGGTGCTTGCGTAGGATTCGCGCGCAATCTTCTTTACTGTTTCGCCGCTCTCACCTTGCGCATCGGAGAGGCTTCCGGCCAGGGCGAGAAGATCGTCCCGCTGTTTGAGTTCCGCCATCGGGCTCAACACCAGAAACGTCGGAGCGGGTAGTCCCGCGTCCACTTCATACACGACCCAGGGAGTTTCCCCTTGGACCTTTGCATTCGCCTCCGCCAAGATTTTGTACGCATCCGCGAAATCGTTCTCGCGCCCGGGGAAGAGACGCACTTCGAGAACATGCAGGAAGCGAGCCTCAGAAAGATCGATCGTATCTGTTAGGTAGCCAAGGTCATCGCGCCGAACGGCGATGATTTTGCGCTCGCCCCCGACCAGGCCTTTGGTTTCCTCTGCCATCTTTTGCAAGTCGGCGTGCCCCGCGAGGAACTGAGCCCAGTCGAAGTTGGATTGCTCCATATCTTCGTACGATTCAAACGGAGAAAAAACGAGCGCCTCGGGCTCGCCGCTCAACGATTCGAGGTCGATCCAATATCTCGGCGTCTCCAGGCGGTCGCACGCCGCGGAGATCGTTTCCTCAAGCTTCCGGCGCTCCTCCGATTTTCCCGCATACGGTTGCTTGTGCTCGAACAGCGCGATCTTCGGAGGCGCGGCGGCCAGGTTTACTTCTTTCTTATCCTGAGCGCGTAAGCTCGCCGGGGACAAAGGCGCGGATACGAAGATTAGCAGCGCCGCAATCGTCTTCATGGCGTTCATTCGGAGCGTCTCCAAGGCGCGAAAGCTCTACCATCTATACCATGTAAGGATGCGGCGATTCATTGCCCTGGGCCAACTGGGGGAGCGGCCGGCGGGGCGGGCTGTTGCGTTCGTGGGGGAACGCGCCGCGCCAGGCTCGGATCCAATCGCACCGCTTCGTTCAGCTCCTTTTGGGCTTCGGTCTTCTCGCCCTTCATGAAAAGCGCAGAAGCCAAATCCGCATGGGCAGCGGCGTCTCGCGGGCTCAGGCGGACCCCCTCCCGATATTCGGTAACGGCAGCGTCGACTTTGCCCTTCGCCTGCAACGCGTTTCCGAGCCCCAAATGAGCTTCGGTCAAATCAGGATCCAATCGCACCGCTTCGCGCAGCTCGCTGATGGCGCCGTCCATGTCCCGCTTCAACGCGAGGCAGAATCCGAGATCGCGATGCGCCTCGGCAAGGTCCGGGTCCAGGCGCACGGCCTCGCGCAGCTCGAAAATCGCTTCGTCCAGTTTTCGCGTCACGCGCAACGCGGACCCGAGGTTCGCATGGGCCACGGCAAGCTTCGGTTGCAATCGAATCGCCTGCCTGTATTCCGCGATCGCTTGCGTGTAGTCGCCCTGCGATTGAAGGATGGTACCGATGTTCGCGTGAGCCTCCGCAAGCCCCGGCTCGAGCCGAATCGCTTCGCGGTATTCGGAAATCGCATCGTCCAACTGCCCTCGCCGCTTCAGCGCCGCGCCCAACTCAAAATGATCCCGCGAAATTTTGGGCTCGAGCTTCACTGCCGCGCGGAACTCTTGAATCGCTTCATCGATATCGCCCGAAGCCAACAGCGATTCGCCCTTTGTACGATGTTCGGCGCCGGAATCCGCTGAAGCCAACAGAGGCGTCGCTGCAAGAATCAAGGCCAGCGCGGCCCAAACCGATTTCATGATTTCCTCCCGCTGAACGGACGAGCCCGGACACGGCCGCGGCGACGCGCGTATTCGCAGGTTGCGCGCAGCCGCATCGGAAGCCACCCAATTCCACACGCACTCGCAAGAACCGCAGTTCGGACGGCTCGTTTCGTCAGGGCGCTCCTTCTGATTTTATAACGCCCAGTGCCGTCCCGTTCCAGAAACCTCGCAAGAGATTGCCCTTTTGGTTAGGAAAATACCCACCTTGTGTTCAAAGCTTGATGTACTAGTAGTTTGCAAAAGAACAATCGGCCTTAATTTTGACTGTTTGCCCAACAGCAAAGACAGTTTTCCCATTTATGTCAACAATTACCCCGCGCTGTAAATCTAGGCTTGCGCAAAGCAGGGTGACCTTATCAGGGGTTATCCAACGGGGACCCGAAATTGAGATTAGGAGGAAGCATGGCGCGCAGAAATTTGGGGATCATCTCGCGTTTCGTAGCTTTGATTTTCGTCGCGGCACTTCCCGCCGCGGCTCAGTCGTTCCGAGTGCAGTGCCCGACCAGCACGATTACGCACCCGGACCCGAGCGGCCTCGGCCTGAACAACTCGGAGCCGGCCTACAACGGTCCGACGCAGTTCACGGTGCCGTCGACTCCCCCGCCTGGAACTTCCGGCGGATTTGTGATGCCGACGGCGGGAACCCTGAACGGTGCGATCAAGTGCCAGCAGGTCTCCGGCGGCGACGGAATGTCGACCATGGCCAATGGCACTCAGACGTTCATGTTCTCCTTCGGCCCATTGTCCGGACTTGCAAAAATTGCGGCCGGCCAGCCGGGTACGGATTTCCCGAACGAATTCAACGTGCCGTATAACTTTCCGGTGGCCTCGGGCGGGGCAGGAACGGGCGCCATCTTGGTGCCCGGCGATCCGGCCTGGACAGACGGCGCGATGGACAACGGCTCGGTCTACCTGCCGGGCAATGGCGGGTCAGCGAACCCGACTTTCACCTGGAACGGCGCTGTCGGCATCGAGCCTGACGCTGACGCCATCGCAAACGGTCAATGCACCGCTCCCTGTCTGGATGGCCACGTCGATCCGCGGCAGATCATGGACGTTGGCGTCATCAACGGAAACATTCCGGCGCCGCTCGTCGCGTTTGATGAGGACGACGAAATGTTTCTCACCCTCACCAACGTCGGCATGATCATGCGCCCAGACCTCTTTGAGCAGCACACGATTCACTTCCACGGTTACCCGAACGCTTCCTCTGTGTATGACGGTGTGCCGGACGCTTCGGTCGCCATCAACATCGGCGGCAGCTTCACCTATTATTACCTCGCACCCGATGCCGGCACCTACTTCTGGCACTGCCACATCACGCCGCCCGAGCACTTGCAGATGGGCATGGTGGGACAGCTTTACGTCCGGCCACGCCAGGACCGCGTTCCCTCGACCGGCAACCTCTACACGTATCTCGGTTACCAGAATGGAATCGGTCTGCCATCCGGACTCATTCCGGATCCCCGAACGATTTGCCATCCCCAAGCGGATATCCTGTGCAGCGAGACGATGCCCGCGATCAATACGGGCGCGACACAGGGCCTCGACAAACTGGGCAACCCCCAGAAGTACGTCTACAACGACGGCGACGGCTCAACTGCGTATGACACAGAATATGCCCTGCAGATGCACGGCTTCGATCCCAACTTCCACTACGTTGGCATGACCTTCAACCCGGAAATGTTCGCGGACATGAAGAGCAAGTTCTTCCTGCTGAATGGCCGCAGCTATCCGGACACGGTCGTACCGGGCCCGATGGCCACGCAGACCACGGACGGCCGAGTGCACTACTCGCAACCGCTGCCCTCGATCATCAACGTTCCGGTCGGCGGCAAGGCCTCGCTCCGCCTCGTCAATCTCGCGGTGGATGAATACCACACCATCGCGACTCTCGGGGTTCCGATGAAGGAAGTCGGCTTTAACGCCAAGCTGCTGCGCGATCAGGACGGGAACAACCTCGAGTTCTACACCCACTCGATCACGCTCGGCGGCGGTGAGTCGCTGGACGTGATCCTCGACGCCAGCGATGCCGGATGCGGTGGCGTCAGCGGCTGCGGGTCGACCCTCTATCCCGCGGGCAGCACGTTCTATCTGTACACGCCGCAGCTCGACCACCTCTCGAACGATCAAGAAAACTTCGGTGGATTGATGACGGAAGTGCACATCTGCACTCCCAACACCACCACGCACACTTGTAACTAGGAGACGAGCGATGAGCCCAATGAACATGAAAAAAGAACTCTCGATTGCACGATTGCTTGTCGCCTCGGTGATGGCGCTGTTCCTGACCGTCGCGGCTCATGCGTCCGCTCCCGGAATCACTGGAACCGGTGGTACGGCAGCGACGTTCAACCTGGAAGCCAGCACGGCTTTCCTGAATCAACCGGACGGGAGCGCTGTGTACGCCTGGGGCTACGGTTGCAGTGTTGCCCCGGCGACCAGCCAGTTCCAGCCGGCAAACATCACGAATCCTGCCCCGAGCTGCCCGACCATGCAGGTTCCAGGCCCGACGATGATCGTCACGGAACGCCAGACGATCACTATCAACCTGCTGAATAACCTCCCGACCCCGGCCGGTAACACTTCCATGCTCTTCCCGGGCCTTAATGCGACGGCGGTTCCCTACGTTGGCACGCAACCGACGTCTTGCACCAGCACTACGACGCCAGCGCCGGTAGGATTGCTCGCAACTGAAGTGGCACCGGGCTGCATTGTTACCTACGTCATAACGAATCCAACGCCCGGAACGCACGCCTACTACAGCGGTACCCAGAGCGATCTCCAAATCGATATGGGTCTCTACGGCGCGATTATTGTGCTCCCGGCCGCAACTCCCACCGCATGCACGACAGGTCCGATCGCGGACAACCTCACGGTAGAAGCGAATTTTCACGAATTGGACTTCCGGAACGCCGGCACGAACGGCGTCGTTCCCGGGGCCGCCTTTGACAATCCCAAGACCTGCTACAACCGCGAATATCTGTTCCAGTGGGCCGAAATGGACTCCAACATTCACAAGACGGCGTTGGCCCAAGTCACTGCGATCGCGGCGAGCGGCGTTTGCGCACCCGGTGGCGTCATCAATCCCGCCGCCCAGGGTTGCAGCCTGGACGTTCCGACCGAGCCGTACCACCCGTCTTATTTCGTAATTAACGGCCGCTCGATGCCGGACCTGATGGACCCCAACTTTGCGGCCGAGTATCCCCATCAGCCCTATAACGGCGATCCGCACATCCATATGGGGGAGCAGATGCTGATTCGCGTCATCGGTCAGGGCCGGTGGCAGCACCCATATCACGAGCATGCCAACCACGTGCGCGTCCTGGCTCGTGACGGAAACTTGGTCCTCAGCCAGAGCAATTCGAATGACCTGGCTGGCCAGTTGATGTTCGACACCGATACGACTCCCGGCGATGCCTTCGACGGCATCTTCTATTTCACCGGCCGCGGCTTGAACTGGGATCCCTACGGCCACACCGCCGCCGACTTCGCCAAGGATCCACTGGCCGTTCTGCCTTGCACCCCCGATGCGAACGGGTACAACACAGGGTACGACGCGAGCGGTAACGCGCTCTCAACAAAGAGCACGATTCTGGCGTCGGTCAACTACTACGAATGGTGCCAGGACCACAACAAACCGATCGAAGCGAATCCTTTCGGTGACGTGGCCTCCGGCGGCCCGGCGACCCTGCCCAGCCCGAACATCTTCACCAACGGTCCGTGGTACGGCGGCACGCCCTATCTCGGCCCGGATGCTACGCAACGGTCTTCATCGAGTCTCCGGCCGGTGGGTGAGACTGCCGGGCCCTACGGAGCCTCCGGAGGCTGCTCTTCGACTTCTGCCACTGGCACTCAGGTCCAAACTCCGGGAGCCGGCTGCACCAACCTTCAACCGTCCAACATTCAGGCCAACCCTGGCAACGAGCGCGGGTGGGCGTATATGTGGCACTCCCATAACGAGCGTGAAATCACCACCAACAACGTTTTCCCCGGTGGCATGCTCATGATGTTGCTTGTGGACTCCCGCGAATTTGTAATCGACGAAACCAATTGACGACACGAGGGATGAGGACAAAAGTGATGCGAACCCAAAATCTGAAAGCTACGTTCAAGGCCGCGGCGCGCGTGATGGGCCTTCTTCTCTTCGGCGCCGTTGTGAGCTTCGCCCAGCAGCAGGTCAATTTGACTGCCGGGCCATCCAACGCCGTGCTACCGGATGGCTCGTCCGTGCCGATGTGGGGCTATACGTGCGCGGGAGCGACAGTCATCGCCAGTTCCACCGCGACCTGCGCTCCGCTGAGCCCCGCGGCTGCCCTCCTAGGCAACTGGTCCCCGGTCGTCATTACGGTGCCGACGGGCGCGACAGGCGGTTTGCAGATCAATCTCACGAACAATCTCTCGTTCACACCAACGACCCCAGCCGGCAGTGCAGCGAACGGTATTCCGACGTCGCTGACAATTGTCGGCCTCGTTGGCGGAGGCTTGGGGAAGGCGGCAACGAAGGTGCCGAGCCCGGCTCACGATTCGCAAGTCGTGACGTGGTCCACAGTGGGCACAAGCACCCTTTTCACACCTCCGCCGCAGCCGGATCGCGTCCAGTCTTTCGCTACCGAAGTAGCAGGCGGCGCGACTGCCACCCTGGTGTGGCCGACTCTCATGCCGGGCACGTACCTGATTGAGTCCGGCACTCACCCCTCGATCCAGGGTGCGATGGGGTTGTACGGAATCCTGGTCGTCACCACCGCGCCGACATCTTCCTCAACTACTGTCGGCACCGTGACCACAACTACGGAGTCGGCGGCGGGTATCGCGTATCCCGCGAACCCCGTCACGGGTACGGCCGCGATCAACTATGACGCGGAAGTTCCGATGCTGTTCAGCGAAATTGATCCCGTTCAAAATAAATTGGTTAGCACTGCGGTGAACACCGCAGGCTTCAATGAGAACGCGATGTACGAGCAGTCGTTTACGGCTGCTGGCGCCGGCCCCGTAATCCAGATTAACGTTTCGAATGGCGGATCGGGTTATACGGCCGCGCCGAACGTGACGATCACCGGCGGCGGCGGCACGCTCGCAACTGGGATCGCCACCATCAATGCTTCCGGCCAAGTCGTCTCAATTGCGGTGACGGGCGGAGGGTCGGGGTATACGTATAACCCGACCGTTACGATCACTGGCACGGGCACGGGCGCTGAGGCTGTAGCGGTAGTCGGCGGAACACAGCTGGCTCCCAACACAATGGGGCATTGCCAGGGCGCGGCGGCTTGCTATCCCCCGGCCGTGAACTATACACCGCTCTATTACGCGATCAACGGCGCAGCGTTCAACAAGACGAATCCGTCCGCCTCGTTGTTCGCCATCTCTC
>Ga0210410_10006657_pt1 | contig 10029 bp, 11 predicted proteins | sample IncBWC4MmetaG_FD_161058 | JGI IMG/M metagenome (GOLD analysis project Ga0210410, IMG submission 161058) | Forest soil microbial communities from Barre Woods Harvard Forest LTER site, Petersham, Massachusetts, United States - Inc-BW-C-4-M | ecosystem: Environmental > Terrestrial > Soil >... | reverse complement strand
CAGGAGCCAACATGCTAAGAATCCAGAAGGCCTCGAACGGAAAGATCGTTTTTACGTTGAGCGGCCGCATGGCCCCCGAAGACATTGACGAGTTACGGAGGTTGTTCGGTCTCGAAGCTAAGACAGTTCGGATCGTCCTCAATCTGAAGGAGCTCGTATTGGTGGATGGTGATGCAGTGGAATTCTTAGCTGGATGCGAAGCGGCTGGGATGACTCTCAAGGATTGTCCAGCCTATGTTCGCAGGTGGATTGACCAGGGAAAGGGGCAGAGCCAATGAGCGCAGCAGTTGTTAACGCAATGGTAAACGAGCCGTCCAGGCCATCATGGTGCGACCTGGAAGACGAGCAGCTGCATCTGGGAGCAGAGATCAGCGCGGAGTGCTGCTTCGAAGGCATCATCGGCAAGAGCCCTGCCATCCAGAAGGTGCTGGAACAAGTTGAGATCGTTGCGCCTACCGATTCCACCGTCCTACTTCATGGCGAGACGGGGACAGGAAAGGAGTTGGTCGCAAAGGCCATCCACAACCTCAGTTCCCGGCGCGAGCGCGACTTCGTGCGCATGAACTGCGCCGCTATTCCCTCGGGACTGCTGGAAAGCGAACTGTTCGGGCACGAAAAGGGTGCCTTCACGGGAGCGTTAATGCAGAGAAAGGGCAGATTCGAGGTGGCGGACGGAGGTTCGCTGTTTCTGGATGAGATCGGCGACATCAGCCTGGAACTTCAGCCGAAACTGTTGCGCGCCATCCAGGAGCAGGAGTTCGAGCGACTTGGAAGCTCGAAGACGATCCATGTTAACGTGCGGTTGATTGCCGCGACCCACCGTGATCTCCGAGCCATGATTCGGGACGAGAAGTTTCGCGAAGATCTTTTCTACCGATTCAACGTCTTCCCGATCGAGATCCCTCCGCTGCGGGAACGGCGCGAGGACATTCCTCTTCTCGTGAACTACTTTGTGTCGAGCGTGTCCGGCCGCATGGGAAGACAGATAAAGTCCATTCCCAAACGCGCTATGGAAATTCTGACAAACTGTCCATGGAAGGGAAACATCAGGGAATTAGCAAACTTTATCGAACGCGCTGTCATTCTCTCACGTGGTCATGAGCTGGACATACCGGTTTCCGAGCTTCCCACGTCATCCGAGATCAGTGTTGCTATGGGAACACCCTCTTCGTTTCGACAAGCGGAATCCTCTGTAATCATCGACGCTTTGAAAGCCGCATCGGGACGCATCGCAGGCAAGGGGGGAGCGGCCGAACGTCTTGGATTGAAGCGCACGACATTGCAAAACAAGATTCGCCGCTTGGGGATATCGAAGGCGACTTATGGTCAATAGTGTTGCGCACTTCCGTAGGCAGTTTGAGCATTCCTTCAGCCCCAGGCTCAGCTTCATGGAAGGTAGTGACAGGCTAGAAGGCTAAGGATTGATGACGTGGGACTGCTTTTAGACAATCCGCCCTTTGGGAATTATTGTCGATTCGCAACATTGGCATCCGTATTCTTTTCTTCGTAGGATCGTCAGGCCGAACCTCAATGTATCTATCGTTTATTTATTGTCTCTGTTCTTAAACCAAGGACCGCCCCGCAGCAAGAAGGCGCAAGAGTCCAATTGCGTGCTTCTAAAGGCTGTGCAAAACGTTGTGGTCGTCTTCCAATGGCTTCATACGGTGGTAGTCAAGCCAAGTCATGGCAAGGCAATTTGCGGCGAGCACTACCGCGCGGGACACATTGAGCCGGAGACTGCAGTCCTGTATGGATGATCGGATTGCAATTCTCAGTACCAGAATTGCACGGCATAGCGGATCCAGCTCCGCAATGATTGTCTGGGCATCCATTTGAACAATGAGAGCGAGACTATCCGCCCTTCGCTCATCATCTAACTGGCAAACGTGCTCGCCATGCGAGCATCTTCGATCTTTGTACATCGCTTCATACATGCGAATCGCCTTGCCCTGGTGCGATAGCGCGGCGGAGATGGTCGCAACCTTTGCCCACTCAAGGAGCCAATCGCAGAATGGACTGTTTCCCTGAAGTGTGGTCTCACAAGCCTGTGCGACTGCTTTTTTCGCGTTCGCTCGGTCCGCTGTAATCAAGAACGCCAGCCTATTCAGAAGCTCAGTTTTATCCCGAAAGCAGGCCACGATTTCGGCTGCTGATGCGTGATTGCGAGCATCCACAGCCGTTATGCTCGAATGAAACCAGGACATTCTTCCTCCTTTTTTAGTGCATTCCCCGACCCAGCATTAACCTGCATGGGAATGCGTAACTGAGGACCTCTCCTCCTTACTCCCATGCCACTGTCGCTGTAAATCAAACGCTCCAATCCGTGAGGACGGCATAACTCAGGTTTACGGAGTGCGCAGTGCCGCAGGCCCAACAATGAAGTACGATGACTTCCCCGTGAACTCGAACTGCTCTCGAATCTGCTTCGTTATCCATTCCTCGTCGCCCTCAGGCAATTCGAAACCTTGTCGATACGGGCGTGAGTGGCAGCCGACGCTCAATCGTCATGGTTTTCAGTGAATATGCAAATTTGGCGCCGCAATCACAGCACACCTTATATGTCTCGCGTTTCAGCGTGAACACACGGCTGAGGTGAACGTGGTGACATCCAAAAAGGACATCAAGCGCAACCAGAAGGATCTCCATAAACTTCCTCCTTTGCGAGTGGGCACTTGTGTCCATTCCGTCTTCCCGTGCGAAGGTTGGATAGCTCCGTCTCGGTGGATGGGTGACCTCAATGGACAAGCCCGACTCCCTAGTGCGGAATTGAATTCAAGCGTGATAGTGCAGGTCGCCAACCAGTTCGGGCTCTTCCTAAGCCATTGTTCTTACTGCGAATCCGACATTCTGCCCGCGGCTGTCCTGACCTTTCGAGGGCACTGCCACGATGTGGGCACCGATCTCTGGGCCTGATGCTCGTCCACGCTCCGGCAATTCAGTGATTTGCCGCGTTATGCCTTTGGCGAGCTAAGTGCGATGGCGTGGCTGGCTGTACGAACTGTTGCGCAAGCCGCTGCCGTGCTGAAGCACAAGAGCGACGAAGGAGTCGAGATGTACTGCACAACATCACTGGATGGCGTTCCTACGATCCAGCGAAACGGACACAATGTCCTGGGCGTCTGGGATGAGAATTGGGATTTTGCAAATGAAATCTGCGATTTGCTTAATTCCCTGGAAGACGATCCGCAGATCTTTCTAACTGAGCACGACCGGCAATGGCTGAAGGCCATGGATCGGGCCTTCAGGAAGGTGCACCATGCCTGATCTCAAGACTGCAGCGAGCGTTTCCATTGTCGTGCCGTTTCACAACGAAGAACCCAACATCATTGAAATGTACGGGCGATTGCACGCCGTTATGGAAGCCCTTGGCCGCAATCACCAGTTTGTTTTTGTAGACGATGGCAGCACCGACCTCACGTACAAGCTGCTAAAGGAACTCGCAGTAATCGATCCTTGCGTGACGGTCGTTCGGTTGCGCCGAAACTTCGGTCAAACCGGAGCTCTGGCGGCTGGATTTGCGCATAGCACGGGCGACTACGTGATTGCCATGGATGGCGATCTTCAGCATGATCCCGCGGAGATTCCTGGGTTCCTCGAAAAGATCGAAGAAGGCTACGACATCGTGAGCGGGTGGCGCAGTCATCGCATCGACAATTTGCTGCTCCGGAAGATTCCTTCCCGCTGCGCCAATTGGCTGATGGCCAAGCTCAGCGGCGTCGACATTCACGACTTCGGAACCACGTTCAAGGCGTACCGGGGCGACCTGCTACGACAATTGCCGCTGTATGGTGAAATGCACCGGTTCATCCCGGCTATGGCTTCATTCTATGGAGCCTCAATCTGTGAGATACCCATTCAAAACAATCATCGGAAACACGGCGAATCGCACTACAACATTTCTCGCACTTTCCGGGTGTTTTTCGATCTCATGACGATTCGATTCCTCCTGCGTTACATGTCGCGGCCGCTGCATTTCTTCGGCCGGCTGGGCGCGATCAACATGGGTTTGGGCTCGGCGATCGCACTCTGGCTCTTGATCTGGAAAATCGTTACGGGAATCGATGTTCTGCAGCAACACGGGTTATTGCTGGTATTTGCGACCGTTCTGACCTTGGTAGGGCTCCAGCTAATAGCGCTCGGACTCCTGGGTGAGTTGCAGGTGTGGCAGTACTTCAATCGCTCTGAGCGTAGGCCTTACGCTGTCTCTGCGGTGCTCGATCAGCGCGCCGATCGGAAAGCTGCGACCACATCGGAGGTGAATTCGTGAGCACGCGAAGAGGTACGGGGAACACGAGGAGAGCGCAATCCCTCGAGAACGAAATCATCCAATCGCATTCGCGCCCTACGCCGGAGGAAATGTGCTGAGTGGGCTCCAATTTCGTTGCCTTGGACGGTATCGAGAACTGGCGATTGTATTCCTGCTGACCGTCCTAGCATTCGCAGTTCGCGTGTACCGGGTTGACTTCAACAGTCTGTCGGAAGACGAGTCGGCGAAATGGGCGGCCGTTCAAGAGTATCGACACGGACACTTTGCGGGGGTCAATAGCGAGCATCCAATGTTGCCAAAAATGCTTGCTTGGGCCAGCCTGACAGTGGGTGAATGCTGGGGGCGGCTAGACGCCGGCCATGGCTGGTCTTCGCTGAACCCTGAGGGCTGGCTACGTCTGCCCAATGTGCTGTTCGGTGCCGCCACCACGGCAATCCTTTTCTTGTTTTGCCGTCGCATGATGGGTGTTGCCGGCTCTTTTGCGGCGAGTCTTTTCTGGGCGATTGCGCCTTTGCCAGTCGCGCTAAACCGACTGACGAAGGAGGAAACGCCACTCACCTTTTTCACATTGCTGGCCTGTTACTTTTACTGTCGCGCCCAACAGGCAGATGCGGGTGAGAGTGCGCGGCGATGGTACGATCTGAGTGCCATTGGCTTTGGTCTGGCTTTGGCCTCGCAGTACATTCTTCACCTTCTGGGCTTGAATGCACTTGCCTGGTTTCTTGCTGGAAGAATGGGGCTGAACCGCAAGCCGTCTCAATTCAGCTACAGACGATTTTTTCTCGTGATGTTTCTCACTTTTGTTGTGGTCAATCCGGTCATTCTCTCTCCGGCAAACTTCACTGCCATCGTGCACTGGCTTCAACATGAGGGGGTCAAGCACACTGGCTACAATTTCGACGGCACGCTGTATATGAACTTCCCCTCGCGTCTGCTTGCTGGAGTGCCGTGGTTCTACTATCTCTGGCTGGTGCTGGTAAAGACACCGATTCCTATCCTCATCGCTGTCATTGTCGGCTCGGCACTGCTTTTGCGAGATCGGCGTACACTGGCGTCGTGCTTTTTTCTATCGCTCGGGGTCGTCCAATTAGTCGGGCTGTCTCTCAGCGGAGCCAAGTGGATCCGATATTCGCTTCCGCTCCTGCCGTTCCTCTTCTTGGCAGGTGGATATGCAGTGCAACAAACACTGAGGGCTGCGAAGGGAAAAGTCCTGTCCCAGGCTCTCCTGGGTCCTGCCGCCGTCATTTTGCTGGGATGGCCGCTACTTGAATTGCAATCTTGGGCGCCCTTCCATTCGTTCTATCTGAACGCAATTGGCGGAGAGAAACAGAACATCACACGCTACTTTGCAATGGATGAAGTGTCCGAATTTGACACGCGCGAGGTAGCGCAAAAGGTCTGTCCGTTCGCCCCTGCTGCCGCGACGGTAGCAACCGCAAGGCCGATGAGCATGGCCTATTACCTGCAAGACTGCGGGCGTGCAGATCTTCGCATTATGCCGCTTTACGACACGCATTATGCACCGAGGGAAGGAGATCTGATCGTGCTTGAGCCTTCGCGTCGCTTCTTCGAGACACAGCGATTTTTCGACGCTTTGCGAGACTCTGAGATGCCCCATAGTGACATTCGCGTCGGACCGGTTTTGGCGAGCACGATCTATCTCTTCGATCCGTCCGTGGCGAGACAAAAGAGCAGGAAGGAAGAGTTCACCCTAACCCAGTTGCGGACCGCACCACCTCGGTTCGAGAACGATGCTCACGAAACCGCATCGACAAACACAAACATGTTTGGATTATCAGAAATCACCAGGAGACTCTTACAATGACTCCGCTTTACCACGCGAGGAAATCTGATGGGCGCTGGATTGTGCGTGCATTCGCCTTGTTGATTATCGGCGTCCCAGCAGTTGCACAGCAGGCAAAGGTATCTGCACCGCTGAACGCTGATGAAGTGATGGGACATGTCGTAGAGAGGAACGAGGTGCGTGCCAAAGCACTCGAAAGCTATTCCAGTGTTCGCACCTATCACCTGGAATGCCACTGCCTGTCACACAAGAAGGCCGACATGGTCGTTCGCAGCGACTACCGGGCACCGAATAAAAAAGAGTTCACGATCGTCTCACAGAGCGGCTCTGGAACGGTGCGGGACCGTGTGTTCAAGAAACTCCTGGAGGCCGAACAAGAATCGATGCGGGCGGAGAATCAGCAGCGTTCGGCCATAACGCCCGAGAACTATACTTTTCAATTGTCTGATTACGAGAAGACCGACACGGACGAGTTCTACGTGCTCGACCTCGAGCCGCGAAGCAAGAACAAGTTTCTGTTCAGGGGCCAAATTTGGGTGAATGCAAAAGACTTCGCCATAACTCGGGTCGAGGGCGAGCCAGCTGTCAACCCTTCCTGGTGGACCGTCAGAACTGACTTCAAACGCAGCTATCAGAAGATTGGTGACTTCTGGTTGCCAGAATCGAACGAGAGCGAAACCAAGGTTCGTGTCTTCGGCACGGCGGTTCTAAGCATTGAATATCGCGATTACCGGATCACGCAGGCTGGCGGCGCAACAGTAGCTTCGCCCCACAGCGAAGCACTAGCAGCTACAGTCGCGGACGAGTTCTGAAAGAACATCGACGAGCGCTGCATTGTGGCATTTGTGGTTCGGCGCTCCTGATGATCATTACGGCACTCCCAGTTGCATAAACCACCCCGCAGTGCGTCCGTGAAATCGGACGTTGGTCGGCGCATATGACGATCTTCGGCCATCTCCTGGAAGAGGGAGCAGGCGAAGAGCGAGAATGCGCCGACTATCCATCTCTGCTGAACAAAATTGAGAACGACGTCATTCAATGGCACAACTGGTAGGCGAATCGAGCCGGTTCAGGGAATTTGGTCGCGACTATCAGTCCTGATCTCTCAGGCAACACCCCCGAAGTTGCGTGTGTGCCCAACCCTGCATCGGCTCATGACCTTTTGCTGGCAGCTGCCCTTATCTGGGCACACCGGGATGCGATTCAATGGTCTATGTCCCTTTCCTAAAACGACTTCCACTTGGCCCACAAGATGCTTTTGTTACATGCGTTGATGAGGTAAGACCTGACGTTCTGACCTGATTGGCATGGCAAATTAACGACAACGAGCGCGGTGCTGCTTGGAAAGGGATCAATGTAAATGGCAACTTGTGACCAGCCTTCGGAACTAGCTTATCGGATCGCATACCCCAGCATTCAGCGGCTTGGGGTGCGAATTGATCCGCGGATTGCACAATTGCCGGCGCAAGGGGAAAAGCAGCTTCCGGTCCCTTCCAATCAGCAAGGAGTGGAAGAGAGTTCCTTATTTCGCGAAATTGAACCGGGCGCGAAGTTAGGACGAAATCCCTTGGCAGGAGGAGGCGCCCTAGCCTTGCAGTGTCTCGTCTTGCTGGCAGTAGTCGTCATTCCGCTGTTTCACACGGATCCACTCCCCAAGAGACAAACGCTGACGACCTTGTACTTACAGCCTCCGCCGGCCGCGGATGGCAATGCCACGAAGCTTCGAGCACCTGCACCTGTGTCTCCGTCGATATTTACTCCGACAACCACTGCCATTTCCGCACCAGTACATAAAACTCAAGAAGCGCCGCCACCCCTGGTCGGCACAACCGGCGGAGTGGTCGGGGGAGTTCCTGGCGCCGTGGCTGGCGGAATTCCTGGTGGAGCACTTAGCGAAGTTCTGAGTAGCACGAGCAGCGCGCCTGTCCCCGTGAAATCGTTCGATCCCACGCCGGTCAAGAGAATCCGTGTCGCCGCCAGGGTAGTCGAGGCAAACCTGATTCGCGACGTTGCGCCTCAGTATCCGCCCGAGGCTGGCCGGGCGCGCATTGAAGGAACAGTAGTGCTGCTGGCCGTGATCGGCACCGATGGCAGCGTCAAAGATGTACGGGTCGAAAATGGTTTACCAATACTCGCGCAGGCCGCTATCGATGCGGTGAAGCAATGGCGTTACAAACCGTACCTGATAGACGGGGAACCAGTTGAAGTTGACTCCCGAATCACGATTAATTTCACGCTGACGGGAGCTTAGGAGTATCCACAATGCTGCAAAATACACACACCTCACCCAACCGACGTTTGGCATCGCTCCTGAAGCGGGCACAACTATTGCTGCTGTTCGTCCTCAGTGGAATGATCCTTGTAGTACCCATTTCTGCGCAGTCTTTCACTACGGCAGACACGAAAACAGGCAGCATCCTCGGTACAGTCGTAGACACCAGCGATGATCCAATTCCCGGCGCCCACGTGATTCTTCAAGGGCCGGCTGGCGACCGTCTCACGGCTATCACAAAAGACGACGGAGCCTTTGCATTCGACCAGGCCCGGGCCGGAGTCGCTTATCAGATCATCGTCACCGCTGAAGGATTTGCAGAGTCGAACTCGCCCATTACGATCGAACCGGGTGAGAACAAGACGCTACCCGAGATTAGACTCCGCATCCTGGCTGTGCAGCGGGCAGTCACCGTGAGTTACTCCTCCAAAGAGGTTGCTACCCAACAGCTCAAAGCTGAAGAGCAGCAACGCGTTCTCGGCTTTATACCGAATCTTTTTGTGACCTACGAACCCCATCCCGAGCCTCTCACCACGGGAATGAAGTTCCACCTAGCATACAAAAGCCTCACCAATGCATTTTTCTTCGGACGCACGGTCGCGTGGGCTGGCGTCCAACAGGCTCGTGACAATCCCAGTGAATGGCAGCAAGGTGCGAAAGGATATAGCAAGCGCTTGGGAGCGGGCTTCGCCGACGGCGTCACCGGAGGCTTGATCAGCAACGCTATTCTGCCATCGCTTCTGCATCAGGATCCTCGCTATTTCTACCAGGGTACCGGCACGAAGAAGTCTCGGGCTCTTCATGCCATGTGGGCTCCATTTGTCTGCAAGGGAGATAACGGGGCATGGCAGCCGAATTATTCTCAGTTGGGCGGCAGCTTAATTTCATATTCCATTTCTACCGCCTACTACCCTAGTTCAGATCGTACTGCCGGGCATGTATTCCAGACTTTTGGAATAGATCTGGGTCTGCATGTCGTCGGGAGTCTGGCTCAGGAGTTCATCTTCGGCAAATTCACGAGCAGAGGTAAGCATTGAGTTCGAGTGCCCGCACGGGTGCAGCTTCGTTTAATGGGAGTTCGAGGTTGAGTTCGTAAGAGGAGTCTGCGTGGCAAACGGGATGATCGCGATCTCGACGATTGGCTCAAAGCTGAGTCGGAAGTGACTGGTAAAGACTATTGACAATCAGCGATCGACCGCCACTGCAACGAGTTTGTGCCGGCCCGCCGGAAGCGGTGACAAAGGGGCGATAGTTGCGATGCGCGTTGGCCTGGCTCTCCCCCATCGCGCCAAGAGGCCACACGCATCGCACGCCCCTCCGACGGTCCTAAAGGCTGAAAGGGATTCTGCTCGAAAAGCGGAAGGAGGCGTTGTTACGAAGATCTTCTATTTCAATCCTGAATCTGTCTATGGCAAGTACGTCGACATCATCAGGCAGCAAGAACACAATGTGGTGACCGCGAGCAACAGCGCCGACGCACTCGCAATGATGCGCAGACAAATCTTTGATGCCCTCGTGATCGATTCTGCGCAAGACATGCTGGACATTCAGAACTTCACCGCTAGGGACACTCTGAATAAGGGCTCATCCTAAGTCGACTAACATCGGTGCTCAGGAAACCGTGCTGCCGGTTCGGGTCGCGGATGCTGGAGCCGGTCAGCACCGCCGTTGCAACCGCGCGTACGG
>Ga0210410_10006656_pt1 | contig 10032 bp, 13 predicted proteins | sample IncBWC4MmetaG_FD_161058 | JGI IMG/M metagenome (GOLD analysis project Ga0210410, IMG submission 161058) | Forest soil microbial communities from Barre Woods Harvard Forest LTER site, Petersham, Massachusetts, United States - Inc-BW-C-4-M | ecosystem: Environmental > Terrestrial > Soil >... | reverse complement strand
CAACTGCTGGACAGCACGTCGCGCAGGCTATGCAGAACTGCCTTTACCGTAGGTTGTTCGACCATCGCGCTGGAGACATCGAGCAGGGCTCGATACCGGCTATTGGTCGGCGCAAATCCTTGATTGTCTTCCGGCATGCGCTTCAGACTAGCACCGTCGGAACTCATCTTCCATATCCAGACACTGTCACTTGCTGGTGCCCGTAAGAGCGCCTCGGTGAGTCCGCGATGACATGCGGTGGGGCGTCCCAACTGCCCAAACTGCCCGGCACCGTGCCCGAGCGCGGGCACATCTCCCGCTGACTGCTAAAACCTTTGAAGTTGTGCGGAGATTAAAACCGTGAAAGCACGCGGATTGCGCGATCCATTTCGTTATTTCGGTTTGGCAAGACGCGTGCCCTACCACGGGGAGACTAACATTCGCACTTGTGACATGCGACAAGGAGAGGATTGATGCAGCGTATCGCGATTCTTATTTGCTTTGGCCTGATGCTTGGCATGCTGGTCAAAGCACAGGACGTGAGAACGAACTACATGCCGGGAACTGATTTCTCTAAATATCACACCTACGCATGGGTCGATGAGGTAAAGAGCGTACCCCGAGTAGGTGGCCAGCCCGACCAGATCCTAGACACCCAGGTCAAGCAATCGGTCGATTCACAAATGGCGGCCAAGGGCCTAACCAAGGTGGTTGACTGCGATAAAGCCGATCTACTCCTTGGTTACCAACTCGCTATCGATCGGGAGAGGCAAATAAACGGTTTCGCGAACGGCTGGGGTGGACGGGGCGGCTGGAGCCCGTGGGGCGGAGGCTTCGATTCATTTTCGGCGACTACTTCAACCGTCAACATCGGGACTTTCGTCCTTGGGATGTATGACCCCACTGCAAAGAAGCTCGTTTGGATAGGTGCTGCCCAACATGCGATTGAACCCAGCAAAAAACAGGAGAAAAACCAAGAAAGGTTGAATAAGGGAGCGCAGAAACTGTTAAAGGACTTCCCGCTAGGACGGAATTAGGCGACTCCTTGCAAAAGGTTTGGTCTAGCTTTTAAACGCTAGCCGCTGAAGAAGTAGTTCGTGAAGGATAAGGATTAACGATAAGGAAGGAAAATATGCGTCGAAACGCGATTCGAAGTTCGATGATGCTGGTTACGATCCTACTGCTACCCCTGCTGGTCCTAGTTGCGCAAGAGACGAGTGCGCTGCTGGTCGAAGGACGGCAAGGACAAGTAAGAGTCATTCAGGTGCAAGGCAAGAACTATGTAGAAGTCGAGGGACTAGCGCGAATCACAGGAGGATCGCTGCGCTTCGCGGGGAATCAAATCACTCTGACATTGCCCAGCGGCGGCAATACAGCACCGCAAACGGAGCTGTCCGCATCCGCGCCACAACCCGCGGTTGGCCTCTCCAGGCCATTCCTCAGCGCGGGGATCGAGACGATGAGGGAAATCCTTGAATGGCATGCTGCATTGAAGACTGGCATTGAGCGGGGCTACCCGTTGTCGGATGTATGGTTTGGGAACTACAGGAGGCAAATTCAATCGAGTCTAAAACAGACCGAAGCGGCGGCCAGCACGGACGTCGATCAAAAGGCCCTTCCACTACTGACCAACGAGTTCAATACGATGAGCACGTTGACGAATAAATATCTGAGAATCGCTGCGAATAGGGATTATCTTGCGCCCGACGCACTGAATAGCGATCCTCTGGATCAGAAACTATTGACGTGCTGGCAATCGCTGGCGTCGATGGCATCATCGAATCAATTTGTGGATGACGGTTCGTGTCAGTAGGCAAGCGGCAACCAAGGGAAGACCTCAGCGGTCAAAATCGCAGCCCGAAGCCAACGACGACCTTAGGTAGGAGCGTGAGTGACGTGTTGACGGACCTAAGGCTGGTCGCCCAGTCGTTGTGCTCAGCCCCAGACTTGCATCGACACCGCCAGAACTGAACTTCCATATGAGCCAAGCGTTTCATGCCAATAGCGAATCGTCATCCACTTGGCTGAAAAACGCGCCATTCGCTCAAGTGGCCAGATCCTTAGAGGTTAAAGCCTTGAGCTGTGCATTGAAACTGACGAAATGGAACTTGGGCGTGACTTCAACTTCGCCTTGGCGGATTCGAGGCAGGCGATAATCACTTCGACGAAAAGCCAACTATTCAACCAAGTGTTACCGAACGATCGCTTCCGAGCAGTGGCCGACTATCCACCCGGAAAGGTGGTGTGCCTGCCGCACTTCAACCACATTGCGACGGTACGGTGGCGTGCCCAGAACTTGTCTGAAAGCCTTACTTTCACGTCGAGACATATGTATCGCCTTGCCGCAGAGATACATCAAACCAGAGAATTTTGAGCAGCGCCTGGAGAGCCCTCGGCCATATCCACACACGACGGCATAAAGAAAAAGAATGAGAGTTGAACTCTTTCCACCTGAATCTGTCACAGAGCCGCGTCATTGGGTGCGGCATGATCAGGCTTTCGCGATGATGTTGGGGCGCGGCTCAATTGAGTGGGGCTCGAAGCGTTCCGCGCTGGAAAAGTTCCGCTACGCAGCGGGCGATTTAGCGCTGTGCGACCGTCATGTGGGAGAGTGGGTCGGACTCATGGCCACCCCGCATCTGCAGCTCGGTATTTCCGATGCGCCACTGATGGCCGCTTCGGACGGAGCTTACGGCGAGGTAGAACTGCGCCCTTCGCGCAAGTTCGCAGACCACCGCCTGGGTGCGCTGGTTGCGGCCGCTCATGCGGAGATGGTTGCTGGCTTTCCGAGTGGACGGCTGTTTCTGGATTCTGTCGAACAGGCGATGGCGGTAGCCCTAGTCAATGGTCATGCAGTAAGGCACCGTCCTGTGCAGATACGCCGAGGCGGACTAGGCTCAGCGCGCTTGCGAAGGATTAAAGAGTTGGTCCATGTGAAGATGGAAGAGGACTTGAGTCTCGACGAGATGGCGCAATCGGTAGGATTGAGCACAGCCCATTTCGCGCGGATGTTTCGCAAGTCAACGGGCAAGACGCCGCATCAATTTGTTCTGCGCCAGAGGATTGAGCGTGCTAAAGCGATGTTGCGCGCTCCCGATGCGCGAGTATTGGACGTGGCCGTGGCCTGTGGCTTCAAGACCCAGCAGCATTTTGCGCAGGTCTTTCGTGATGTTTGTAGAGTTAGCCCGACAGAGTATCGCCAGGATTTTCTGGACTCCGAAGTGATTTGCGATTTGGAAGCCCGCTCCGAAGATACGTCACTTTCACTGGTTGATTCTTAATTCGTTGTTAACGTCCAGCCTTGCGTGGAATTTGTAGCTCATCGCTGCTGGCATCCGCATCAGCACTATCGCGTCTCAATCAACAATTCTGAGTAACTAGCGCAGCCCTTTCGAACTCCGCCGTCGTCGCTCACTCCAGACAAACCTCAGACTCAGGTATAAGTCGTCGGAGTTCTCTCTCGGGGAGCATGAATTGAGCAAAATTCCGACCATCCTAGCAGAAATCCGCACAAGTCCGTTTCCGATCTGCAGTTTACTCACATTTGTGAGCAGAGGTCGGTCGATCGGCCGGAACTAATTCAACACAGGAAGGCGAGCCAATGGAAGCGATTGGATTGTTGGTCATGCTCGAAGCACGCGCAGGCAAGGAGGCTGATGCCGAGGCATTTCTAAAGTCGGCTCAGCCGCTCGCGCTGGATGAAAAAGCGACCTTGAAATGGTACGCGATCAAGATCGGGCCGGGGAAGTTCGGCATCTTCGACACCTTTGCAAATGAAGCGGGCCGAAATGCCCACTTGATTGGCGAGATCGCGAAGGCGTTGACGGCGCGGGCCAACGAATTATTTGCGGTTCCTCCACAGGTCCAAAAAGTGGAGGTTCTCGCAAACACACCCTTGAAAGGCTGAATGCGAGGTTTTACGGTCCGTACGAGATTGATTTTAAAAGGAGCCTACAAATGGCAAATGCAGCGAAAACAGCAATTGTTACCGGTGCCTCGCGAGGGATCGGAGCGGGACTCGTCGAAGCGTTCCTGAAACGAGGTTACAGCGTAGTCGCAAACTCGCGAAACATTACCAGAGCAAATCCGTTCCCAGCGGCCGGCAATGTTGCACTCGTCGACGGAGACATAGGCGACCCACGCACGGCCGCAAAGATCGTAGATACTGCCGTATCGCGATTTGGCCGGATCGATGTGCTGATAAACAATGCGGGTGTTTTTATTCCCAAGCCCTTCACCGAATACACGACCGAAGACTTCAACACTTTAGTCTCCACGACGCTTGCGGGCTTTCTCTACGTGTCACAGCTCACCGTAAAGCAAATGTTGCGGCAGAAATCGGGCAGCATCATCAACGTGTCAACTACCCTGGTTGACCAACCGATCGCTGGGGTAGGGGCGGCAGTTCAAATTATGCTCAAGGGCGCCTTGAATGCGGTGACACGCGCCCTTGCCATTGAATACGCGAAGGAAGGCATTCGTGTAAACACCATAGCGCCGGGAGTGATCAATACTCCTATGCATAAACCGGAGACTCATGACTTTCTCAAAGGGTTGCACCCGGTCGGCAGGATCGGTGAGGTCAAAGAAATCGTCGACGCAGCTTTGTTTCTCACCGATGCCACGTTCACCTCGGGTGAAATACTGCACGTGGATGGCGGCGCGCACGCGGGCAAATGGTGACTGGCAATGACGCTCGGCCAGCCAGCGCCGCGCTTCTGACTTGGTTACATCTGTGTAGGAAATTGACTTTCGAAAGAGAGACTTTCATGACAAGTTCTAGCCGTATTACAAAGATCAGTCTTCTAATTTTCGGGTTGCTGGTTCTGGCTTCGGCCTCCTGGGCGCAGAAGTGTCCGCCAGCCGCCGAAAAAATTGCGCAGGCTTATGGCATCGACTCGTTCGGGCAAATTGATGCGGTCCGCTCCACCTTCAACATAGACTTTCCCGGACTCAAAGTCGCTCAGACCTGGATCTGGGAGCCCAAAGCCGACCGGGTCACCTACGAGGGAAAAGACAAAGACGGCAATCCGGTAAAGATTACCTACGTGCGCTCTCAGCTCAGCAGCCAGTCTGACAATGTGAAGAATGAAATCGATCCGAGTTTCAACAACAATCAGTATTGGCTGTGGCTTCCCTTCCATGCTTGCTGGGACACCAGCGCCAAGGTCGAAGATACTGGCATGCACAAACTGCCGACGGGCGGGGGTTCCGCCAGGCGCGTCGTCATGACATACCCGCCCGAGGGCGGCGGTTACACTCCCGGCGACACTTGGGAAATGTACGTCGGCCCCGACAACCTGATCCAGCAACTTCTCTGGCGCCGGGGCCCCGGAAAGCCGATTATCGTCAACATTGTTAACGCGAAGTGGCTGGATTACAAAAAGGTCGGCCCCCTGCTTGTCTCCTTGGACCATCGCGGGACAGGCGACGGCAAGCCGCTGCGAATTTTCTTTACGAATGTGGCGGTTAAGCTGGCGGGTTCGGATAGGTGGGTGAACGCCCAGTAACGTCGGATGGGCTCGCCAATCCTTCAACGTACGAGACTTTCATTCACTACACCTTGCCGGTTTTGACCGGCGCTCGGAGAAAAATAAGGATGACCACTTATCAAAAAACCAACGCGGTAGCTGGTTCAACCCAGGAAGACATAAAGGTGCGGTACACCGCTAAGACCCATACTTTGGGCGGTCGGCGCGGCGGCGTCTCCCGCAGTGATGATGGCCGCTTGGATGTTAAGTTCTCGGCTCCCGGAGTCCCAGGAACTGGTACCAATCCAGAGCAGTTGTTTGCCGCTGGTTGGTCGGCCTGTTTCATTAGTGCGATGGGAGTTGTGGCCAATAAGATGAAGGTCAAACTTCCGGCTGACGTAGCCATCGATGCCGAAATAGACCTGTGCAATTCTGGCGACGTTTACTTCCTCCGGGCGCGGCTTAACGTCAGCCTGCCGGGCTTGGAGCGCGAAGTCGCCCAGGCCATTGTGAACGCCACGCACGGCGAGACATGTGCGTATTCCAACGCTACACGGGACAACATCGACGTTACCGTCAACGTGGTGTAACTGGACCTGTAGTAAACCGTTTTACAAGGCTCTCGCGGGCCGTGATTGCAGCAGGAGTGCGACGAACTATAACTTCAATCTTGATTCAACGAAGGAGAAAAGTATGAAACTCTCGCAAGCGTACCGAACCGCCTTGATTGCAATTGCAGGATTCTTACTGACACCGATGTTTTACAGGGGACCGGTCGCTCAGACGAAATCCCCTCAAGGGGTTAGAAATATTGTTATCGTTCACGGCGCGTGGGCCGATGGATCAAGCTGGTCCAAAGTGATTCTACTGCTTCAAGCCAAGGGATTGCATGTGGTCGCCGTGCAGAACCCATTGACCTCGCTGGCTGACGATGTTGCCGCCACCAAGCGCGCTATCGCGTTGCAGGATGGCCCTGTACTGCTAGTGGGCCATTCCTATGGGGGAGTGGTTATCACGGAGGCAGGAAACGATCCAAAGGTAGTCGGGTTGGTTTATGTGGCTGCGCTCGCGCCGTCGGATGGTGAGTCCGTTGCTTCGGTAACCAAACCGTTTCCACCGACTCCGCTAGGCAGCGAAATTCGGGCGGATGCGGAGGGTTTTCTGACGGTGACTCAAAAAGGAATCGCTGAAGACTTCGCCCAGGACCTATCAGACAAAGAGAAGCAGGTGTTGACGGCGACACAGGCTCCCACAGCGGCGTCTGTATTTGGGGCCACGATCACGACCGCCGCGTGGAAGACCAAGCCATCTTGGTGTGTGATTGCCAGCAACGATCGCGCTGTTTCTCCGGACCTTGAAAAGGCCGAAGCGGCGGCAATGAAGGCTACATCGATCACTGTCCCCTCCAGTCACGTGCCAATGCTTTCTCACCCGAAAGAAGTCGCAGACTTAATCGAGCAAGCTGCTGCGAAAGCTGGGAGCCAATGATCCCGGTCGAAGGAGAAGGCAAAATCCTAAGCGGGGATGGTTCTCGCCATGCCACTGCAGAGCAGCAGCTGAAAGAACTTGGCATCCAGCTCCCGGCGCCGCCTCAGCCGTTCGGCACCTATGCGGAAGCGGTGCACACGGGCAATCTGCTTTTTCTTACCGGCATGCTTCCCACGGAAGGCCGCGCGGCGAGATTCATCGGGCGCGTCGGCGCGGAACTGGACGTGGAAGCGGGGCGCAAAGCAGCTCACCTCGCGGCGCTCAACGGCCTCGCTGTGGCGCGGCAGCATTTGGGATCGCTCGACAAGGTTACCCGGATCGTCCGGCTCGGCGTGTCCGTGGCCACTTCGGGAGATGTCCGGGAGCAGCCGAAAATCGCTGACGGCGCTTCAGAGTTGTTGCAGGATGTTTTCGGGAAAGACAAAAACCCTTGCCGGCTGGTGTACGGCGTAGCCAGCCTTCCGCTCGGCGTGCCGGTCGAGCTAGAGTTGATTTTTGAGGTATCCGCGTAATGCCGTCCCCCTGGAATGAGAACCGGCTCACAGCGAAACTCGGGATCGACTATCCCGTCATTCAAGGTCCGCTCGGCGGATTATCATCACAAAAATTGACGGCTGCGGTCTCCAACTTCGGCGGGCTCGGATCGTTTGGTGCGCACGGCTTGGCGCCGGAAGCGATTAAAGAAGTGATCGGAGAGATTCGCTCCCTTACATCGAAACCGTTCGCAATGAACTTGTGGGTCTCGATGGAAGACGAAGGTGCCCGAACATCTGATGAAAGCGCGTTCGACAGGGCCCTCGCTCCACTCGCCGCTCATCTCGCCGCCTTGGGGGCGCCTCGTCCGACATACAAACCGTATTCGCCGATCCGATTTGAAGATCAGGCTCGCGTGTTGCTGGACGCGAACGTCCCGGTATTCAGCTTCATCGTTGGAATCCCGCCAAGAGAAATCTTAAAAGAGTGCCGGAAGAAAGGCATTGTCACGATTGGCACGGCGACGACACCTGATGAGGCAGCAGCACTTCAGGAGGCAGGCGTGGATGCGATCGTCGCTTCCGGGTTCGAAGCCGGAGGACATCGCGGTTCATTCCTCCGTGCAGCGGAAGATTCACTTACAGGTACCTTTTCGCTCGTCCCTCAGATTGCCGACATGGTCACTGTGCCGGTGATCGCCGCCGGTGGCATCGCAGATGCGCGTGGCGTAATCGCCGCCCTGGCTCTTGGCGCAGAGGCCGTGCAAATAGGCACGGCATTCCTGGCGTGCGACGAGTCCGGCGCCAGCCTCCTTCATCGCCAGGTTTTACGAGGGAAAAAGGCCGGGCACACCGCGCTCACAAGGGGCTTCACCGGAAGACTCGCGCGGGGAATCCACAACCGCTTGCTGGAGGAGTTGAACCAGGAGGGAACAGCGATTCTACCTTATCCGTTGCAACGAAGACTCGTCAGAAACCTCGCGATCCCGGCAGAGGCGGCGGGCCGATCGGATCTTCTGCAGCTGTGGGCCGGGCAAAGCGCCAATCTTTCGACTTGCACTGACACATCGGCCTTCTTGGCCTCATTGATTGAAGAGGTTTCTGAGATGGCGGGACCCATCATTCACTGGAGCGCAGCCCGTCGTAGAGAGCAAATTTCATGAAGAGGCAGAAATGAGTACTACCATTCGCGAAGTATTGGCCGCTTCGAAGTGGTCAAGGGGGCAAACTTTTATGGGGAAAAGACTCGCACTACTGGCAATTCGCGTGTTGGTGCCGGTGAACCTTCTTTACACCGCCATCTTTCTCAAGTTTGCAGGGGTGCACGATTCGGTGACCCTGTTCACGCAGATGTCGCAAGCGGTCCACGGGCTGGTATCTCAGCCGGTATTCCGGCTAGGCTCAGGAGCCTTCGAGACGGTGGTGGCGGTTCTGCTCCTGATTCCGAAGTCAGCCAGATTGGGAGCGGGATTGACTGTTGTTTGGATGAGTGCCGTAATTCTCAGTCACATTTTCGTGTTGGGATATGGCTGGTTCTTTGTCGACGCTCTCATGGTGATGGTGCTGGCTGTCATTTATCTCTTGCTGACGCGCAGGCAATCCCATTGGGGCAAACCCAAAGGTGTGGGGACGATGGCTGCCGTACAAATGCACAAAAAATAGTCGGGCGAACAGTTGGAAGCGCAGCCACAAGATCCTACGCTGGTCGGATTACGGGCAATTCGGAGGTTAATCCACTTTAGCGAAAAACGCGCTTTTCGTAGAAATAGCGTCGAACAAGCCGGAGGGTTAGGCTCCAAGTTTGTAGCCGCTACGTACAAGTTACGGACAACTAAGAGAGGGGAAATAAGAATCCGTGTCCCGTAAGCGACGCCAGATAAAGCGTTTATGGGATTTAAGGACTTGGTTCGGGACCAGGAGATCGGTGGTTCAAATCCACTCGCCCCGACCAATCCTTTTAAAATCAATTGCTTGCCTTTTTCGAATCCTACTGAAAATGCGAATGAGCGCCTGGTACAAAACCATTTGCTCTCTGTCTTATCTCGAGTCAGAGCGCGATGGTTCTCCTTTTGATTGTTCTTGTTAGAAGGAGCGCAGGATTTATCACATTCGTTTTCGATCGTGATAGGTACAGGATGGGTTCTTTCACGCGATTCGAAGTTCTAGGTTGTGTCTAGATTCCAACTAGGAGGTCAAGGTCACCCAGCTACGCTTGTGGGTTCCGCGACCCCTGATCGTGTTTGTTTGCAACTGAAAACGGGGAAGCTGCAGTGTTCCGGAAAGCTTGAGGGAGCAAGCTCTTAATCGCTTACGTCAGAAGCTCGCTGAGCTTCAGTCGTGGACTCAGTGCTAATCAGCAGTTGAGGGGCGCGCCTGCCGCGTGAGCAGGTGCGTCAACCAACTTGATCGTCGTCTTATTGCCCAAGTACCCCTACACTATCATTCGTATCAGGCCATGTTTGGCAAAACGCACGCCTTCCTGCCCGTCCGCAACGGCATCAGGATCAATACACTCCATGTGATCCTTCACGTAGCAACGCTCACCACCCTGGTTGTGCTGGCCGCACTCACGGTACAAACAGGGTGGCTCAAGTCTGAGTGATCCTTGGCTGATTTCGATT
>Ga0210410_10006655_pt1 | contig 10033 bp, 12 predicted proteins | sample IncBWC4MmetaG_FD_161058 | JGI IMG/M metagenome (GOLD analysis project Ga0210410, IMG submission 161058) | Forest soil microbial communities from Barre Woods Harvard Forest LTER site, Petersham, Massachusetts, United States - Inc-BW-C-4-M | ecosystem: Environmental > Terrestrial > Soil >... | reverse complement strand
CAAAAAGCCGCCGAAATGAATATCGAGCTGAGCGCCGAGTACGTGTACATGGCGGCGACGCTGATTCATATCAAGTCCAAGATGCTGCTGCCGCGCGATCCGGAGCTTGAAAAGCTTGTTCCGGAAGATGACCCGCGCAAGGAGCTGGTGGACCGGCTGCTCGAGCACGAGCGTTTCAAATCCGCCGCGGAAATGCTGCATCAGAAGCGCGTGATCGAAGAAGCCGTGTGGTCGAATCCTCAAATGGAACAGTTTGCGGATGAAGATCCCGGGCTGGCGGTGACGCTGCACGATCTGGTCAAGACGTTCCAATCCGTGCTGGAGCGCGCGAAAAACCGGCCCATCTACGAAGTCAGCAGCGAGGATATTTCGGTGCCGGACATGATCCGGTATCTGCGCAAGGTCTTCGAGAACGAGGAATCGGTGCCCGCGCGCGAGTTGTTCGAGCGCCAGCGGTCCCGGCGTGCGATGATTTGTCTGTTCCTGGCCCTGCTGGAGCTGGTGAAGCTGCAAGCGGTAGGCTTGGCGCAGAAGGATCTGTTCGGCGAAATCGCACTGAAGCGGTTGAAGGGATTCGAAGCGGCCTTCGCCTCCGAGCAGGTGATGACCGCGATTGACGAGGGATATAGCTAAAACGATGGATGAATTGGAGTTAAACCAACTGGCCGAGGAGCGGCCGACGGCCAGCGACGAAGCAGAGTTGAAGGCGATCCTGGAAGCGATCGTCTACGTAACCGACGAACCTCTTTCGGCACAACAGATGGCGGCAGCGCTGGGACATCCGCTGGACAAAATCAAGCGGCTGCTGGATGAGTTGGTTGCTGAATACGCCAAGCTGGAGCATGGGCTGACCGTTCGCGAAGTCGCCGGCGGCTACAAGATGGCCACCAAGGCGGAGCATCACGAGGCGGTACGAGCGTTCGTGAAGAAGCTGACGCCCCCGCTGAAGTTGTCGCTGGCTGCGCTCGAGACGCTTGCCGTGATCGCTTACAAGCAGCCCGTTACGGCTCCTGAAGTCCTCGACATTCGCGGCGTCCAGGGCGCCGGGGTGTTGAAAACGTTGCTGGACCGGAAACTGATCGCGGAGTCTGGGCGAAAGAACGTAATCGGCAAGCCGATCCTGTACAAGACCACCAAGGAATTCCTGGTGCAGTTCGGATTGAAAGACTTGACCGAACTGCCGACGCTGAAGGAGTTCGAAGAGTTAGGCCGGATGGAACTTGTGGAATCGGAAGAAACGCCTCCATCCGAAGCTTCTCCGCACGAAGTAGGCGCAGAACCCGAAACGGCTCCCGAAAATGGCTGAGGAGCGGCTTCAGAAGATTCTTTCTCAGGCCGGTGTCGCCAGCCGGCGCAAAGCCGAACAACTCATCACCGAAGGGCGCGTCAGCGTCAACGGCGCGACGGTCACTGAGTTGGGCTCGAAAGCGGACCTGGATCGCGATCACGTCAAAGTCGACGGGCGCGGACTCAAGAAGCCCACGCGCCACGTGTACATCGCGGTCAATAAGCCCAAGGGCGTGGTCACCACCGTCTCCGATCCTGAAGGACGTCCCACCGTGATGCACTTAATGCGCGGCGTGAAGGAGCGGGTTTTTCCAGTCGGCCGGCTCGATTACAATAGCGAGGGCCTGCTGCTGCTCACCAACGACGGCGAATTCGCGCATCGGATCACTGCGCCGGCGAGCCATGTGATCAAGACCTACGTCGTTAAGGCCAACGGCGCGCTGACCGAAGAGCAGGAGCGCGTCTTTCGGGAGGGCGTGCCGCTGCATGGCCGCAAAACCTCGCCCGCCGAGCTGAAGATCATCAAGCGCGGCGCGAATCCGTGGTACGAGGTCAAGATCGCGGAGGGCCGCCAAAACCAGATTCGCGAAATGTTCAAGTACTTCGGACGGTTGGTGGAGAAACTGAGGCGTGTGAAGATCGGGTTCCTGGAGCTCGATCAGGCGCCCGGGCGCTGGCGGACTCTTACGTCCAAAGAGGTCGAACGGTTTCGGAAGATACTGAAGATGGAATCGCAACTGGCGCGGCGCGCTCCGGCGGACGATGCTGCCGAGTGATGACAAGACGATGTCGAGTATTCCTGAACTCCTGAAGAAAACGCACACGATCGCTGTGGTTGGGCTGTCGAGTAGTCCCTTGCGACCGAGCAACGGTGTTTCCGCCTACATGCAGCAAGCCGGGTATCGCGTCATTCCAGTGAATCCGAATGAGACGGAAGTACTCGGCGAGAAAAGTTACGCGCGGCTGGAAGACGTCCCGGAGAAGATCGACATGGTGGACGTGTTCCGGCGCTCGGAACATGTGCCCGAGATTGTCGAATCCGCGATTCGGATCGGGGCGAAGTCGGTGTGGCTGCAGGAGGGCGTCGTTGACGAACAAGCAGCACAGCGAGCTAGGGAAGCCGGGATCGAGGTCGTCATGGACCGGTGCATCCTGAAAGAGCACCAGAAAATGCAAAAGCGCTAAGCCTCAGCCTTCGTACTTCTCGAACTGCAACTGATCGCCCGCGATCGTACCCGTTGCTTCACACGTCCCCGCCGGCAATTCGAGCACGGAATGTGCGAGCAAGCTCAACGCGATCCGGCTGCGCACCATGCTCCCGCGGATTTTCAGGATTTTTTTCTTCTTGCTGAGGAACACCACATCGATGGGGAACTTCATGGCGAAGGTGTGGACCGCCTCGCACGGCGCAATCCACAGGCCCTCGCCGGGATCGAGCTTGGTGTGCTTCAGCAGGCCGGTGCGGCGTTTGGCGCTGCTATCGGCGATGTCGGCGCGATCCGCCAGTACGCGTCCCTGGGAGTTGGTAATCCTGAGCTTCGGCAAACTACAATTGAAGCATGGAGAAGGCAACATTTGGCGCGGGCTGTTTTTGGGGAGTCGAGGCTGCGTTTCGCAGCCTGGCGGGCGTCAAGGAAACCGCGGTCGGCTACATGGGCGGATCGCTGAAGGATCCCACTTATCACGACGTGTGTACGGATCGCACGGGGCACGCCGAAGTGGTGGAAGTGACCTACGATCCGGCCATCGTCAGCTATCACGACCTGCTCAACGTATTTTGGGAGAATCACGATCCGACTACCAAGAATCGTCAGGGGCCCGACGTAGGGACGCAGTACCGGTCGGCGATTTTCTTTCATTCGGCGGAGCAGGAGCAGGAAGCCAAGCAGTCGCGCGATGCTGCGCAAAAGAGCTTTAAGAAGCCTATCGTGACGGAGGTCGTGCCGGCGGCGGACTTCTGGCGCGCGGAAGAATATCACCAGCAGTATCTGGAAAAGCGCGGATTGTCGCACTGCCACCTGTAATTCGTTGCTATCCTGGAAGCAAGCCCCTCCCCGTGAAAATAGGTTTTGTCAGTCTCGGATGCCCGAAGAACCTTGTCGATACCGAGGTGATGATGGGCCAGCTCACCTCCGCGGGCCACGAATTGACACCGCATCCTTCCGACGCCGACGTCATCGTGGTCAATACGTGCAGTTTTATCGACCCGGCCAAGCAGGAATCGGTCGACACGATTCTTGAAATGGCGGAGTACAAGAAGACCGGGCGGGCGCAGCGCCTGATCGTGGCCGGATGTCTGGTGGAACGCTACCGCGCTGATATTCAAAAGAATATTCCCGATGTCGACGCTGTGATCGGCACCAACGAGCTGGAAAAAATCACGGCCCTGTGCGAAGGCGTCGAGGCCAAAAGTAATCCGTTCGAAGCGTATCTGTATCACGACCTGACGCCGCGCGTATTGGCGACTCCGCGCCATTTCGCCTACATCAAGATCGCCGAGGGTTGCGATCATCCATGCACATTCTGCGTGATCCCGCAGTATCGCGGCGATTTTCGCAGCCGGCGCTTCGAATCGGTGATCAGCGAAGCGACCCGTCTGTTTTCGCAAGGCGTGCGCGAGATCAACCTGATCGGCCAGGACACGACGTGTTACGGCGAAGATTTCGGCATGAAAGACGGCCTGGCGACGCTGCTCGCACGGCTGGCCCAAATCGAGACGCCGAACGAAAAATGGGTGCGGTTTCTGTATTGCTATCCCAACAAGGTCACACAGAAGCTGCTTGATACGATCGCCGAACATGACGCGCTGGTGAAATACATCGATATGCCCTTGCAGCATGCCAGCGGTCCGGTATTGAAGCGCATGAAGCGCGGCGCAAATGGCGACATTTTTCTCAAGCTGATCGAGCGGATCAGAAAAACGATTCCGGGCGTCGCGATCCGCACCAGCATGATCGTCGGATTCCCCGGAGAAACCGAGCAGGATTTCGAAACGCTGTGCGCGTTCGTCAAGGCCGCACAGTTCGACCGGCTGGGCGTATTTTCCTACTCCGACGAAGACACCAGCGCGAGTTTCCACCTGGACGCCAAAGTGGATGCGCGCACGATTTATAATCGCAAGCGCGCGTTGATGGCGTTGCAGCGCAAGATTTCGCGGGCGCGCAATCAACAGTTGGTCGGCAGTGAAGTGCCGGTGCTGGTGGAGGGACCGTCGGCGGATTCCGAACTGGTGTGGCAGGCTCGGCTTTCCACACAAGCTCCGGAGATCGACGGCGTGTGCTACATTTCCGATCCCGGCGATCGTCCGTTGCGCGCCGGCGAGATGCGGCGCTTGCGCATCACGGAAGCGCACGATTATGAACTGACCGGTTCGATTGTTGATCTTCCGGTTGCGACGCCGCGTCCGGAGCTGGTTCAACTTGCTGTGCCATGAAATGCCCTATCTGCCAAAAAGAAGTTAAGTTCGGCGATCCGAACATGCCGTTTTGCAGCGACCGCTGCCGTTTGATCGACCTGGGTAACTGGGCTTCCGAAAAATACGTGATCTCGACGCCGGTTCAATCGACGTCCCATGAGGACGAAGAGGATTGATCCCGAAAAGCCTGATTGCGAAACTGATCGCAACATGGTTCTACTGCGGCTACACTCCGGTGGGACCTGGAACCGCGGGATCGATCGCGGCGATCGCGATTGCATGGGTGGTGCACTACTACACCGGACTGCCGGGAACCGCATTCGGGTTTTTCGCGGCACTGCTGGTGATTCCGGGTGTGTGGGCCGCGGACGTAATGGCTCGGCAGATCGGAAAAGAAGATCCACAGATCGTGGTGGTGGATGAAGTGGTGGGCCAGTGGGTGACATTGGCCGGCGCGACGCAACTCAACTGGAAAAGCTGGCTGATCGCGCTGGCGCTCTTTCGCCTGTTCGACGTATGGAAGCCGCCGCCGATTCGAAGGCTCGAAAAGCTGCCGGGCGGAATCGGCATCGTCGCCGATGACGCGCTCGCAGGAGTCTACGGAGCGGTGGCTCTGTTCGCTGCGGGCTGGTTCCATCTATATTAGATACAGAAATGGCTTTTCGTAAGACCAACGACTCGCGTCCGCAGATTCTGGACGTTTCGCCCGTAGCAGCGATTCCCGGCGGCGAATTCCAGATTCGTGGCAAGGGACTCGCGCCTTCCGCGCCTCCGCATGTCCGCTTTGGCGATGTTCAGGCTCCCATCGTGATCGGTTCGGATTCCTTCATCATCGTACGCGTGCCGGAAAACGCGCAGGCGAGCGAGATGATCATCGGCAACGACAGCCACGCGAGCGTGCCGTGGACCTGCGGGATCGGAATTCAGATCGCCGACAGCCTGCATCCGGTAGCGAATCCAGTCATCGACCAGTATGGGAATATTTACACCACCTTCAGCGGATCGGCGGGGCAAAAAACGCCGGTATCGATCTACAAAATCGACACGAACTACCGGCCCAAGCCGCTGGTCAGCGATCTGATGAACGCGACCGGACTGGCGCTGGATGCGGAAGGCGTGCTGTACGCTTCCAGCCGGCACGATGGCATCGTGTATCAGGTTTCGCCGACGGGAAATCTGGCAGTGTACGTGGAGGGGATGGGCGTCGCGACCGGCATCGCATTCGATCCCGAGGAGAATCTGTACGTCGGCGATCGCAGCGGAACCGTATTCAAGATCAGCCGGCAGCGGCAGATTTACGTCTTTGCGACTCTCGAACCATCCATTGCGGCTTATCATCTGGCGTTTGGACCGGACGATTACCTGTACGTAGCCGGTCCGACGACTTCGAGTTTCGATTGCATCCATCGGATTTCGAAAGACGGGCAGGTGGAAAATTTCTACCGGGGGCTGGGCCGCCCGCAGGGGATGGCATTCGATGCCAAAGGAAACCTGTACGTCGCCGCCTCCCTCGGCGGACGCCGCGGCGTGGTGCGGCTGGACCAGAACGCGAACGCGGAGTTGTTCCTTTCGGGGCCAGCCATCGTCGGAATGGCGTTTGCGCCGTCGAAATCCTTGATCCTCGCGACCAACAATTCGATTTACAAGGTCGACACCGGGATCGAAGGAAGACGGATGCCTTAGGTGGCACAGGTTTTAGCCTGTGAGTGTTCCACTAAATTGAAATGCGCGACGCTGAGATCATCGCGGTCGGATCGGAACTGCTGACGCACGACCGCATCGACACGAATTCCCTTTTCATCACCGAACAATTAAATGCGCTGGGCGTGGAAGTGCGGCGAAAGCTAATCGTCGGCGACGATCGCACCCGACTGGAAGCCGCGGTACGAGATGCATTGGGCCACGCCGACGTGGTCGTACTGACCGGCGGCCTGGGACCCACGGAGGACGATCTGACACGCGACGCGGTGGCCAGCGCGCTGGGCCGCTCGCTCCTGTTCAGCCAGGAAATCTGCGACCAAATCGAGGAGCGGTTTCGCCGCTTCAATCGCAAGATGGTGGAGAACAATCGTCGCCAGGCGTACCTGGTAGAAGGCGCGGAGGCTTTAACGAATCCGCGCGGGACCGCACCGGGCCAATGGATCGATCTGGGGGCGCGTGTGATCATGATGCTGCCCGGCCCTCCCGGCGAATTGAAGCCACTGTTCGTCAACGAATGCGTCCCACGGCTGCAGCGCCATCTTCCTCCCCTTGCGATTCGTACGCGCTTTTACCGCGTCGCGGGAATGCCGGAGTCCGATCTCGACCAGTTAATCGCTCCGGTCTACACACGGTACGAAAATCCTACGACCACGATTCTCGCCGGCATGGGCGATATCCAGATCCATCTGCGGGCTCGCGGCGCGACGGCGGAAGATGCGGAGCGATTGCTGGCTGAGGTAGGTCCGCCGATCGAGGAATTGCTGGGCGATCGCTTGTATTCTCGCAACGGCGATTCACTCGAAACTGTCGTCGGGAGCATGCTGCGCGAGCGCGGGGCGACTTTAAGCGTCGCCGAAAGCTGTACCGGCGGGATGGTAGGCGAGCGAATTACATCGGTCGCGGGCAGCTCGGATTATTTTCTGGGCGGATTCCTGGTCTACACCGACCAGATGAAAACGAAACTGCTGGGCGTCGACCCGGCTCTGATCGAAAAACATACCGCGGTGAGCGAAGAAGTGGCTCGGGCGATGGCCGAAGGAGCGCGGGCGCGGACCGGCTCCACCTTCGCCATTTCAGTGACCGGAGAAGCCGGGCCATCCAGTGCTTCGGGAGTCCCGCCGGGCACCGTATTCCTCGGATTTGCGTCGGCCACAGGATCTGAGGCGCGCCGGATCAATCTTCCGGGGGACCGGACCCGCGTTCGAACGCTGGGTGCGCAATCGGCTCTCGATTTTCTTCGACGTCAGATCCGTTGAACTCCGCGTCGCTTTTCTGGTCATCGGACTTCTTCCAGGAAAAGCGCTCTTTGCAGGGACGGAAGCTGGCGAAATTGCAACGGCACGCAGCGCAACGATAGGGTGTCGCCCCCATCCGCAGCATCAGGTGCGTCCATCCCGGCGGGCGATAATACCGCTCGCTCCAGGTGCTCAAATCCTGGCGGTAGCAGCGCGGGCAGCGCGCATATTTCCACGCTCCGCCAGCCCAAACACTGGTTTCCCAACGAGTTCTGCAGCGGCGGCAACGCAGAGGATAGACACCAACGATCGCCTTCAGAATCTCGGCGAGGCTCTGACGGTGGGATACCCGGATGTCGCGGGTGCCGCATTGAGGACAAGCTAACTGCATCCCTGACTTGAGTATAGCGAAACTATGTAACAGTAACGGTTACGGGTCGCTTCCGAGGAACAACGTAACGCTGGACATATCTCGTAAAGGCGGCTTGCAGACGGTCGGTCGTGGATCGCCCGCAACGCAATTTCAAACCCTGGATCGAGATAACCGGCATTAATTCACGCGTAGTGGAGCTAATGAAGACCTCATCGGCGTCTTCCAAGTCCTTGGGAAGCAAGGTCTTCTGACCGATCTCGATTCCGCTCTCGCGAATTTCCTCGAGCAGGATCGCCCGGGTGATTCCGGGAAGGCAGCCGGCGGATAGCGGCGGAGTCCACACTCGCGAGCCCTGCACCGCGAAAACGTTGGCCGAGGTGCATTCGGAGACTTCGCCCCGCTCGTTGAGCAGAATCACTTCGTCCAAGCCCTGCTCATGGGCACGCTCATACCACGTCAGGTTTTGTGACCAGGATAGATATTTGACGCCCGCGAATTCGCTGGCGGCGTGGCGTGCGTTAGGGACCATGCCGAGCCGCACCGCTTCGCCCCATGGATTCACGTCCGCGGTAAAGGCGATGGTGTCGAACTCACGGGACTCTGCGGGCCCTTCCCACATTCCTCCTCGATTGCGGACCACCACGACGCGTAGCGTGGCATTGAAAGCCTGATTCGCATCGATCAATCGATGCAATCTGTGTTCGAGCCACTCAGGATTCTCCGGAAACGGAACGCGCAGCCGCGCGGCGTCGCGCTGCATTCTGGCCCAATGGCGGTCCCAGGCGAACAGGACGCCATCGTAAACCCGAATCGTGGAAAAGACCCCCCAGCCGTTTAGTAAACCAACTTGGCCGGGCGAGACGATGCGATCTCCGGCTTCGCGGATTTCGTCGTTATGAAGAAGGAATCGATGCATTACCCTACCGCTATCATTTTACAAACTCATTGGTAAAGGTTTGGGAGACGTCCACTTTACTCACCTCTCCGATCGAAATGGCGAGCACGTTGCGGACTGCGGTGGCGGATTCAAGCGTCAGTTTTCCATCCGGTGAAAGCATGGCTTGCATGGATCGAAGGCACTGAATGTCGGTTGCGGTATCTTCGGTTCGAAATTGCGGGGGCATGCGCTGGCGGATCTCTTCCGGGCTCTTGGCGCGCATCCATTCGACCGTGCGCGTCATGGCGCGGGCCAGCCGCTCGGCTTGGTCGCGATGCGTGCCGAGCCATGCCGCCGTCGAATAGAGAACCGTGCTTGGATACGTGTCGACTCCGAAAACCGCGCGAGTTCCCTCCGCGGTCCTGGTATCGGCGAGAATCTTCAGGTCGGGGATCTGCTTGGAGACGATGGCCAGGGCGGGATCAGTCATAATCGCAGCGTCCACTTTCGCGTGAGACACTGCCGCCACGGCAGTAGCGCTCATGCCAATCGACGCGACACTGACTTGATCGGGTTTTATCCCGTGCGTGGCCAGAAGATAGTTGAGAAACATGTGCGTCGACGAACCTGCGGAGGACACTCCGACGACTTTGCCCTTCAGGTCCTCAATTCGACCGATTTTAGGAGAGACGGCCACCAGCCCCGGGTACCGGAGAACCGTCACGAACGATCGCAGCGACTGGCCTTTCGCGGCCATTTCGATGGTGTGATCGTAAAAGCCGCAGACCACATCGGTCGAGCCGCCGAGCAGCGCCTCTAGCGATTTCTGGCCTCCGGGAACATCCACAAGCTCGACAGCAAGGCCTTCATCGGTGAAATAGCCGAGTTCCTGGGCCATGGTGGCGGCGAGATAGATGAGCTGAACTTGACCGCCGATCGCGATGCGGATGTGTGCGCGGTCGTCGCGAGGCCGCGCACAGCCGGCGAGCATCAAGCTCAGGATCGCGGCTGCCCACACCAACGCAAGACGGTGTGGAGATCTATGGTCCGCGCGGCCGACAGTTGAGGCGCGACAGTAATGGAGCGCGTTAGTCGGGCAACAGCTAAACTTACTCACGGAGCGCCGCACGCAGCTTCTCCGGCAG
>Ga0210410_10006654_pt1 | contig 10033 bp, 8 predicted proteins | sample IncBWC4MmetaG_FD_161058 | JGI IMG/M metagenome (GOLD analysis project Ga0210410, IMG submission 161058) | Forest soil microbial communities from Barre Woods Harvard Forest LTER site, Petersham, Massachusetts, United States - Inc-BW-C-4-M | ecosystem: Environmental > Terrestrial > Soil >... | reverse complement strand
GGAGTTGCGCTGGAAGGTCTGAACAAGCTCGCGCTGGCCAACCGGCTGCACGTTCTCTTTGACGTACTTTCGCTGATATCCGGGGCGATCGCGCTCATGCTGGGAGGCAGTATTCTCACCTTAGCGTTGGTGATGCAGGTGTTCGTGCTCTTAGGCGGTTTGCGGGGATGGTTACTCCTACGCATGGTCGATCAACGCGTCATGCGCAACGCGCCCGGATACGGGCTGGATCGCCAGATTTTGGCCTGGGCCTGGCCCCCGGCTTGGAAAGGGTTTATTTCTCAGTTCGCCTCCTATGGGGTAGTTCAGATGAGCGGCATCATCTTGGCGAATCACGCCAACGTCGTGATGGTGGCATCTTACCTTTTTGCGTTGCGGATCCAGAGCATGCTTCAGCAATTCGCCGCAGCACCTTTCATGAGCCAGATACCGTTCTTCGCCCGGCTACTTTCGGAAGGCCGTCTGGCAGAGCTGCGTGAGCGGATGCTGAGTCGCACCCGATACGTCCTTACGTTATTTGGCGCTATGGCTCTTTGCACCGCGCTTTTGGCCGGACCAATGCTATGGATCATCAAGTCCAAGACTCCGTTTATACCGGTAGAGTCATGGCTCCTGCTCTGTTTCCTGACTTTAGGTCAATTGATTAACCAACAAGCTCCGGCCGCAGCCGCGCTTGGGAACAATCAGCTTTTCTACTGGGAACAGTCAGTCGCCGCTATCGTGACGGTGTCACTTTTAGCTTTTACTGGAAAAGTCGCGAACGTGAACGGCATCATTGCGATGTCTTTCCTCCCCTATCTGTTAATCTTGGGGCTACGACCGCTCAAGGTGGGGGCGAAGCTTCTTCAAATCACACCGCGCTCTTTAACCGTAAAGGCGCTGCTTTGGCCGGTCTTGGGATACATCATCGGCAGTCTCGTTGTCATATTCATCTACCAAGTATTAGGCCTGTCACATCATCTGAAGTAACTAAATGAAGGTCTCACTGATTTTGGCGACCAAGAACCGGGCAGACGAGGTTAGTCGCTTCGTTCAGTCTTTAGGTAATCAAGGTAAAATCGATATGGAGTTGATCGTCGTCGACCAAAATACCGATGATCGGCTGGAACCTGTTGTCGCCGACGCAAAACGCTTGTTTCCTACTATCCATTTGCGTGCCAAATCCGGCCTCTCTCACGCCCGGAACGTCGGCTTGGCTTCGGCCACAGGGGACATCATCTCATTTCCTGACGATGACTGTTGGTACCCAAAGGGCCTCTTGGCGCGGGTGATGTCAGTATTTGAAGCCAGCGGGGCCGTCGACGGCTTGACTGGACGATCTGAAGACGGAGAGGGTATCCCTTCCGGTGGCAAATTCAGCCGGGTCTCAGGCCGGCTAAATCTGAACAACGTCTGGAAGCGAGGGATTTCATACACCATCTTCCTTCGGTCCACGGTTTGTGCTGCTGTGGGACCGTTTGACGAAGAGCTAGGGGTGGGCGCTCGCACCCCGTTTGGTTCCGGAGAAGAAACAGACTATCTGATTCGCACTATTAAGCTTGGTTTTAACATCCAGTATTTACCCGATCTGGTCGTCTTCCATCCGAATCCGGTCCTGTATAACAAGAATCATTGTGACAAAGCCTTCCGGTACGGGGTCGGCATGGGAAAAGTGCTTTCCAAGCATCGTTACACCTTAGTATTTAACATTTACACGATTTTGCGGCCAATTGGCGGGGTGCTGCTATCCCTGGCCACCTTACGGACTCGCAAGGCTTCTTACCATCTAGCCATCGCCCGCGGCCGAATACGCGGCTTGCGCTCATAATCCGGGGTGGTTAACAATTTCACAACAAGGCCGCAAAGGCCACAAAGAGTGATTTTCTGTTCCGGATCTTGGCGGCCTTTGTGGCCTTGTTGTGCATTTTTTTCTTTGGGCCCTTGCGTGAGAATCCCGCTGAAGCAACGAGTCCTGCCATCCGTTCGGAATTATTCCAACTATTCCCCCTGGGGCATCTACCTAGATGAGCACAATCACAGTCCCTATAGATGAGCCTCGCAGCCTTGGCTCAAAGACGAGCTCTTTCGACGGTCTGCGAGTTGCAATCGTTCACCACTGGTTTGTCTCTATGGCAGGTGGAGAGCGCGTTGTTAACGCGATTGCGGGGATGTTTCCCGCGGCGGACATTTTCACCCTGGTTCTCGATAAGCGTAAACTTCCTCCCCGCTTACGTGATCGTAAGATCACGACTTCATTTCTAGACCGCACCCTGCTCGCTCGTCGAGCTCATCGCCATTTCCTCCCATTTTATCCATTAGCGGTGGAGATGCTGGATCTTAGCGGATACGACTTAGTGATTACCTCGGATAGCGGCCCTATGAAAGGCGTGGTTACAGATTTAGAATCCACCCATATCTGTTATTGCCACTCTCCCATGCGTTATCTCTGGGATGCACACTCCGCCTACTTGCGGGAAATGTCGCCTCTGGTCAGAACTTTATTCGGGCTGGCGTCTCACTACGTACGCAATTGGGACTACTCCGCGGCGCAACGGGTTGACCATTTTCTGGCCAATTCCAATTATGTCGCCGGGCGAATCCAAAAGTATTACCGGCGAGAAAGCACCGTGATCCATCCGCCGATCATTACTGAGCGTAGTTTCTTGGCTAACACCCATGAAGACTACTACCTGGCCGTTGGACGATTGGTCCCTTATAAGCGCACAGACATCTTGATCGATGCCTGCCAACTCTTGGGTCGGAAGCTGGTCATCATCGGGGACGGCCCTGAGTTGAAGCATCTACAAAAGCGCGCTGGCAAGAACATTCAATTCGTTGGGGAAGTGGATGAGCAAACGCTAAGGAATAGCTATGCGCATTGCCGAGCTTTGCTGTTCGCAGCCGACGAAGATTTTGGGATGGTCCCGTTGGAGGCTCAATCATACGGTCGACCGGTGATTGCCTATGGAAAAGGTGGATCTCTGGAGACCGTAGCCGGCATCTACCCGCCGATAGATCTAGACGGCGATGCACCGCTGAACGGAGTTACCGGCATGTTTTTTCAGGAACAAACTCCGGCGTCGCTCGCTCAGACCTTGCTTAATTTCGAGGCCATTGAGCGCAGATTCGTTCCGGAACAGATCCAGTCACACGCCCGCAACTTCGACGAATCGGTTTTCGTCGAACGTCTGGGAAAATTCATTGAATGCGCCCTGACCGACAAAGAGAACGGTTAGCGAGAATTCAGTGATCGATTCGAACAAATAAGGAGAAAGCAAAATGAAACCAACCGCTCCCGACAAGGGTAATCGCCTCAAGGCTCTGGTAATTGCAACGCCGGTCCTCGGCCCAGCCGCCCGCTCAATCGCGCGGATCCCGATAGTTAAAGAATGGCGTAACAGCCTCCGGTTTCAAGGGTCATCGACGTATTGGAAGGAACGCTATCAACAGGGCGGTACTTCCGGACCGGGATCCGCTGGACGGCTCGCAGAATTTAAAGCGGAAGTACTGAATGATTTCGTGGCCAAGAATAACATCCAGTCAGTAATCGAGTTTGGCTGCGGTGACGGGGTTCAGCTTGGTCTAGCCAAATACGCGCGCTATGTTGGTGTCGATGTAGCCGAAGGTTCGGTGGCCAATTGCCGCCGCCGCTTTGCCGGTGACGCCACCAAAGCCTTTTACTTAGCGAACCAGTTACCAGCAAATCTTGGGCGATTTGATCTGGTACTTTCGCTCGATGTCATTTTCCACCTGGTCGAAAGCGATGTATTCGACACCTATATGCATTCCTTATTTGCGCGTGCCGGGCGCTTCGTAGCGGTCTATTCCAGCGATAAAGATCAACCGGGCGATGCGCCTCATGTTCGCCACCGCGCGTTCACCCAATGGATTAAAGTGCACCAGCCAGAGTGGAAACAAACGGGTTATATTCCGAACAAGTACCCTTTTGATCCCGCACGACCTGACGAAACCTCGTTTGCGGATTTTTACTTCTTCGAAAAAGTCTAAAAATTCACCACTGAATTTCAACCCACTAATTTTTCGTCCCCGGCTTGTATCAAGGACGCTACCCCCGCGGCTCGGCGACGGTTTGCATCAAAACACTAAGGGATCAGAATGGGCAGGTTAGTTTTCGGGCACGCAGTAGATAGTTTGGCGCCTTGCTCTACCAGGCGTTCGGGGAAACGACGTTATGATCGAATCCCTCACGCATATTTTGAACCGGCTCTACTCCAGAGCCGAGGCTCATCTATTTCCAGTCCGCCACAAGGAACGAAAAGAGATCGATTACTGGCAATCCAGGCTTTCCGAGGAAGGGCTATTCCGGAACGATCACTACCTGCGGACTTACACTTTGCCTTTCGATCTAAAGCCTAGCTTTTACACTGGAAAACGGATCCTAGACATCGGGTGTGGTCCGCGAGGCAGCCTGGAGTGGGCAGACATGGCGACGGAACGAGTCGGACTGGACCCGTTGGTGCCGGCCTATCTTAAAATGGGGGCCGATCGACACAAAATGATCTACGTCGCTGCATCGTCTGACGCCATCCCTTTCGCAGCCGACTATTTTGATGTCGTCTGTTCGATTAACTCACTGGATCACGTTGCGGACCTGAAGAAGACCGAAGACGAGATCAAGCGCGTGGTTCGTCCCGGAGGAGCTTTTCTGCTAGTCACGGAGGTCAATCATGAACCGACCTCTACCGAGCCGGTAAACCTTCCCTGGAGTGTCGCTGATGATTTTGCAGACGTGTTCAACCTCGCCGCGGAGAAACGTTTCGAGATCGGCGATCATGATATCCATCGCCAGATCTTCATTGATGATCGGTTCGATGAAACTAACCGGGTCGATAGGCCTGGAATTCTGCTGGCTAAATTCATCAAGAAATGAAAGTCGCATTTCTACTCGACACGTTTCCTAAGACTTCAGAAACGTTTTTTGTTAGTCAGATCGTTGGTCTGATCGAGCGCGGACACTCGGTCGACATTTTCGCTCGCTACAGAAATCGCGGCGAACCGGTTCACCCAGAGGTAGAAAAACATCAGTTACTCAAACGAACCCAGTACCTCATTCCGGAAAGCCGCCAGGAACGCCTCGTTGCGGCCGGTAAAATATTTCTGGAGCTGGTTTGGAGCCGGCCATTGGAGTTACTCCGACTCGTGAATCCATTCCGACATCGAGCGTCAGGAAACGATCTTGAGATCCTTTATTGTGCCAACGTCTTACGAAAGGCGCCGGTGTATGACATCGTCCATTGCCATTTCGGACCGATCGGTGTCTTGGGTCAGCAATTGCGTGAGCGTGGCGCCGTACAAGGGCCCCTACTGACTACCTTTCACGGATACGATATCGGCTCGTATGTGGCTCAGCATGGCGCTGCCGTCTATACGGAACTATTTCGCCAGGGAGATGCTTTCACCTGCTCCAGCAAATTCATTCGAGGGAAGTTAATCGCGGCCGGGTGCGATCCCGCCAAAATTATTCTGTTCAAGCTGGGCACGGATATTACCAAGTTCGATTTCGTGGAAAGAAGAGCCGTTGCCGGTGAACCCATTCGTTTAATTACGGTAGCGCGGCTGGTAGAGAAAAAAGGCCTCGAGTACTCCATCAAAGCCATCGCATGTCTCGTCCGACGGTTCCCTCAGCTCGAATACACGATTGTCGGAGACGGCCCGCTTCGTGACTCTCTATCCACTCTTATCACGCGGCTGAATCTACAGCCGTATGTGAAGCTGGCCGGATGGAAGACTCAGGAGGAGGTGCAACGGCTTTTCGCTCAGTCCCATATTTTCGTCCTAGCCAGCGTGCTGAGTTCGAATGGCGATTTCGAGGGTCAAGGCACCGTTCTGCAAGAGGCGCAGGCTACCGGCTTGCCCATCGTGTGTACGAATCACAATGGTTTCCCGGATAGCATTCTTGATGGTCAATCCGGCTTCCTGGTTCCTGAGCGGGATGCCGAGGCCCTAGCGGCGAAATTGGCCGAGTTAATCGACCGGCCGGAACTACGCCTGGAAATGGGCAGAAAAGGACGCGCTTTTGTAGAAACCGAGTTTGACTTGAGCAAACGCAACGATGCTCTGGTCGAGCTCTATCGCAGAATCAGGACATGGCAGCCGGCAGATACTCGCCCAGAGCCATTGCCGCAGCGGGCGCAACTTAGCGTCTAAGCGATTTTATTGGTCTAACTGAAGTCGAAACAGGGAAAGTTTTATGACGACGAACGAAAACTTCTTTTCTAATTTTTCCAAGACGATGCCCCAGGCTTCTAGGGCAACGGATATCGATAACGACACTAGAAATGTTCTTTGGTCGTTCCCGACTCATGACGGCCGGTCTCGCCGGGGGCGAGAATTGGGTCAGAAACTGATCGCCGTTGCTTTCGGGGCTGACGCTTTGGTGGTCATAGCGGCGCTTTTATTAACTTTTTATATTCGGTTTGAGACGCCCCTGCGATCGTGGGGGACAGATGCCAAGCCCGAGATAATCGACTATCTCGGCTATATCATGCTGGCCGCGGTGTTCTATCTCGGGATGCTGTGTTATGGGGGCGTTTATGATCATCGCCACCTTTTAAAGCTCCGAACTGTCACCGCCCCGATCATTAAATGGTCGGTTGCCTGGGTAGGTTTGATTTTGTTGGGCTCGTTTCTGGTTAAGTTTCAACCACCGATCTCGCGAGTCTTTTGTGTGATGGCCTGGGTAATTACGCCCAGTATGCTGCTGCTTTGGCGCAGCATTTTTCGCTTAATTCTTGCCCACACCTCCGCCGCCTCCGCCCTGAGATTGCGGGTGGTTTTTGTTGGCTGGAACCAGTACGCAGCCCATCTGGCTCGGAACTTTGACCGGTCCCACGGTTTAGCCTACCACGTGATTGGATATATCCATGGCCACGTCCACGAAAAGGCGGATCCGTCTATCGCGTACCTGGGATCTATTGAAGAGGCAGAACGCATCATCTCTTCGATCCCCATCGATATTCTGATTCTGGCTGACTTGGAGTACGATCGTCAGCGGATCTTGCATTTAGCCAATGCTTGCGAACGCGAGATGATCGAATTCAAAGTCGTTCCATCCTATTTTCAAATCTTGGTTTCCGGTCTCCATTTGGAGACGGCGAACGGTGTGCCCGTTCTCGGTGTCAGCCGGTTACCCTTAGATCGGATTGCTAACCGGACATTTAAGCGACTGGTTGACATGGTCGGGGGTACCGTAGGTCTAATCTTATCACTGCCGCTGATCTGTCTTTTCGGTGCAATCGTTTATTTCGAATCTCCGGGTCCGATTTTCTACCGCCAACGGCGGTCAGGAAGAAACGGCAAACCATTTGATATTGTTAAGATCCGTAGCATGCGGCTTGATGCGGAAACGGACGGAAAAGTTGGTTGGACCGTCCAAGATGACCCCCGCCGACTCCGTATCGGAGCTTTTATGCGGAAATGGAACATCGACGAGATCCCACAATTCTGGAACGTCCTTAAAGGGGATATGAGCTTGGTAGGACCAAGACCGGAGCGTCCCGAGTTAGTGGCGACTTTCAAACATGACGTTCCTCACTATAACGCTCGGCACAATGCCAAGCCTGGAATTACCGGTTGGGCGCAAGTTCATGGTCTGCGCGGCAACACGGACCTATCAGAAAGAATTAACTATGACCTTTGGTACATGGAGAATTGGACACTGACGCTCGACTTTCAAATCATGGGCATGACTTTCTTCAAACACCAGAACGCAGGGTAGAGATGAGCGTGTAGAGACACCGGCAATTTCGCTTAAGACAAGGAGCCGGTAGACAGCCCCGACAACGTCGGCGGTTGCCTACCGGCTCTTTTCATTTTCGGGGTTGGGGAAGGCGAGCCTGACCCGGACGATGGATGGCTTCATCAGCGGTAGCTAAAACGGCCGTTCCAATTTCGCGACTATATTGACATCGATATATTTTACGTCAATAGTATCGCATAATTTTAACGATATGCAGATTGGTATTGATAGCTTTGTAGAAACTAGTTTAGTGCCGACGATTGGTGCTCCCGATCAGGCCCAACGGGTGCGCGACTTGCTCGAAGAGATCGAGCTCGCTGATCAGGTCGGTTTGGATGCATTCGGTATCGGCGAGCATCATCGTCGGGAGTTTGTCGCTTCCGCTCCAGCCGTCATCCTGGCGGCTGCCGCCGCTCGCACGAAACAGATCCGCTTAACCAGCGCCGTTACCGTCCTCAGTTCCGAGGATCCAGTGCGTGTCTTTCAACAGTTCGCCACCCTCGATCTTATCTCTCAGGGACGAGCCGAAATTATTGTTGGGCGCGGCTCTTTCATTGAATCTTATCCGCTCTTCGGGTTCGATCTCGAGGACTACGACGGGCTTTTCACGGAGAAGCTCGAGCTTCTGCTCAAGATCCGAGACCACACGCAAGTGCACTGGAGCGGGAAACATCGGGCGGCGTTGACTGGGCAAGGCGTGTATCCACGCCCGATCCAGAACCCGCTGCCGATTCGAGTTGGTGTGGGTGGTACTCCGGAATCGTTCGCCAGAGCCGGTAAGTTGGGGCTACCTTTAGTAGTTGCCATTATTGGGGGGGAACCGCGCCGGTTCCGACCCTTAGTCGACTACTATCGTGAAAGCGCCCGGCAGGCGGGTCACACCGGGAACAATCTTGAAGTCGGCATCCATTCTATTGGGTTTGTTGCGGACAACAGCGCGCAAGCCGCTGAGGACTTCTATCCTTCTTATGCGGAATTGTTTAACCGCATCGGCAAGGAACGCGGTTGGCCGCCCATCACTCGAGCACAGTTCGACGCGAGTCGGGGACCAACAGGCGCCTTACTAGTCGGTGACCCGGAGGCGATCGCGGAGAAGATCATTTACGAAAACAACGTGTTGGGCGGGATAAGCAGCATGTCGATCTTGCTGAACGGGGGCATGATTCCGCATAAGAAAGCGATGCACGCGATTGAACTTCTGGGAACCCGCGTGGCTCCAATCGTCCGGAAAGAATTGGCACTGCCGGTTAGGCCCTTGGTTAGGTCCAATGCGGACCTGCAAAAATCCGTTGCAGGGTAAGTTCACCGATCTTGGCATGGCGCGAGTCCTCGGTTAAACCGGTCTCCAAAAGGAGGCAACCGAGATTGATCGCCCAACCTAGAGCGCGCGACCAAGTCGCCGCCGGAATGCTGCCGTATTCTTCAATAGCCGATTCGCGAGCTGCCACCGTTGGGAGTAGCATCCAGACGGTGGCAAGATCCGTCGCGCAATCTCCAGCAGCGATATCGGCCCAATCGATCACGCCGCTCAGTTCGCTATCTTTCACGAGTACGTTTTGAGGATGTAGATCACCATGGATCCAGGTGACAACCTCAGCCGGTGACGCTTGTAAAGCCGATTCCCAAGCTTTTCTTACGATTGGGTTTATCAGTGAAGTCTTCTGGGCCAAGCGATCCATCCGTTCTTCCACTGACTTGGACCTCTGCTGAAGTGGCACTCCCCTCGACGGATTTTTTGGGGCATCGGCCGGAGCGGCAAGGTGCAGGGCCCGGAGAAAACCGGCTAATGGTTTGGCTTGATCTGCCTTAAGAGGTGCGAGGTCCGCAGGTTCGCCGGTAAGCCACGGCACAATGCTCCACGGCCAGGAGTATGTAACGTCGGGTTTTCCTATCCGCAAAGGCGCCGTCACCGGGATGGGTAGATGTTGAGCAATGGTTGAGAGCCACCGCTGTTCATGCTCCAACGCGGCAACGCTAGCCAACCGGCGCGGGAGACGCACTGCCATGGTTGCACCTAACCGGAAAATAAAATTGTCCCAGCCCGCTGCGACTTCCTCAAGAGGTAACTCAGAGAGATCGGGATGCTGAGTCCTGATCAGGGCGCGAACCGTTTCGCAATCGACAACAACCTCTGCAGCCGGGCGCTTTATGATCTGGGACACGTTTCCTTCGTTCCATGATGGAAAAAGAGCGTCAAGAGGTCTGATCGATGGGAGGCGCTTCGTTCTCGTCCTCGTCGTCGTCCTCGTCCTCGAGTTCTAGCGAGCGGACTGATGTGGCGCCGAATTTGTGGAC